>ODAI013578486.1_pt1 | contig 63993 bp, 63 predicted proteins | sample 1539321 | NCBI WGS metagenome assembly ODAI01 (sample SAMN02144231, study PRJEB22623) | gut metagenome | biome: sheep rumen | host: Ovis aries | place: New Zealand
ATTTGTGGGAAGTTTTTTTGTCGTTGGATATATGCGTAATGCCAAAGAAAAATTCAAGCAAGAATTAGTCCAGGAATTGCAAAAAAGTCAAAACCAAACGGATTCTGTGCGCGCAGCATATGTTGATAACGCATTATCAAAACAACATTGATTTCAGCCATCGATTTTTCGGTGGTTTTTTAATATAAAAAAAACCGCCCATTTGGGAACCCCGCAAAGTTGGATTTTTTGGGAAATCCCAGGCACCTAACTTTCGTAAAGTGTTGAAAGCAAGGTTGCTTTGATGGACGGTTTTTACAACGCCCCAAAACTTTATGGTTAATGGAACATTGCTGGCTTATGACCCCCGAACCCTAAGCAATACTTTTGGGTCGGCTGTGTTATCATAAGACACCGTTATTATGTATTATTTTTATTTTTTATGCCATAGGGACGTTTTCTTGTTATATTCCAAATAAACTATGTGCCAATTCACCAATGGCAAATGCGATAATCGATACAGTGGTGCAAATACTCAACATTTCTAAAAAATGTTTATAAAAATGCTGTCTGCGATAAAAAAAGAAATTAAAAGCAAATATAATTCCAATCGCAATTGCAATAATCGATAATAATGTTATTACGCGGCCAGAAAACACAAAAAATGGCAATATTAATAATATACATGTCACCATATATGCCGCACCGGTGCATAAAGCCGATTTTAATGCAATTTCATGATGGGTTGATTTTACAGCCAGATAATTTGCCGCCCCCATTGATAAAGATGCGGTTATTGACGAAATTACACAAGAAATTACGATAATGTTTGTATCTGTAAAGGCAAAGAATAACCCTGCAATCAATCCTGTTAGTGATACAATTGCGTCATGCATACCTAAAATAATTGCACTCTTATAATTAGACATGACAAGATTATACATTTTTTGCGCCAGCCATGCAATACGCAAAAAATCAAATATTGACAATACTATTATTTGTGTTATATTTATAAAGAGCAGAGAAAATTGATGAACAGGCGTCAAAAAATCATTTTGATATTGATAATTATACTGATGGCACAATCCGTCGGCGGTGATTTATATACAGAATACAAACGCATAAAAACTGATAAATTAAAAAAAGAAATTGAACAAATCAAAGTGGATAATCAAAAACTGTTTGGTCGTATTGAACAGCAAAAACGCGATAGTATTGCGGTATTTGATAAAACAAATGCGAATACGATTGAATTAAATAAATTAAAACAAGAAAAACAAAATTTGCAAAAACATGTGGCACAAGTTGTGGAACAATCTTGGCGCGAATACAGAAATGCAAATTATTCAAAATATCGTGCGTATATTGATTCTTGCTTTACAGAAAAAGAACTTGCTGAATTATCGCATTATGCTGGGGTTGCGCATTTTACACTCAGTTGCGGTATAGATTGTAATTATTTTAAAACATTGGACGACATATTGTATGGCCCATATTGGCATGAATTTGCAGATTTTGTTCGCGATACCAAACACAGCAAATCTTTGATAAAAAAATACGAACGCGTTCGTCGTAATGCAGAATCAATATATCCATATATTTACATACGCAGTGTTTTTTATGATGCGACCAGTATTGCAAAATGTGGGGAACCCATTACACAAACAGATATAAATTTTACTGATGCAATAAAATCAGGTCGTGAATATTTGGTGGATTCTGTGTATAAATCAAAATCTGTATGCCCGCAATATATGGCTGAATTTAACCGTTTGCGAAATGTTTCAAAAATATTTACCACAGATTTACATATGCTGATTGAAAGTTTGTTTTTATATAGTGATGAATATTATAATTTAAATTCACCTTTGTTTTTATCGTATCATGATGAACTGTATGATTTGGTGCGCCGTATCAATACATTGAATATTAAAATAAAAACATGTTCCAGCCAACATGATACAGATATAAAAAACATTGACACATATTTCAAAGATTTGGGTTATAAACAGTATCATGAATCGCATAAAAAACTGGAAAATTTAAAGATAGAACTGGACAGTTATAATACGCAAAATAATCGATAAAATTTATTGCAAAAACAAAAAACTATTCTATAATCCATGAAAACACCCGGGAGAGAATAAAACAAAAAAGGTAAAAATATGAAAAAAATTATTCTGGCCCTGGCTTTTGGTTTAATTACAAATTCTGCATATTCCACATATTATCAAACAACAACAAATGATTGCAGTGATGCCAATATGATGGCGCGTCTGGACGGTGCGGTTGCCACACATCGCGCGGTTATCACAGAAATCACATGCGATTATACAAAACCTGTGGCAAAACCAAAACCGGTCGCAAAGGCAAAGCCTGTGGTAAAGCATGCACCTAAAAAAATCGTTCGTCATGAACATCGTGTGCCAAAACCACAACCGATTGTTGTGGAATATGAACCTGTCACAGTTGTTCAAATCACAACCACAGAAACTTGCACATGTTGTGATTGAACAACGCGAGGCAGCATTGAAAGCATTAAATAATAAAAAACAACCACAACACACACAATAAACAAAGGGGAAAATATATGGTAAATCGTAAAAAGGCAGAATCCGCGATACAAAATTTAGCAAGAGACATGGAACGTGTTATAAATGAACCAGATAACAATAAAAAAAAGCATAAAAAATTTGATAAAGAAGCATTTAAGACAAATGTTGCTATTCCTGTTGTTGGTTTGATGGTTGTGGTTGGTCTTTCTGCATTGGTGGTATACTCATTTAACAAATTTTTGGATAAAGAGCACGAACGTATCAAAAATGATGTACGCCAAGAAATAGAAAATGCGCTGGCTGAAAAACAAAATATGACCGATACAGTTGCATATAATGCCAATCAAAATACAAAATAACAAAAAATCACCGGTATTTGCCGGTATTTTTTTATAAAAAATGAATAAAAATTACCGATAAAAACCAATAAAAAAATGCCGGTAAAAAAAATAAAAAACAAACAAAAAAATACTTGCAAAATGGCAATTTGCCTTGCATAATTTTCTGGCAAAATTAATCAACATATTAAAGGAGTGACCATGAGTCAAAAATGGGTTTATACTTTCGGTAATGGTTCTGCCGAAGGTCGTGCCGATATGCGCAATTTGCTGGGTGGCAAGGGTGCAAATTTGGCTGAAATGAATTTGGTTGGTTTGCCTGTGCCTGCGGGTTTCACAGTCACGACCGAGGTTTGCACATACTATTATGAAAACAATGAAACATATCCAGCTGATTTAATGGACCAGGTTCGCAGTGGTATCGCACATATTGAAAATATTATGGGCAAAAAATTTGCTGATACAGAAAATCCATTATTGGTATCTGTGCGTTCTGGTGCGCGTGTTTCTATGCCTGGCATGATGGATACTGTTTTGAATTTGGGTTTGAACGATGAAACAGTCAAGGCTTTGGCTCGTGCATCAAACAACGAACGTTTTGCATATGATTCATATCGTCGTTTTATTATGATGTTCAGCGACGTTGTTTTGGGCGCAGATATCAATTTGTTTGAACACAAATTGGAAGAAATGAAAGAATCCAGAGGATACAAGGTTGATACAGAATTGACTGCCGATGATTTAAAAGAATTGGTCGAACAATTCAAAGCAATCGGCAATGAAATCGGTAAAGTATTTCCACAAGACCCATGGGAACAATTAAAATTGGGTATTGGCGCGGTGTTTGGTTCTTGGATGTCTAAAAAGGCCATTACATACCGTAAATTAAACAATATCCCTGGCGATTGGGGAACCGCTGTTAATGTTCAAGCAATGGTGTTTGGTAATTCTGGTGATGATTCTGCAACAGGTGTGTGTTTCAGTCGTGACCCAGCCACCGGTGAAAATAAATACTATGGTGAATATTTAATTAATGCCCAAGGCGAAGACGTCGTGGCGGGTATTCGCACCCCACAACCAATGAGTCGCGATGATTCTGGTCGTGTGTCTTTGGAAGAAGCAATGCCATCAGTTTATCGTGAATTGTGCGATGTTCGTGAAAAATTGGAAAAACATTACAAAGACATGCAAGATATGGAATTCACAATTGAACATGGAAAATTGTGGATGTTGCAATGCCGTAATGGAAAACGCACTGCGGCTGCTGCTGTTCGCATGGCTGTTGAAATGGTAAATGAAGGTTTGCTGACCAAAGAAGAGGCTATCTTGCGCGTTGGTGCCGATCAATTAAATCATTTGTTGCACCCAATGTTGGATCCAAAAGCGGACAAAAAAGTTATTGCAACAGGACTTCCTGCGTCACCTGGTGCGGCTGTGGGTCAGGCTGTGTTTAATGCCGAAGATGCTGAAAAATGGGCGGCGGACGGTAAAAAAGTTATGTTGATTCGTGTTGAAACATCACCCGAGGATATTGCTGGTATGAATGCAGCCCAAGGTGTGATTACTGCACGTGGTGGTATGACATCACACGCGGCGGTGGTTGCACGTGGTATGGGAACACCATGCGTATCGGGTTCAAACGACATCAAAATCGATTATGCAACAAAAACAATGACAACAACATCTGGGGTTGTTATTCGCGAAGGTGATTGGGTTTCTATCGATGGCGCACGTGGTGAAATTATCCAAGGTGCCGTACCGACTGTATCCGCACAATTGACGGGTAATTTTGGAACATTGATGCAATGGGTTGATGAAATCAAAGTTTTGGCGGTCAAGGCAAATGCAGAAACACCAAAAGATGCCAAACAGGCACGTGATTTTGGTGCCCAAGGTATCGGCTTGGCGCGTACAGAACACATGTTCTTTGATCCGTCCAGAATTCAAGATATGCGTGAAATGATTTTGGCTGATGACGAGGCCGGTCGTCGCGCGGCATTGGATAAATTATTGCCATATCAACGCGCAGACTTTATTGAATTGTTCAAGATTATGGACGGTCTGCCTGTGACGGTGCGTTTGATTGACCCACCACTTCATGAATTCTTGCCACACACCGAACCTGAAATGCAAGAATTGGCAAAACACATTGGCAAATCTTTGGAATTCGTAAAGGCGCGCAGCGAGGCTTTGCGTGAATCGAATCCAATGTTGGGTCATCGTGGTTGCAGATTGGCAATTACATATCCTGAAATCTGTGAAATGCAAACACGCGCGATTTTGTCTGCGGCAATCGAATGCAAGAAAGCGGGTGTCAAAGTATTCCCAGAAATCGAAGTTCCATTGGTTGGTTCTAAAAAAGAAGTCGATATTGTAAAGAGTGTTATCGATGCAACAGCCCAGGCATTATTTGCTGAAATTGGTGACAGTGTTGAATACACCGTTGGTTCAATGATTGAATTGCCACGTGCGGCGGTTTTGGCTGATGAAATTGCTGAAAGTTGTGAATTCTTTGAATTTGGAACAAACGATTTAACGCAAACAACATTGGGTATGTCACGTGATGATACAGGCAAGATTTTGGACGAATATCGCGCACGTGGTGTTTATGTCGCGGATCCATTTGCATCTGTTGATCAATTGGGTGTTGGTCTGTTAATCAAAGACGCGGTTGAAAAAGCCCGCAAAACCAAGGATGACAAAATCCACTTGGGCGTTTGTGGCGAACATGGTGGCGATCCTGCATCTATTGAATTCTTCCATCAATGTGGATTTAATTCTGTATCATGCAGTCCGTTCCGCGTGCCAATTGCGCGTTTGGCGGCGGCGCAAGCGGCGGTCAAATTCCCACGCAAAAAATAAAATTTGCGCTGGCAAACAAAAAACTCTCCAAAAACGGAGAGTTTTTTTGTTGTTATTAAAAAATTTTTATTGTATAAATACCTAACGCAATAATGTAAGAGGACGGAAATACAAAATGACACAAAAACAAATTTTACCTACATCACTTTGGAAATTTTATTTAAAATATGCGTTTCCTGGATACGGTTGGATAATATTTTTCTGGGCAATAATATCATTGATTATGCAGTTTGATAATGTGTTGTTTCCTTTTTATCAAAAATGGTTGGTCCAAGCACTAGAAACCCCGATTCCTGATGGTATGACATGGTTGCAACATATATTACCAACGATTGTTTTGATTGTGGTATTGGATATATCTTTGATGTTGTGTTTAATAATGCGGTGGTTTTTATACAATCGTTGGGGACCATATGTTGTTCAAAAAATATCAACACAATTAACAAATTATACCCAATCGCAAAGTATGTCTTGGTGGGTGTCGCGTTTGCCTGGCAAGGTAAATCAGCAAATAACATATGTTCAACATTTACCTGAAATTATAAATATTTTATGGTGGTCTTTTTGTGTGCTGGTAATGATAGTTATAAATTCAGGTATGTTATTTAAAGTTAATTTATATGTCGCAATAATGTTTTTATGTGCGTTTGCGTTTCGCGTATTGTTCGCGTGGGGTATGCGTAAAAAATTAAAAACAGCATCGGAAAACAGTGCAAATGCACAAAGTACATTATCCGGTAAATTAGTGGATAGTTTATCAAATTATTCGATTGTTAAATCTTTTTCAGGTGCGCGCCGCGAAGAAAAATATTTGGAATCGCATCGTAAAAAGAAAATTGATACATCAATTAAATTTGCTTTTTTAAACAGATTGTTTTGGGGAATACCTGGAACATTATGGAGTGTATTTTTTGGCGGGACTTTGTTTTTCTGTTCGGTATTGTATTATCGTGGCGAAATGACCATTGCAGATATCGTATTTACGATTGGTGTGTTTTTCTCGGTCATGGGCGCGATTGGTGGCCTGATAAATCAAATTCCTGATATTATAGACAAGGTCAGCAGTGCGTCAAAATCGTATAAAGAATTGGTTGGTGCAATTGATGTTGCAGACATTGATAATGCACCTGATATAAATGTCACACATGCGGCAATCGAATTTAAAAATGTATCATTTAAATACAGAAAAAAATATGTATTGCGTGATTTTAATTTAAAAATAAAGCCTGGCGAACGCGTTGGAATTGTTGGTTTGTCTGGTGCGGGTAAAACGACATTGGTAAATTTGTTGATGCGTTTTTACGACCCAAATTCTGGTGCGGTTTTAATTGATAATCAAGACATTGCAAAGGTTTCCCAGGATTCTTTGCGTGAAAATATTTCATATATTCCCCAAGAACCGACAATGTTTAATCGCACAATTTTGGAAAATATAGAATACGGTCGTCCGGGTGCGTCTTTGCGTGAAATCAAGGCTGCAGCCCGCGAGGCATCTGCCGATGAATTTATTCGTGGCACTGACAAGAAATATAATTCTATTGTGGGCGACCGCGGAATAAAACTGTCTGGTGGCCAACGGCAAAGAATTGCAATCGCGCGTGCATTTTTGAAAAATGCCCCTATCTTGATATTGGACGAGGCTACATCTGCCCTGGACAGTGAAACGGAAATTGCAATTCAAAAGGCATTTGATAAATTGTCGGCGAACCACACAACATTGGTTGTGGCGCATCGCTTATCGACATTGCGTAATATGGACAGAATTATTGTCTTGGATAAAGGACGTGTGATTGAATCCGGAACACATAATTCTTTGTTGCGTAAAAAAGGTTTGTATGCAAAGTTGTGGAATATGCAATCCGGTGGATTTTTACAATAAATTCCGCCCCAAGGGCTTTGCCCGGAGGGGAGGGGACCGTCGAAGACGGTGGAGGGGGTAAAAAATCATTGACCTGTTGCCCGAAAAATTTACATAATCAAACCATAGGAAATAACTCTTTTAACCAAAAGGAAAGAAAATGAAAAAAATAGTTTTGTTTGGTCTGTGTGCGACAATGTGTGTATCAAATGCAAATGCGGGCTGGTTCAGTAATTTGTTTAAAAAGACTGCGGAACCAACAACCTTGGCCGAGGCTTGCAATACCGATGAAATAACTGCGGTTTGTCCAGATACACTTTTGGGCAATCAAACATTGACTGCGTGTTTGGCTGATAATGTAAAATCTTTATCAAAAAAATGTGCCAAGTTTGTAAAAAAATCAATCAAGGAAAATAAAGAATTGGTTTTAGAAAACAAAGATGCCGCGGTTGAATCTGTGAAAAGTCAAGTTGCCGATGCCAAGGCGCAAAAAGAAATTGCAAAAAAATCATTAAGTGAAAAAAAGGCAGAGATGAAAGTGGCTGGTAAAGAAATCAAAGAAACTGCGAAAGCAATTAAAACAGACGCGGTTGATACGGCAAAATCTGTCAAAGAAATTGCAAAATAAAAACCAATAAATTGTTATAATTTTTATGTATAAATCCCTTTGTTGTGACAAAGGGATTTATCTTTTATTTCTACATCGTTTTTTACTCTTTACAAGATTAAAATAAAAATGCTAATATAAAAATAAGTGAAGGTTTTTATATAAAAAAACGGCTGATTTGCGCTGTTTTAGGAGAGTCTTATGAAAAACAAAAAAATGACAGATGCATACAAAAATGCGGTTGGAACTGTATTTTTGCTTGCTGGTGCTTTCTTTATTTGTTCGACATTGTTGTCAATGCGGACTGTGTTGGCTGACCCAATTGCGCCCACAACAAATGCGGCCTCTGGGGTGAGTCCTGCGCGTACCGCGGCGGCGCGTAATTCTTCGAAATCGCGTTCGACAACGGCGGCACGTTCGACTGTATCACGTGCAACTGCTACGCGCGCGCAAACAAATAATGCATCGCGTAATATTCGCACACGCGCAATCAGTGTTCGCAATGTAAATGATGGTTCTATCACAGATGTTCAAACAGCGGTGCGTTCAAACGCAACGCGTTCTGTGGCGCAAAGGGCGAATAATACAACAATGCGTGGTGTGGCGGCGCGTAATAATGCATCGCGTGTTGTTGCGCGGACTGCGACAACACCATCGCGGGTGAGTCTGGTTGGAACAGGTATGCGTGCGTCTATGGGAAATACTGTTAATGTTTCATATTTATCCAGTAAATTATATACTGGCAATTATTCAAACATTATTGATTCAACAACTGGTTTGATTTCTGCCGATGCATACAGCGCATGTTTGGAAGGTTATTATACATGTATGGACGAAATCTGCACTGCGCGCAGTGATGCCAAGGGACGTTGTTCTTGCGCGGGTCGTGCGACAAATTTCTTGGCCGCCGAAGAAGCTTTGGACAAAGCAAACGAAGAATTGATTCAGTTGTCTGGTCAATTGGCTTTGTTGGTTTCAACCAAGGGCAAAGATGTCAGCCAGGCTTTTCAATTAACCGATGCTGAAAAGGTTATGAATTGCGTATCATATAAAGATATGATTGCACAATATGGTTCTACATCGGCAACGGCTGATGCAACCAAGGTGACAGAATGGTGTTATTCACATGGTTTTTATACCGCAAATTGTGCCCAACCGTCGTATTGTACAGATAATACAGTTGATGGTTTTAATATAAATAATATTGATGGTTCGTCATCTGATATTTTGGCATCGTTAAAGGCATGGGCAAATGCCAAAGATTTGGCAAAACAATTTACAAACAACGATTCTAATAATTTGGTTGCGCAATACACAACAATATCTGGGGTTGTAAATGGTTTGTCTGGTATTACTGAAACCGTTGATGCGTCCCAGGCTGCATTGGATACATTGGCAAACAAATGGGGTTATGAATTGTTTGAATATGCACATAACAACGTTTGTGGTCGTGTCTTGGATTCATGTTTTAACGGCATTTACGAGGCTTGCGGCACACCACCATCTGGAACAGATTCCGCAGGTAATAAAATTGGTAAATGTGCGAACGGTGCATCGACATCATGCCCATATAATTACAACAGTGCGATTTCTGTTAAAACAACCGGCGACGGTTCTGGCGAGGTTGCATTAAACGAACGTGGTTCAACCGGTTCAACAACATCGACATCGGCGACATGTTTTGGTTATACATCTGCCAACGGTGACCCTTATGCATCTTTGCGTGGCCCGGTTGCTGATGCGCGTCGTTCGATTATGCAGAAATATTTATTGGACGCGAACGCGGCATGTGATGCATACGGCAACGCGTTAAAGAATACCGCACAAAACATCAATTATCAAAAAATTGCGGCTGAACAGGCATTACGTCAAAAACGTATGGATTTCTATAACGAAGAAGAAGAAAAAATCAAAAATGACGCGGTTGCGGCAATCACAAACTTTAATGAATGTATCAGTGAAATTTGGGATTGTTATAACGAAAATGCGGACGAAGAAAACTGGACAACGGCGCGTATAAAAACATATTGTGCCCAGGTTTCCAATGTTCCACATTGTTATGAACCGATGATTTGTAATATAGCACCATTGCAATTCAAAAAGATTATTGATGTTCCAGATGATACAAGATGCACTTTCAGTGTGAATCGTGAAGAAAACACATGTCGTAATTTGGTCACATTAAATGAAATCTTGTATGGTGCGACCAAGAGTGATTATGTGAGTTCTGAAAATTGGGACGAAGTTATAAACGGAACTTTGACCAAAAATTCGGCAGAAATTCGTGAAGGTTGCTTGAAAAAGGCATTGGATTGTGGGGATTCATCAACTGGCGCCGAATGTCTGCGTAAATGGACAAAACCGTCAAATAATTAAAACGAATTCAAAAAAACAAAACCAAAACGCCCGGCACCCGCCGGGTGTTTTTTTGTTGGTTCCCCTCTATGGAGGGGTGACCGAAGGTCGGGGTGTGGGATTCCGCCCCAGCGCGCAAGCGCGGTTCGGGGAGGATGGTCGGCGCAGCCGACGGAGGGGGGAATTCCGCCCCCGAGGGGAGGGGGACCGTCGAAGACGGTGGAGGGGGTTCTATAAAAAGCACAAAACTTTACGCTCTGCAAAATACATAATTGCATAAATTTTTCGACAAAATGCTTGACTTAGGGTTAAAAAACGATATCATTTGCATAAAGTTTTAGACAAAATGTCAAAAACATTGAACAAGAACAAACAGGGTAAAGGTTAAAAAATGGCAAATTTTGCAATCTTTCAAACCGGTGGCAAACAATATCGTGTCCAGGCTGGCGATACTATCAAGGTTGAAAAAATCAATGCTGAAAACGAAATTGAATTCGACAAAGTCTTGATGGTTGGCGACAAAATCGGTAATCCATATGTTGATGGCGCACGTGTTATTGCAACGGTTGTTGAACAAAAACGCGATGACAAGGTTTTGGTTTTTAAAAAGAAACGTCGTCAAAACTATCGTCGCACACGTGGGCATCGTCAATATTTGACGGTTTTGAAAATCAAAGAGATTAGGGCTTAAGGAGTTTGAATTATGGCACACAAAAAAGCTGGTACCTCTACTTCGAACGGACGCGATTCTGCGGGACGCAGATTGGGCGTTAAAAAATCCGGTGGTGCGCGTGTTATTCCTGGCAATATCATTATTCGCCAACGTGGCACTGCGTTTCATCCTGGATTAAATGTTGGTATGGGTAAAGACCACACAATATTTGCCAAGGTCACAGGAACTGTGAAATTCAAACGCGGATTGAATGACCGTAAAACAGTTTCCGTCGTTCCTGATGAAACCGCAAAATAATTGTTAAGATAAAAAATCCCCCGGCACCCGCCGGGGATTTTTTTTACAAAGCCCAAAGCGCAATTGATGCATCTGTGTCCCCTTTAATTCCGCTCTATCGGGGAGGGGGACCACCCGCTGCCAAAGGCTAAGGGTGGTGGAGGGGGTATCAGGAACCCTCCCCACCACTTCGTGGTCCTCCCCTCCGCCGGAGGGGAATTATTGGCGCCATTTGCCACCAGGGCTGTTCTGCATAAAAAAACACCGATATTTCTATCGGTGCTATTTATTTGGAACCAAGCCTTTTAAAGTTTAATGGGACTACGAGTAAAAGAGCCGTCAGGCGATTTGTCACGAGTGCCGCGTAGGGAAGCGACAGCGAACCGAGCGAGTTGTTCGGGGCCAACAAAAAACACCCAGAAAATTCTGGGTGTCATTTATTTGGAACCAAGCCTTTTGTTTTTAATGGGAGTTGAATTCGGGGCCAATTCCAAATAAAACCGTTAAATTTCTGGTCCGGCAACTAAGTTAGAATCTGTTAAAAATCCACCATAAACAGTATCGTATAATCCAATTTGGTTGCCTTGTTTCACAGGTACATAATTACGAACCATCGCATTATTGTCATATATTTGTAAATAATACACATTACCATCAAATTTATGAACACCGGTATCACCATGTGAAACACCCATTGTTAATGTTCCTTCTGCCGTAAATGTACCAACCGAACCATTATAATTTAATAATGTACCATCATGATTTAGCCCAGATTTGTTTTGTATATCTGTATGTATTGCCCCCCTGGAACCATATGTATCTACAGATGGAACATATACATTACCAAATCGTTGATTACCGGCATTTGAACTGTATAATGTAATGCGCGGATTAGTTGAACCTGTTCCATAAATCCAACTGTCAATGGTGTTTGTGGAATATTTAATTCTTATTTCTGAATTTTGATTTGGTGTAAAACCTGTATCCAAACTTTGTGTTGCATTAAATGTCACATATTCCAATGCGGTGTATCCGTTGGGCAAGCCGTATGCGTTTTCGATAATCTCGTACCAGTGTGGGGTTCCGTCGTTGTCTTCGACCAGCAGGCACTTTTTACCGGCGGGGCAGGTTTCGTTCGGGCGGGTTTGTTTGGTTGCCTGCAAATCCGCAATCGCTTTGGTCTGGTTAATTGTGTTCGTCACGACCGACCGAATTGTCGCAATCGTGTCGTTTAATTCCGTCACCACAGGGCTAAACCGCGCCGAATTGTATGCGGTGGTTGCGATTTTGATTGGGGATTGGCACCATAAAAACTGATTAACACCATCAACTATCAATGAAGTATTGGTTAAATCCCATTCTGCACGGGAATATTGGCCCCCAGTCCTGCCTCTTTCAACACCAATAGCAAAATATGTGTTTCCTGCTTTTTCTGTACTATCTATACCACCGATTTCGACACCATCAACTTTAAAACCGTATCTGGTTCCATTAAAATAAATTTCGTTATCGTATGTCACACTATCTTGATAACGAAATGATATACTTGTATCGTTCCATACACCAGCATTCCAAGTACCATTACCTGCACCAAAACTAAATCTTGGACGTCCTTCGCTATTTATAATGGCTTGCACATTTGTTTCGCCGTTACCAGACATAATGCCTTGGTCATTAGTTGCAGGGGGATATGTAAATCTCCACTTAAAACTCCAAGTATTTGCTGTGGAAAAATTTACATCGTTTTGAGTGCGAATATAATTCTGTGAATTGCCTGTTTTGTAAATCCCTGCACTTGTAATTGTTGGTGTGCCAGATGTATATATGCTGGAAATATTAAAGTCACAAGTTTCAGCGAATGCCGATGACATCGACAGTATCAACCCAAACACTAAACTTAAAAGTTTTTTCATGAAATCCCCTTTTTTTCTCTCGTTCCTTTTTTGGTATTTTTTTGCGGAATACAAAAAAATACCGTCAACGGAAGTTGAGCGGTCGGGGTGTTCAAAAAATCAAAAGCAACAATGACCCTGCGCGTGTTGCCAAGCGCAGACACCCCGCCAAAAAACGCAGGGTTAAAATCATTGGGAAACATATAAAACCAAAAATGTGCAACCTGAAACGCACTGATGATTTTATATATCAGTGCAAAATCTGAAAAAATTATCTAAAACATAAAAACGTCCGTTTTAATGAATCGTTTTCGTTGGGATAACAATGCAAATCTTGCACTGGTTGCTTTATAGGCTTTTTGAAGGCCCCGAATACAATTCCCGTTGTATTCAAGATTCAGTATATAAAATTTATTTTTGTTTCTGCAAGTGGTATTTTTATGCAATTAAAATCAATAACTTGTTAATTGAACTTTGCCCTTTAAGATATCGTAATTTTGTGATATAATATATTCATAACATGAGGAAAGTTTTTTTATGTTTTTTGGCGACAATGTTCTTTGCGCCCAATGCCATGGCGGCATTGACGGGTGGTCGCGCAATACAAAAAACTGAAAATTCTGCTGATAATGTGCGTGTGTCTGGAAATATTCGTGATGGGGCTGGACGCAATGTAAATAACACCACAACCCGCACAGAAAAAAGTATTTCGCGCCCTGACACAACATCACGTGTCGCATCGCGCAGTGCCGAAACCGTTGTGCAACGTGGCAATGTCCAAAATGTTGTGTCACGTGCGACTGATAATACCGCGTCGCGCATAACAAATTCTGTAAAACAGCGCACCATAAACGCATCGTCAATTGATTCTGGGGCATTGATGGCACCACAAATGAGTTTCGCACCGCGTTTTGATGAACCAACGCGCAGTGTTGCAAATCGTGCCGCAACCAAGACTGAAACCAAAAAAATTACTGCCGAAGATGTATCGGCGGCCAAAGATTTATTGGAACAAACCGCTGGATTAAATAAATCATGCCAAGAACAATATAACGAATGTATGGATCAATTCTGTGCTGTTGTTGATACAAACCAAAAACGGTGCAGTTGTTCGGCAAATTTATCAAAATATGCCGGGGTCCAAGATGCTGTGAACAAGGCAAACGATGAATTAAACGAGGTTGCCCAACGTATCCGCTATGTTGGGTTGTCTGCTGATGAAATCCGTGCGATTATGAGTGAAACTGCCGCCGAGGCTGAATTAGACAATACACGTGATACATCGGAAACACGCAGTATGTTATCGAAAATCGAAGATTTGTTGCAAGACCCAACTACACGCACAACCAATGTCGCCAGTAATGATTTTGGTTTGGATTTGGACTTGGATTTTTCAGATTCTGGCGCAGATATATTCAGTTTGGATTTTTTAAACACTGATAATGATTCTATTTCCAGCAAACGCGGAACGGCGCTGTATAATGCCGCAAAAAAACGTTGCAAAACAATTTTAAATAACTGCACAGATGTTGGCGCAACATCTAATCAAATCACCGGAAATTATGATTTGGCGATTGATAAAGATTGCATCGCATATGAACAGGGTTTGAAAAAAATGAATCAAACACTGCAATCCAATGTTCGCAGTGCCGGATTAATGTTGCAAAAGGCGCGTTTGGCGGTGTTGCAAAATAAAAATCAATATGATGCCAAGGGCTGTATTGGTGCATTGGAAACATGTATGACCGATGATATGGTTTGTGGCGCGGATTATTCAAAATGTCTGGACCCAACCAAACGTTATATCGATGAAAACGGCAAGGTTGTTTTGGGACAAGATATTACCAAGATAACTGATTTTATGGACGCGTTTAATGCCGCGCAAATTGATGCCACTAAATTATCTGCGTCTTTGTCCGTCAATATGGACGATACTTGCAAAAATGCACCAAACAACGATGGAACATGCGTTATAAAATATTTAATGACCAAAATCGGTACCGGTGCAACTGTCAAAGACGGTGGATTGTGTCGTGCGGTTTTGGATAAATGCCAACAACATACATACAGTTCTAATGAAAAATATAATCCATATAATGATGTTGTTGTAAATTATATTCAACGCGCAATGGTGAATATTCGTTCTGCGCAACAAAATATTATTTCGGAATACGCATCAACCTGTATGACCGATGTCGCCGCATGTTATAATCAACAGGTCACCCAGGTAAATTCATGGTCGTCGGTTGCATCTGTATCCAGTATCAAAGGTGTAATGACCGGCGCGTGCCGTAATGTTGCATTGACTTGTGGGTATGCGGTGTTTGCAAATATGTGTTCCACAGACATAAATAATATCAACAGTTGGGTATTGTCGAAAAAATGCAACGATGCAGATGAAAATGACCCATCTGTTTGCGTTGCATCTGGAACCAGCACAGATACATGCACACCATGTGACGAGAAGAATCAGCCAACATGTATCGAAGGGATTTCTGAAATATTCTATCAATCATTACTTTGCCCAGAAAGTTCTATGTATGATAAAAATTGTTCTTCTGGCGTATCCAATAATCGCACAATCCAAGGCTGCGTGAATACACAATGCCGTTGCAGTGCCGGATATACCGCATGGAACGGTTCGTGCCTGGCGACATGTAAAAGCACAGAATATCGTAATGATTATGGCACATGTACGGCAACATGTGAAAGTGGCAGCCCATCAGGTGCAAGCACAACCAATGGCGTGTCATTGGAAAATAATACATGTAATTAATCAGCCAAAATTTTTTCCATAAATTTATTATGGTTTTCTAATTCGTCTTCGTGCGCAGGAAAACTGCGTTTTGGAAAGTTTGCCCCAATTTTCGGTTGTTTTAATAATGCTTCGTGCTGTTGTGCGATAACATCATTGATATCTGGGGCTGGGGCGGTATTTTCCAGTTCCAAAAATACTTTGGCCAAAATTTCTGCGTCAATCAATGCGCCATGTGCGTCGGCACGCGCGGTCAATGATATACCAAACCATTTTGCCAATGCGTCCAAAGTATATGCCTTGGGCCCAAAAACACGATTACGGGCGATAACAATAGAATCCATTTGCTGTTCGCGGGGAATTTGTCTTAATCCTAATTTGGCCAATTCGAAATTTACAAACGGAAAGTCAAAATCAAACCCATTGTGTGCGACAATAACACTGTCACGAATAAACTCTAAAAATCTTGGGGCGACCTCACTCATTTTTGGTTTGTCTTCCAAAAAAGCATTAGAAATTTTATGAACCATGTATGTTTCTGGGGGAATAATTTTACCTTCGGGATTGATATATTCGTGAAAAGTATTTTCTGTTAAAACACCGTCCAACAACTCGACCGCACCAATTTCAATACACCGGTCGCCGCGTGTCCATTCAAATCCAGTCGTTTCAATATCAAAACAAATAATACGAGCCATAATTTTTCCCTTAAAAATTCTAATTGAGATAAATTTAACATTTGTATTATAATAAAGCCATGCAATTAAATCTAGAAAATCTTAACGAAGCGCAAATATCTGCAGTAAAAAAGACCGAAGGACCACTATTGGTGTTGGCGGGGGCGGGAACCGGAAAAACACGCGTTTTAACAACAAGAATAGGCTATATTTTATCGCAAAATTTGGCAAAACCTTGGCAGATTTTATCCCTGACTTTTACAAACAAGGCGGCAAATGAAATGAAAAATCGTCTGGACGCTATGGCTGACGGTGAGTTTTATGCGCGTGATTTATGGTGCGGAACTTTTCACTCTATGTGTCTGCGTATTTTGCATAGCAATTATGCGGCGGCGGGTCTGCGACCAGATTTTTTGATTTATGGTGAAGACGACCAAAAAAATGTTATAAAACAGGTATTAAATAACCTTGGATTGCAAACAACGAAAAAGCCCGCTGATTACGTCGAAGATTTTTCCAGAATCAAAGACCGCGGTATCACCGAAAAACCCATCACAGACAAGGTTTTTAACGCATATAACGATGAATTGGCGCGCATGGGGGCGGTTGATTTTGGTGATATTATATTGCGGACTTTGCATTTGTTTCAAAACAATCCTGGAATTTTGCAACATTATCAAAATCAATTTAAATACATTTTGGTTGATGAATTCCAAGATACCAATGCGGCACAAATGCAATTATTGACATTTTTAACAAAACACAGTGACAATCCAAATATCTGTTGTGTTGGTGATGATGACCAATCTATATATTCATGGCGTGGTGCAGAAATTAAAAATATTTTGAATTTTGAAAAGACTTTTCCTGGGGCAAAAATTATTCGACTGGAAACAAATTATCGCAGTACAGGAAATATTCTGGGGGCGGCAAACTCTTTGATACGGCATAATAATGATCGTTTGGGCAAAGATTTAACAACCGCAAACGCAAATGATATGGGCGAAAAGGTTTATGTTTTTACATTGGGGTCTGATTTAGACGAGGCTAAATTTATTGCTGATGCAATTGTGCGCAATGGCCCTGTGTATAACAATAAAACTATATTAATTCGTTCTGGGTCTTTGTCGCGTTTATTCGAAGAAGAATTTGCGCGTCGTGCGATACCATATCGTTTAATTGGTGCAACCAAGTTCTATGACCGTATGGAAATTCGTGATGCAATTTGCTATATTCGATTACTGGTGTATCCATTTGACGATATGTCGTTTATGCGTATAATTGGCAAGCCACGTCGTGGTTTTGGTCCATCGGCAATTGAAAAATTGCGTGGTTTTGGGGACAGTTTGATGTCTGGATTGCGTAATGCAAAATTAAAAGGAAAACAGGCAATCGCCGCCCAAGAATTTTTATCCTTATTTGATTTTGATTGGGAAAATATGGAACCACGCGCGGCTGTGCAAAAATTATTAGACGATTCAGGATATATAAAAATGTGGCAAGAATCCAAAGATGCCGATGCACCTGACCGATTGGTAAATATTCGCGAATTGATATCTAATGTTGTTGCCAAATATGATTCTTTAAAAGAATTTTTGGAACAGGCATCATTGATGATGACTGATGATAATGATGATATTGTTTCAAGTGATGCCGAAGCGCACAAAAAACAAAATGCGGTAAATATCATGACGATACATGCCGCCAAAGGTCTAGAATTTGATAATGTGTTTTTGCCCGCCTGGGAAGAAAACATATTTCCAAATGAAAAATCGATAAATGATGGTTCTGTCGAAGAAGAACGGCGGCTTGCCTATGTCGCAATAACACGCGCGAAAAAGATAGCGGTTATTACAAATACTGTATCGCGATTAATGTATGGTAATCGTCAAAATAATGCCCCCAGTCGTTTTATCAGTGAAATAGACAGTAAATATCTATGCTTTGGTAATGATATTGCACCGCGTCAATCGCCACAACAATATTCTGGTTCCAGGGTTGCAAAAAAAATATTTAAACCAAAAACAGAAAACTTGGTTGGTCGCCAGGCACGACACAGTGAATATGGAACCGGTGTAATTATTGCTGACGGAACGGGGGTTTTGACAATCGCGTTTGGTTCGCGTGGAATAAAAAAAATCGCACGTGATTTTGTCACAATTTTATAAATTATATTATAATATTCTATCTATTTCGGTCTGCAATACATCTAATCCTGATGATGGCATTGTGCTGACAGGGACAATTGGTGTTGCGCCTATTGATGCCCTCAGTGTATTTGTTCTGGTGGTTTTATCGGTTGGTGAAATCGCATCTGTTTTTGTGATAACAACAATATGTTTGATTGTGGTTAAACCATTTCCATACGATGATAATTCATTACGTATATCATTATATTCTGCCACCCAATCTGTTTTGGTTCCGTCTATTATATACAGCAACAATCTGGACCTTATGGCATATATCAAGAAGTCTGTTCCGTATGCGGTGTTTAATGATGGCAAGCAAACAGTTGTGAATTTTCCACCAGGTGTGGATAAATCACCTGTTCTTATTGGGCGAGAACTGTATGGACTGTTTATTATGTTATCGCGATTAGTTGTCATTGCAAAAAATAACGAATATTTACCCACCAAACGCGAACCAACAATGGCAATATCGTATTCCAGGTGTTCATCGCCACTCGATGAACCACCGGCGCCACCAGTCCCCCCAGAACCACCTGTTTTGCCACCAGCCCCAGAACTGCTGCCTGACGAACTATTCGACCCACTGTTTGAATCGTTGGATTTATTTTTTGTTTTTTGAAATTTTGACCTGATTAAAGACCATAATTTTTTTGCGTCTTTTTCTAAATTTTCGCCCCATGATGAATCTATTTTACCACCCCATTGTTGCGCCAAATTTTTCGCTTTGTCCGCCATATAGCACACCAACAACAAAGTCAAAACCAATACCATAGCCCCCGCAAAGCCGTTTAATTCATCGGCTGATAAAATTTTACCAGTTGCCGGGTCTATAATAAATGCCAACAGCGATGTTGAAACACTGATTGCGACCGCCAAACACACAAAATATAAAGCCGCCGTCACAACACGATTGATTTGTGTCTTTAAATCTTCGGCTTTAAATATTCCCAGAAAAGAATTAAACAAATCGCCAGCAACACCCTTGTATTTTGTGTTAGCGGTTGTTTCCGCAATTGCGGTAAATGGCAACAACATCACAGACAAGAATAAATCAGCAATAACCCCCAAAGAAATTACCAAAAATTTCCAGATACAAATAATGGACAGGTATGTCACATATAAACCAATCGCCGCAGAAAACAAACTATGCCCAACGGCGCTGATAACCCATTTCCAACCGATTTCCATTGTTGTCACAAAGAAACTGGACATTTGACTGGGGATACATAATAAACTGGCGGCGGCATCTGCGGTAATGGTCAGGTTTGATGGTGCATTTGTTGCAACATATTGATGAATTGCCGGACATATATCTGGCACAGAAAACCCTGCAACCGATGTCACAGTTGTTAAAATAACATTTGCGACAATATTACCAATATAAACCACCGGCATCATAATCATAGCAAATGCTTTGTCCAGACCGAAATTTAATGCAATTAGCCAAACAGAAATCCAAATACCTTTGATTAAAATATTGCGCACAGTTTCTTTTGCATCGCCCCCAGAACCAATTAAATTATACGCTTCGAATGCGACCCAAAAAGCATACGCGATTAACATAAATAATATTGCAAATCGCACCAATGGTGCGCCAACCGCGTTTATAACAGTTGTCATACCGCCCATAAATGCCAGCCCCAATTTTGCATCGATTGGGACATAATTATCGCTGACAGGTGTGGCGGTTGGACCAAAATTATTTAAATCTTGGATAATAGATGCGGTCACCAATTCGCGATTTGCCTCGGTTGCCCAAGAACCGTATTCGCCAACATCACCAACGGCAAAACCAGGCATTGATATAAATATTGCAACAATCGCAATCAAGACTTTACGGAGAAAATCATTTATTCTTGTCATGATACAATCCCCTGGTCTTTCATAGATTTAACTGCGGCATCGAACCATTTTCGTGGGGCGCGCCATGCCTTGGCGCCCAAATCGTATGTCCATTTACCAATATCGAATTTTTCACTTGTTGATAAATCTGTTTCTTCGGTATGTGCCAATGGAATTTTAACTTTGCCATATGGTAATAATTTATCAATTCTGGGCACCAACACATAATAATAAGCAAATATCAAACCGAACATCAGCAGCAAAAATGTCCAACCATCTTTCAAGAAATCAAACGCATCAGGATATACCTGTTCGATTTGTGCCTTTTGTTCCAAGAAACAAGGTTTGAATAAATCTGCATCAACCAAACCATCGGCATCTTTGGATTCGGCCTCGCACTTTGCAAAAGCGTTCATAACATATTGTGCCTGGGGCGATGTTTTTCCTGACATTTGCATTTCGAACATCGGCGGTAAAATCGAAGTATAACTATCTGTGGGACCTGGGAATAATGAATCCGCTGCATAATAAACAATTGAAAATAATATAGTGATTTTTAAAGATATCGATATAATCGCCACCGCCGCTGAAACAACGGTCCCCAATGCTTTGCGAAACAGTCCCGATGCGATTTTCCATACCTGTTCATATGCCGCGGCGGCAATCAAGATAGGCAAAAATATAATTACAAAAACGACTTTGAATAATACAGAAAATATTTGAAAGAATAAATCAAATCCAACAATTAAAAACGCGATAACCAATAACATTCCAGAAATCCATGTCATTATACCGCCACCCAATCCCAACCAAGCATAGTTCATCAATGCAAAACCGCCCGCCGCGCCAGCCAACATAACGGCATATAAATTTCCTAAAACACACATAAACGCACCTGACAAAGCCGACATCGCGCCAGACAATTCGGTTGCGCCCAAAATTACATTGCAATCGGTTGCCGATGCGACACCTGTGGCGGTCATAGACAATATTGAACCTATGTATAAAATGGGTGAAATTAAAATATTGGAAACAACTTTCAAAGATTCTGTTCCGCCGGCACTCAAAACACCGATGGCGACACCTGCAATTAAAATACGCACACCCAATTTCCATACGGGGTCGAACCATTTTTTGAAATCCAAATCATTTGCAGATGTCGAATAACTGGCGTTCTTTTTTGATGCGTCCCAAATAAATTTAATAGCAGATAAAAACATATAAATCGCAAAACCCGCCGCCATCAATATCCACAAATTATCAACAATACCGGTCCAAAACATTTCGGACGCCTGTCCCAATATATTTAACAGTTCGACCAAATACCCGCCTAAAAATAAATGTCCCAGATTTGAAATATCGCCATCTGCACCCACAGAATGCATAAAATTATCCAAAGATGTATATGTTAATGCATCACCACCAATTGTCGATGTTAAATACCAAATTCCCAACCCCAGTGCGATTGCGACGCCCAGTATTCGTAAAACTATCGAAATTATTTGCAATTTTTTCATCTAATCTCTTTTATTTCCTATTGTCTGCAATCGTTTTAATACCTTTTTTAATTCCGTTAAACATACTGTTTGTGGCATTCATTATTGATTTACTTAACCCTTCGCCAACTTTGGGTTCTGCGGCTTTGGTATCAAACATACCCAAAATGATATCAGTAATTTGTGGAATTTTTCCATAAATAAATGTTAAAACATAAACTAAAACAACCACACTGGTCAGTGTAATATCATATTGCCCTGTGACCCCCAGGTCCCCAGAATAAATTTCACCGTTCATAATTGCCGCCAATAATGCGTCAAAACTGTTTGTTCCGTCATTGGGATCTGTAAAGAATCGTGCAATAATAACTAAAATAACAGTATATGTAATTACCGCCGAGCCCAAAGTTATAATTGCACCTATTAAATTTTTAATTTGTTCAACACCAACACCTTTGCCGAAATTTTTTATCCACCCTAACCAAGACGGAATATCTTTGTCATTAACATCTTGAAATGCCGATGCCATCAACGATATTGGAAAGAAAAATGCAAACATAGCCATTGCGATAATAACATCTGCAAAATAACATAAAAAATTAAAGAACATTTTGAAAAACGCGAAAAACAAATATAACCCAACAAATGCTAAAATTAAATGCTTTATAAATGCACCAATGCCGAAAAACATGTCCCATGAAAAAGCGGAATCCAACATTGCGACCCCCAGATTCATAAAGCCTTGGAATTGTGTGATTGTCACCTTGGCAATATCAATAATTGCAATACGCAAATCATCGCGGAAAAAACCATTTTGGACAGTTGTTTTTAATGGTTGATATGTCACATGTTCTTCGATGATATCGGGTGTAGATTTTAACATTGCGGTCGCGTATGTTTGTGTCACATATGCCACTGGTTCAAATGTAATCGTTGTAATGAAACGTGGCAACATAACACCCATGCCTAAAAAAGCCATGGCAAATATAGAATTGATAAATACCGGTCGCATAGACTTGCTGAACCAACCGTCTTGGAAACCGGTGGTAATATTTTTCCAAACAGCCCCAAAAACATACAAACTGAAAAAAGCCATAAAAACGACAGTACATATAAAAACAAATTTGGGGTATGCACTCGCAGCGGCGGCAGAAATAATTTGAAACATGCGGTCAAATATTGGGCAAGACCAACATTGCACAGTATTAGATATAAAGATATGTCCTAATTCTGTTATCATTATTTACCCCGAAATACCTTCCATAAATTTTGTGCGGTTTTCGCATTAGACTTTGTAATATCCCAACCTGTTTTAACATCTTTTTTAACAGAATCGTATAAATCTGTTCCGCCTTTGCCGACATAACTTTTTAATTTGTCGCGTGTTATTTCAAAAACTTTATTCATCAAAAAGAAAGTCAGCAAACACGACAACCACAATACAGAATGTTCGCCAAATCCACTGGAATTTGCACTGGCAGACGGCACACTGGAATATGCGGTGCCACCAACCGATGAAACGAATATAGTGCTGTTCCATTGAAACAGTGCGCTGACCAATGCGATATTTACACACAACATAAACGCACACGCAATCATGGTGACAATCATTTTTTTCAATGCGTCAATAATACCTGAAAAAGCCGGCCAAATATTAAACCATGGGTCACTGGGTTTAACCACCCATGCGGCAACATTAAACGGATATAAAATCAAAGCAATTCCAAAATCAAAAATCGCCTGGATAATCAATAATGCCATAAAAATATTGCATGCTGTAAATGTTCCCACCATCAGCAACCCAGTAATAATATTCATAAAACTTTGTCCGCCATTGTGTGTCATCAGTGATGTTGGCAGTCCGCTGGAAATATATTTAAAACCACGTTTTACAACGGCATTATTTGCCACCGATAAAACATGGACTGGTTCGATTAAATATTCGCATGATTGTTTGCTCAGCCAGCCTTGTTCCAATAAATTTTCTGGGCATTTGATGTCAATACTGCTTTGCAGGTTGATATTGCTGGACGCTTTTAAAATTTCGGTGGTGTAAAGTGACCCAAAATGCATAAACGGGTTTATTACGGCATTTGCCAAAAACTGTGGTCGCAACGGTAATAAAACCAATACAGCCACCAATACGCGAATTCCAGGTTTAATTAAATCTTCACCAATTTTTGTTGGTGTTGCATTATCTGCGGTGACAGATGGGGCCTTGAACCCAAATGTTTTTAACCAGAATTTTGGAATATATAATTTTATCAAATACGATGCGATATAAAATGCAACAAATCCCCAAATCAGTAAATATATAATTCCATCACCATGACCAACAAAATACGCGTATGTTCCATTTGCAACAAACATAAACGCGTCCAACACAATTGGCACCAATCCAGATATATCCAAAGAATCAATATTGATAATTGCGGCATTTGCAGCCCCCGGCACAAATGCACCCAGAAAACAAACAATTGCGGCAAAAAATTTTTTTATAAAATTCATCTTTAATAATTGCTATCTAATTATATCATATTTTGATAAATTTATGGTATAATTAAAATCATGAATTGGTTAAAAAAATTTTGGATAACATTTGTATCGTTCTTGCCATTATCCGCAGGGGCGGTTTCGCCGTTTTTAATTGGTGGTGCGGTTTTGGGGACTGGTATAATTGGTTATTCTGTTTATCGCAGTGTTGCACCGGTAAATTTGGCGGACGCGTTATCGTTTTTTTCAACATGTTGGTCGTGTCAGTTATTTTCGGATATTGTTGCAACAATGTCGCATATTTTACCGGTTGCATACAAAGCATTGGGTAAAATTATAATTCCGTTTTCGATTGCATTAACTGCGGTTTGGTTTGCGTGGCAATTATTGGAAATTTATACAGGTTCCAAATCCAAAAGTGATATTGCGTCCGCCCCCGCGGTTGCAGATGGTTGGAATATTGGGGCAAAGTTTGGTATGCACACGATAAAGTTATTGTTTGTTGCGGCATTGTTGGCGGTGCCATTACCGCGTTTAATTTCATCTGTGGTCCTGGAACCAATATTTGATATCGGTTTATCTATGAATTATACGATGTCTGCGATTGATTCGCGTGCAAATTATGCGAATTGTATAGTTGCCACCGCGGTTGCCGACCGCCAAAGCATTTATGCCGATACAAATAACGGTGGTATAAACGCATTTGCACCAAAATTCCGTCATAACCTGACATGCCAAATTGCAAATGTTCATCAAATGACAGGTTTGGGTATGACGGTTGGTTGGACAATGTTAAACATGGCGTTTAATTCCCAGTATATGCATAAAATATTATGGGGTGTGCCAATCTTTCCAAATATTCCGCTGTTTTTAACAGGCTTGTTGATAACTTTACTATTTTTTGCGGCATTGTTGCCGATACCGTTGTATTTTTTGGAAATATTTATGAAATTGGCTATGGATTTTCTGTTGTTGCCACTGACTTTGCTGGAATGGTTGTTCAAAGATTGGAAAGTAATAAAAATGGGCGACAGAAATATTCAAAAAACCATAGACGATGTTATATCTGGGGCATTGGGATTGGCAATGACGGGGATATTTATAACATTTGCGATTATGGTTTTGAATGCAGTATTTTCTGGTTGGACCGGTGCCGATGTTATCAAAACAGCCATAGCCCAAAACGATTCGCAATATTTGATAGATAATTTGCTGCAAACAACCGGAAATACTGCATTGGTGACGATTATTTTGATGGGGATATTTATGACAATGTTTATGGTAATGATACCGGCATTGATAAAGTCTTTATTTAATATTGAAATATCGGATAAATACTATCAAACCGCGAAAAAAGACACGAAAATTTTGTGGGACGACATAAAAAAAATATGGAATTCCGCAAAAAAATAAAAATCAAGTGATTTATTTAACGTGTGCCCCTTTTTTAATACCGCCGAATCTGTTATACTATGTATCGTGATGAAAAAGTTTCCGATTCTTTATTGGCCACGAAAAACGACTGATGACACAGAATATCAGTTATCGCGCAAGGTTATAAACGGTATTACTGGCACAATGCCAACAATTATCACCGAAGACTTGGATATTGATGCCATAATGAACGAAAATCCCGATGCGGTTGTGTATTATCCTGTGTTTTGTGGCTCAACAGGTTGGTGGGGCGAATTATTGGGCGCGGGCGCGGTTGTTGTAGATAAGGTTATTGTATCCCCAGAATGTCAGTTAATGGTGATTCATTCGGACCGAAACGCAAATTCAACTGGAACGAATCAATTATTGGCTGCGGAAATTTACCCATCAAGTGGATTTTTCAAAAAAATGAATTCTTCGATTGCGACCGTTGCCGATATGTTGGCAACCGATGCGGGCACGATTTTGGCATTGTTTTCTGGGTCTAATCAAAGTAAATTTATAAATATTTTGGAATCGACCGGAAATTCATATTTGGGCTGTATCGGTCGATATTAACAAAGAAATTTTTTATAAATAAATGGTGGGCGATAAAAAGCCCTGTTTTCATTTTATATATTGCACACGAATTTAAATACGATTATGATTTTTCATATATCAATGAAAGGAAATACATTATGTTAAAAAAGGTAAAAGTGGTTGTTTTTGATTTTGATGGGACATTGTCTGCATCGGATTCAAATTGGGAATTTGGCAGATATTGTTTCAGGCATAGTTTGCGTCCATGGATTTATTTACCAGTTGTATTGGTGGGAATGGTTGTGTATATGTTTAATCGCCACAGTCAATTTGCGCGTGAAACATTGCGTTGCTTTGTGACGCCTAAAATGGTAAAAAAATTTGCCCCACATGTCATAGATGAACATTTGACCAAACGGTTTGGTTGGGCTGCGGAAAGGGTTGCCAAAGAAAAAGAGGCGGGCAATATCTGTATTTTAATATCGGCGGGGCCTGATTATTTGGTGCCGGAATTAGTGTGTGATATGGAATTTGATGTAATATTAACATCTAAAATGGATTCCAGACACCCATGGAAATATAAATTTATGTGCTGGGGCCCAAATAAAGTTGTTGCACTGGAAAATTGGGCGGCACGTCATAATTTCATACCCAATGTGGTTCGTGCATACGGCGACAGCCCATCAGACCGTTATATAATGAACCTGGCAAAAACACCGATTTGGATAAATCGTAAAACAGGCCTGCCAAAATAAAAAAGAATACTTTTCTTTTATAAATGGTTTGCTTGCAATAGTGTTTTTTTATTCTATAATCAAACAGAAACAAACAATGGGACGAAAAAATGGAAATGGCATTGGCTTTTTTTGTTGGATTATTGATTGGTGCCGGGGTGGCTTATTTTATGCGCCCACGTGGCGATAAAACTGACAATGGCGCAATTGAATATTTAAAACAAGAATTGGCAACGGCGCGACGTGAAAATGCTGATTTAATTGGTCGTATTGCGGCGGCAAATGCCCAGATTAAAACATTGGAACATGTTCGTGGTGAAATGTTGGGCGAATTTAAAAATGTTTCGGCTGAATTATTGGAAATATCGCGCAAATCTGCGGTTGAACAACAAACCAAGAATTTTGATATCTCGATTACACCTTTCAAAGAAAGATTGGAAAAAATGACCGCTGATTTTAATACTCAAATAAAAGAGATGTTAAAAAATACAACGGAAAATCGTGCCTCTATCCAAGAACAGTTAAAAAATATGATGGCGTCCAGTTCTTCGTTACAGAAAGAGGCAGCCGATTTGACCGAAGCCCTGCGCGGTAAAAAGAAATTACAGGGTAATTGGGGTGAAATCCAGGTTGAACGTTTGTTTGAAATTCTGGGTTGGCAGGTTGGTGTCCAATACGATGTGCAAAAACATTTATCTGACAATCGTGATATCCCAGATTACATAGTTCATATGCCTGGCGACAAACATTTTGTTGTTGATGCAAAAATGTCTTTGAACAGTTATATGGATTATTTGGCAACCGATGATGATGCAGAAAAATCTAAATTATGGCGCGCCTTTGTTGATGCAACGAAAAAACACATCAGCGAACTTGGAAATAAAAATTATAATATGGTTGTTGATAAAAAGTTTGATTATGTGTGTATGTTTATGCCACTGGAACATGCGTATATAGAATTGATGAATCGGGACAAAGAAATTTATAAATATGCCTATGATAACGGTGTCGCTATTGCAACACCATCATTGTTGTTGCCTATGTTGCGAACGATTGATACATTGATGAAGATTGAAAAACAAAATCAAAATGTTGGTCGTGTTGTAGAAATGGCGGAAAATTTGTATAACAAATATGCGGCATTTTCGGCAGAATACAAAAAGATTGGCACTGCGATTGAATCTTTGCAAAATGTATATAACGACAGCTATAAAAAATTAACAGGTCGTGGTGGCATGGCCAGTTTATTGGAAAAAATGAAAAAGCAGGGTGGGCTGACAAATGTAAAAACACCTGCATTGGAAATAAATGATTCAGACATGGACGATGATGATGAATAAAGATTTACAAATGCGTGTTTGTGGTGATCCAATTTTACGGACAACATGTTCGCCGGTTGATGAAATCAACGATGAATTGCGTGCAACATTAAATGAAATGGTTGAAATGATGCGCCAACAAAATGGTGTTGGACTTGCCGCCCCCCAGGTTGGTATTACACAACGTTTTTTGGTTATGATGACACCTGATGATGAACAGATTTTCAAAATGATAAACCCACAAATTTTATCACGCAGTGAAAAAACTTGTACAATGGAAGAAGGTTGCTTATCTGTCTTGGGTGGCGATAATTTACCTGTTTATGCAAATGTTTCGCGTCCAGAAAGTGTGATTGTTGAATGGACTGACGAAAATGGTGAAAAATTATCTGCCGAAATGTCAGGGGTGCCGGCACGCATAGTGCAACATGAAACAGACCACCTGGACGGTAAATTGTTTATAGATTATTTATCTGGGGCGCGACGCGAAATGGTTATGCGCAAAGTGCGGAGGCATAAAAAATGAAATTAATTTTAATGGGAACAAATGATTTTGTTGTGCCTGTGTTTGATGCGCTGCGGGAAAAACACGAAATAATATCTGTATTTACGCGTGCGCCAAAACCCACCGGACGCAAACATGTTTTGACGAAATCGCCTGTGCATGATTGGGCGGAATCTCATAATATTCCGGTGCATCACAAAATTCGTGAATTTGAAAACAATGGTGCTGATTTTGTTGTTGTTATGTCATACGGTGTGATTATACCTGATGAAATTTTGACCCAGGCTAATTTCATAAATATTCACCCATCATTATTGCCAAAATATCGTGGTCCATCACCAATCAAAACCGCAATAAGAAATGGCGATGATGTCAGTGGTGTTTGTTTGATGAAAATGGTCAGCGAATGCGATGCTGGGGATATTTACATGTGTCGCGAATTTGATATTACAAATGATGATACAAATAAAACTGTCGAAAACAAAGTTGGGAAAATTGCGATTGAAATTTTAAACGAATTTTTTGCATCACCTGAAAAATATAAACCTGTGGCACAAAAAGGAACACCAATAATTACACATAAATTTTCGGGTGCTGATGAAATCATAGATTGGAAAAAATCGCCAAATGAAATTCATAATTTGGTGCGCGCATTGGGGGCGGGGCGCACGAAAATAAATGGCATAGATGTCAAAATATTAAAAACCAAAATTGAAAATGGAAATTTGAAAATTTTGGAATTGCAACCTGCGGGCAAAAAGCCGATGGAATGGAAAAGTTTTACAAATGGGCGGCAATGCGCGGAAATAAAATATGGGGAATAAAATGGATGCGAAAGATTATGGTAAAAATGCTACATGTGGTGTAAATGGTGAATCTGTGATTGTATCAAAATATAATATAAAATGTCCTTGTATCAACTGTGTTGGTTGTAAAAATATGGATAATCAATCACAATGTGGTTGGCGGCATACATTGGAAATAAACCCATGCACCAACGAAGATATGCACGAAATAATGTGTATAAACTGCGTTCGGGCAAACCAAAGAACATAAGAGGTAAAAACAAAATGTCACAAATAGAAGAAAAATATTGTTTATACATGGATAAAAATGTAATTCCATGTAGTTGGAATAACGATGGTCAGTGTGTTTGTTTAAATCGTGGGAAAAAACAATGTGATCGCGAGAATTGCGATGTTGCGAAAAATAGACATGACAGACGTAGAATGATGGGAACAAATTCGTTTGGTATTATAAGTAAATGCAATGAATGTTTAGATGCAAAAATTTCAGACCAACAACAAAGGTAAAAAAAATATGCCCAGATATAAAGTTGAACTTGAATATGATGGAACAAATTTAATCGGGTGGCAGGAAAACCTGGATGGCCCATCTGTGCAATCGTTGTTAATGGATGCAATTGAAAAATTTTGTGGCGCGCGTCCAACTATTTTTGGTGCAGGTCGTACTGATGCTGGGGTTCATGCGGTATCTATGACGGCACATTTTGATTTAGAAAAATCTTTTGATGCAAATACCGTTATGCGTGCGTTAAATTTTTATTTAATAAATGAACCGGTATCTGTGTTGTCGTGTGATATTGTTGATGATGAATTTAATGCGCGTTTTTCTTGCGTTGCGCGTCATTATAAATATGTTGTATTAAATCGTGGTGCGTCACCTGTATTGGAAAAAAATCGTGTTTGGTGGGTGCCACAAAAATTAGATGTCGTGGCGATGCGCGCGGCTGCAAAAAAATTAATTGGCAATCACGATTTTACATCTTTTCGTGCATCTGAATGTCAGGCAAAAAGCCCGATAAAAACATTGGATAAAATTGAAATTACAACAGACGGCGACCATGTTATTTTTGAATTGTCTGCGCGTTCATTTTTGCATCACATGGTGCGAAATATCGTTGGAACATTGGTCGAAATAGGGCATGGTAAACCATACGATATTGATGAAATATTAAATGCAAAAAATCGTTCTGCGGCGGGTCCAACCGCGCCTGCATCAGGATTGTATTTTATTCGTGCGGATTATGCCACCAACGATTAACAGGTGTATATTTTATAACCCCAGATTTATAAATTACAAAACCGTTTTGCAAAATTTTATGATTACATTTAGGGCCAGATATATCAAAATAAGAAACGATAAAGTCTATGGAATCATCCCGACACAAATCCACCAAATGTTTTTTCAATGGTAAAAATTTTTGTATATATGCCACTGTGAAATCATCAGATTTATAAATACAAACACCATCAGGACATTTATGCCGGATGTTTTTATCACTATGTGGTTCACCATTTAATTTACGAAATGTATCAAATGCAAAATAATGATTTGATGCACGCGCCTTGTTAAATTCTAATTTTTCGTCATATACCATACCAATTAATTCATGGTCAGGTGTTATATAAAACACAGGTTTTGGATGCGTGACCACAATTATTGCACCACCGCAAATACATACAATAAATAAAATATAGTTCGCATATTTATAAAATAAATTTCCAGAATCCTTGATTGTTTTGATTAAGACCAAGAATACAAAAGCAATAATAAACATAATAAATGCAACATCTGGTATATGTGGCATTGTTATATTTGACGCAGGTAATTCTGTGATTTTATGGGCGATATACAAAGAATAATCATACACATACATTGCCAAACGCAACATTAAATGCCCGCCAAACAATGCACATATTGTTCCAATAACAACCAACGGCATAATGATAATTGAAAATACAGGCACCAAAACCAAATTGCCAATTAAACTATACAACGGCACATAATCAAAATGTGTTGCGATAAATGGCAATGTAAATAAACTGGCAATCACAGAAGTCATAATTGCGGCATATATCCAACCCTTTGCTTTTTCAATAAAGGTAAATTTGTTATCAAATTTTTTATTATCAAAAAACCAAATCAGTCCAAAAATTGCAGCAAAAGATAATTGAAAACCAACCTGGGTGACGACATGCGGATTACAAATAAACAATATTAAAAACGCAATGCAAATATTACGCATAGAAACCGCATTACGTCCAACCAACAATGCCAAGAATAACAAAGATGTCATCAAAAATGCGCGTAATGTTGCAACCGATGCGCCTGATATAAAAACATACGCAGTCAATATAATCCATGCACAAATTGTCGCAACAATTCGTGCAGGTATGCGTTTTGTTATGAAACCAATACTGCGACAAATTAAATAAAATATTGCGAACAGCCAACCGCCAATCAATGTCATATGAAATCCACTGATGGACCAAATATGTCCAATACCAGCCGTCGTCCAAATTTGTTTGTCGTTTTCCGGTACAGAATTTTTATAGCCTAATACCAAACCATCGGTTAAAAAAGAATTTGCCGTATTATGAATAATATTACGAACTGTATTTATATTATTTGTATCATTATGTTTTGTTATTTCGTATTCTGTAATAAATCCTGTTGCAGTTAAATTATTGAAAAACGCCCAACGTGCATAATCAAAAGATTCAGGTGCCTCCATTGGCGATGGTGCAAACACAGATACTTTTGTATGAATTTCATCCCCAATATTTGGTATCGGCGCATCGTTATTTATACTGACACGAATATTTGCGCGTTTTGCGTTTTTAATTCTTAAATCATCACCCGGCACAGACAGCATTAAACGTACTTTGTCATCTGTGAAATCAATATCTGTGACGGTTGCGGTAATTTCCTGGTTTCGTAAATCATGTGTTAAAATCGGCGTATGCACAATAAAATGAGTGTAAAATATTGCGTACAAAAATCCGCCACAGAAAATTCCAGCAAAAGACCATAAAAAATTTCTTTTACCCAATAACAAAAATACCAAACATAAAACGCATACGATTATATGAGTCAAAATATTTGGTTCATTTGGTAATGTGAAATACAGACCTGCGCCAAATGCCAAAATAATCGGCACCCATAAAAATTTATCATCAAATTGTTTTGCTAAAAAATCGCGCATAGTAAAATTATAGGAATCACAGCCAAATACGCAATATAAATTTTATTTACCAAATATAAAATCAGGATTCGTTCCCAATGCAATAATTGCGTCTATATCATCATTATCACATGTGCGCTGACGAATAGTCTTGCCGCATTTTTGACATTTGTGGGTAATAATAAATTCCCCAGAAACCTGTTCCACAGACACAGGTTCCATCATCCCACCACATGTCGATAATCGGTCGCCTGGGTTATTATCAACATGTTTTGACCACAGGCATTTTGGACAATGGTTTGTATAACCATTACCATGAACAACTGCGCCACATCTGGCGCAGTTAAAATCTTCGATACGTTTAACAAATTGCTTCATTGAATTAAATACCCAATGCATCACGATACATTTTTGTTAATTCATCTGCCTCGTCCAATTCATCTGGATCCAATTTACGCAAACGAATCATTTGGCGAATATATTTTGGGTCATATCCCGCAGATTTCGCCTCGGAATAAATTTCTTTGATATCAGCCGCGATGTTTGCGGTATCTTCGTTTAATTTTTCGATTCTTTCAATAATAGATAACAACTGTTGGTTATCAAATGCACCATGATTTGCGTTTTTCATGTTTGTTTTCCCCTTGTCTAAAATATAATAATATATTATATTATTTACGATAAAAATCAAGAAAAAGCATTTCTAGGGGGGATTTATGCTGAAATTTACAAAAATTACTGTATCGGTTGGTCCAAAGTCTGAAAGCCGGACTGTTTTAACGAAAATGATACGCAATGGCGCAAATTTATTTCGCATAAATTTCAGTCACGACACCGGTGATGTCCAGGGTAAAAAAATTGATACAATTCGCGATATTGCACATGAATTACATACACCTGTGGCGGTGATTGTTGATTTACAGGGACCCAAACATCGAATTGGCGATTTTGCCACAACAGATAAATATAAATTGACGGTTGGACAACGTTTTGTTTTTGACAGCGATGAAACCCCTGGGGATTCTGAACGGGTATGTTTACCGCACCCTGACGTTATTGCATCCATGCGTCCCGGCGACAGAATTTTATTAAATGATGGAAAAATAGAGGTGCGTGTTGACCGGGTTGAACCGACAAAAATTATAACAACGGTTATTCGGGGCAGTGAAATTTGGTCGCGTCGTGGGTTTAATTTGCCAGATACCTTTGTTGATTCAAATGTTTTAACTGATAAAGATAAATCTGATTTAGAATATGCGATAACAAAAAATCCAGATTTTGTTGCGGTATCTTTTGTGCAATCTGCCGCAGATATTGCGTATGTTCGTGATTTTATAACAGGGCGCACTGCACATAAAATAAAAATAATTGCGAAAATTGAAAGACCACACGCGGTACATGATATTGAAAATATTATTGCGGCCGCCGACGGTATAATGATTGCGCGTGGCGATTTGGCTGTTGAAATGCCATTTGAACAGGTGCCTGCGATTTCGCGTCATATTATCCGCACATGTCGTCAAATGAACAAACCTGTAATTATGGCGACGCAAATGTTGGGGTCTATGGTTGATAGTGAATTTCCAACACGCGCCGAAATCAGTGATGTTGCCAATGCTGCGTATTTGCGCGCAGACGCATGTATGACAAGTGAAGAAACAACAATCGGCGTAAACCCGGTGCACACTGTTGAAACAATGTCGCGGATTTTATCTTATGCCGATATGGATACGATTGCAAATCCATATGATTGGTCACGTATTGATAATGTCCCAGAAAATAATTGGTCGCGTTCGGTGGCATCTATGGCACATTTGAATAATGCTTCTGCAATAATTGTGTTTGATAAAGACGGAATTGCATCAACCGAGATTTCATGTCGTCGCCCAGATATGCCGATTGTTGCGGTGTGTAATGATGAAACGATTGCAAATCAATTATGTTTATCGCGTGGAGTATTTCCTATATTTGATACTGAAATATTTGGTATGCGTGATGCGAAAATGGCTGCCAAGATATTAAACATTAAACTGGGGTCAGTTGTGATTGTTGATGATGGTGCAATCAGTTTGCGTGATTTAGATTAAAAATAAAAGGTCGAAATTTTCGACCTTTTTAATTATTTTTGTTTTTCGTTTACTTTGTTTGCCAGTTCACGTTTTATTGCTCGATAATCTTTTATATCTTTTGATAATATACCGCCGGTGACGGATGCACCCAATGCAGATAACACAGTTAATGTTAGCATTGTTTTTGGACGTTTGTTTGACTTAACATCAGTATAGAAAATAGCCCCCACAACCAAAAAAGCAATAATTACCCCAATGTCTAATCCAATCAGTGCTTTTTCAGATTTTCTAAAATTTTCAGCCATAAAAAATACCTTTTTAATTATTTTTGTTTTTCGTTTGCGCGTTGCGACAATTCTTTTTTTATATCATTATATTTTTTTATATCGACCCCTAATTGACCGCCAGCAATACATGTTCCAAGTGTGCTAAGTGCAGCCAAAGCCTTCATTGATCGGTCTTCGGAATCTTTTTTCGCATCAGCAAAGAAACTAATAGCCAGCACCAACATACCAGTTGTAAGTGCTGTATAAGCAATAATATCAACTTTTTTCCCTTTTAAATCACGTTCTGATAAATCTTTTTTATTATCCGTCATACAGTTTCCTTTTATTGTTATTCTGCGGAGCAGTATAATACTTTTTATCCTGTTTGCAATGATTTTTACTGTTGACCCAATTATGTAAAATTTACTAACATTTTAATCATGATGAAAAAATTGCTGTTTGTTTTGCCGATTTTATTCATGTGTGGTTTTGCACATGCGGCATCATATCGTGCGGCGTTGGTTGCCGATATGGATTCTGGCCAGGTATTGTATTCTGAAAATGCCAATGTGGAAAATTACCCGGCGAGTTTAACAAAAATTATGACATTATATTTAACATTTAATGCGTTGGAACATGGGCGTTTGCATTTGGACGATTATTTGATTGTATCAAACGCGGCGGCGGCGGCTGAGCCTGTAAAACTGGGGATTCCCGCCGGTTCCAAAATAAAGGTCGAAGATGCGATAAAGGCTGTCGCGGTGCACAGTGCAAATGATATCGCACGCGTGTTGGCTGAAAACCTCAAAGGCGGCAAAGAGGGTAATTTTGCGTCCCTCATGACCCAGGTTGCAACTGAAATAGGATTATCTAATACAAATTTTGAAAATTCGTCGGGTCTGCCTGATGACGACCATTTATCAACCGCGCGTGATATTGCATTGCTGTCGGTTGCGGTGTATAAACATTTTCCACAATATTGGAAATATTTTGGTATCAAAAGTTGGACATACAATGGTCAAACATACACAAACGGAAATCGACTGCTGTCATCGTATCCAGGATGTGATGGTATGAAAACAGGTTTCACGAACAAATCAAAATATTCACTTGTCGCAACGGCATCGCGCGATGGACATCATTTGATTGCTGTGGTGTTGGGGGCTGATAACAAGGATGTCAGGGCGGCTGTCGCAACCAGTTTTTTGAATCGTGGATTTAAAATGTTGGAAAATGGAACTGCACCAGTGGTATTGAATACACCTGTTCAAAATGTGCAAAAAACAAATTATAATGCTGCACCAATGCCCGAAAATCATCCGTTGGCAAAATATGCAACAAATTCAAATCAAACAAAAAAAATGTCATCGGGTTCTGCGGGGGTTCAGTTTGGTGCGTTTTCATCACGTGATGCCGCCGCGCGCCAGGTAAAAAATGTTGAACAACTGTTGCATGTCACCCCAACAATAGAAACTGCATCGGGTGGGCTGTTTCGTGTACGTGTGAACAATATTTCGGAATCTGCCGCACAAAGTTTGCGTAATTCCGCCACCGCCGCCGGCATTGACAGTTATGTTTTTCATTAAATTTATGGTAGTATTATGAATCCAAAAATTGAAAAGTTAATTAAACAATTTGCGCGCCTGCCACGTGTTGGAAATCGGGCGGCGACGCGTATAGTTTTGTCTTTATTGGCGGATAAAACCGGGCGTGCGGCAACATTGGCGGAAACATTGATGGATGTGTCGTCTGTAATTAGACCATGCGTAAATTGTGGCGTTTTAACAGACGGTGAAATTTGTGAATTTTGTCGTGATGAATTGCGTGCCAACGGAACATTGTGTATTGTTCGTGATATGAGTGATGTCTGGACTTTTGAAAAATCAGGTGTTTTTAATGGTCGCTATCATATAATTGGTGGTGTTTTATCTGGTGTAAACGGTATAACACCGGATGATTTGAATATACAAAATCTGCGTTCGCGTATTGTTGATGAAAAAATAACAGAGGTTATTTTTGCTTTGCCAAATACGATAGAGGGTAAAACAACTGCGAATTATATAATGTCAGTAATTGGCGATGATGCAAATGTGACATTTACTGAATTGGCATCAGGTGTGCCTTTGGGTGGTGAATTGGATTATATTGATGATGGAACATTGACATTGGCATTTGGGGGACGCAAAAAATTATGACAGATAAAATATCATCTTTGCCACCTGTATCCCAAATGATGCGTGAATGTGGAATGCAGGCGAAAAAACAATTCGGTCAAAATTTCTTGTTTGATTTGAATTTAACATCTCGTATTGCACGCAGTGTCCCAAATATAGAATCAATCCCTGTGGTCGAGGTTGGACCCGGCCCCGCCGGCCTGACGCGTGCATTGTTATTGGCGGGCGCACAAAAAGTTGTCGCGGTTGAAATGGATAAAACAACGGAACCAATTTTATCGCGCGTTGCATCTGCGTCTGTTGGTCGTTTGACGGTTGTTTATGGCGATGCATTAAAGACTGATTTTTCACAGTTTGGTTTTGATGAATATGCGATTTGTTCAAATCTGCCGTATAATGTTGGTACAGAATTATTGATTCAATGGGTGCATAAAATTGCAACAGGCGAACCAATAAAATCTATGACATTGATGTTCCAGCGCGAGGTTGCCGAACGTATAATTGCGCGTCCAAATGACGATGCGTATGGCCGGTTATCTGTGTTGGTACAATTGGTTGCGGATGCAAAAATTTTGTTCAATGTTCCGCGAACTGCGTTTACCCCCGCGCCCAAGGTCACATCTGCAATTGTGCAAATTATTCCAAATGCTGAAAAAATAAAAGCATTGGGTGATGATATAGAAAATGTTGAAAAATTAACTGCGAAATTATTTGGCACGCGTCGTAAAATGATACGCGGAATAATACCGGATGTTGATTGGAAATCTTTTGGATTGTCTGGCACAGAACGTGCCGAAAATATATCGCCGGAAAAATTTTGCGAAATGGCAAAAAAAATATATTGATATAACTTTCTTTTGTTTAGTATAGTAATCATTGTATCCAGAGGAGGAGGGAACCCGATATGATATCGATAGAAGTTTTGGCATTTTTTGCAATTATTTTTGGATTGATGTTTGCCTTGCGTGTTGCCAAGATTGGTGCGTTGGTTGCGTTTTTATTCGCTGGTATTTTATCGGGTCCATACGTTTTGAATTTATTTGAATTGACGGGTACATGGCAAATATTGGGTGATATTGGTATTTTGTTCTTGTGGTTTTCAATAGGTCTGGAAATCAGTTTTTCACGTTTATGGACATTGCGCAATACTATATTCGGTTTTGGTGCCGCCCAGGTTTTAATGGTTGCGGTTATGTTGTTTCCATTTTTGTTTGAATTTACGACATGGACGGTTATGGGCGCAATAATGGTATCGCTGTTGTTGGCGATGTCATCAACATCGGCGGATTTGCAATTACTGGGCGACAGGAATCAGTTGAATTCAAATCTGGGTCGTCAAATTTTTTCTGTGTTATTATTCCAGGATTTATTGTCGATTCCATTGTTGGCGATGTTGCCGGTGTTATCTGGTAAATCGTTTAATCTGGGGGCAACATTGATTGATGTTTTGGTGTTGTCTTTGATGCTGATTATTGGTGTTGTAATTGTTGGTCGTTGCATAATGAATCCATTAATGCGCCAGGTTGTAAAATTAAAATCCAAAGAATTATTTTTGTTAATCATATTATTAAATATCGTTTTATGGGCTGTATTGTTTGATTGGATGGGATTGCCGTCTGGACTGGGTGGTTTTTTAAGTGGTATGTTAATGAGTGAAACAATTTATCGCCACCAGGTTTCCGCAGAAATCAGTCCGTATGCAACATTATTTTTAGCCATATTCTTTATTGTGTTGGGAATGGGATTGAATTTAGATTTGTTGTATTCACAATGGTATGTTGTATTGGGTGGATTATGTGGTTTGATGGTATTGAAATTCTTTGCGATATTTATGATATCGCGTGTGCGTAAAAATCCGGCACCTGAATCAACATTTATATCACTATTGTTGGCCCAGGGTGGTGAATTTGGATTGTTGATGTTGCAAATGATGCGCAACAATGGTATTGATTTTATCCCTGCAACAGACCAAGAGGTTTTAATAGCAATCATTGTTTTATCAATTATGATGACACCTTTATTACTGGCTTTGTATGACAGATTGCGTCGTTTGGGCAAAATATCACAAATAAATACAAAAAATCTCAAAGTAAAAAATACGGGTGTTCAACCAGCGGTGATTATTTGCGGATTTGGTCGTGTTGGTCAAATTATCGCAAAATTATTGCGTGAACAAAAAATTCCGTATATTGCAATCGGCATGAATGTAAACGCAATTATGGAAGGTCGCGAAAACGGATTTAATGCTGTTTATGGCGATGTGTCAAATATGACTGTTCTGCGTGAGTTTGGATTAAATCCACGCACAACGCGTGCGGTGGTTTTGGCATTGGATAATACAGAAACCGCCCGTAAAACAATTTTATCTGTGCGTGCGATTGCGCCACGTATGAAAATATTTGCGCGTGCGCGTAATTTATCTGATTCAAAAAGTTTATTGCGTTCGGGTGTTTATCAGGCTTTTCCTGAAACCATAGAATCATCATTGTTTTTAGGTTATGGTTTATTGGCATTTTTGGGGTTGTCTGATAACAAGATAGAGCAACTGTTAAACGAATTACGTGCAAATAATTATGCAAAATTAGATGAAAATATGACAATGGGTGAAAAATAGTTCTAATAAATTATATACTATACAGCCGGGTTTTTGCCCGGCTGTTTTTTTTGTGTATTTGCAATTTTCGAATCGTTTTTTGTAAATCTATGAATTGAATTTGTGTTGTTTTTAGTGTGTTTTTAATCTTTTGATAATAACAACTTGACAATAATATTATCTATGTGTTATTATCATTTTGTAAATAACAAAAAACCTATAAAACCAAAGGGGTAAAGTATGACAAACAGAATTAACGAATTGTATAAAATCGCAGATACAATTTCAGAACCAGATTTGCGTAATAAATATTTGGAAATTTTACGCGACAGTATGTGTGAAAAAATGTGGTTAGATAAATATCATTTAACCATGGCGCATACTTCATTTTTAGAGGGCAAAGCACTTGAGCCAGCAACATATGAAATGTTTATTCGTAAAAATCCGTTCGGTGGTGCATATACCGTATCCGCAGGATTGGGACCATTTTTGGAATGGTTGTCGAATTACGGTTTTTCTGACGATACAATTCAATGGTTGGCAGAACAAAAAAACAAAGATGGTACACCAACATTTTGCAAAGAATTTTTAGAATTTTTACGCACACAAAGATTATCTCTGACAATTGATGCAGTGCCAGAGGGTGAATTGGTATTTCCAAACGAACCAATTGTTCGCGTATCTGGTCCAGAGTGGCAGGTTGGATTAATTGAAACCGCAATATTAAATGGATTAAACGCATCTTGTTTAATCGCGACCAAGGCATCGCGCATAGTTAATGCCGCAGGTGGTCGTCCTGTGATGGAATTTGGATTGCGCCGCGCCCAAGATATGTTCGGTATGCGTGCCACACGCAGTGCCGCGGTTGGTGGTGTTTTAACAACATCAAATGCTGATGCGGCACGCAAATATAATCTGGGTTGGGTTGGAACCCATGCACACAGTTTTGTAATGCGTCATGATACAGAGCAAGAAGCATTTGAAAATTGGTTGTTGCACAACAAAGGAAACACGACAATCTTGGTTGATACATACGATACAATTCAAGGTGTAAAAAACGCTATTGCGGCCTCTAAAAAAACAGGTGTGCATTTGGATTCAATTCGTTTGGATTCTGGTAATTTGGCAGAATTATCTATTACTGCGCGTCAATTATTGGATGCCGCAGGTTTGCACGATTGCCAAATTATTGCCAGTAATGATTTAGATGAATATTCTATATCAAAATTATGGGATAACGGTGCAAAGGTCGATATTTTAGCAGTGGGAACAAACTTGGTGACTGCTGCCGACCAGCCATCCCTGGGTGGTGTCTATAAATTAAAAAGCATCAACGGTGTTGATAAAATGAAAATATCTGGGGATGTAATTAAACGCACAATCCCAGGTGCCACAGAAATTCTTCGTATGTTGGATGGTAATGGCAATTTTATTGGCGACGTTATAACATCGCATGGATTTTTCGTACAATCATACGGAACTTTGAAAACTCCAATAATCAGCATTAACCCCAAAAACGGCGTTGAACGCACATACGACAAAAATACAATGTTTTACAAACCAATGGTTCGCGCAGTCACATACGGCGAAATTGATGAAGATATTATGGAACGCGATGTCCAAGACATTGCATCAGCAACATCTTACAACCTGGGCAGACTGGATAAAAAATATAAACGCGTAACAAATCCTTGTGAATATCATGCGGGTATTGAACAAGGTTTGTATCAAACACAAACAGACATGGTATTAAACCAAATCTTGCAACACACAAAATAACAAAAGGGCAATAAAATGAAAAGCAGACTTTTACACATTGTTGATATGCAAAATGATTTTGTTTTGCCAGATGGAAAATTATATGTTCCTGGCGCAGAATCTTTAATTGAACCGGCAAATGAATTTTTGCGTAATGTTAAATTTGATAAAACAATCGCAACATTTGATACGCATTACGCAGAAACATACAAGAAAACAGAAGAATCAAAAATATTCCCATCACATTGTTTGTATAGAACACATGGTTGGAAATTGTCTGTGCAACCACGTAATACATGGGTGTATCCTTGTGATAATGTTTTGAAAAATCAATTTGATGTGTGGGCACAACCAGAAAAAATTGAAAAAAGTTTAATTGGTTTTAGGGCAAAATATACACATGTTTATATTATGGGGGTCGCAAGTGATTTCTGTGTTAAATATGCAATCATGGGATATTTGCAACGCGGTTATAATGTGACTGTTTTGCAAGACTTGTGTCGCGGCATAAACAAACAAATAGATGAAGTCGTTGCAGAATTCAATACAACAAAGTTGAAACTTATAACATCAAAACAAATGAAAAAACAAAGGTAAAAGGATAGAAAAAATGAAAGACATAAAAAAGATAAAAGAAAACTTGGTTAAAGACCTGCGCGAATTTGTGCGCAGTCGAAAATTCAGCGATGTTGTGTTCGGTTTGTCTGGTGGAATGGATTCTGCGTTGGTTTTGGCTTTGGCGGCTGAGGCCCTGGGACCACAACATGTACATACATTTATGATGGCAACAAAAAATACATCAGGATTAAGTATAAATTTAGCAAAACAGTTGTCGTATAATATCGGCAACCATCACGAATTTATAGATATTCAACCACGTGTAGATTGTGCATTAAAAACTTTGCCTTTTGTACCACAACGTCGTATCACAACAGAAAATATCCAGGCTCGTATTCGTGGCGATATATGTATGACATATTCAAACGAGTATAATTGGATGGTGTTATCCTGTGGAAATAAGTCCGAAGCAGCAATGGGATATTGTACATTATATGGCGATACTTGCGGTGCGGTAATGCCGATTGGCGATTTATATAAAACCGAAGTTTACAAAATAGCAGAATTATATCCGGCAATCCCAAGGGCAATTATAAGTCGTGCACCAACAGCAGAATTGTCGCCAAATCAAAAAGATATTGATTCTTTGCCAGAATATTCAATACTTGACGCATATTTACAAAAAATCGAGGCTGGGGAGCAGGATGAAAATGAACAAATGGCGGATATAAGAAAAAAATATAATGCGATGGCTTTCAAACGCAACCAAATGCCACCTGTGTTAAAAGTTCATGAAAGATAAAAAGGTAAACAAATGATAAAAAATTACTGGCTGCATTTCCGGAAAATAATAACACACAAATACTATGTGTTTTGCGAATGTGTCGAATATGGTCTTATATGGCAGGGATTAACACATGATTTATCAAAATTCCGTCCCAGTGAATTCCGGCTTGCTAAATTTTATGCTGGCAATCAATCACCAATCAATATAGAAAAACAACAATATGGTTATTCTGTATCGTGGATACAGCACACAAACCGCAATAAACATCACTGGGAATATTGGGTGGACAGAACAAATGGAAAAATTGCACCAATCCCAGAAAAATATCTTAAAGAAATGGTGTGTGATACTATTGCGGCCAGTAAAGCATATAACGGCAAAAATTGGACCCCAGAACTATTTTTGGATTACTTTAAGAACAGAGCAACCTGGCCGGATGAAATCAAAGAATTGACAATGCCGTTGATTCTTGCCAAAATGCAAAGGTATAAAACAAAGTAGGAAAAGTATGCCTAATACTAAATTTTCATCAGAACAAGAATTTTTGGCAAATTATGATGTGTCTAAATTTGACAGACCATCTGTGACCGCGGATGTTTTAATATTTTCTGTGTCAAACAGTTTGGCTGAAAATTGGCGCAAGTCTGATAAAAAGTCGTTCAGCGTATTATTGGTTCGTCGTGATGATTATCCTGAAATTGGAAAATGGAATTTGCCGGGCGGTTTTGTTGGAATTTCCGAGACTGCGCTGGATGCCGCATATCGTATTTTGCGTTCTGAAACAGGTGCAACAGGTAATGTTTATTTGGAACAATTATATACATTTGATGCACCAAATCGCGACCCCAGAACCCGCGTTTTTTCTATTGCGCATATGGCATTGATAGATAAAAATAATTTGCATTATTCAGGTTCTTACGATGCCAAATGGTTCAATATAGATTTTCAAGACAATAAATTGATATTACAAAATGATGATTTAATATTAACCGAAAAAGATTTGGCGTTTGACCACGCGGCAATTATAAAAACCGGCATTGAACGTTTACGCAATAAAATTGAATATACAGATATTGTGTTTGATATGATGCCACGTGAATTTACATTGGGTGAATTGCAACAGGTTTATGAAATAATTTTAGGACGCAAATTGATTCCTGCGGCATTTCGTCGAACAATCGCTGTGAAAATTAAACCAACGGGTAAAATACGTGGTGGTGCTGGGCATCGTCCGTCGGCATTGTTTCAAAAGAAATAGCTCTTTAATTTTTGAATTTGTTTTTATTATTTAACTACCTGTTTTTTATTTGATTTTGATGCGCGTTGTTGCTATATTCTGCCTGTTGAAGTAAAAGGCAAAATTATGAAGAATTTAATTAAATATTTGTCAATCATTTTTGGTATTGTTTTATTAGACCAGATTGCAAAATCTGTATTGTTATATTTAATTACTGGAACGGTTCCATTGGCGGGTAATGCGTGGGGTGTGGTAAAATATCCGTACATTATGTCGTATGTCGCGAATTGGTTTAATATTGTGTTTACATGGAATCCTGGGACATCATTTTCATTGTTCCGTAATTTAGGTGAATTTGCGCCATGGATTATTACATGCGTGACGGCATTGATAATTGGACTGTTGTGTTGGTATATGGTGCGTCGTGCGGATAAAAATGAAAAATTACCTTTGGCATTTATCATTGGCGGTGCGTTGGGTAATTTAATCGACAGAATTCGTTTTGATGCGGTAATTGATTTTATTGATTGGCATATTGGCGATATGCATTGGCCTGCATTTAATATTGCTGATATGTTTATTGTGATTGGTGTCGGTTTGTATATAATTAATTTGATTTTTCATAAAAAATAAAAAAAGGTAAAAAATGGTTCAATATCTAAATAATAATAACAATTTTAATTCTGGTTTTGCGGCATTTATGGCGGCGCGCAATGGTGATGCACCGAAAAAGACTCGTTTTGGTACATTTTTATGGTGGACATTTTTGTTTTTGGTTGCATGGTGGATTGTTGGTTTGTTCATTGAACCACAAACCAGTAAAACAAATGTTGCACCAATTGAACCATCAATAACGGTTGATGTTTCAAATGTCCCTGTGGATACAATTTCATCTAATGAAATTTCTGCAACTGTGCAGGGTATTAGATTATCAAAAATCGATTTGAAAAATTTTATGCGTTCATCTGGCGACGAAAAACCAGTCACATTGATTGATGGTGATGGATTTATTGAAATTGGTTTAACACCAAATGGAACAACCGCACCGACTGCGACAACCACATGGAAAAAATCAGGGGATAATATGGTGTGGCGCAATAATGATGGTTTGGAATTTACGCGCAATATAACTGTGGATGGTTATTTAATTCGTGTATCTGATACGATAAAGAACAATTCTAAACAAAGTTTTTCGTTTGCACCATTTGCGCGCGTTTTGCGCAGTGGCAATAACAATACAGATTCTGCCGGTGTTTATACAGGTTCTGTCGCGTATGTGAATAATGAATTGGAACATAATGATTGGCGCAAAATGGATAAAAAATCATTTGCGTACACAACAACAAATGGTTTTACAGGATTCGTTGATCAATATTGGGAAACAGTTGCAAATATTGATTCTCCCGACCAAACAATGCGTATAAAAAAACAGGGTGATTTATATGAATCTGGTGTGGTTGCATCGCCAATTAATGTTGCGCCTGGCGACACAAAAACAATTACAACCAATGTATTTGCAGGGCCACGCGATGCCACCATATTAAAAACCGCAGAATCCACAATAAACGGAATTGTTGAATCTGTGGATTATGGATGGTTTTGGTTTCTGGCACAGCCAATGTTATGGTCAATCAATATGATTCATAAATTTGTTATGAATTATGGACTGGCAATAATTATATTTACGATATTAATTCGTTTGTTAATGTGGCCATTAACACGCAAATCATATACATCAATGTTGGCGATGCAGAAAATGCAGCCTGAATTACAACGTGTGCAAAAATTATACGCAAATGACCGGGGGCGTATGCAAATGGAAATGATGCGCGTGTATCAAACACACAAAACATCGCCAATGTCAGGATGTTTACCAATGCTGATTCAAATTCCAATATTTTTTGCATTGTACAAGGCATTGTTAATTTCCGTTCAAATGCGTAATGCTCACTTTTTATGGATATCAGATTTGGCAGCAATGGACCCATACTTTATATTACCGATTTTAATGGGTGCAACAATGTGGTTGCAACAATACCTGCAATCAAATAAAACAGACGCATCAAATAAAAACGATATTGCTGCCCAGACGGCAAAAACAATGAAATGGATGCCGATATTGTTTACAATAATGTTTGCGTGGATGCCATCTGGTTTGGTGTTATATTGGACTGTATCAAACATATTTGGAATTGGACAAATGATGTGGTTAAAACATAAATCAAAATAAAGGCGAAAAAATGTTGAAAATAATTGAAAGTTTATTTGGACCACGTGGCATAAAAACAACTGCGGGCGAATTAGCAAAAAAATTTGGATTGGAATTGCGTGGCGATGAAAATACGGTTGTGCGTGGTGTTGCGCCAATTGCCGATGCGCGTCCTGGCCAGTTGGCATTTTATTCAACTGAACAAAACAGTGCCGCATTCAAAATTTTACCGATTGATGTTTTGCGTAATACTCGTGCCAGTGTGATTTTATTACAACCGGCGCAAATTGATGATGCACCCAAAGGCGCAACATTGTTAATAACTGACACGCCACGTGGTAATATTGTTAAAATATTGGGCGAAATTTATCGCGAAAAACCACGTTTTGGAATCAGTCCAGATGCGCATGTCGAACGCGGTGTGTATTTTCGTTCACGTAAAACAAATTATATTGGTCAGTATGCAACGGTTGAACGTGGCGCGGTTATTGAACCTGGGGTCAAAATATATCCAGGTGCATATATTGGTCGCAATGTGACATTGGGGCGCGATACTGTTGTTTTCAGTGGCGCACACATTGAAAACGCAACAATTGGCGCAGAATGTGTTATAAATGCAAATGCTGTAATTGGCAAAAGTGGTTTTGGTTATACCCGTCAAAATGGTCATAATGTGTTTATTCCACATGTTGGACGCGTTGTTTTGGGCGACAGGGTATCTGTTGGTTCCAACAGTTGTATTGATCGTGGCGCGATGACAGACACAGTTGTTGGCGAAGGAACAAAAATTGATAATTTATGCCAAATTGCACATGGTGTTATTGTCGGCAAAGAATGTTTTTTGGCATCGGGTGTTGGATTGGCTGGTGGTTCTGTCATTGGCGACAGGGTTTTACTGGGTGGTCAGGTTGGTGTTGCAAACGGTATTCATGTTGGCGATGATGTCGAGGTTGGTGCCAAAAGTGGTGTTTTAAGAAATCTGGAATCAGGTACCAGGGCAATGGGATATCCTGCGGGTGCAGGCATGGAATTCTTCCGCCACTATGCGTGGATGAAAAAACATGTGAATAAAGATTAAAATAAACTGGTTTTTACAATATTTGTAAAATCATATACAATCAAATTCCATGGAACGACAACTTTGACTTCGTTTTTGTTGTCGTATGCAGGGTCGCCGGTTTGTTCCGCCTCAGGCGTTGCGGTTGATGTCCAATTTGATATTTTGGCGCATCCAGCAGAAAAAAATAACACGCATAATAAAAGAATGTTTTTCATCTCTCGTATCCCAGGTGATTACAAATATTATACTATTTTTTACAATGTTTTGCAATATAGATACAGAGGATTTTAATTTGCTTTTATAAATAAAAGATTGTATTCTATTTTTATAGTTATGGGACAAGATGTAATGATGAAAATGAGTAATAAAAATCCAGATATCTCAGAATTAAAACAATATTTCAATTTTTATAGACAAAACATTTTACCATTGGTTGAAAAATATACAACGCAAAGTGATTCCGGGTGTCATACATTGGAACACACAAATTCTGTCGTTTTTCGTGGAATTGATTTGGCATTATCTGTTGGGAAAAATCCTATACCTGTGGTTTTTGCTGGGGCATTTCATGATATGGCGCGAACCCACGATGGTTTTGATATAAATCATGGAAAAAACGCTGTTCCAAATGCCCAGAAAATAATGATGATATTTCCGTATAATCTAACTGATTTGGATAAACACAAAATAATTTACGCGATTGAAAACCATACCACAGGTCGTATTGCACCAGATTACGTGTCGGCATGCCTGTGGGATGCGGACAGAATTCGCCTGTCATGGATGTACGGATATAATGCCGGATTTTTTAATACGGACCGCGCAAAATATATTGCATCACATCCTGCCCAGGATTATGTAAATTTTCAATATTTGTGCTTTCCAAATTTATTTTGGTCGCGTGAATATTGATTTTTCCCCGGCAATTTTTTATATGTTTTTGCCGGCAAAAGATTAAAAAAATACCGGCAAATGCCGGTGTTTTTTGCTTTTTATTTGTTTGTTAAAAATTAACCTTTAATGCCGCCGATAAAAACGGTGTTTTGCTGGTTATCCCAATAGAAGACCACACAGACACATTTTCGCTGTATTTATATCTAAAAGATGCGATACCGGTATGGTCATAATAGTTTTTCATATCATCATGCCAAATGCCTGTATGTGAATACATATACGATAATGATACAGAATAATTTAACACATCATAACTGACACCTGTGCCGGCGGAAATTCCATCTGATGCCACCCCCACAGGATTTTTATCATAAATTCCCAAAACGGATGTTCCCCAAATCCAACTGTTGTATTGCAAATTAAAACCAACAGAACCCTGGGCGCGCCAATCTGCAAAAACATCTGGGGTATATGATGCGGGACTGTATCCACGCAGGTTATCCATAAACGATGCACCCAATGACAGTGCGGTTTTTATTTTTCCATCAGGAAATCTAAACTTTGCACCCAAATCCACAGAATAATCAACATCATCACCAAACCCACTAACTGACACACCATATTGTCCAATTTGTGTAGGTATTGTTGCAATATTTATGCGTGGTGCGTCATGTCCTGATGACACAGATGTATTTGGAATTACAACGCCATCTGGTGATATTTTTTTATAAAACAACGGTTTATGATTTACACGCAATCCCCCCACATCAGGTATCCCAACACTTAATTTACGTGCCACAGAATCTGTTAATCCAACCTCTATGCGTCCCATATCACGTATTTCCCACAACACAAATGCATCATGGGCATAATCATGTTCGTCCAATGTGGTTGCATCATATTCATAAACCAATCCCAATGTTTGTCCTGATGCAACGGCATAGTTATATTGTGCGCGCACATCAAAATCGCCCAAGAATAACGGGGTTTCGAAATCTGGTTCAATCATACCGGCTGTCCCAGATACATTAAATTTGAACGCGCTGCGTCCATTTGTGTATTGTAATGCGTTTGCAGAATCTATCAATGCCACAGATAAAACAAATGCACCCAGTGCGATTTTTTTCATTATATTCCCCCATTTGTTTCTTTTAATATTGCCTCACGTAATTTAGTGTATGCGCGTTCTTCTATTTGGCGGACGCGTTCGCGTGAAATACCGTATTTTTGTGACAAAGATTCCAATGTTGCCACCGGTTCAGATAATTTTCGTGCCTGTAAAATTTCACGATCACGTTCAGGCAACATTGCCAAATGTTTTCGCAGCAATTCATAACCACGTTTTTTGAATTCTAATTGTTCGATACTGTCTTCTATACCGATTTTATCATCCGACAGATTTGATAAAATATCGTGTGCATCCGGGTCATTATGCGCAGGTGCATTTAACGAAACATCACGTGCGCCGATACGTTGTGACATGCGTGACACATCGCCTGTGGACACATTCAGGTAATCTGCGATTTGTTTTGTTTGGTCATTATTCAAATTATTATCCATAATTCCCAACGCCCGCTTTGCACGTGCCAGGTTAAAAAATACGCGTTTTTGATTTGCCGATGTTCCAATTTTCACAATAGACCAATTATTCAAAATTGTTTCATAAATTTCTGCCTTAATCCAAAACATAGCATATGTTGAAAACCGAAAACCGCGTTCTGGGTCAAATTTTTGCAAAGCCTGCATCAAACCCATATTTCCCGAAGCAATCAAATCCGCCACCGGTACACCATAATTTTTGAAATCGTATGCCACCGACACCACCAAACGCAGGTGGCTGGCGACCAATTTTTCCGCAGCAACCGAATCTTTGTCTTTTATCCATTTGGTTGCAAATTCATACTCTTGTTCTGCGGATAAAATCGGGTATTTTTGAATACTTTGAATATACTGCGCCAGTCCGGATTCATCACTCACCCCACGTGCAGCAACGATACTGGTATTTGTCGAAACAGGTAAAGTATTCTTGATTTGCTTTTTCATAACTTTTATAGTATATCATAAATTATGAATTATCAAGAACAGGAGATAAAAAATGGCAAACATCCTTGCAAGGAAAAAAAATCTAAAACCCGCAACCCCAATCAAAAAAACACGTGAAGATTACGCCGAAGATGCCCTATATCGCGAGGTTTGGGAAGATGTAAACAACGAAAAAACGATTGCGTTTTTCAAAAAATATTCCAAACAAATGATTGGCACAGTATTGGCGGCATTGATTATTGTTGCTGGCTATCAAATTGGTGTGCGTACATATCGCGCAAATCAAATGGCTATGGCGGTAAATTATGAAACAGCATTGGAAAAAACAGACATAAATGCACTGGCATCGATTGGCGAACAAGGCCGCGGTGCAAATGCAGATTTGGCATTGTTCCAGGCATACGCATTGGATAAAAACAAAGATATTAAAAAATTGGAAGAATTGGCTGAACATGGTAATACACGCGACTTTCGTGATTTGGCGCGTTTACATGTAATTGGTGCCAAAGGTGATGATATGTCGGCCAAAGATGTTGAAAAGTATTTATCCCCATTGATGACAAAATCTTCGCCATTTTATTATACTGCAATGTTAACTGTTGCCCAAAAATACATGGCATCAGGCGATACCGATTCGGCAAACAAATGGTTGAATAAAATTTTATCAGACGATGATTGTCCTGGTGAAATTTCGGCTACGGCACAAACATTGAAATAGGAATATATTATGCGTAAATATGCATTGTTGTTTGGTTTAATGTTAACTGTTGCGGCATGTGATAAACACGACCCCATTTTACCAGGTGTCCGTACATCCGTATTTGATTCTGGGGCAGGGTTGCAAATGTTAAACACATCTGTATCTGATTTGCCAGATGCCGCCCCAGAATATTCCAATCAACAATGCGATTATACGATTGACGATTCGAATACGATTCGCGATTCAAATAATCGAAAAATATTTGTTGGTTTTCCATCGTCAAATTCAATGGATGTGCAAACACACCCTGTATGTAATGGCGGATATGTATATGCGGGCCTAAACACTGGCAGTATTGTTAAAATTGCACCACGTACGCGTCAAATTGCCTGGATGGCAGATGTGTACAGCGAATCGAATATGATGGGTGGGGCGACAACTGTTGATATTGTCGCGCCAATCGTAATTACAGGCAACGATTTATACGCAGGTGGTATGGGTGATGCATTTTGTAAAATCAACACAACAAACGGAAACAAAAAATGGTGTGTGTCTATCGGCACAATGCATCCGTTTATTGTATTAAAAAATGTTGCGTATGTTGTTGGGTTGGATGATTGTTTATATGCGATTCGATTAACCGATGGTGCGATTTATTGGAAAACAAATTTGAAAAAATCAGGCACCCCAACATACGAAAATAAAATTATAACTGTCAAAAAACAAAAGATTGACGCAACAAACGGAAAATTATTATAAAAATCTGACAATTTACGTCAGATTTTTTATTATGTATTCATACAATTTATCAGGTGTTTGTATAAATGCATTTTTTAATCCAATCCCAGATTTTACATAATTTACGCACGTCCATGTATGTGGATTTAATTTGTGTATTTTTTTGTGCACAAAAATAAAAACCCAACCGTTATTTTTCAGTTGGGCCATACCGCGTTCATTGATTGCGATGCGCGCAACATAATTTCGTTTTACAAATTGATGCAAAATAAAACCTTTTTGATTTTTTGTAATGATAACACAGTGCTTGAAATTTCCGCATATTATGCGAACCAAAGGCATTGATGTTTTATTTGAAAAACCGATAATAAACATTTTTTTCTCCAAATTTTAATTAATCCAATTTTTTTTACGCGCAGCATTTTCAATTGTTTCCATTGCGCATTTCCACAGGTACGCATCGTGATTTTCTTGCCAAATATATTGGTGTGGTGCGCGCCGTTTATCGCCAAATTTTTTCATAACCGTCAATTGTTCATCACTTAGTTGCCCAGACAGATATAATTTTGTAATCAATGTTTCCACATCCAACAGTTCGCAAATTTTTCGCGACCCTGAACGATGATTTTGAATAAAACCTGATTGAACATATTTGGAATATAAAAACCAAAACCACATTTGTTCTGCGTTATGGAATTTTTCCAGATTATCATTTGGTTGAATTGCATTATTCATTTTTTTCTCCTTTGTTTTGTTAATATTTATAAAAGAAAACAAGAACACAAGCCAAACAAAACAACTTTTGGTTGATGGTCGAATCGAAAAACATAATGATTAGCAATATTTTCCTATTCGTCCACGAATCGACTAATATTCTTGTTATGTTTATAAAGTCATTTTTTTGACTTTTTTTCAAAAAAAACACACATCTTTCGATGTGTGTTTTCATTTGAAATGACACCACTTTATTCGATTTCTAATGGTGGAAAACAGTCACCGTTTGGATCTGCTATTGGACAACAATTTAATCCTTGTTCGCCCAAATCCACCAATTCTTCGCCCGGGCAACAACCGTTTTCATCTGGTGCCTGACCATCACAATTCAAACTGCCCACAGGTTCTGACGATGCCGCAGATGTATTACCAAACGGATTTAGAATCGTATCTGTTTTTTCACCGGTTTCATCGGTTGCGTATTGCAATCCTAATACTTGTTCATTATATTCCGCTTTTCCTTTTTCCAATTTTATGGCATTGCCATTTTCATCAACACCCTGGATTCCTTTGTCTTGGACATTTTGATAATACGCCTCGTATTTAGCCTGGGTTTTGCCTTGATAGTTTTGTGATTGACAATATGCCAAAACAGTTCTGTAATCATAACCCTTGGCGGTAATATCACCCATTTTGTTTTTATCAACTGTACGTGTTCCTTTGTCTGCATCGCCTGTACAGAATTCATCCAAATTAAATGAACGAACCTGTCCCTCCCATGATGAATCTTGGTAATTTACCTTCATTTTATCTTTGACATCGGCCCATTTGCGACGTGATTTATCACTATACTCGTGGAATGCACATTTTTTACCTGCATTATTTGCTGCGTCACTGCCGTCACCACAGGTTGCGATTAAATCAACAGGTGAATATACGGTAATACGTGTTCCTGCCGCAATAGAAAACGGTGGAACAGTATTATCCAACGCATCAACCATTAACTTTTGTGCAACCTTGTTCCATGCGGTAATAACCTCGTTTTTTGCCATTTCGGATGAACGAACGGTTCCCGATTGCACAACCGTATTATTATCCAAATCAATTTGATTAACAAATGTATCTGCAATAGGTGCAATCATATTCACCGCCGCCGGTATAATCGCGGTTAACATTGGCATAACCATTTGTTCGATATAATCGGTACTGCCGTATCCTGGAACACCAACACGACCTTGGGAATCTGCGGAATACGGGTCTTGGTCATCATCTGCGAAATTAAATTCAACACCATCTGGACGGATAAATTGATACCATTTAATTTCCATACGACCAATTGATTTATATGGGCCAGGTAATTCACCGTTCAAATATCCTAACAATAATGTTCCGGTTGGGATAATAACTGTGCGTCCATTATCAGAATAAACATTTCTGTCCACTGTCGCGCGCACAGGAATACCACTGCCACCGTTGCATTTGCCACTTGCATCACATCCATATACGGATGGGTCGGCACGAACCTCGGAAACGATGGTTGCTGGAATTGGTTTGAATTGGCGCAATATAAATGTTCTGTCGTATGGGCGACTGGTATAGACCGCCTCAGCTTTATCGGCAGAACCCTCTAATGCTTTTTTATCATATTCTTTTTTAATAAAATTCAAATTTTCACGTGAATCGCGTGGTTTCATTGTGCCTTTCAAATTTCCCATACCGCTGGGTTTATAATCATCAGGTGTTGTTCTGGTGGCGACCTTTTGCGCTTTTGAACGTAATGTTGGAATTTTACTTGTATCAACAGTCAATCCAATATGGTCAGCATCAGTCCCTATTTTTCTGCCTTTGCCATCGATACTGGTGATAATACCTGTGTCTGGGTTGTAAATACCTGTTGGTTTGTTGCATGCTGTGTCAGAGAAAGGATGAAATTCATAACGACCATCTTTTGGCTTTATCCAACCGATTTGTGCGCCACTGGTTGAAAATCCAGGCATTGCAAAATCAGAACATTTTTCAGGTGTTTTTCTTTTTACAGGTTCTGGTTTTGGTTGTGGTTGTGTGAACACAGGACGCGCGCCAACAATTTCATCTTCTGTGTCTTCTTCTGGAATTTCTATATTTTCTGGTTCTTCCGGCTCTTCAAAATCATCAGGTTCATCGGGAACAGATACCGGTTCTGGTACCGGTTCAGGTTTAACAGTTTCTATTGGTTTTACATCCGGCGTTTTTTTCAATGCAGCCTTGACCGCGCCCACAGAAATAACAATATCTGTATGTTGGGCATTTATATCACGCGAATCGCCTTTGGCATGCCAATCAACAACCAATGTCACATTACCGTTGGTGTTATCATTTCCTGGGGCAAATGTGACATCAACCTTGCATGCGATATCTTTGTTCACAGGTTGATTTTTACAGCCCGATGTCTCAGCAGAAAATCCAGGTACAGAATCTTTCACACTAACAGAATCTATGACCGCATCATATGTTGCACTAATGACAAAAGCCTGTTGCTTTTTTGTTCCAATTTCAGTTCCAGAAAAATCGGCACTACTTGGATTTATGTTTAATTTTACATCACGATTAACTGGCATCCCAGGAATAGGTTGTTCTGTTTTTTTGCTAACCAATAAAAACAATAAAATCAAAACAACAATAAACGCCGCACCCAACAGCATCCAACGCACAGCGGTTGGTGTCGAATCAAACGTTTCTTTTAATTTATCCGTCATTCTATTTGCCATAACCGTAATCCATTTTTCATTTATACACAATGCGTTTACTGTATTCTAACCACGCGACATCCAGACACCTGGAATTTCATCAATTTATCGCACAGTGTTTGTGCAGTATCAATATCATCGATTGGCCCAATACGCAAACGATACAAACGTGCCGCAGATGCATTTGCGCCTAATTCACCCACGCCTTGTTCATCAACAGCATAAAACACTTTATTTTGATATGGTGTTAATAATCCAGACCCACCGTCGCCACTAAATTTAGCCAACAATTCAGACCAGTAATCATCCAAAGCCTTGACTGATGTATCTGATGCAAATTCTATTGCAACCCCGGATTGATTTGATGAAATCAACGGAATATTTGACTGTGGCAAATAAGAACCTGCTGTATCACGTTGTGTTGGAATCATTGTTGCGCCACTGCCAGATGACACCGCCGGCATTGTCACAGGTGCCGAATATCCTGCTGGCACATATACACCTGCGCCGTTTGATGTATTTGTATTGGACATATACATCGGTGTTGCACCGTAATCGGACGCAGCCGCATTTACTGCCGCCATATCTGCATTATATGCAATATTACTCAATGATTGATTAGACATCATGCTTTGTGCGACATTTGCCTCTGCCAAAGCCATAACAGATGCAGTATCCGCAATCAAGAAAGGTTTTTCGCGTTTTTTAATACATACGATGCGTTGACCACTGCGTAATACCATATCACCAACAGCCTCCACAATTAACAATCTGCCGTCTTGACCGTCTGTTCTAAAACCGACAGGGGATTCGCCACCTTCAATCAATATTGAAACCACAGGACGCTGTGTCATTGATATAACCTTGTCGCCAAAGTCAATATATGTAAATACCTTGTCGCGCCACACGCGTTCAGGCGCAATCACATAATCATCAGGATTTGGAACAAAAATATCCAAATCAAATCTAAATTCAGACGGGTCAATTTTCATAGATTTAATCCATGCGTAATCTTCGCCGTCAACACCAACTGTGCTGGTTGTTGCAGGGGCCGCCTTTTTGAATATAGAATTCATACCGCCCGATGTTTTTGCAGATGTATCCGCACCGGCAATCGATGCACCATTATCCAAAACAACATCGACCTGGGAATATGTGATTTCGTCGGTATCAACTGTGCCTGGACTTCTTAAATAGAATATGTATTTATTCCCAGATTGTCCCGTCACAATCATATTTGTATCTGATTCACCTGCTTCAACAGGGGTTATATAGAATGTTCTGTCACCTTGTGTTGCCTCTATTTGATACAAAGCCTGATCGCCAACAACAGCATCTGCGATTTGTTCGCCATTTGGCAATGTCACCATTGTCACCATACCATTACGTAATTTTAATGGTAATACCGTTCCTTTTGACCAAGAAAGTTGTGCGTATCCGGGTTTTACGCTGCCTGCGGACATATTTGCAGTTGGGTTTTCCCACGCGCGTTGTGCAACACCAAATGCCAGATTTGATGATGATAACACCAATAATCCAACCAACATATTCAACTTAAAAAATTTAAGCATCTTTCCTTCCTTTTTTTATTTTTATTCTGTGTATCTTGACCAATTCAAAGGATCCACATCTTTCAAAATTTTGCCATTTTTATCAATAACATTATATTCAACGACACGAATACCCAATGGATTTTCAATACGGTCAGTCCACTTCAAAGCATTTTTTGCATTTGATGCAACCTTTACACGCAATGCATAATGTTGTTTCAATGGTTGTTCTTGCAAATTACCATAATTGCAAACATATGTAAATTTAACAATATATGTATCCTTGCGTGCATTGGTTGTATCTGGTAAAACAGAACCGTTTTCATCAAATTCCACATCGCATTTCACATCAAAAGGTTTGTCTAAATCTTGTCTGATTGCATACACCATATCGGTCATGACAAATTCGCCAAAAATCGCATCTGATGACCGGGTTTTAATAATGCCATCGGAATTATTTGCCCATTTTGCACGCATAATTGCCAAATCAGGAACAATCTCATTACGTTCCAACACGTAATTGCGAACAAATTCTTCTTGATACGATTTCATGTTTTCTGGCATTTGCGTCAGTGCAAATTCCTTGTCATCCAATGATTGTGATGTCAAAAAGAACACCTGGGGGCGATTTAACGGGAACATTTTATCCAATGTCAAAATCAGCACGAACAGCACGACCAACGAAGTGGCCATGACAAACGTCATCAATCTGGACATCAAAATTGGCGGTTCTATGCGTGTTTGCACAGTTTTTCTCCCCCTTTTATTAAATGATTGTAGAAAAAATATTGATATATACGCAAGCAAAAAATGTTTCATTGTGTATCATAAAAATAAAAGAGCAAAAACCGAACCTCTGGGGTAAATATTTTGCTTGCGTAAAAATAATAAAAAAATTATAATATTTTCACTTGATTTTTGTTGTGCTTGTGCTAGCCTAGGCAAGAATATTGGTTGTATTGTGCACAAAAGTCGGTTTTTCTAGGGGCTTAGTTCAACGGTAGAATATCGGTCTCCAAAACCGCGGATAAGGGTTCGATTCCTTTAGCCCCTGCCAAATTTTTTGTGTGCGTACGCCTGATATACCAAGAAAAGTGAGTGCTCGATGAAAAAAATATTGAATTATATAAATTCTGTTCGTGGCGAATGGTTCAAAATTGTTTGGCCGTCGCGTGATACAGTTATTCGCTCTACAACCATGATTTTGGTCTTTTCTGGATTGGCGGCACTATTTTTCTTTGTGGTTGATAGTATATTAAACGCGCTTGTGAACTGGATTTTCTAATAAATACCAAAGGATATGTGATATGGAAGAAAAAATGCAATGGTTTGTTGTAAATGTTCATACCGGGTGCGAAGACAAAGTTGCCCGTAATCTGCGTGAACAAATTGATAAACGCCGCTTGAACGCATACTTTGGCGAAATTTTGGTCCCCACGCGTGAGGTTGCAGAAATAAAAGGTAATAAACGCGTTATTTCTGAAAAAAAGTTTTTTCCTGGCTATATCGTTGTTCAAATGGTTTTGAATAATGAAACTTTTTCATTGATAAAGTTAATGCCGTTGGTTGTTATGTTTTTGGGTGCAAAAAATAAACCAATCCCTGTCAGCGAAGAAGAGGCTCGTCGCTTGTTGAAACAGGTCGAAGAAGGTTCTGTTGTTCCCGAAGATATTACATATGATGTCGGTCAAGAGGTTCATGTTATCGATGGTCCATTTTCTGGATTTAACGGTATTATATCCGAGGTTGATAATGTGAAACAGAAAATGAAAGTGACCGTATTGGTATTTGGTCGTGAAACGGGCATGGAACTGGATTACAGCCAGGTCGAAAGAGTTTAACCGGTAAAACGGTTGAAAATGTGCAAATGCACATTAAACCTGTGGCAGATAGCCATATCGTACCACAGAAATTACTTAAAATTAAAAGAGGTAAAACAAAATGGCAAAAAAAGAAGTCAAAGGGATTGTGAAATTAGTCGTCCCTGCAAAACAAGCAAACCCAGCGCCTCCTATTGGACCTGCATTGGGTGCGGCGGGTGTTAATATCGCCGAATTCTGTAAACAATTTAATGACAAAACAGCTGATAAAAAACCTGGAATGCCAATTCCATGTATAATTACTGTTTATACAGACCGCAGTTTCGAATTTATCATGAAATTGCCACCTGTGTCATATTTGATTGACGAGGCTTTGAAAATCAAAAAAGGTTCTCACAAGCCAGGTCGTGAGTTCGTTGGTACATTGAATAAATCACAAATCAAAGAAATTGCTGAATTCAAAATGCCTGATTTGAATTGCTCTACCATTGAATCTGCTATGAATATCGTTGCAGGTCAATGCCGTTCTATGGGCGTAAAGGTGGAGGATTAATCATGAAACAGACAAAAAAACAAAAAACTTTAATGGCATTGGATAAAGAAAAAGTTTACACAATTGCTGATGCGATTGATGCTTTGCGTCCATATTGCTCAACCAAGTTTGATGAAACATTGGAAATTTCTATTCGTTTGGGTATCGATGTGACCAAAAATGACCAAAATATTCGTGGTATGTTGTCTTTGCCAAATGGCACAGGTAAAACCGTCCGCGTTGCTGTGTTCACAGAAAACAGTCAAGACGAAGCCAAAAAAGCCGGTGCTGATGTTATCGGTGGCGAAGATTTGATTGCAAAAGTGGCAGAAGGCAATGTTGATTTTGATCGTGTTATTGCGACACCTGACATGATGCCAAAAATGTCCAAAGTTGCACGTGTATTGGGACCAAAAGGTTTGATGCCAAACCCAAAATTGGGTACGGTCACAACAAACGTTGCCGAAGCCGTTAAAACAGCCAAGGCCGGTCAAATCGAATATCGTGCAGACAAAAGTGGTATTATCCACGCAGGCATTGGTAAAATGTCGTTTGCCACAGATAAATTGGTCGAAAATGCAAATGCATTGATTGAACAATTGAAAAAAGTTAAACCTGCAACATCCAAAGGTCAATATATCTTGGGTTGCAGTGTTGCAACAACCCAAGGCGCAGGCTTAAAGGTTGATGCAAAATAATATTTGCGGGCATGCATTATGTGTGCCCGCAACCGAAATTTCTGTCCAAGACTGATGGTGTGGCAACACTTAATTTCCATCATAGACAAAGACAATTCTTTGGGGCAGGAAGAACAGAGCCCCACCCATGTATGCATGGATGGATAAGTTAAACAAAAATGAAGAAGTAAGGGTATATAGATGAGACGCGAAGAAAAATCAGATTTGATTTCATCGTTGCAGTCATCATTGAAATCCGCAAACGGTGTTTTCGTTATTGAAAACCATGGTTTGACAGTGAAAGAAATGGAATCTTTGCGTAATGAATTACGTCCATTGGTTTCATTATTCAAAGTTGTCAAAAACCGTTTGATGAAATTGGCACTTGCTGATACCGATTTCGCACCTGTATCTGATATGATGAAACGTCCAACTGCGGTTGCAATCGCAACAGACGCATTGGCGGTCACCAAAGTTTTGGCCAAGTTTGCCGATGAACATCCAAACTTGACAATCGTCGGTGGTAAAATGGATGCAGATGTCCTGGGTGTTGATGACATTGTACAATTATCCAAGCTTCCTTCCCTGTTGGAAATCCGTTCTACTATTGCGCGTATATTGGTCGAACCTGCATCGCGTTTGGCACGTGTTTCAGCAGAGTATGGAAAAAAAGAAAATTAAAATAAAACTCAAATTTAAGGAGTAAAAAAATGGCAGACATTCAAAAATTAGTTGAAGAATTGTCAAAATTGACTGTTTTGGAAGCTGTTGAATTATCCAAAGCATTAGAAGAAACATGGGGCGTCAGTGCTGCCGCAGCCGTTGCTGTTGCTGCTGGTCCAGCTGCTGCTGCTGCCGAAGAAAAAACAGAATTTGACGTTGTGTTGGCTGATGCCGGTGCAAACAAATTGGCTGTTATCAAGGCTGTGAAAGATATCACAGGTTTAGGTTTGGGCGAAGCCAAAGCTTTGGTCGAATCTGCACCAAAAGCCGTTAAAGAAGGCGTTGCCAAAGAAGATGCTGAAAAAATGAAAGCAACTTTGGAAGCCGCTGGCGCAAAAGTAGAAATGAAATAATTTTTACAATTAACCGTTAATCGTACGGATTTACGATTATGTTCTGGCCCGCCGAATTTATTCGGCGGGTTCAGGGCGAAAAAAGACACACAAACATTTTGTTTGCAAAACGCACATAAAAAAAAGGATTTATACCCATGGCAGTTATCCAGAAATTTAGAAAATCTTTTGGCAAAAGTTTTTTGCAAACTCCACTTCCCGATTTGGTTGAAATTCAATACAATTCTTACAAAGACTTTTTGCAGGCTGATGTAGAGCCTCAAAATCGTGTCAACAAAGGATTGCAGGCTGTTTTTACATCTATGTTTCCAATCAAGGATTATGCTGGAATCGCGGATTTGGAATTTGTCGAATATACACTGGAAAAACCTGTATATAATGTAAAAGAATGTATGTTACGCAATATGACATACTCCCGCAGATTAAAAGTAAAACTCAGATTGATTTTATGGGATGTTGCCGAAGACGGCAAAAAAACATTGCGTGATATCAAAGATCAAGAAATTTTCATGGGCGAGGTTCCATTGATGACTGAACGCGGCAGTTTTATCGCTGCCGGTGTGGAACGTGTTATTGTTTCACAAATGCATCGCGCCCAAGGTGTCGTTTTTGCAACAACCAAAGAAGCAAAAATCGCTGGTAATCCAACAACATATACTGCACGTATTATCCCAGAACATGGTTCATGGATTGACTTTGAAGAATCCAAAGGTGTTATCTATGTTCGTATTGACCGTCGTCGTAAAATTCCTGCGACGGTGTTGTTGCGTTGCTTGCCATGTGCCGAAGATGAAAAGAAATGGGCATCTGATCCACGCAAGGCAAATGTTCGTGGTATGTCAGATACTGAAATTTTGTCGGCGTTTTATAAATCAATTCCATTGTCATTTGATGGCAAGGTTTGGGTTGGCGATACATCTGTGTTTGAAGGTTTGGATAAATACCGTTTGAATTATGATTTGTTGGCAACCAAAGGCGACAAAGCATTGGCGAACAAAGGCGACAGATTGTCTGCTAAACGTTTTGCAAAATTGACCAGTTCAGCCAAACAATTCGGTATTAAACCAGAATCTTTGGTTGGCGAGTATTTGTTTGAACCTGTGACCAGTGCGGGCGAGGTTGTTTATCCATCTGGCACAGAAATCACCGAAGAAATTTTATCTGATTTGGATAAAATGGGTGTAAAAAATATTTCAATTATCGCAATAGATAACACAACTGTCACATCACATATGCGCAATACATTGGTTGCAGATAAAATTACAAATCGTGATGATGCATTGATTGAAATCTATAATGTTATCAGACCGGGCGAACGTCCAACTGTCGAGGCTGCACTTGGTTTGTTCTTGCGTCAAGGATTTGATGCGGCATATTATGATTTATCTGCGGTTGGTCGTTTCAAAATGAACAAACGTTTGAAAATTGATTCTGGCAAACGCCCCGAAGACGAACGTTTGTTGACCAAGGCTGATTTCTTGGCGGTATTAAAAACATTAACAAACATCATTGACCACAAAGACACAATTGATGATATTGATAATTTGTCTAATCGTCGTGTTCGTGCGGTTGGTGAATTGTTGGAACAAACTTTCCGTACAGGTATGTTGCGTATTGAACGCTTGGTTCGTGAAAGTTTATCATCTCCAAATATTGCAAATATGCAACCCCAAGATGTTATCAATGTTAAACCATTGATGTCATTGGTTGCTGAATTTTTGGGAACATCACAATTATCACAGTTTATGGATGCATATAATCCATTATCTGAATTGGAACACAAACGTCGTATTTCTGCATTGGGTCCTGGCGGATTAAATCGTGAACGTGCGGGTATTGATGTCCGCGACGTGCATCCAACACACTATGGTCGTTTATGCCCAATTCATACACCCGAAGGTGCGAACATTGGTTTGATTAACCATTTGGCATCTTATGCGCGTGTAAATGAATATGGATTTATTACAACCCCATATTACGAGGTCAAAGACGGTAAAGTCACAAACAAAATTGTATATTTGACTGCTGACGAAGAAATGGGTCATAAAATTGCCCAGGGTAATACCCCAACATCCAAAGACGGTAAATTGTCTGGCGATGTTGTGACGGCACGTGTTGACGGCGAATTTACAATGGTTCCAAAAGAAGAAATCGATTTAATCGACGTGGAACCACGTCAGGTGGTGTCAATTGCAACAGGTTTGATTCCTTTCGTTGAAAACGACGACGCTAACCGTGCATTGATGGGTTCAAACATGCAACGTCAGGGCGTTCCATTATTGCGTGTCCAGGCCCCATTGGTCGGTACCGGTATCGAACGCGAGGTTGCACGTGATTCCCGCACCGGCAAGGTTGCAAAACACAGTGGTGTTGTGGAATCTGTGGATGCAAACCGTATCGTGGTTAAATGTATGAATTCACGCAATGTTGTGACCGGTGTTGATATTTACAACTTGGAAAAATTCG
>ODAI010197169.1_pt1 | contig 63950 bp, 59 predicted proteins | sample 1539321 | NCBI WGS metagenome assembly ODAI01 (sample SAMN02144231, study PRJEB22623) | gut metagenome | biome: sheep rumen | host: Ovis aries | place: New Zealand
CAATAGGAACTGTTCTCTATTTTTGATTCTTCGCAGATGACTGTCAAGAGCATAGATATGGCATGGTGTACCAAAAACGGCATATTTTCCTTCCGTTTTTTTTCCAAGCAGTTTTTTGAAAGCTGTATAGGTGTAAGATTGAATATATTTCGATCCACGGAAAGCATCTGTATCTTCCTTTGTGGTTGCAATAGAATTGACGGCAATATCCTGTTTCTTGTCATAAGTCACGCCTACGCAGGTATAACCCTGTTCTATCAGATATTTACAAAGGATGTCTGCCACTCCACCTGATGTTGTGTTAGATAAAACAACATCTTCTTTCGCATAGGCGGCATAAACAGGAATGTCTTTCAGTTTATCTTCCGTGGTCGTGTAAATTTGTTCATCGTATTTGTAGCATGCTTTTACGCAAATACCACAGTCGATACATTTATCCCTGTCTATAATAGGCCGATAAAAGCCATCCTTATTAAGTTCAATTTGGATGGCTTCTTTAGGGCAGACAGCACCGCACACTTGGCAACTGGTGCATTCCCTTAGTATATTTTTATCTTCAATATTCATGTTTTTAGTTTTTAGTTTTTAGGTTAAGGGTTAAAGGTTAAAGAAAAATTGTTCTTTATGCCATTCGTCTCTCCCCCTTTAACCTAAATCCTTTAACCTAACAACTTTAACCATTAACCTATCAACTTTAACCTAAATCCTTTAACCTTTCAACTAAAAACTCCAAAGACTCCTCCCTCCTTTTTGCCATTTCTGCATTCACGGTCGTGTAGTCAATGGGATGTTCGTAGAGGGAGTCAAGTGTAACATCCTCGGATAAGATGCGTCCCACTTGTCCGTATTCATCCAATAGGTTTACCAATTTGTTTTTATTATTGCGCGTGATGACGGCAAAGTTGCGGTTGGTTATCAGTGACATCACGCTTCCATGGAAGGTATCAGTAACGATGAAATCGGCATTTTTGAAATATCTTAGTATTTCGATAGGTCCGACATTCACCATTTCGTCGCACCAACTATGATAGAATCCTGGTGCCACAATCTTGAGCCCGTGTTTCTTGGCAAAGGTCTTGATCATAACCACCTCTGCAGGGTCATTCATGTTATTATCGTAGGCATAGATAAGCAGATAGGGCTGATGGTTCAGTTTTCCAAAATCTTCAATCTCTTTCTGATATCCATAGAGAATCACGGGATCACACACTTTCTGTGGTTTCTTCCCGGTCAGTTTTTCTACGATAGCCCCTGTATTGTTGTCTCTTACGGAGATCGCTTTCATATTCTCCAGACCGCTCTTCACAAAAGGAATGCAGTGGAGTCTTTCGATATCCTCATAGTTAGTAGGTCCGAAACTCGCTGCGTATGCAAAAACGTTATCCGTGGGACAGGCATGTCCGAAGAATACCGGTGTTGGTCCCGTGTGCAGGGCAAACACCTCATCACTGCCCACGATAACACCATCCAGATCTTTTGCAAGCGAATAATACTCCCCTATGATAGGGTTGTTCTTTTTGAAACGGTTAAACTTTCTCACTTTCAGAAAGTTGAACCATGATTTCCTCAGGCCGTTTTCTATCAGGAATTTCACGAAGAAAGGAATAGAGCGAAGTGAAATCCTGTATTTATTCCGAGTCTCTTCATCGATAAAATCGAAAGATTTTTCAAACCGAAGAGCTTTTGCTTCAACGCCCAATGATCTCAGCACATGAATCAACGCCTGCAGTTGCAGCATTGCCCCATGATTACTGATATGATAGTGTGTGATAATTCCGTATTTTTTCATGTTTTTTTTAAACGTAAACAATAGATTTACTCCCTCCCTAAGCAGGGAGGGCAGGGGTGGGTCTCTTTTACTTCTTCACTTTTAGGATCACTTCCTCCCACTGATCTACAATGGCATTCGTCTCAAACTTAACAGCTTGAGCCCTGTTCTTTTCTGCGAATTGTTGCCGTAGATTCTCGTCTTCTATGAGTTTTGTCATGCCCATAGCCATAGTATCTTTGTCACCGATGTCCACGATAAATCCGTTTTCACCATTTTCGATGAGTTCTTCCGTACCCGAGACTTTTGTGGTCACGATAGGAAGTCCCACGCAGATGGCTTCCACCAAGGCGTTGCTCATTCCTTCATAAATAGAAGACAGACAGAAAATCTTTGATTTCTTCAGTTCATCAATGATATTTTCGCTTTTCCCTGGCAAGGAAACTTTATCTTTAACCTTTAACCTTTCTACTAACAACTCCAGCGCTCCGCGCTCAGGTCCTTCTCCAAAGATTACAAGTTTCCAATCAGGATGCTTTTCGCTCACTTTAGCAAACGCCTCTATCATTGTTTTCTGGTCTTTCTGCGGATACAGTCTCCCCACACTAATAATCCTATTTAATCTCTCATCCTTAATCTTTAATCCAGGGTTATCGTTATCGTAACTCCCCATTGAGGGGGGATTTAGGGGGGCTTCAAACACTCTCTCATTCACCGGATTATAGATGACCGTGGTCTTTTTCTGGATGTTCTTACTAAAATATTGTTTGATTTGTTGGGTCTGGACGACCACATGAGCCGATCTCGGCAGTAAGATTTTCCTTGTAATCTTCTTCCTAAGATTGCTATATGCCGGATCATTCCTTACCGAAGAGATAACAGGTATGTCCACGCCCATCAATGCCAACAATGTAACCGTATATACCGAAACCATAAAGGCAATCACCACGTCGGGTTGCGTCTTTTGGATATATTTCCTAAACCACCAGAGTTTCTTAGGTAGAGATTTTGTTCCAGCCTCCACCTCCACATGAGTAATTTTGATGCCTTCGTTAATGGGATAGAACACAATCTGGTCATTGAGGCAGATAATCTCCACCTCATACCCTCGTTCCTGCATCTTATTTGCCACAATCGACATCACACGCTCACTACCGCCCGAGGTCAATGTAGCCGTCACGAATGTTAGTTTCATTCTTTATCCTTTATCTTCTAACCCTTAACCCTAGAAATTGTCCCTCCCTTAAGGGGAGGGTTAGGGAGAGGCTCTCAATCACGCTCTTCCTTTCAAATACATATCAAAGATAACTGTTAGGATAATACCTGTAATGAGAAAGGCAAAATATCTGTTTTTCTTGTTAAACATATAAATAAGAGAAGGGATAATGGAAAACTCTAGGGTTGCGTACATGGAGGATGTACGGGCAGATAGTACTTTGTAAGTACAAAAGCATATCAGAATTATCGTTGAATACAGATAAGCATTCCTAAGAATATAATAGTATTTATTCAAAGGTGCTAGTCTTTTTTCAAGGAAAGTGTACGATAAAAGTATAAAACACTGGAAATATATCATGGGGTTTCGCAAACCAAGACCTTCTAATTGTTTTGTTTCACCACCTGCATCCGTATATCTTTCTCCAACACTTAAGTCAGATGCGTTATCTTCTACCAAGGCATGAACGAAGTCCTGACCAAATATACCGATAAGGAAAGAAAATACCAATGCAATATAGACGTGCCATTTCTTCACATGAATCCAGTTGCAGATGAAATACAAAGGAATTGCAACAATACAACTTCTATGGAATAACCATGCAATAAACACAATAAGAAAATATCGTTTCCAGTCTTTTTCGTATATATATTTGATGCTGAGCATCAAGATAGCGTATGCTAATCCTGCTCGTATTTGTACAAAGTTTCGTCCAATGATAAAACGAGAAATATATACACACAGTCCGATAAGCGGAAAAATGGAGTATTGTTTGAAATCTTTATAAAGATAATAGAAAGTAATTGCAGAGATAACAACGAAGAAAACAGTAACATTGTCTATTAACGTTTTAATTAATACCTGTAAAAAATAAAACCCTTTTTCACTGTAACCGTAAGGTTTTGTGGTGATAGAAAAGTCCGTTACTTCTGGTGTGTGATACATGAAACCGTATGCATAGACCATAGTATCAGGCCAGATAAAAAGATCTCGGAAACCAGCACCAATTGCTAATGAGATACATGCTAAAATGAGCATAATATCACGGTTCCTTTTGTTTTTTTGTAGTTCAAAACCGACAGCAACAAAGTAGAATATGAAAAATACAATAACCATTTTCTATCTAAATATAATTGTGATATGTGTATTGTGAAAAGTAAAAGGTGGGTGGAATAGAGTGCATAGACCAACTTTAACCCTTAACCTTCCAACTTTAACCTATGTTCTTTAACCTACCAACTTTAACCTTTAATCTGAGAAAGAAACTCTTCCCATCTATTAACGCAATTATCTAAAGAATAGTATTTCGAACGCTCCACAGATTTCTTTTGAGCCTGCTTTCTGTATACCTCATCCTTCATCAATTTTTCCAAAGCAGAAGCCAACGCCTCCACATTATCAGGTTCACACAATACCCCACAAGCAGAAGACCCACCTATATCCTCCCTGCTTAGGGAGGACTTCATATTATTACCCTTTGCGGAATCGGGCTCCCTCCCTAAACAGGGAGGGATGGGGTGGGTCTCGAGTTGGTGGGTCTCTTTTAGTATTTCCCTCTGCCTCCCCTTATAGTCGCAGGCCACAGGCGCACATCCTTGGCTCATAGCCTCGATAAGCACCAGTCCGAAACCTTCATATCTGCTACTTAATACAAAGATTTCTGATCTCCTATAAAGCGACTCCATATCTTTTTGGAATCCCAAGAACTCAATATGATATTTCTCCGATCTCCAAATCTTCTGTCCATCACTTGAAACCTGAAATTTGAAATCTGAATCTTCAAGAATTGACATAAGATAATCAAAACTCTCTTTCTTTCCATTCCCCGCAATCTTCAACCACCAATTTTCATTTCTCATTTTTTCATTTTCTTCATTCTTCATTATTTTACTCCAAGCTTGGAGCAAAATATCAAATCCTTTCACATGCCAAGCATCCACACGTCCTACAGCAAGGATAATCTTTTCTTTTGGAGGAATCTCTTCAACGGGTGTTAACAGGAGCGGATTAGGCATTACGGTTACATTTTTAAGTTTGTTGCCAATCACTTTCTTGTCCGCTTCTGTAAGAACTGTAATATGTTTATATAGTTTATTGATCCAGAACTTAAATATTTTAAGCGACAAGGGCATTGGAGCTGATGATGGCCGTTCAAAAGAATTATGTTCCGTCATCACGATAGGAATCCGAAGTCCCAGGCAGGCAATGTAGGTAACGAGCGTGCAAAGTCCCATGATGCCGATTATGACATCAGGTTTTTCCTGTTTGATGGTATGGCGGATATTTTTAATAGCCTTTAGCCATTTTATGAGAGCCTTTGCCTTCTTGCCTGCAAAGTCATAAATGGGAACGTTATCATCTACACGATAGACAATAGGTTCATTTAGGTCGGTAAGGATAAAAGAATCATGTCCATGTTGGCGAAGACCATTTGCCAACATTACTCCTACCATTTCTGCCCCTCCATGGCTGAGAGCAACTTGTACAATTCCAATTTTCATTTTTATATGAAATATTTTGTACCAAATTATTTCAAATTCCTTATGGATCTCAGGACTTTTGCAATTTTGGGATATCGGTATCCTTTGACATCAATCACTATCATATCTTTATACATGTTGAAAGTATGAAGACCTCGCTTAAACTCATTATCATTGGAGGTAAGTATTCTTATGTTTTTAAAATGTAACTTACCATTGTTGTCTTTTATGATTTCTTGTAAATAAGTACTATGTCCATATTCCACGTTGCACTCTTGCGCAGGACGATATAATTTGCCCTGGTATTCAAACCAGTCTCCGGCATTGCGTGCAACTTTTTCATCAAATTCTATTTCCTCTTTTAGTTGGTAACTGTTACCTATAATACCCTTATTTTTGTCCTGAGGAATATAAAAACCTAATACTTTCCCATTAGGATCTGGATTTTTGGTAGAAACAATCATTGATTCTCCCCAAAGTTCTGTGTAAATAGCATCTGTCAATGGTACGTCACAAATAACATCACCATCAACCAGTTTATTGTCGTTTTGGTCATAACGATACAATTTCAAACATTCTCCTTTACTATTTTCTGGATAAACATAGACTTGGTTTTTTCTTAAGATTGCAGGAAAACTTAGGTGCGTATCTAAAACCAAGATTTCTTCATCACTATTTACACTCAATGTTTCTTTGTCTATCACCAATTTAGCAATAGTACCTCGTTTTCTTTTATATTGATATTCTTCTACTAAAAGAACAATCTCTTTATCAGTAACATCAAGTATAAACGGATCCGCCCACCATCTATCAGAGGGTAAGGGAAGATATTTTATATGAAATGGCTCATCTTTTAGTATTCCATCAATAGAATTTTGAATAAATCCAATTTTCCAAACAGACTCTTGGGTTTTTTGGTAAAATTTTTTCAATAGCATAAAGCAAATTCAGATTATTTTTTTTACTATATGAGAAACGAAAAGCCACCAACACATAAAAAATGGTTTTAAATCCTTAGAATCATAAATATATTTGCATTTACATGATTTTAAATCCCTCAACCAATTCCATAAAGATATCTTTCTGTAGATTACATTTCTAATATCAGTATATTCGACCATAGATGTGGTTTCTTCTATCTTTTGTGCCAATTCCTTTTGGTAATTTTGATTGTTACAAATAGCCCAATAGATATAAGGAAGATTCACACCTGCTTTGGCGAAACTATAGCAAGTAGCATCATTCCTTAGATTAATTTCAATAAAATAGTATTTTCCATTTTTTCCAACAAATTCTATACCAAATAATCCTTCATAACCAATTTCTTTGATATATCTTTCACAAATATCTGCTAAGTTATTGTTCAATTTCTCAATAGGATAAATGGTCGAGTATGTTGTACCACCGTTAATTTCCCTATGTTTGAAAGAATATCCGGGTATAATAACACTATTTTTGGTAGCCAGCCCAACAATGACAATCTCTAATTCTTTGTTTATATATTCTTGAATAAGTATTTTATCGTTTTCCGAGAAGTCTTTTAAAGATTTGTATAAATCTTCTTTAGAAGAGCAAACACGAATTTTTTTTCCTCCATGAATACTTTCTAAAGGTTTCAGTAAACAAGGGAATTCAACATTCTTTTCTATTTCCTTATTATAGAGCCATGATTTTGGAATGTTAAATCCACATTTTTCTGCTAATTTTGTCTGTGTATGTTTATCCATGAAAGCAGTCAATTCTTCTTCTTTTTCCTTTATATTTGCAATGCAGAAGGAATCCTTGAACTGCCTGTAATGCAAATCCATCAAACTGGCAGAATGGTCACTAGCGCAAATAACGAGAAGTTTCTTTCTTTGTTTTATTAAATGAAGTGATGAAAGGATGTCGTCATCGTTATTACAACAGTAAGTTTTTTCTATATACTTGCTGCAACTAACAAAATTTGTGGATTTAGTTTCTAAAATAAGAAATGTTTTAATATTCTTATGACCAAAACACCGTATGAGACTCAGCGTATTATGGTGGTTTCCTCCAATAATAACGACAAAAGATTCTCCCATTCTATAATACAATTTTCTTAATGAATTTTGCAGGAACTCCTCCCACCATTGTGTTATCAGGAACATCTCTATTTACAACTGCTCCTGCAGCAATTACACAACATGATCCAATAGTAACACCGGGCAAAATAACGGAATTGGCACCAACCCAAACATTATCTTTAATAGTAACAGGGGCAGTTTTAGCAGGATAAATCTTGCTTAACAGATTGTGTGGTCCATTTGGATTTGCACTTGTTAAAATAGAGACGTTATAGGCAAGAGTAGAATTTTCCCCGATAGTAATCTTATCTTTAGCCAGAATGAAACATCCATAATTAATCTCGCAATTATTGTGTAAATGTAAATACGATTCTTTTCCATAAATAGTAAATTGAGATAATTTGGACTTGCCTTCAATTGTAACTCCCAATTTCTTGTATAAAGAAACACGTAATTTTTCTAAACCAGGTGTTTTAAGTAAAACCCTGTATATTGTTAATCTATTCATTTCGTTCTTTTGCTTTAAGGTTTTCCATTAAAAAAAGTAATTTATCTACATAATTGTCCCACGTATAGTCTTTTACAGTTTCATGAGAACACATGCAAATTTTAGAATATTCTTTATCGTTCAAAATGGTTTTAATATTATTTGCCAAAGATTCTTTCGTAAAATCTTTATTATAGACACCGAAGTTTATTTCTGTTCCAAATTCTTCGGCAAAATCCTTATATGGTGATACTATAACAGGTGTATAGAAATACATGGCTTCAATTGTGGATGAGTATGCGCCCCAATTGGGGTTGGCATTTACGAGTACTTTAGCGTTTAGTAATAAGTCATAATATGTTTTCCTGTCATTCTCTTCACTTTTATTAAGGAATCCATAACAAGTTACCCCTTCAGGAAGAGAATCAAAGTCAGAAGCAGCACACCCCACAATATCCAGCGAATAATCCTTATATGCCTCCTCCTCTTTCAACAGTTTAAATGCTTCAATCAATTTCTTCGCCGCCTCCAGATATGTAGTCTTTCTTCCAATAAACAAAAGCTTCTTAGATTTTGCTTTTGTCTCAAGAAGAGTTTCTACAAAAATGTCTTTTGAAGAGGAACTAATTTGCTGGTTGCCTTGTTCTTTTGTGGTTTGGTTCTCCCTCCCTAAACAGGGAGGGTTGGGGTGGGTCTCTCTTAGGCGCAAGCCTGACAAATCGTTTATCACATTACCTCCAAGAAACTGTATATTCGCTTCTGGATACATTTGATTCATTTCTTCCGCACATACCTTAAACATTGAAACGACAATGTCAGCATGGTTGATGGTCTCTCGCTCTTGTTTGCAGTTTCTTTTCTGAAAAAAATTGGGTTCCGTTTTTTTTCGTTTTCTTAATTCATATTCAAAAGACCAATCGAAAAAAATCAAAGAAGGAATACTATTAAATTTGTTGAAAAATTGGCAATTGATAAATATACAAAAATCGGCATTACTATATTTTTTTACAGCATTCTTAATCTTTAAGTTTGTTAATACTTGCCTAATTCTTGTTCTACCAAAATACACTGTTTTCTTTTTAGTAATGAGGTTTAGAACAGGGCGAACAAGTGAATTGTATAAATTATTAATTATATCCGAAGGTCTTGTATTAATTCTAATAAGTTCAATACCTCTTTTTTCTAAACATTTAGAAAAGCAATATGGAACATTCGACCAAGTAGATGCGTTTTCTGAGTCTCCGCTACAAAAGAAAATGATTTTTTTCATTTTATTTGCTTTATTAGTTTTTTTAGTTCAGAAAAGCGTGTATATTTATAAAGAGCAGGACAGCATAATGCAGAAATGAATCTTAGAAACTTTATAAAAGAAAAATTACGGATAGATGTTGATTTGAAATAGGATTTTGTTAAACTCTTTTTCCATTCCCTCTTATGCTTTTCAAAAAAATCATGAGGTTCTTTTGCGTTGTAATTAGTTACGAACATTAAAGCATATTTATAATGGATCGAGGCATTTACAAATTGATGTTCCCTTTTTGTTTTTGCGTATTTTTTATCAAATATCTCCCAAATTTCAATAGTTTTCAAACGATCAAAATTTTTTCTGGTTAATTTATTGTAGTCTGCAGTTGTTATACTGCCAGGTCTCATCGCAGAATAAATATAATGTGCAAATGGAATGTATCTAACTTCTTTTGCAAAGAAAAATAAGCGTAGGCGTAGTTCGTCATCTTCATTAATAAGGTTTGGTGTAAAGAACAAATCGTTTGATATAAGAAAATCTTTTTTAAAAACGTGAAACCAAGGTACACTTGCAACCAATCTTTCATGAGCTTCTATGCCGTTCATGGCCTTCTCATAAATATCATTCTTTTTTTTGAGTCCAAATCCAAAGTGCTTTTCTGCCCAACTTTTACAATATTTTTTTGTTCCATCGGAAAGGTTATAATGAATACGATCAAAAGTTAGAAAATCTGCATTTGGATATTTCTCGAAATAGGAAAATATGGTATGAACACTATTTTCAGTAGTTGCATCGTCACTATCCACATACCAAACCAAATCACCTGCAGCCCGCTTTAATCCCGTGTTGCGGGCTACACTCTGTCCTTGATTCTCCTGGGTAATGTAGATAAGATTAGGATGTTTGGATGCATATTGTTTGATGATATCCTCCGTTTTGTCTTTTGAACCATCATTCACCACAATCACCTCCAACCGATCCGTCTCAATCTGCTGGCTGAAGATACTATCCAGACAGTTCCCAATATATTGTTCTACATTATATGCAGGTATAACTATCGATAATTTCATGCCTTAACCTTTAACCTATAACCTTTATTCTTTTACCAAGTACTCTCTTATTCTCCTAGCCATGATTTCATACCCTTTTGCGTTAGGATGAAGGCCATCGTATGAATAATCCAAATTTATTTTGCCATTCTTAAGAAAAAGATCATACATAGGAATATAAACAACATTATTCATTCTAGCAGTGACTCGACTCTCTATTATTTTGTTGTATTCAGGGTAATGACCGTTGAAATCAAATCCGCCGTCTTTTGCACGATTGCGAGGTAATAAAGAAAGAAGGTAAATTCTCTTAGCCTTTAATGAAATCAACACATCTATATAATGTTCAACGTAACTGTCAATAGTGCCATCATTAATTACTTTTCGCATATCGTTCGTACCGATTTCCACAACGCATTCTGTTCCTTCAAGTATTGACTTGTTTACTTTCCCAAGAAAAGTATTTATTCCTTTAGCGGACCATCCATAATTGTGACATTCATACTCTGGGAAATAATCATCAACATTATTCCAATAATCAATAATGGAATCTCCCAAGAAATTTAAAATGGAAACACGAGGATTTTCATTGCCGCCATTTGTTGTTCCATTGGTGCCACCATCGGATTCGCCATTTGGGACAGTTTCTTTTTCAACATCAATAAGTTGCTCAATGTCTGGGTCTTTATCACAGGACCAGCATATTACGGGAAGTAAAAAGAATGCAAAGACAAATAATTTTATTCTCATCATGATTTGATTTTTTTCATTGTTAAACTTATTGGGTTAAGTAGCCAGTGGAAAAAATTCCACTTAGTCATAAGCCAAATAATACCTAAAACAATTATTGAATATAAAATACAGAAGAATAAGTTCGTAGGAAGATGGAATTCATCCCTTAAAATGTAGCGCCAAGAAAGGATTACAGAATGATACATATATATGAATAGTGTCAACTGACCGAAATGCGTCCATCGGTACTCTTTTTGTGGAACGATAGAAAGGAAACAATATGACATGACGCTTGCAAAGAAAAGCCAAGCTACTCTAAGTACAAAATTGATAAAGGGCGAAGATAGCGGTCCTCGAAAAAAGCAAATATTTTGATAAAGCGTAGAAATAATTGTTTTGGGTATGATAAAATAGAGAAATCCTATAAAAATTAAAAAGAAAAGAATAAAAAACTTACCTTTTTTAACTTTTATCTCAAGATTATTATTACCTGCAATATATCCAACTATAAAGTATGGCAAGAAAGCGAAGGTCCTTTGAAAGGATAATTGAGAATCAATGGGAATCCATCCTCCAGCAAAACATAGAATAATACTAAAAAGGATTAGAACTGTGTAGTTATTTCGTATAGAAGTTGGTGTAAAATAAAGTAAAAGACGCCACCAAATGAGGCATAAAAGATACCAAAGAGTCCATCTTGGTATTATCAAAATCTGGTATACATTTATGGATTTTCCTTGAATGAAAGAAGAAGTAACATGTATCAGAGTGAAGACAAAAAGGGTTTCTGCAAAATTACAAATACTGTTCCAAAATTATATTTTGCTTGATATTCTAGTGAAATAACCCGAAATAAATACAAACAAAGGCATATGGAAGGAGAAGATCCATTCATAAGTTGCAATGTTAGTTTTGGTTTTTAAGTCAATAGGTAAGACGTGACCTAATACCACAAAAACCATCAGGAGAATCTTGGCGTTGTCAAAAAAAGGATCTCTTTGTTTCATTTCTTTAATCTGTAATCTATAACCCTAACCTATCTACTTTAACCAATTTATTCTAACCCTTAACCTTTAACCTAATAACTAACTATATCCTAAACACCCATTTCCCCACTTTTGTTTGCATAATTACCCAGGATACTGCAACAGAGGCAATAGTTATTATCATCCAATAAATTGGGTATCCTGCATGAAATGTATGTCTGAAAGAATTACTATTATATATAAAGAAAGGGTGTATTGTATATACGGGTAGAAACAAAAGGGAAAGACTTTTTATGCTATTGCTGATATTCTGAACATTCATGTGATTTAATGCTTGAAATAAGCAATATATGTATAAAAGAGTTAGTGGTGATGCAAAATTATAGTCAGATTTAAACATCTTAAGGTTGACATTTTTTGCTAAAATTAATTGGATACAATATCCAAGAGCTAACAAAAGTACCCATTTCCAACCTATTTTTTTTGTATTTTTCTTAATAATACCACCCAAACAAAAATACATCAGCCAGTTCCATATACGTAATGATTGAGGTAATTTTGCTTCAAAGGTTCCGGGAGTTATTATATTTAAATAATATACAACAGTACAAATACCAATGACGAATATGAAAAAATAGACAAAAGTCTTCTGTTTTTCATTATATATTTTATTGAGGAAAGGATATAAGAAATATATGATATTCATGGCACCAAAATACCAAAACTGCCAGAAAGCACCACCCATTAAGAAAGCCCCAAGAGGATCTTTATATAATTTATCCCAACGCGGTTCTTTTGTGATGATGAGCATTATCAGCCAATATATCCAGCATACAACGAACACAAATCTGACGATACCCCATATTTTTCTTGCAGAATAGTGCCAATCAACATTTATTCGTCCTAGAAGAAGATAACCACTAACGGTAAAAAACAGTGGAATGGCAGTACCACAAATGGTCCATATATAATAATAATTGATTTCAATATCTCCAATATAAAATTTGTTACCCGAATGCAATCCTACAACAAATACCATTGCGAGTATTTTAATGAAATCAAGGTTCAGGTTCCTTTTTTGTGCCATATTTTTTTACCTCACCCCCAAATGTTCATATTACATAACTGATAATATAAAACTATTGCTCTAGTCTTATTACAGAAGCTTTTGGGCCAACAACGGTGCAATTATCTGGAATGTCATTAACAACAATAGCACCGGCCCCAATTTTAACATTATTTCCTATATGTATTTTGCCAAGAACCTTGGCTCCAGTTCCTATCATAACGTTGTCTCCTATAACAGGCGAACTATACCAATCGGTGTTTCCTATTGTAACCCCATGATATATAGTACAATTTTTACCTATTTTTGCCCCGCAATTAACAACAACCCCATAACCATGTATTATAATAAGGCCTTCTCCAAAAACATCTCTTTCTATATCACAATCAACAGGTTTAAGCAATAGTTTTAAAAAAGCTCGTTCACGACCCAATCTTAAATAGAATTGTGCTCTAAAATCTTTTTGACGGGAAAGAAGTAAAATAAGACTTATTAATATTTTGTTTTTATTAACATAGGTTCTTATTGTCCCCCATCTTAATATGTCTGCAGTTATTACTGGTTTTTTTTTAGAAAGATAATAACAGATAATATGAAATGCTATGATAGGTAATAAAATAAACTCCTTAATTCTCATCTTTACTTTATATTATTCATTTTGATTTTCAATTTCATAATAAATCTAAAAATTGAATAGTCGCTTGTTATATTTTGCTCTTCGAACCCGAAGAAATAATTAAGATTTTGCTTAGGATTCTTTTTAAAAAACACATCAGTACGCTGACGTTTTTCATCATAGATATCCCATGCCTTGCTCCAATAGTGATTAATCTGAATGGACGCTTTTGCATGGTTTTTTATCTTAGGATGTACAGAACCGATAACAAATCTATGAAAAGGATTAATACCGTAAAGACGAATGTGTCTTCCCCAAATTGGATATAAAACAGAGGTGTGATGATGACTCATATTATCCCAAACAGCAACTTTATAGTCTGTGTTTACAATACATTTTCCTTTATGTGAAGAAAACCCCTCATGGCTTATCGTGTATTGTTCAATAGTCAACGAATTGTAGTCGTGTTTCATCCTTCCACCTGTACCAAACATTTTCCAGTAAATGAGTATAACGGGATATTTTTCATATTTTTTAATCCATTCGTTTATATCATTTGCATATCGTGGTACTAAGAATTCATCTATGTCCAAAAATGAAAGCCACTGAGTTTCTTCCGAGTAATTCTCATAGAAATGTTGATAAGCTTCCATTTGGGCATGTTCCTTGGTCCATTGTACTAAAGTTACATACCCATTGTCTATGTATGGTTTTAATATTTCAAGATAATTATCTTCTGAATTGTTATTGTACATGTAAAAATGGTCAATACCAATCATAATATGATATTCAATCCATTCATTCAAAAAGCGGGCTTCATTTTTGAAAATTCCACAAATTGAAATTCTGTACTTCTTGTTATATTTTGGTCTTCTAATTAAAAAAAAGCGTATAAGATAATTGAAGACAAAAGATTCTAATTTATATTTGAAAATTTGTATTTTCCGCATACTTCTTGTTTTCAATTTGTTTTTGAATTCTGGAAACTATTTTTTCAGCAGAGTGTCCGTCATCAGCACCATTAACCCTTTTAATGTAAGCATCTTGTATTTTTATCATTTTTTCGTGGTCATAGTGGTTGATGGCATCAATAAGTTCATTATTTGACTTGTAAATAATGTATGGTAGTTGGTAGAATTCATCAGTAAAACCTCTGCAATTTTTACTATAGAACTCGAAATCAGGCATGAATAAAAATAATGGTTTTCTGATGAGTATACAATCATAGATAGAGCTTGAAATGTCTGTAATTACCATATCCGACGCAATTAGTAGTTCTTGCATGTCTGGAAATGCTGTCATATTTATGATATTGTCATCTTCGAACATCTTTTTATCATAGTCCCATTCTCTTACAGCAGGATGAAATCTGATGAGTAAACACCAGTTTTGTTGGGTCTTATTTTTCAAAGCCTCTAATAGACGTTTTCCGTCAATTGTGTATGAATAGCCGGTATCTACGTCTCTAAATGTTGGCGCGTAAAAAAGTATTTTAGTTTTATCATCGAGCCCAAGTCTTTTTTTTATTTCTGTTTTTTGTAGGTCAGTAATTTTGAAATAGATATCATTTCGTGGAATTCCACACTGCATGATTTCGCTTTTACATAAAAATGCCCGCTTGTATTCTTCTGTTTGAATGGCATTACTGGAAATGAAAAGGTTGGTCATTCCATTATTTCTATTGCTTATTTCCAGATAGCTAGGTTTAAGAAAATCTCGCGCATCGTTTTCTATTTTCTTATAAGACATGGGGGCATGCCAAGTCTGTATAATGAATTGGTGTTTTTTTTTCTTGAAAGACAAAGGGTTTTGACAATTAGTGACAATTACTGTAGCCGTTTGGAGTTCATACCTCATCTTAAGCGAACCGAATTGTACTTTTCTGATTTCTTTTGGAAAGATGGCGTCCATATCAGAAACAAGCCAAACTAGATCCCATTTTTTCTTTTGATGGATTATTTCTTCTGCAATATATTTTGGATTGTCACCATATCCTTTGCCACTAAAGTTAATAAAAACAACTTTTGTCTTTTTTACAGGACAAGGATAAAACATAAACAGTGAAAGTTTATATAATAGTTTTCTAAAACTCATTTTATTCTACCACTTTTCAATAAACAAAAGACAAATTTATTTAAAAGAATATCCACCATTAACTTCTATCAGGCTACCATTCACGAAAGGATTATCAATACAGAATCTATAAGCATCTACAATTTCCTCTATTTCTGCAAAACGATGAATTGCTGTTTTTCGATAGATATTCTGTTTTATTTCCTCTGGCTTTTCTTTTTGCCACGGAGTGTTTACAAAGCCTGGTACGATGGCGTTGACGGTTGTTCCTGTTCCTTCAAATTCTTTTACCAAGTTCTTAGTTAATGCATGGATGGCCGCTTTCGTTACGCCGTAGGCAAGTACTGTGGCATGGGGATTTAGACCCATCTGAGAACCAGTAAAGAGAATCCGTGAATCATCCGGTATCATCTGAAAGAATTCACGAATCATGATATAATGTGAATTAACAGCCACTTCCATCATCTTATCCCAATCCTCGTCTTTGGTATCGGTGAAAGATTTCCGTATTGTCATTCCCGCATTACAGACAATGCAATCTATATGATCTACTTTCTTTTTCACATACGAAATGAAGTCATATACATCTTTACGCGATGACTGATCCGTTTCGATGGCTTCAAAATTCTCTAACTGTTCCGAGAGGGCTGGTCCCACATAAGTTGCAAACACATAATACCCTTTACTTAACAGCATTTTTGCCACACCTAATCCAATACCGGATGTTCCTCCTGTTACAATTGCATATTTCATTTTTTATGATTATATATTAGTGCCCATTAGTGCCTATTTGAAGGCAGTAATGTGTATAGTTTGTTGAAAACAAGTATTCTTATTTTGTCTGCAAGGATAGAAATCCAAAATATCAAAAATAAAAATAGAGCAGTATATGTTATAAAATCCAATGTAGTTTCATTTTGGAACCAGTTGCGTATAGTTTGATAATAATAACTGGATATAAAAGGGTTGCAATGAGTAAGATATATGGCAAAGCATGAAACAGCAATCCAATTGATAGTTTTGCTTGTAAAAGAAAATTTTGTGAAAGCCAAAAGGAAGTGTGCTGAAGCCGCAATGACAAATGGTGAAGTATAAAGGAAAAGTTTTTTGCATATTGTTGCATGCCCATTTGCTGTAAATGTAAAAGCCAAAATAGTATTTAGAATGATATAGCACAAATAAACAAAAAAGTCAAACTTCAAAGAATGGTTAAACCATTTTATTGGATATAGTCTGATGTATCTGGCAAATAAGTATAGACCCACAAAAGATATTCCTGAATACCCCTTGTTGAACCATGTTGCTCCGTCTGTAGCCCAACCATAGGCCGTCTGCATACTAAAGAAGAGAATAAGCAATGCTTTAAGTTCATTCTTAGAAGCCTTTTCAACAAATGCGTTCAAACAAGGAGACATTATGTACAGGAACAAATAACTTTTTACGAACCAGTAGTTCTTAGGACCCGCCATAAATAGAGTTTGAATGGATTTAACCTTCTCTGGATTAATGATACTAATAATTATATAAATGGTAAAACCAAAGAAAAGAACTTGAAATAAAAACTCTGTAAGCTTTTTCCAGTTAAATTTGATACCAAACCATCCGGATATGAGTACAAATACATTCACGCAGATGATAGAAAACGATTCTGTAAGAAATCTTAAAAAGGAAGAACTAGGCATAGTTAACACGTCTTCTATTGTAGGTACCGATAATGACTTGAAATCAGCGTGTACAATTAATACGAGTACCATCGCGATGATTCTCAACAATTCTACATTCGATAGTCTTACTCCTTTAGTCATTTCAATTATTATAATTTCTCCCACGAATTTCACGAATAATCACGAATAAAGCAATGTAAATCCTCAGATTTATGATGTAAGAACATTTTATTTGTCACTTGAGGGTATACTTTCTGATGAAAATTTCTTTCATTTACAGAATCGTTATTCAACGATTCCATTGCTTTTTATTGTATTAGTGTCAATTAGTGTATATTAGTGGGCAAAAACAATCAGATTTCCATGAAATTCTTCCGTTCCGAAAACTGCTGCATGATATCCGCCATGGCGATGCTTTCTTTCCGGCGCAGGCGGGCAGACGAGAAACGGTGATTGATGATACATGAGATAAATTCCTGAATCTCATACCGCAGTCCGGCACCATCCCATTTATAGAAGAACTTCTTATTTTGGTTCTGATCCTCAAAACGGAACTCATAATAGTCCGTCAGCCACCATGGAGCAGGTACATACGCATAACCCTTGGTACCTGCAATCACGAGGTTACCTTCCGTCTTCACGCCTAACCCTAATTGGAAAGAACTAACCCCATGCGGATAACGAATCACACCACGTGTATAGATATCTACCCCATTCTCCATCTTAGAATAGAGGTCGATGTTTGTATAATTGATACCCATCAGACGGATGATAGGTAGTAAGGGGTAAGAACCCATTTCAAACATCGAACCGCCTGCCTGTTCTGGATCCAATTCGCGGGTGAATTTCTCTCCCCAAAGTTTCGACTCAGAAGCGTTGATATCTACCACATCCCCGATGAGGCCGCTCTTAATCATGGTAATGAGATGGTTAAAGGCAGGTGAGAAGGCTGTCTTGTTTGCTTCCAAAAGAACTACATTGTTTTTTTCTGCTAATGCATATAGTTCTCTTGCTTCTTCACCATTTAGCACCAATGGTGTTTCACAAAGCACATGTTTTTTGTGTTCCAGTGCATATTTTGTCAGTTCATAATGACTCAGATGGGGCGTTGCTATATATACAGCATCTATCCGCTCCATCATCTCCTCAAGTGATTGCGAAACATGATTGATTTGTTTCTTTGTGGCAAAATCCTCAGCAATGTCACGATTAATATCGTAGGCATCCACGATTTTTACCGCATTCACCACTTCACATTCCGGTACAAACCTTTGTGCAATTCTCCCACATCCAATGATACCTATTCGGATATCCTCCTGCATTTCTTCTCGAAGCATTGTCGAAGAAATGCCCTCTGTCCGTGGCAGGTACACCACCTGACAGTATTCGTTCAGGTAGTCGAACTTTCCTTCCCAGTCTGAACCGATGGCAAAGATATCCACATCATATTTCTGAATGTCATCGATTTTCTGTCCGAAATAGTCTTCTATGACAATCTGGTCTGCCAAGCCAGTAGCCTTTACCGCTTCTACGCGTTCCAGAACGTTGTTTCGTACGTTCAGTTTCCCTCGGTCACGGTCGAAGTTATCGTTGGTAACACCCACAATCAGATAATCTCCCAAAGCCTTAGCCCGTTTGAGTAGATTGATATGTCCTTGGTGGAGCAGATCGTATGTTCCGTATGTGATTACTTTTTTCATTGTTGATATTAGATTTCAAAAGAAGACTTGTTGGGGAATTTCTTTTTAAATTCACTCTCTACAAAAGCATTTACCGTTGTGTATTCTTCTTCAGGCATTACAGGACTATCGTTCAAACATAAAGATTTTATTTGTGGATTAAAGAGAGCTTTATGAATCTTTTCCATGTTGTCTTTTTTCAAAATATAGAACTGACCAGTTTTAAAATTAGTGGGATAGAATCTGTTTGTAGCAAACTGCCAATATCGAATAAAGTAAGGATTTAAACTATCATCCTTTCTGAATCGTGTACAACTTGCTTTCATCATTGTTTCTTCTTTATCCCAAACGTCATCAAACACTGACCTTAAAAAAGGTTGTTCATAATGCCTCATATAAAAGAACTCGAATTTATTCCATCTTGTTAGAATAAGACTTCTAATAATACCTTTTATTCCTAAATGTGGACCAAACCAGTTTTTAAGATTTTGTTTCACCACATCTCTTCTTCTAAAATGATAACTGAGAAGACAAAGATCACAAAACTCTATCATTCTTACATTAAATCTGTTTAAAGGATTATATGTCGGGTCGCAACAAAGTTTTTCCTTATTGTCATCACATGGAAGTCCGTTTTTAAAATAGTATTCAGGAGTAATTGGAGAATTAATATAGCAGTCATCATTAAAATATACAAAGTTCTCTGATAATCCTGGGATTTTGTTCATATTCAATTCAATGGTGTGGGAATTGAATGTGGGTAAATATTCTTTGGGAATATAATCTGAGTGATTTACCAAAACAAGTTTTGGATGATTGGCATTAATCCAGTCTGGATTTTTTCCGTTGGTTACAAGAAATACTTTATTGACCCAAGGAGCGTATTGTTCAATGGCTCTAAACCAATATCTGAATAAATCCCAGGTACGATATCTGGCCTTATAATCTGATTCTTTATATTTTGCGTATTCTTTTTGCCATTCTGGGTCATTAGAATCTACCCAAGTGACAACAAAATCAATTTTAGTATCCATAAGCTATAGTTCAAAATTGGATTTTTGAGGGTATTTTTCTTTTAACACCTTGTCAAGATTTTCCTTCACTTTTTCAAAAGATTCATCAACGCATTTAGGACTGTCATTAATGCATAAAGATTTTACTGTATGATCTTTAAGCGCTGCGTAAATATAAGGTAAAGTTCCTTCCGAGGCACCGATATGTCTTCCCGAGTTTAATTTAACTGGATAGAACCTATTTGTTGCAAATTGCCAATATCTGATGAAATAGTCATTCAGGTTTGTGTCCTGTCTGAATTGTGTGCAGCTTGCCCGCAGCATATTACCTTCTTCCTTCCATGCATCTTCATAAACAGATTTTAAGAAAGGTTGTTCGTAATGACGGGTTTTGAACCCTACAAATTTACCTTTTCTTGAGATTACAAGACTTTCTAAAATACCTTTTATTCCAAGATGTTTTCCATACCAGTTCTTTTTCATTTCGCTTACAACTTTTCTGCGGTCGAAATGGTGATTAAGAACAGCAATATCGCAATACTTAATAATCTGGATGCTGAACCTGTCTAAAGGGTCATACATCGGTATGTTAAAGACTTTTTCCCTATTATTATCACACGGAAGACCCTCTTTAAAATAATAGTCTGGCGTAACGGGGCCATTGAGATAGAAGTCGTCATTGAAATAAACGAAGTGCTCGGAAAGTCCCTTTATTCGATGGACGTTCAGTTCAATGGTATTGGCATTAAATGTTGGCAGAAATTCATGTGGAATAAACTCTTTATGATTCACTAGTACCAGTTTGGGATGATTGGGGTTAATCCAGTCAGGATTTTTTCCATTTGTTACCAGATACACTTTGTTCACCCATGGAGCATATTTCTCTACGGCACGAAACCAATACTTGAAAAAGTCCCAGTTTCTGTAACGGGCTTTATCTTCCTTATGTTCTTCATGCCTGTATTTGGCATATTCCTTTTGCCATTCTGGGTCATTAGAATCTACCCAGGCCACAACGAAATCTATATCCATATTTTATCCAATATTAATAATTCTGTTTGGGAATCTGCAGGTTTTGAGATTTATAGTTATTAAAATATGTTTTACAAAAGTTTCTTTTGTATTTTATCCTTTTGGCTCGTCTTTTAACAATCATTGGAAATAAGACCCCCCCAAAAATTGCTCTGGGTTTCCATCCTGAAGATTTTGATATAAAGAATGAATATAATTTATATCTCATCTTTAAAATGGGTTTATCATTCATATATGGATGTGCTAATAACCTGTGAACGGGTTTTGTTCCATCTATTTGGGTCATATATTTCACCCACATAAAAATAAAAGTCTTAAATGATTTATAGTGTTCAGAATGGTTTTCGTTTTGCATAAGACTCATCAATTTATGTAAAAAATACATATGTGATTCAAGGTGATCTTTCGTATAGATTTTGCTTGATATGGATTTTTTATCATTTTGCTGAGGTTTTCTATAATAGTAGTCAACGTATATTGATTCTTCATCTGCAAAAACGCCTTTCATTCCTTTCATCAGCGAAATAATATTGAAATCAGCATCTTGTTTAGAAAGCATGTTTTCATCCCAACTAATATCGTATTTCACTAATGTTTTTTTTCTATAGATATTATTCCAAACAATGAACGGTAGAGGATAATAGAAAAAACCATCTAAATGATTCTCATTAAATAGATGTATACCTTGAAAAACCCAGTTTTCATCATCGACAGTAGTATTAAAAGTTTTAGCAGGAAAAACAGCAAAATCCAGATCTGGATGGAGGTTAAGGAATTGAACCCTTTGTTCTAAGCAATAAGGGGCTAGTATGTCGTCACTGTCAAAGAAGCAAACAAACTCCGTTTCTCCCGTTTTATCAAAACCAATATTTCTACAAGTCGGAGCACCTTTGGGCAAGCGATTTCTTTCAAAATATTTGATTCGTGAATCCTTAGCCGTATATTCTTTAAGAATATCGAGGGTTTTGTCATTTGAACCATCATCAACAATGATTAATTCCCAATTTGAATAAGTTTGTGCCAAAACACTTTCTATAAAATCTGGGAGGTATTCTTGGCAGTTATAAGAAGGAGCAATCAATGATACTTTTCCTTGTTCCATAACTATAATGGTTTTTATCTTACAGACAAAAATAAAAGGTCACTACTTGAAAAAAACTTACTTTTTGAAAATCCTTACACACAACAATTTCAAATTACAAAATAACGCCATAAAGGAAACTTCTTTGAAGAAGATTTGGCGAGTTTTTATGGAGTGTTATTATGGAATATATACATTTATTTTTTTTCTAATTTGTTCATAAATATAATTCAAGTCACGGATATACTGTTCTTTATTTGTTTTTTGGGTTAATATTTTTCTATTATTCTCAATATCTTCATTTGATAGAGGGGAATCAATTTCTTTTTGAACCAGGTCTCTTTGAACAGAGAATATTTTCAAGCCCAAATTTTTATAAAAATTATAGACAGGATTCGTTTCTGAGAGGAAGACTTTACATCCGTTTTTAAGTGCTAAATTGATATTTCCGAGTGCTTGTTGTCGCTCCATAAAGAAAATAGCAACAGAACAACTTTGCACGATATTTGAATATTCTTGAAGAGGCATAAACTCTTTTAACACCATCGTGTTATTGCCAAACTCTTTTGTATAGGCGTTAGATATATCCTCTATATAATCTTTGGTATTTGGATAACTAAGTGGAAGTATGATTTTCCTTTCCCCTAAATATAGTTTCTTTAAAAAGGGGATAATGTCAAGATGGTTATTTGTGCTTGCTGCAGAATTTCCTATTAGGATATTATGTCCATTATATAATTCTGCTACACCAGAATTTTCTAATTTATGAAGTGATGAATAGTTAAATGAGACACGCTTTGCCTTGAAACCTTTAACAGATTTCATCAAATCAAACTCATATTCTAAGATTCCAGAGAAATAGTCAACTCTTTTAACGGCATTATAATATTGTTTAACTACTTTGTTAGTGGGAGAATCACAGAATATGTATTTTATTGGTCTTAAATAGTCTTTTAAAGATTTTCTTTTTTGAGTAACAATAGGATTATTTAGTTTATCTAATTCTTTTTGAGTTTCCTTTTTTATTAAGTCTAATCGAATGAATGGTTTACTTTTGGGCAATTGGTATATATCCCATCCCCAGGCAAACCAAAAGACCTTTATTCTTTTATTTATTTTGGGGATACTTTCTATTGGAAAAGATGGAAGACTATGTAAGAATACAGCATCATATTTTTTATCATCGAGATAGTCAATTATGGAATCAGATTTCACAAAAATAATCCGATCAGCATTTTTTATATATTTATATAATTTAGGTTCCTTGTTGGCTATGAATATATAGTCATTTTCCCATTTATCATTCAGCAAAGCCATGGAATCAAAAAGATTATCTATAAATTTCTCGTCTTTAACGATATTTGCTATTTTTACCTTCATAAATAATACAATTGCTATTATGGCGGAAATAGTGCGTTCTTAAATGAAAACTATTATCTCATAAGATAAGTTTTAGGTCATCAAATTGTGAACGAACCAATTTAGCAACTTCTATATTTCTATTTTTAAGAAAATGGTGAATATCTGCCCTGTTCTCCCAACAGTTTTCAATTTTGATTTCAAGATCATTCAAATTCTCAGGAGATGCTATATAGTCTTCAATGCCTGCAACTATAGCAAATCCTTTTAGTTTATGAGCTTTGGGTTCATGGCCATAATCAATAATAACAGTGGGTATATTTTGCGAGAGGCCTGCTATTGCGCCATGAACGCGTCCTGATATTAGCATATCAAAATTTTCTACAATGGCTTTTGTTTCTTTTGCATTATAAATACCATCGAGTAAATGAACATGATCTGCAATATCTGTTCTACGCATTATTTCGTATAGTTGTTTTGCTATGGGATAGTCACGACCATGTATCGGTTTAAAATGGGGAGGTAATTCGAAACCGTTAGAATGTGACATAAAGCAAATGTCAACATCGTGTTTTTTAATGAAGCCCCGGAGTGCCTTAACGTATACATTAAATTCTTCATCCTTCCAATCATTTCTATTGAATGGACCTCGTAACATATTCCAACCACACAGTATAAAACCAATAATGGGGCGCTTGTGTGTTTCCAATACTGTTTCTTTTAAACGGTTTTGAATACTTTGTTGTGAAGCAGGTTCAAATAGAAATGCGGGACATGCAGCATCCTTAATTTTATGAACATTAAAACCAAAGCTGTCAAGCACTTGTCGACTTACAGGTTCCCGTATACTGATATATTCAAAATTTTCAAAAACTAATTTGGCAAAATCTAGAGTGTCATCATAATTGAAAGGACCAGGAGATCCTGCTATCATTGCTGTCTTTTTCCCTAATAATTGAGCAATACGATCCTTTATTAGACCCACCAAAAATCTATTTTCACCAACTAAATCTGCATTTCGTCCCCAAATATCACCAGAATAGTCGATTACCAAATCAGAACACATCACCTCCTCAATAAATGGTGTAGTACTAATAAAATGACCTGTTTCCGAATATAACTGTGCAACGGCTAATTCTTTTAAGGCGTTGTCTAAATCATCCTTTTTCCATCCATAATAGAGATCCATAGGGACACATGAAACTCTTTCATTCTTTTGAAAATCATCCGACATTTGAAATGTCGTTTTTATAACTGTGTTAGGGAATGCACGATGTAATTCTCTGAAAAAAGGTTCGATGACATAATAATTACCGATATTTCCAAATTCCATTCGTCCCCAATGTAAAGTACATTGTCCAATAACAAATATTGTCTTCATAATCATTATTAAATTTTTCTCTTCAGAAGATATTTTTTTTCACGATTTTCTACGTGTATAAACCCCATTTTAGTGTAAAAAGAGATTGCGGCAAAATTCGTCTTTGCTACTTCTAAAAGGATTTCTGATATTTCATTGTTGCAATTATGTAGTAAATTTGAAAATAATGATTGGGCGATACCTTGTTTGCGATATGCAGAATCTACTGCAAATGAAGTTATAAAGCAATAATGGTCTTTGTAATTTTCGTAATACGCTATATACCCAATAACAACACCCTTATCGAAACAAAGTTCAAGAAGGGCTTTTTCACTTATTTTTTTAGCATATTTATCTAAGCTACATTCTTCTTCTAATGAAGGGTTAAATTGATTATTAAACCTATGAAGAATAGACAGAACTTCAGAATAAGGTAATTTTTGCCTTGATAGAAAATTAAACATACCAATAATTTCAACCACCATTAATAAGCATTATTATAGGAACAATGCCAGTTATTATCTTACTGTTACTGTCAGCCATTCATTTTGCTTCGTAATTGTTTTTTCTAATTCCATAGAATCTTCAAAACGGAGTATGAGTGTTCCTATTGCATGATTTGCCCCTTCAAAACTATGGACATAATCACCGGGTTTAACCCATATGTCTTTTTCAATAATATTTGCAGAAAGAGACTTATTTATTTCAACACCTTGATAGGTTCCATTCTTGGGGGAATGAAGAATTATTTCTGCCCAATTGCCATTATAGGGTTTTTGTTCTATAGGTTCTGGTTCGTCACCAACTACGTAACGCGTAATAGCAGTTATCATGTCCACCCCCGTTGCATAATGTAGCATTTCACAGAGACGGTTGCCCCCCCCTCGAGGGGTAAGTTCCATGATATAGGGAGTGCCATTGGTGCTGACACGAGTTTCTATATTGAAGACAGCTGTCTTAATTTGTAGTAGTGTGATAAGGCGTTGAATTTCATTGGTCAGATAGGTCTCTTCTTCTTTCGTGAATGTAGATGGCCAAGAAAAAGCTGCTGGTGTATATGGGTTTATGGCTTTTGCATCGAAACGTTGAGCAGAGAATGAAACGAACTTTAAAATGCCGTTTTGGGCATAACTATCAGCGTCAGATGAGCAACCTTTTTTCTCAATGAACTCTTCTACGATGATGCGTCCGCTGATACTGTGTTTCATAGCGTATTCTAAAGCGGGCTTTAAATATTCTGCTTTGTCAACTCTAGTAACACCTTTGCTGCCTGCAGCATCTGTTGGTTTAACGATGATAGGCCAAGGATACCTATACATCTCGTTCATTGCTGCTTCAATGCTGTCGAAACCTTTCGCCCAGGGCACGTTAAAGCCGTTGCTTGCAAGAAAGGCCCGGAACTTATCCTTGTTCTGAAGAATTTCTACCGACTCAAAGGGACCGAAAGAAGGCAATCCCATCTTGTTTTGAACGTATGAGGCAGAAACGACTCCTGGGTCAACGCCAAAGGACATGATTCCGTCAATTTGTTTTTCCTGTGCAACTTTCAGAACGGCCTCTTTGTCAATAATACTGACGTTGACATACTCATCACTGTATTTGTGAGCTATGTTATCGGGAATGTAGTCTGCCGTGATGACATAATATCCCTGTTCGTGTGCTGCCTTAATGACCGGCAACAGATATCGGATGCCACCAAGGAGCATCAGTCTCTTTTGTCTCATATAATGATAATTATAATCAGATTTTTTAGAATGATGTTATTGGGTAATAATATACTAAGTTGCATTTGTGGGTATGTCCACAATTTACATCATTCAGAAAAAGTAGGCCAATAGGTCAGCAGCAACCACCCCATGACGGTCATAGTGATAAGTACCATCAACGTTATCTTCCAACCTTCCTTAAGCATGTATTTGGGTGATAGACCATAGCCGACAGGTACGGCACGGATAGACGTTGGAAGCATGTAAGCGAGGTTTACACCAATGGTAGCTACATATATATAAGGTATAGGGTTTTGTCCTAATCCTTTGGCGATAGAGATAACGATAGGAATCATGACGGCAGCAGTGCCTGTATTGGAAGTAACATTTGCCATAATCATAGGAGCAGCGATGAACACACATACCATGATGATTCCACCATTCAGATTCATAGATGCTACAGCGTTACCAATAGCATCTGCCGCTCCTGATCCAGTAATCAGAGTTCCAGCAGCCATACCTCCTGCAAAGATGAACAAGAGTTCCCAAATAATCCTTCCTTGAACGTGTTTCCAAATCATCAGCCGGCCACCATTGTGCTTTCGGATGAGGAAGCAAAGAATAGCGCAGATGATAAATGCATAGCATGGTTTTAGTCCAGGGAGGATATCTTTATACAACTGACGAGTGAAGGCGAGGATAGTAGCTAAAAGGAAAAGGATAAGCGAAGCCCATTCCTCATAACTCATTTTGTGAAGTTTTTTGTACTCCTGCTCAAAATACTCTCTTGACCCACCTAAAGAATCAGTTTTCTTGACACCCATCAATATAAACAGAAGGTTGGTGACTATCAGCACAATCATAATTGGCAGGAATTTGACAACCCAGTCAATATACATATATTCCTGTCCTGTCACCTGCTGGATATAATCAACGGTGACAAGATTCATGGCACCACCTAAAGGAGAAGCCAGACCACCGAGCCCTGCAGCCCAGGCAATTGTCATTAAAAGCAGTGAACCGATTTTACTGTTAGGGATATCTCCATGTCCAGCGTATTTTAACATCGCGACAGCGATGGGGATGATCGTTGCGACAACCACAGAATTTGGAAGCACTGTTGACATCATTGTCGCCAACATAAACCAGAATATAATCTGACTTCTCACACTATTACCGATTAGCCGAAGGAATAGCGAGGCAATACGCTTGTCAAGTCCTGTTTGTTCCCAAGAAACGGTAATGATGGAAGCGCCAAACAAAAGCAACACTGTCTCTGATGCATAATTGGCAATCACTTCCTTCATATCGGCTATCTGCAGAAGAGCATTTGTAGCCATTGGAAGGAAAGCCGTAATAGCATAGTCCACAGGGGTGGTCACCCACCAATATGCCATCCACACCACAGTACCTATGGCAGCCCTGCTTGCCAACGACTCAAAGAGCGAAGAAGGAAGAAGGACGCAACATAGTAAGAACAGCAGTGGACCAATCAATAGATTGACACGACGGGGAGTAATCGTAAGATTCATTAATCTACTTATTATATTTTAATATTCAACGAGTTTAGACACTTTTACGGCTTCTGTCCAAAATTCCATGCTTGCCCAGGATAGGCCGACACCAAATCCACATGCCAGACAGTGATTGGGCTTTTCGCCTAATGGCTTAACCAATTTGGTTACCATAGTTAATGGAATAGATGCACCAGATACGTTTCCAAAATCATTCAGGCAATAAGGTGTTTTCTCTTCTGTGAACTTCAATGATTTTCGAATTCGGTCATCGATATATTTATTGGCTTGGTGTAAAAGCAAATAGTCAATATCATCCAAATTGATATTGAAGAGTTGGATGAGTTCTTTCATCTGTCTTGGAGGTCTGCGGATGGCGAAACTGAAGACATCCATGCCATTGAGAACAATGTCAGTTCCTTTACGCCAAACTCCAGGTTCTACTTCTATTTCCTTCAAACTTTCAATGGTGGTGGGATGACGGAAGCCCCCATATTGAGCCATGATAGCATCAGCCCCAGAGCCATCAACTCCAAAAAGGAAGTTCATGGGCCTGTCAAAGGTGTTGTCAAACTCTATTGCCGTTACAGTGGCTGCATCGCCAAAGAGTGGGCGGGAAGTCCGGTCATTTAGGGCATGACTCTGGGTGTTGGTTTCAGCCACTACCAATAATCCTCTCTTTAATGTACCTTTGTCCATAAGAGAGCCTGCCACACTCATACCATATACCCAACCGGCACATCCCATAGGTAAGTCCATGACAAAACTGTCTTGTCGCATTCCCAAGCGGTCTTGAATGGTTGGTGATGTCATCGGCTGAATGTAGTCACGTGTTGTACAGACGTAAAGCAGCATATCGACCGACTGAATATCCCATTCAAGATCTTCCATTAACTTCTCAACCGCTTTAACAGTCAAATCGGATGCTGTCACACCAGGGTCAACGATTCTATGACGCTCAATACCAGTTGACTCAATCACTTTCCGGGCTTCTTCCTCGGTTTTGAAGATAGAAAGAGAAATATTCTCTTCAATATTCTTTGGTACGCACGCAGACATACCAACAATCTTGACTTTTTGGGTAGTTAACTGTGACATTTTCTGATTTATTTGTTTTCCGTTAATGCCCTTCTTTGTTTTTTACCAAGAGAATTTACGGGAATTTTGTCAATCCACTCATAATAGGTGGGACATTTGAAATGGGGTTGTGATTCCTGCATTTTCTGACCAATATCTTCCAAGGACATTTGGGTAGATCCAGTTAAGATATAAGCCTTGATACACTCGCCCAACAGTTCATGGGGAACACCCACGCAAATACAGTCTCCCACTCCGACGTTCATAAGGGCTTCTTCTACATCCATGGGGCTTACCTTCTTGCCCCCGATATTAATCATTTCCTTGGCGCGACCGGTTAGATAAACATAACCATCATCAGAGACATACCCACAATCACCAGTTCGAAAGAATCCTTCAACAAAAGCGGTTGCATTATCTTCATCATACAGATAGCGTTCCATGGTTTGATGACCATGAACACAGATTTCTCCATCAATTACTTTTACCTTGACATTGTCAGCGATAGGTTGTCCAACAGAGTGCAAGTGTTCCGTATCGTGATATTCAACCATACAGGTACGGTTAGACTCTGTAAGCCCATAGTTGTGACAAATACGTGTGTTTGGTAACAAACTTAAGATGTCTTCCTTACCTGCCATAGGCATGGCTGCGGTGCCAAATTCAATATGTCGTATTTGGTCAGCAAAACGGGAAATACGTGTGCCGCTAATTTTGCGAACATACGTCCATGCAGCAGGAGCCATTCCCCATGATGTCACATGATATTTCTGGATGGTCTTAATTAACAATTGTACGTTGGCAAAGTTGGGAAGTAATATGGCGGTGGCTCCATTCATGATGGTTAGTACCATACGTCGAATACCAAATGCATGACATATAGGCATCACTACCACTTCTACATCGTCGGCATCGTTCTGTACGAAGTCTGAGGTGTTTTTTGCTGCCCAATAAATATTGAAATGTGACAAGCACACCCCTTTAGGTTTCGACGTTGTACCCGTAGTGTGAAGAATCTCTATGATATCATGCTCTTGTAGTCCTTCTACTTCACTTTCGTAAGGCTCCATCTTCAGGATGTCCTCTGGATTATACTCAAGGGTCTTGACATCAAGTTCTGGATCAAAGATTTCATTGATAACACCAAGGATTTGTGCTCCGAAATACATCCACACGAAATGGGCCTCTTTGATTCCTTTCAAGGGAATGGTATCATGGGCTTTATATCCTTGGGCATGAATCCAGGATGCTGCCTTCTTTATGTTCAGCCATAACTGCTCATAACTCGTTTCATCTCCGTTCACGATGAGAGCCACCTTTTGGGGATGTTTCTCAACTTGAGCAGCAACAGCCTGAAGTAATGGACTATAACAATACATTTTCTTCGTCTTTATCCTTTTATTTTTTCAATCTCCTCTGCCAAAGCAGACACCGATGTCAGGTCGAACACATCATCTTCTGGAAACAGAATATCATAGTGTTCTTCCAGTGTAGAAAGAATGCGGATATTGCTCATAGAATCCCATTCAGAAATCTCTGACATGTCTGTATCAACATCAAGACTTGATTCTGGCAAATTTAAAATCCTGGCTATAATTGTTTTTACTTCTGCTATATACTTCATTTTTTTCATGATTGTAGATTTGCTGAATAGTTTTTGCTAATCTGTTTATCTTGCTGTAATACCGCCATCGATGACTATACTATGTCCTGTTATCCATGAAGAAGCATCAGAAAGTAAAAATGCAACAGAATGTGCAATATCTTCCGGTTTTCCATATCTTTCCAATGGATATGTGGCCTTATCGGCTTCCAATTGTTCGTCTGTTAAAAGACCGCGCTGAATAAGCGGTGTTTCAACCATACCAGGATTTACACCATTGACTCGGATTTTTTTGTGTCCAAGTTCTATGGCGAAATAATGAATCATAGATTGCAAAGCAGCCTTAGATGAACCGTAAATGGCATTGCCAGGTGTCCATCTACTTGTACCGCCAACAGATACAATAAATACAGCAGAGGATTTCAGTTTTTTATTTTTTACAATTAGTCTTAATAGTTCTACAGGAGCGAAAAAATTAATGTCGAATATCTCGTCTATTTTTTTTCTTGCGGCAAAAAGAATGGGTAAGGTTTGGCCTTTTCCCGCACATAGGGCAATGCCATCGATTACAGGAATCTCATCAACAAGACTTTTTATATTTTCTTCTTTTGTGAGATCTGAAATAATTATTTGATGTCCATCACCTTCCAAGGCTTGAAGTGTGTCAATCAGGCGTTCCTCATTACGAGCAGTTATGATTAACTTTGCACCAAGTTTAGAGCATTCTATAGCAACAGCCCCACCTATTCCAGATGATGCACCTGTCACAAGGATTATCTTACTTTCAAGACTAAACGGGTTATAATTCATTTCAAATATCTTTCCTTTCCAATAGGATGTAGAGAAATCTTTATTACAACGGTCTCAGCTCGGCCAATCAAAACTATTATTGTTATTGTTTTTTTGCTAAAACTTTGTTGTATAAGTCCTCAACAGTAACAGAAGATTTAACGTCATCTCCTTTTAGTGCAATGTCAAATTCTTCGTCGACCATAGCGATAATAGAAAGGCCTATCAAAGAGGACCATTCTTCAAGTTCATGAAATACGGTTTCTGCCTTGATAGTTGAGGGGTCCGTATCATCAAATTGCTCAGCAAAAAGTTCCACAAAAACTTCTAATGATTTCATTTTTATCTATTTTTAGGATGAATATTATATTTGCAAATCTAAATACCGATTTTTTTCGCTGGAATGCCAAAAACAGTTGTGTTCTCTTTAACTTTAGAAATGGCAATACTGCCAGCGCCGATAGTTGAACCGTCCATTGCTTCCTTATGGGGTAATAATCTTGCACCAGGGTGCATAGTTACCATCGTTCCAAGTTTTGAAAAACCACCCATAAAACAATGAGCACCCAAGTGGGACCAATCGCCAATCTTAACGTCATGGCCTATAGCAACAAAAGCCATAATCGTAACGAAATCTCCAATTATTACATCACAACTAATAGATGCGTATGACCTAATAATGCATCCTTCGCCGATTTTTGTATTCAAGTCGATTTCTGCCTTGGGGTGAATAAGAGAAATGAACTGTGCCCCTTTCTCCTTCATGTAAGTAACATATTGTTGCTTGTATTTAACGTTCCCTAATGCACAAACAAAGACATCATCAGGTTGGATAACGTAGTCTTCAACGGATGAAATGATGGGAGGATAATTCGGGAAATCTTCCAAGGCATCAGATTTACTATCAAGAAATCCTTTACATTCTACATCAAGTCCTGCTTCTTTACATTTCAAGAATAAATTATAGACTTCTCTTCCGAAACCTCTTGCCCCAATAATTAGTAATTGTTTCATCGTACAATAATATCTATTGTTTTTTGGATATCCTCTTCACTTAGAGCATGGTGCATTGGTAAGCAAATGACTTCATCGGCCATTTTGGTAGCCACAGGCAGATTCTCGGGGGTAGCACTCGGAAGACCGCGGTAGGTACTGAATGTGCTGATGAGCGGGTAGAAGTAGCGACGGCCAAGCACTCCCTGCTCTTTCATCTTGAAATAGAGCTCGTCGCGTGTCATTCCGTATTCTTCTCCATTTACGAAAATGGGGAAGTAACTGTAGTTGTGCTTGACACCAGGCATATCGTCAAAGAACTTTATGCCAGGTACATTGCGCAAAGCTTCACGATATTTTATTGCCACTTGATGACGGGCTTCTATGGCGGAATCAACTTGTCGGAGGTTCAACAAACCATATGCACTACGTACTTCATCTACCTTACTGTTAATTCCAGGGGCAACCACCTCTGTTTCACCGGCAAAGCCAAAGTTCTTTAGGTAGTCAATACGCTTTTTGGTTTGCTCGTCATGCATTACCAATGCTCCACCCTCCAATGTGTTGTACACTTTTGTAGCGTGGAAACTTAGTGTACTCATGTCGCCAGCGGACAAGATTGAACATTGACCATTGATCATTGACGATTCAGCAGTTTCAGGTTTTAAGCCATATTCCTCTGCCGGTACTTCTACTCCAAAGGCATGGGCGGCATCGTAGATTACCTTTAAGCCATATTTGTCGGCAATTTCTTTTATCCGTTTTGTGTCACATGGCTTACCATAGACATGGACTGGCATGATGGCTGTTGTTTTGGGGGTGATGGCGGCCTCAATCTTCTCGGGGTCAATGTTGCCTGTTGCAGGATCGATGTCCACAAAGACAGGTCTGCATCCATTCCACCAAATACTGTGAGTGGTAGCCACAAAACTATAAGGTGTGGTGATAACTTCGCCTGTTACACGTAATGCCTGCAAGGCTGTAAGCAATGGCAGTGTTCCGTTTGTGAACAGACTGATATATGGAACTTTCAGATATTCTGCAAGCGCCTTTTCAAGTTGTTTGTGGAAAGAACCGTTATTGGTAATCCACTTGCTATCCCATATCTCCTTCAGCATCTCGTGGAATTCATCGAGGTTGGGAAGGAGGGGAGATGTAACGGTGATATTTTTTTCGTTCATTTTTGTAATATATGTTTATCGTAGTCAATAGTACCTCTTACTAACCGCACTCTTTTTTCATTGTAATCTTTAGAAAGTATATTATTCCGATTGTTATTATATTTAGTTGAGATTCCTGCAAGACTTACCATTAACTGAGCCAAGTTGTCAGACATAAATCTCTTGTTAAGATGGTCTTTTATAGAATTAACAACATCCTGATGGGATTCTTTGTATTTATCAGAACACCAAATCCAGAAAGGGATTTCATATTGTGGAATCATTTCGGACGGTTCAGTAGATTGATTCCGATAACATTTATTACAATTGTCAAATACCAATTCTCCATGATCAGATAAGAAAACGACAATAGTTTCAGTGTCTTTGTAAAGGTTTAGTATTTTGCTAATTGCATAATCATTGTATAAAGTGGCATTATCGTAATCTGCAAGTATTTGTCTATTTTCTTCATCTAGATCTTTTCTGTAAATATAGTCATCTGCTTTAAATATTTTATAATCTGGATTTATATGAGTTCCATATTTAAAATGTTGCCCAAACAAATGAAAAATGGTCAATCTGTTTTCGTGCTGTCCTACAAGAGAATCAACATCATCGGTAATCATTTCATCCCATTTGTATTTATGGGTATTACGAGAAGAAAATTGAACATTGCTAAGAGACGGTGTATTTATAAAAATACCTCCTTGGAAATCAGCAATCCCTTCATTATAAGTTTGAATAAATTGGTTTGTTATAAATGAAACATGATAACCTGCCTTTTTAAAAACAGACGTAAATAACGGGACTTGATACCATTCTTTACCATCGCCATAGCTATGCATTGAAAACATTTGTTGAAATGATTCACATGTTAAATTCCATGACGAAATAGCTTCAGTAAATGGATATAGATTTTCGTTTTTATATTCTTGTAATTGAAAAGGAGTTGTGTTTTTGTTATAACCATATAATGACATATGTTTTTTATTGCAACTTTCTCCAATAATTAACACAATATCTTTCGATTTAAAGAGGCAACTGTCAATCTTTATATTTTTATGAGTTTCTTCTAGATAATGAAGTACATCGGCATTCAGATAGTTTGCTTTTAAAGAATAAATAAGTCGATAAACTGGTAAATAGAAACCAGGTTTTAACCATTTGTTGTTCCTAAAATGTGCCCATTTTTGTTGCAGATTATAATGAGAAGGTTGTACGTAAATGGTGGCTAAACTATATATGTTTTTATATGTGAAAGAAAGGCAAATAATAAAGAAACTGATCAATGCAATTTGGAATATCTTCCAATTAATTCTAGAAAGACAATCTTTTAATAATTTACTTAATACTATGGTTATCTTTTGTCGATTAATAATATATAGAATATGGATAATAATCAAAAGCAATATGCAAAGAACTCTACGATTGATGAAATCACCTAATGATAAATATGAAGTAAAGGCATCTGTAGCTTCATCTTCATTGGTTTGGAGGAATACTTGAATTAGAGTTGGTGTAAATGATGAATTTGTGTTAGTAAATATTAGGTATTCTACTAAAGTAACAGCATACAAAATAAAAAAAACTAGTCCATTAAAATATCGACGAATTCTGTCTGGTAACAAGCATGAAACAAATGTTAATACTGATACCTCTACAAATAATTCACAAACTGTTTTTATCTGAAGACTTTTTTCGACAAATAATGAGACTAATCCTAATAACAGCAGGAAAATGAAAAAGTCTATATTTTTTCTCATATATTTAAACATTTTGAGGCTTGGGAATGTATTTGTAACCAAAGTGGAAAACTATAGTCAACACGAAGGTAATGATAATGTATAATAAAAGTTGTTGATATATCTCAACATTCCTGAACCTCCAAAAAACCATTTCGCGCGCTATTGGATGAGTTGCGAAAATAACAGCAGAATATTTACCTATGTATGAAAAGAAATGATCCAACGGTGTCTTTTCAATTATTTTAGTACATAAGATAATAAAAAAGATTACAAAAAATGGAATTAAAAGCCAAAGATAGAAATTTGAGCTAAATATGAAAATGATATAAGCAGACAACATTACCAATGCTAATAATTGCACTTTGTTAAGAAATAAGTCTTTAAAATTGTATAATCCCCATAACATTCCAAAACCAAAAGGAAGCATCGCATGAAAAAAATTGTATCGCAGATGAACAATACTTTTACTGTCAGGAATGCATATTGCCTGCAAAATATAGCAAATAATAATCAAAGAGAGAATCTTTATTGTAATCTGGTAGAGATTGCTATTTTTTGTGTTAATTAAAAATATATAAATGAGATAAAGTTCAAAAGTCAAGCCAAAATACCAGTAAGGTCCTGGCTTTATTCTAAAATCAAGCCAATGAAACATATTTGAAACCATCAACAGTTCTGCTCCTATTTCCTTAACATTTAAAGGTAGTGAATGTTTTCTAACATAATATATGCATAAGAATAGCAAGAACCCCGGAAGCATTAATCGCAATAGTTTTAAATATTCATATTTAATAAAGGGTAGTTTCTTGATGTTGTTTGTGCCATATTTTTTGATTAATCCATATCCCGTGAGAAACAGGAAGATGGGAACACCATAATGTCCAAAGAAAGATAATAAATGAATAGGAAATTCATAAATGTCGAAATTGAATATTTTATTAACGAAATCGTCATAATTCTTTTCCTTGAACAAATATTCGTTTTCTTTTACAGCGAAGTTAATTTGATGACAAAAATTATGTGTGGCAATTAATAATATTGAAATTCCCCTAAGTATATTACAATTGTCTCTATTTAAGTCTAATATAGATAATTTCAACGGCATCTTCATGGTTTTTTACGTAAATAAGAAAGGATAATATACCATGTGATAATAATAGCAAATGCTGGTAAACTTAATATTATAAGTAATAGGGCTGCTATGGATAAAAAAAACAAACAAAACTTATTGTCTTTCCAGTTAGGGTTGCTAAATTTTAAAGAAAACATAGGAACATCTGCAATTAGTAAATATGAAGAAAGGAAAACCAATAAAAGGATGATGATATAAAATGCAGGTGTATTTTGATAATTGCTCTGGAGCATAAAAAGACCGCCCCAGAAAAGAGCATTAGCTGGCGTGGGAAGCCCCATAAAAGACATGGACTGTCGCTCGTCAATGTTGAACTTAGCCAAACGTAATGCAGAAAAGGCCGAAATAAGAAATGCCGTATATGGGAGTATTTCTTTTAAAGAGTCTAAATAAGTAGGGCAATTGAGTTGACTTAATTCGTAGAAGACCATCATAGATGGGGCTACTCCAAAAGTTATATTATCAGCAAGGCTGTCCAGTTCTTTGCCAATAGGGGAGGAAACGCGTAATAATCTTGCCACCATTCCATCAAAGAAGTCAAAGACTGCACCAAGGATAATGAAAAGGAATGCAGTTTTAATATCGCCATTATAGGCAAAAGAAATTGCTATACTTCCTGATAGTAAATTGCAGCAGGTAAGTGCGTTGGGAATGTATTTCTTAATTGAATACATTACTTTAGTTTTGCAATGACCGTTTGGTTACCTGTTGTGGATTGTCCCATCTTAACCAGAATATCCGATTCTAATGGCAAAAAGATATCAACACGAGAACCGAATTTGATGAATCCCAAATGTTCATCAATATAACAATCTTCTTCTTCCTTTGCATAAGTCACGATGCGTCGTGCAACGGCACCGGCAATTTGGCGAACAAGAATCTGAATGCCATTTTCTGTTTCTATAAGAATATCAGCATGTTCGTTTTCTTCGCTGGCTTTGGGCAGCCATGCTTTATGGAAAATACCATTCTGGTGGTATACTTTTTTCACTGTACCATCAACTGGGAACCAGTTGGCATGGACATTAAACAAACTCATGAAAATTGATATCATCAATCGCTTTTCATGAAAGTAGGCGTCTTCTTCCACTTCCTCTATAACAACGATGCGCCCATCAGCAGGTGCTACCACAATATTATCGGTCTCGCCTTCGAACCGGCGAATAGGGCAACGGAAGAAATTGGTGGCTATTCCATATACGATAAGTGCAATAATTAAGAATAAGTAAAACGGAACCTTATTATCGAACAATAACCATAGAGCTAAAGAAAGCAAAGCCAAAATAAATGCCCCATATAGCAATATATGGGTTCCTTCCCGATGAATTCGGATGTTTTTTATTTTTCTTATTCTTTTGTCCATAATGATTTATCCCAAAATGATTTTAGTGGTAATAAGCTAAGAAACGATTAATTTAGCAACAAATCTTGGTTGTATTATTTGTGTTTTTTCAAATCATTATATATGATGAAGACCTCTTTTAGTTCTTGGAATTTGAAAATATAAGAACCGGCTAAATAGATAGCTGCACCAACGATAATACCAACCAAGAGTTGAATATATATATTGGGTATATAGCGGATAACTAACAAAACGGTACCCCACATGATTATCGAGAGTAGCAAAGTGGGAGCAATGTCACGCATTTGTTTAAAATAACCTACGTTTATTAGTTTTCCTGTGTAGTAGGTGTTAACGAATAAAGCGATCAACGAATTAAGAATGTTAAAGTAACACATGGCGACAATGCCCAAGGGTACAGAGATACACAAGATGCAGATTCCCAAAATCTTCTTGATAATCTCTAATTTTAGGAATAAGTCGGAACGCCCTTTAACCTTAAGGAGATTTAGGTTAAGGGCATGTACAGGATACCACATCATGGAGAAACAGACAATCTGTAATAGATAAGCACTGAATTCCCATTTCTTTCCAATTGCAACCAGCGTTAAGGGATAAGCAACGGCTGACAATCCTATCATGACAGGAAAAATAATGAAACAGGAAGTCCTAATCATGCGTCGGTAAATGTTTTCCAATCGTTTGTCATCATCCTGAACTTTTGCCAAAACCGGGAAAGTAACACCTTCAAGAATTCCTGTCAGATTCTTTGAACCAAGATTTGCCCAGTGTCGCGCTCTGCTGAAGTTACCCAAAGTGGCAGCGGAGAAGAATTTACCGATGACGATAGGATAAATCTGTCCGTAGGTTGTATTAATGAGGCTGGAAATAAGCAATTTTGATCCATAGCCAAACAGTTCTTTGAAAGATTTAATGGAAAAATGCAGATTAGGATACCATTCTGTGGTTGACCATAGCATTACGGAAAGAAGAACACTTGATGTTAGGGTTTGAATAACTAATGCCCACACGCCATATCCGAAGTATGCGAATAAGAGTCCAACAAAACCGGAAATTATATTTTTAGTAACAGAAATCTTCGTCTTTTTCTTAAAATCGATATTTTTTGTCAGAATTGTGCTTTGTACCGCACAAAATGCTTGAGTAATCAACAATAAACCAAGCACACGCATAATAGGACATAAAATAGGCTCGTTATAAAAAACACCAACGTAAGGGGCTATGATGAAAATAATGATATAACAAAGGAAACTAACAAAAAGATTAAAAATGAATACGGTGGAATAGTCATCGTTGGTACATTCTTTTTTACGAATCAGTGCACTGGAAAAACCACTGTTGACAAAAGAGCTTGCAATGGCCATGAAAACAGTGGTTAAGCCAATCAGTCCATATTCTTTAGGACCTAAAAGTCTGGCCATAAAGAGCATGAGCAGAAATTCTATTCCATGATTGGTAAAATTCTGAATAGAATTCCAAGCTAACCCCTTTACGGTTTTTTGTTTTAATTCACTTGCCATGATATATTCCTGAAATCAATCAAAATCAAACGGGATGGAGATAGCCTTTGCATTGGATGCCTCGGTATTAATGATAAATTGATAGACATTCCGAATGGCTGTACTCACATGAAGGATGCCACTGTAGAAAAAAACTCCTTCAGGCTCTTCTCCAAATCCGTTGTTTAATAAATCAACGGTATATTTTATTCTTTTCTCTGAAAGATCTATGATATATAAATAAACGTATCCTGCACCAGGATACCCGCGTCCAATATATAAATAATTACCATCAAGAGCGGCTCCCTGCATATTAGCAGCAGAAACATTTAGTTCAAAACTATCAAGAATATCGTTGTTTTCAAAACTCACATTACCAGAATGTGTGTCTGGCAGTGGAAATTTGGTTATCCGGCATTTAAGATAATTCTCAGCAGTAGAATTATTATTTCTTGAATAGGTGTAAATACAATTGTTTTGAGTGTCAATGACGGTATTTACATTGTATAAGGCATTTGCATCTGAGACAGTAGGATAATAAATTCTTTGGACAAGTTCAATGGAGAAAGAATCATATTCGTTTGTACTCTCGTTCCAATTAGGTAGAATACGATATACTAAAGTGGAACATCTGTTTTTTGATTGAAATACTGACACGTAAAGTAAAGGGAAGTGGTCGTTTGGGTCATATTTCGCTGCTCCAAAACAAGATTGATTGCTATGGTAAATAGAGGCTTGCCCTATGGATTCTTGTGAGAAAACGAAAATGGTATGATTTGTTCGCATGTTGAACATTTCAACCTGCTTCATTCCCTCTGTCACGAAAAAAGCATAATCACCATAGCAAGCAGCACTTTGATGCTTAATACTATTAGTGGTATATTGTTCAATAATTAAATACTTTCTCTCACCAGAACCGTTTGACGAATCTTTATCAGGTGCCTGTATAGAATCATTTTTATTGTTCGTACTATCAGAAAGGACTATCCCATTATCCTTAGGAATTTCTTCGATTAATTCTATCCCATAATATTCTTCTTCTCCACATGAATGCAAGGAGAAAAACAAAAGGAATAATAATAAAATTTTAATGGTCTTCATTCTACAATACTTTCCTTTTTACTCATGGATTCAGATTTCATCTTGTATTTGTTTGAATTGGGCATAAAGATATTATAACGATAACGTTAACCTTAACGATAACTAATTGAGCACAGAGTGCGTTTACGAACAATGTTCGTGATTTCCTTCACGACTCGGCATAGTCGATGCGAGCATCGCACTGTTCTTACTGTTTCGGAAATTCAAATTTCACGTTTCAAGATTCAGGATTTTTCCCTTGATAGGCGCCATGAGCATCACGATAACCTTATTTTGACGATGACGAGAACGTTAACGCTAACTTTAAATATTTTGTTATTGAGTCGCCTGCAGGCGAGAAATTAGTGTGAATAGGTTTTTCATGTTCTTTAAGAACCGTTAGAATAGAAGGAACATACTCTAAACTCCCTTTAAGTGGCGTAAACGCTTGACCCAAAGGCTATTACGAAAAGCCGTGATATTAAAAATGCCCAAAATGGTCATTTCTGGGTGCAAAGTTACGCATAAGCGAGCAGAAAAGCAAATAAAACGAGTTTTATTTTCATTTCTCGAGCGGAAGTAACTTATAGAAAGTTACGAAAAATATACGATAATGATGAGTTTTTTCTTTTTATGAAGTTATACGTGAATATGCCTATTTGCTATTTAGAGTTCTTTCAATTTTGAAATAATAGTTTTACAAACGGTTGAAGTCGTCCAATTTAACTTCGCATATTCATAGTTATCGTTTCCAAGGCTGCAACCTTTCTGGCAAGCATCAACAGCATTTTTAACTTCTTGGCAAACAGATTCCCTATTTCCAGGATTAAAAGTGTAATTATTTGTTTCTTTTAATATTTCACCGACATTACCTAAATCTGGTCCGACTACAACTTTATGGGCAGAGAAAGCTAAGGCGACATTTCCAGAATTAAGAATATCTTTCCTTTGAATAAACACGATATCAGATGCACATAACCATTCGTCAAGTTCCTCCGTAGAAAGAAAACCAACATACCTAACTCCCAAACGTTTGTATTTGATATATTTTATTATGAAATCTATGGATTTGTTAATCCATCTTCCATTATACAATTTTCCGATAGGAATTCTTGGTGCTAAATATGTAATACTCTTTCGGCCAACATCTTTAGCCATATTTAAGAAGAGATTAACTTCATCTTGATCTCTAAAGGCACCAAATGATGAAATAACGATATCTTTTTCTGGAATATTTAGTTTTTTTCTGGAGTCTGAGATATTGTTCTTTCTGTTCCACATTTCATCAGCAACATGATGAGGAACAATGAAATGAAAGGTATTAGGATATTTTTCCTTCAAAACATTATAACTATAAGTCCCCATGTGATGAATGGCATCGACCTTCGAATAAACTAAGTTATATAATTCTGTTGTCAACTCATCGTTATTATGGGGATGAAGGTTATGGCAGGTTACTACTATTTTCTTCTTATTCTTTTTTAAAAGATCAAAATGATTGGACAACTCATCTAAATTAATCTTACTCTTATCCCATTGATATATAACTTCTGGCCATTGCAGGTAAATAATATCATAATCATCGAAATCTGTCCAAAATCTCTGCAAATCACAATCAATAGAACATCCCTCAGCCCTCATTCCTTCAATAAGCGATTTAACAAAGGGGTTTGTGTTTTTTTTTAAAACAGAGTTATATGAACAAGCAAATAAAATTTTCATTATTTAGCCATTAATTGCATTTGAAAGGAATGCAATAGATTCGTCACGCTTTTGTTGTAACAATCCATGTATTTTATTCCAGTTAATAGTATCATTTATTATACTTAGCTCTATATTGTTACCATTTTCAATATACCTGTCAGCTAAACTGAGTTTATATAAAATAGACATGAAACGAGTTTTTCCTCTTGCAGCGTTACCATAAACAATAAAAGGCTTTTTGAAAAGAATGGAGAATACCATACCGTGGTAAGAGTCTGTGATGACAAATGAAGAATGATATATCCGAGACAACCACAATTCAACTGGTTCAATTTCCTGTAATGCCATTATATCACCTGTCTGAGCCTTTTGGTCGATTCTGCTCAATTGTAGTTCTTGTTTTATATGAGAGATAAGCTCTTCTTTTTCTTCATTATCGTCCAAAATGTATGTAAATAAATATCTTTGATCCGTTATGTTATATTTGCATATTAATTCTTTATAATCATCTGCTGTTAATAGCATTGTAGGATCCAGTACTTCCACGGCTTTTCCTTTAGGTACGTTGAAATATTGTTCTAATAGATTAATACCAGAAGCCTCGCGTACTGAGATTGAGGAAAATTCTTTAAGGCATTTCTGGCACGAATTGAGCACATCTTCGTCAAATTCTAAATAGTCAACCCCAAATGAAGCGGCATAACTGATGCGTTTTTTGCCTGTACCTAAGAGAGGTTTATAAAAATAGTCGTCAATATACCAAGGTGCAAATTTATATCGCCAGCATTGGTCACTTCCTGCAATAAAAACATCAGCATGATAATTGTCCATCAATTTCTTAAATGAAGTTGGTGTATAACAGCTTTTGGATAGAGGGCTCAAGTATTGGCGAACAAATCGTCTGGTGTTCTTGCTAATCCTGTTGATATGGTAATCTCTTATATAATAACAAAAGCTTGTTCTACATAAAATCCATTTAATGAAATTTTTAAATAGTAAAAATCTTGATGGCCTATATCTTCTTCGCATCAAGAATTCCACATCATGCCCCATACCTTTTAAAACTCTTTTTAGGGCGAAGGCTTGCAGGAATCCACCATAATTGTTATTGAAGGGAACTGTTAAAATAGCAATTTTCATAACAATTGTAGGTTGTCAATTCTTAAAACTCGTAAACTCGAATAAACAGCAGAGCCGAAGTTGACATTCAGGCTATAAAAATTTTGATTAATGGTCGTAATTAATTTTGCGATTTTATTTGGACATCACGACCAAGAAAGAGTTTGTAAATTAATGGAAAAGCCTTTAGGCTTTCAAATATCAGGGCACAAGTAAGTATTTCTATTATTGATAGAATGATGCCCAATAAAAGTTCGATGGTTAGTCCTGTTAATATATAGCGAGGGTCGTTAAGAACAATTCCTTGTTCTAAGTTTTTGATTATAAAAGCGCCAATTTCCGGGATTTTAAATAATACAAAGAAATGAAGAGTATAAATTTCTAAAGAGTGTTTACCCATATATTTCATAAAATTGTATAACATTCCATCGTTTCCGGGTTTGTCCTTAAATTTATTATAAAACACATGATAAGTGGAAATGATAATTGCCAAAACAAAAAGAACTCTTAGATGTTTGTTAACTCCATAACCAAAACCGATCGAAAAAATAATATATCCAGCAGATAATAACAAGAACAGGGATTCGCTATTTTTTATATTATTAAAGAGTTCAAATATTATATGTCTTCGGAAAAGTACGCCTAAAACGAAATAAATGTAGAATCTTGAAAAGCGGCTTATGTCAATTATCGTATCTATAATTTCATATTTTAGCAAATAACGTGATTTGACTGCCACAATATATGTTATGCACAACCATATGATATCACTTTTCCAATTAAGATGTGCGTGTTTTCTTACATATTCATAAAGAATTTGGATAGATATATAAATAAACAAGGTCCGAAGATACCAATAACTATGACTATCATCACGAAGGAGAAACATAACGATCCCCATAAAAATATATGGCAGAACAAGTGGTTGAATCTTATGAAACCAAATTCTGCCTAAAGATTGGGTAGCAAACCTTGATGAAAGAAATAAAAAACCAGAAATAAAAAACATCAATGGCATATGAAAGGAATAAACAAGTTTCCACCAATATAAAGCAAGAGGGAAATTATTGTTAATATCTTTATAGGATTCAAAAAAAACGGCAATGACATGTCCCATAACTACAGTGAAAATGGCGAATCCTTTCCAAGCATCTATGTATTCAAAACGATGTTTATCAGTCATAACGTTAATGTTATAAATTAAGGCAATAATGATATGATTTACGACAGGCGGTAGTTAAAAAGAACAACAAAATCTTTTAATCTTTTGTTTTACTCTAAATAATAGAGGTGGCCTAAAGAGAATCTCAATAATCTTGTCCAGACTTTTATTTGAATCATTAATTAAACGAAAACATTTGTTGCGGTTTTGAGGTTCAGAAACCGAATTCATGTACTTAGGATTACCAGCTATGGCATCTTCAAAAGAAACCTCCTGTAATTCAAGTTGTAGTGATGACAGGGCTTTCAGGCCCTTCCCACTTTTTATCACCATAAGACCTACTCCACGTTCGTCTACTAAATCAGGATAATGTTTTTCAACTCCCCAGAAATCGGCAATTGTCAAATCACTCTGGCTTTTCCCTCCTTTTGCGGGACACTGATAGCATGATGGGCGGAGGATTAAGTCACGTAAAAAGAGCTTCATATATGAGTCTTTGTGGTATTCATGTGAGAGGGAAATCGTGTTTTTTTTGCCATCGGCCAAGGTTTCGGCAAGGAAGAGTGTGAAACTGTATTTCTTCCAGCCAGTTCGCTTGTCTCTGAAAAAGATGCTTTCTATCTGAACGTCAGTAGACGTACCTGTAGCATGGGGATAATATATAGGATAATATATAGTCTTTTCCTTTTTGAAAGCATTGCATTTTATTTCATCTATGTATCTTTGCCAAACTTTTGGTGAGGGAACGCCATGGCATATCACATCAACAGTCAACAGGTTATCATATTCTTTTCCGAGAAATTGTTTGAGACCAGCAATTTGACATGGTGTCCCGCTAAATAGTACTTTTCGCCCTTGTTTTAGAAAATCTCTTACCTGAGAATATGTAATTCCAATCTGGCTTTGTACATATTTTGATCCCATGAATGCTTGTGCTCCTCCTTCGGTCTCTGCGTATGTATGAATAACATTCCAGTTATCGTCAAACTTCGCTCCAAATACTACACCGCCTTGGCAGAGAACTAATTTGGCGAGCAAAATGAAAATTCCACCAGAAGAAGATTTTAGCAGTTCTTCTTCATTGGAGTTTTTTGCCGCATATACACTTAAAGGTTTTTGAGGGTCAGTCTGATTGGTAACGGGACATACTTTTTCACATAATCCACAATCAATACAAACTGATTGATCAACCTGTGGATAACGGAACCCCTCTTCGTCTTCCTTGAAAGTAATGCAATGCTTCGGACATGCATTTACACATGCCTCACAGCCGCAACAAAGGTGCTTGTCTTGAATGTTAATCATCGAAAATGTTTAATAATGGGAGATATTTTCCCGTAATTATTATACAAGAGTACTCCTAAATGTCGCAAATGCAGGTCACCGATAATGATTGAGAACAAACGTTCAGACTTACTTATAGCATTGTTTTTTCTTAAAACAGACGCTTGTTTTTTAACTTTATCTGGACGTTTCTCTTTTATTGCTTGATAAAATAACCTGCGGCTATAATGTATAGTTAGATTTTTCTTATGTAATTCCTTTTCATCCATAGGTATCTCCTTTATCCTATGTAAAGTTTCCAGCTGTGTAGTAAGATATGATTTGTATACAGTTTCTGTTGCATCATAACCTTTATATTGACCATGGCTATGCGAGGTTTGCCTTATAACAACACTATAAAGTGGCTTTTTTATAGTATAACAACGATATTTGTATAAAATAGGTAGCATTAATTGCCAATTTTGTCCAGCATTCTTATCTGTATATATATCAAATCCTGTTGTTTCATATAAGGCTGCGACATCAACCATATATGCGCCAGGAGCGTAATAATAGCCATTCGTATGGTACAGACAATCATAAAACAATGTGGATTCTTCATGTTCTTTGGCATTCAACCCTCTAACAGACAGAACCTCAAAAGTTTTATCTTTAAGTATATTTTCTTGAGTTCTGACCATTTTATACTCTTTAGGGGAATTCTTGAGTACTTCTACCATTTGCGAAATTGCAGTTTTATCTGCATAAAAGTCATCGCTGTCAGGCCATGCAAGAAATTCTCCGGATATTAATTGGAGTCCGTTCTTAATAGCAACAGATTGCCCTTGATTCTCTTGATAAACGTATTTAAGCGTAAATCCCTTTTCTGCAAATGGTTGAATGTAATTTGTTACAATATTTTTAGAATTGTCAGTTGAACCATCGTCTATGATAATCATCTCAATAGAAGGATAATCCTGTGAAAGGACGGAATCTAGTAACCTATGTATATACTTGTCAGTATTATACATAGGGGTTAACAAACTAACTAAGTTCTCTTCCATATTGTTGTTTTCTTATCTTGGGTTGTGGCAAATAATTATTTTTTTCTACTTAACAAATATTTGGCTTCTTCTAATTCTGGGTATTTCATGAGATAACTACCACCCAGATAAATGACAACTCCCACAGTTCCACCAATCAAAATCTGAGCAATCATATTATTTGTCAAGGTATTTGTAAATAGAATCGTCCCAAACATTATCAATGAGAGTATAAGTGAGGGCATAAGATCTTTCATTTGCCGAAAATAGCCAACATTAATTAGTTTTCCTGTATAATAGGTGTTCACAACAAGTGCAAACATTGTATAACAAAAGTCAGTAATGCATAGTCCTACTAATGTTAAATTGATAGCCGCATAAATGAAAGCAATTGCACCAATTACTCTCTTTATTATTTCTATTCTTAGTGCCAAATCTGGTCTGCCTTTTACTTGTAATAAATTTACGTTGAGTATTTGTGTCGGCTGAAACATAAATGTAAAACACATAATCTGCAACAAAATAACACAGGGCTCCCATTTCGCTGTTATCATAGTTATAACAATAGGATGGGCCAAGGCAGATAGCATTAGCATTACTGGAAAGACTAGAAAAGAAGAAACCCGTATCATTTTGCGGTAATTATATGCCAGCCTTTCATCGTCGTCTTGCATCTTGCTAAGTGCGGGGAAAGAAACACTCGTCAGAATCCCGGTGACATGAGATGAAGGCATTGAAGCATAATTTTTAGCCCTATTATAATTCCCTAAATCTCTGGTTCCTCCAAATTTTCCGACCAAAACTGTTACAATATTATTAAATAGAACTCTAAGTAAACTAATTCCCATCATTTTGTTTCCGTAGTTCCAAAGATAGCGGAAAGATTCTTTAGAGAATGGTGCTTTAGGCAACCATTTGACCACCCACCATGTCTGGATTAACCCCATCAAACTGGATACCAATCCTGAACCGACAAGTGCCCACACTCCATATCCAGTATAAGCCATAGTTATTCCGACGATGGAACCGACAGTTTTGTTAACAATGGAAATACGAGCAGGATTCTTGAAATCCATCCTGCGAGCCAAGATGACATGCTGGGGAGTATTGAGTGGTCCCCATAGGAAACTCAGTGCTGTTACTCTAACTAGTGACTCTAGAATGGGTGTATTATAGAATTTTGCAATGTAAGGAGAAGAAAAGAATAAAGCTGTATAGCAGAAAACTCCTACTGTAATACTGTAATAAAAAGCAGTTGAGAGATCCTTTTCTGTGACTTCAGGTTTCCTGATAAGTGCTGTGCCAAAACCTCCTCCAATAAATATGCCTGCAATGGATAAAAATACTGCAGGAAGTGCTGTGATACCATAATCCTCAGGTGATAGCATACGCGCCATGAAGATACCAACTATGAATTGCATTCCATAGTTAGCAAACATATCAAAGAACTTCCAATAAAGTCCTTTTTTAGTTTTATATTTTAATGATTCTTCTGGCATAAATGTTAATAACTCCTTCAATCATCTCCAATGGATGAATCAATACATTTGGGTATTAGATAATGAAGATGATGGATACTTAATATAATGAAAGTACATACTCCAAAACTCCCCTTAAGTGGCGTAAATGCTTGACCCAAAGGTTATTGCGAAAAAATAGAGATGCTAAAATGCCGAAAGTAGACATTTTCGGGGCAAAGGTACGAAAAAATAACGATAACGTTAACGATAACGATAACTTTTTTTCTTTTTATGCAAATAATACACGTTTTCTGATAGTCCTAAAGGACTAGATTATACAAAACTTAACGATAAATTTTTCTTTAGTCAGCAAATAAATCTTTTTAATGGGCGCAAGAAGTTTTTTATGGCGGTTATCCTTTTATCCTTATTCTTTCTCTTTTCTTCTTCGGATAACCATTTGTCGGTGTATGTTCTATAGTAATTGGAATCTAAGCCATTTGCAGCAATGATGTTAAGACAATCTTCGTATAATTCAGGATTTTCTTTCCTTATTTTTATAATCAGTTTTTCTAAGCACTTGATTCCATTAGTAATGTGGTGCTCTTTCAGAAAAACAACTTTTCTACTATATACACCCATTCGAGTTTTAATCTTTTCTGGGTTCCAAGTAAACATGATGGACGTAGGACTATAGGTAACGGTATATATTGCTCTTTTATCTACCTTAATGGATTTAGCATAATGTCCCGTCATGTATGAGAAACGAACGTCATTTTGATTGGTGGTTTCTTCAAAACGGATATCATATTTGTCAATGAGTGATTTCTTAATTATTTTACAGACGGGCCCGTCGTTTTGATATCTGAAAGACCTCTCTCCCTCTTGAGGATTTTCATCAAATTTTTTAAAACGCCAGCTATGCCAATCCCTTTTACTTGAGTAGGTATAATATTCGCTGTCAACATTCAACCGGTTAAAAAACACAATGTCTGTATTGTCGTTCTTGTATTCGTCAAGAATCTCCGTGAGGCAATAATTGAAATAGTCGTCAGCATCTGCAAATATTACTTTTTCGCTTTCAGTATGTGCAAGACCGATGTTTCTGGCATAACCAGCTCCTTTACCTTCTTTTGTAAATATGACTTCAACGTCATTACGATCTAAACCAGGGAATTTTCTAAAAACCACCTTGTCTATATCACTGTTGTCATCGACAACGATGATGTGCAAATCATTACGCTGAGGTATTGAATCTAAGCAACGTTGAAGTAACTTTGGAGAATTTTTATGCGGGATAATAATGGTATAAGTATATTTCATATAAGCCAAAACTAATTAAGCATTTCTTCGTAGATTTCTTTAAATTTTGGTGTGGCACTTTCCCAAGACGTTATACGATATAGTCGTGCAGGGTTTTCTGCACTTTTCTTTTTCAGTTCTTCCATATGAGTTAATGCATAAAAGATATTATGGTATAATTGTTCCAATGATGTTTTTAGATAAAACAGGCCATTATTCTCAAAAATGGAGTAAGGAAGCCAGTCACCAACGATTACTACATTTCCACAAAACAGATGCTCTTGAGTTGAACTTGAGAGTGCATCAGATTCAATAATATTTATATACAAGTCAGTCATTGCTCTTAATGACATAAGTTGGTTTTCTGTCATATAGTCATTGATCATGACATAAGAAAAACGCACATTTTTCAGCGCATCTTCAACCTGTTTCAAATAATTGTTTTCACGCAGGTAAGTCATTGGGAATATCACGAAAACACTTTCTAGTATTTCATGTGGCAGTTTATCAAGAGCCTCAATCATTTTCAAATGTTGATGTCTTGACCGGGCATTGTATCCGCATGTCACAATCAATTTATCTTGATAATCTCCTCGGATAAAACTCAAGTCCTGTTTTTCCGGATGTTGTCTGAATTTGGTTAAATTATCTAACTGCTGATTTCCGAAAACTCCAGTTCTGACTTTATGCTCATATTGTGGAAACCTGTCGATGAAATCGTTTTTCATCTGTTCGGTTGCTATCTGTATGATATCTGCTTTGTCATACACCTTAACTTGCCATCTCACCCATTGAGGTAAATTCTTGTAAAAATCCGAGCCCCATATATGTACCTTCACCTTTTTACCTTTTTCTTTAAATTTAGGAACCAGATAACCGTACATAGGCTTAAATAAAGACTGAACATCTATAATGTCATAGTCTTTGATTAAGTACATAATAAGCCTGTGAAAAAAATGGCGTTCAATGAAACGTTTTCCATAAGGAAGTTTCTTTGTAAGCTTGTATAATGATACTAATATTGGTTTTTTCTGTCCTTTTGGAGAAAAAAATCTTATTAAGGAAGTGTCAAATGAGTCAGCATATAACCCAGCCTTGTTTAGGTTTTCGCATAAACTGTCCATTAATACCACTTGGTTTGATGAATGGTAAAGTATCAATATCTTCATTTGTGATGCATTGACAGAATCAAAACGAACCGATGGCCCATTTTAAATATTTAGATGAGAATAATTTGATTATAAGCCAGCAGAACACAATTTCCAACAGGTAAATAAGGATATAATAAGGAATTGCGCTGTATGGGGAAATCGGATTAAACCAGTTGAAGATAATCGGTATAATGAGTATTAACCCCCAGAAATGTGTACAATATACTATTAAGGTTTTTTTACCCCAAAACTCCAAAAACTTGTTGCGATCCAGCACCTTGCACATTCTCAGACATGCAAAAGTGCCAGTTAGGGTTGTTATAAAGAAAATGGGAACTTGACTTAAGGTAACATGCATGCCAGCAGCGAAAACAGGTATTTTTATTCCAGTGAAAAATAAGAGGATCAGGATAACGGGATAAATATATATGCAAAGATTTAATAGCATATTGTATAGTTTAGTTCTATTTCTTAGTACAAATCCTACCGCAACAAACAAACATGATCCCAAGGACTCTCTGATACAAAAGATATTGCGTCCAAGATTATAATGATTGATAATGATACCTGATACAAATAGAAAAAGGGTGATAAGGATGAGATATAGTTGGTTTGGAGTAATTCTATTGATGAACCATACAACAATCTTGGAGAAGAACAAGGCATTTAAGAACCAATAAACAGTCCAGGTATCATTAAAAATGAAAGATAGAATAAAGTGGAAAGACAGGTCTCCAGTTCTTGCTGCCCAAAATATAGCAGAAAGAATCTCAAAAGAAATGAAGGGAATAATGAGTTGCTTAAACTGTGTTTTGAAGAACGGTTTAAAGGGCTTGTTGAAATTTGAACAATAACCAGATATGATAAAAAAGGCTTGCATAAAAAAAGCCCTGAAGATAAACTGCCATGAATCAAACAAATAAAAATAATCGTTTGAAACATCTAATCTACGGCGGGCACTACCATAGTGACTAACCAAAAGAAGTAAAATAAGTATTCCTTTTGCTATGTCTAAATAGTGTATCCTTTTGCCCATTTAGAGTACATTGATCATTTTTAAATATTCATGCCAGTCGCCCATGTCTTGCCAGTCATTCTGACTGATAGGGTACACACCAACACGTCTTCCCTGGTTTTGCAATTTCTCCATTAAGTGCGTGATATGGAAGAAATCATCTGGAATGTCATCTAATAATGAGGGTTCTAAAATATAGAAGCCAGTATTGATTTTGAAAGTAAGATCCGGTTTTTCTTCTAAGCGTTCGATTAATCCGTTTTCACCTGTGGTAATAGTTCCATACGGGATAGTGTATGTCTTGATGGCGGCAACAACAGTCAGTTCGTTCTTGTTTTCATGGTGGTAGTCGAGTACCGCAGCGTAGTCGTCGTTAATAAGGATGTCGCAGTTGCTGACAAAAAAAGTTTCATTGATAGTGTTTTTCAGCAACCGGAGGCTGCCTGCCGTACCCATAGGCTTGTCTTCCTGAAAAAAAGAAACATTATATTCAGGATTGTCTAATTGTTCAAAATAGTTACGGATGACATCCGCTTTGTAGTTTACGGAGATATGGAAATCATGGCATCCGTGTGCCACAAACTTGTCCATGATGGTTTCTATGATGGTTTTCTCACTAACGGGAATTAATGGTTTTGGAAAAATGTTTGTCAGGGGCTTCAGACGTTCACCTTTACCTCCAGCCATAATCACAACTGGAAGATTAAATTGTTTTAAGCCAGGTTTTCTGTCCTTAAACAAATCATTCCAGAAGATGATGTCTGCCAAATCTCCGTAATCATCAAGTACAGGCATGATTTCTGCCCTTACCTCAAGCATCCAAGACTTGACTTGTTCCTTGTCATCATTGACGTGAGCGTATCTTTTTCCGGTGTTGTCAATCAGTGAGACGATTTTTGTATCAAAGGGTTTGTTCGCTATGATTGCCCTTTGCAAGTCTCCATTGGTTATCATTCCAAGGAATTTTTCCTTTTCAAAAACCAATAAAGACTTGACAAATCTCTCATCCATCAACTTCATGGTTTGGATGATGGTCTTTTGTGAATCTACGATTCTTGCTTTTATACGTTCAGAGGGCATAGTTACTTTAATTTTATTTTCAGAATAGCTGGATTACCGGAATAGATGCCTTTTTTTTGTATCGACTTTCTGACCAAAGAGCCTGCACCCACCACTATGTCGTCGCCGATGACGATACCGTTTGATAATACTGACTGACTGCCAATGAATACGTTGTTGCCAACTTTGCAGTCTCCATTGACCATAGTGCCTGTAGCAATATGACATTGGTCACCAACCACCGCATCGTGCTCAATATTTGCAAAGGTGTTAATGATAACATTCTTACCCACCTGAGCTCCTGCATTTATGAAAGCGTGGTGCATCACTACGGTGCCTTCTCCTATTGAAGCATATTTTGAAACATAGGCTGTAGAGGCAATAATTGTTGCCAACCTACCCCCAGCCTCTTTCACCTTATTATAAAGTTCAATACGCGTGGCAGGATTATTTATGAAGCCCACAGTGACAACAAACTCAGCCTTATCCACATAGTAGGGGATATCTTCGTCGGTACCAATCACTTTGGCAGACAATACCCCCTTTCCCAATTTGTCTGGTAGGTCAAGTACACCAAGAATCCTGTATCCAGCACTCTCCGCGGCTTCAATAACAGACTTGCAGTGGCCCCCGCCACCAATGAATAATAAGGGTTTCATATATTTATTGCTTTTAATCTTACAGAACTTGGGATGTTAACTACCCTATCGGCTAACCAGATGGTGTTCTTCAATCCGTCATTCTCGCAGTTTTCAAACATGGGAAGTCGGGACATGAGTTCCCAGATGGGACGTGTCATGATGCCATTGCCATTGGTGTACTCCAGAAAGTCTTGCTGGGCTTCCTTATCTTTTAGTATTACGGCATTCAGCCAGTAGTTGCTTCTTGTATCAGGGGTGTCAACAAAGAATTCTATTTCAGGAATGCCCTTGAAAAATACCTCGTAAGCCTTGGCAGTCTCGCGCTTGCTGGCTACATATTCTTCGATATGCTCCAGCTGTGCACAGCCCAGGGCAGCATTGATGTTTGGCATACGGTAGTTGTAGCCTATATGGTCGTGACGGAATTCCCACCGGTGGGGTATTTTGGCCTGAGTGGTGATGTGTTTGGCGTATGCTCCAAGTTCTTCATCGTTAAAGAGCATCATGCCGCCGCCACCCGTTGTAATGATTTTATTGCCATTGAAACTCAACGCACCGATTTTGCCGAAGGTTCCCGTGTGTTTGCCTTTATATAGAGAGCCAACGCTCTCGGCGGCATCCTCAACAAGTTCTATATGGTATTCGTTCAGGATATCAATCAGTTTATCAAGATGTACAGGATGTCCAAAGGTGTGTATAGGTACACATGCGCGGACTCTACGGCCTGTGCGTTTGTTATAGCATTCGCCTTTTTTCATCTCTGCATTTTGGGACAGCCATTTACGTACAGCCATGGGAGACAGCCCCATCGTGTCACGGTCAACATCGATAAAGACCGGGTGAGCACCGATATAACTGATAGCGTTGCATGTGGCTATGAAAGTCAGTGCCTGGGTGAGCACTTCATCATCACGTTCTACTCCTGCCAGTAATAATGACATGTGTAAGGCATTGGTACCACTGACACAGACAACCGCACATTTGCATCCTGTGTATTTTGCCATATCCTGCTCAAACCGATCAACAAACCTACCTACTGAAGAAACAAATGTCGTGTCAATACATTCGTTCAGATATTTCTTCTCGTGGCCAATAAATACAGGAGCAGCAAGGGGTACAAAATCCTTGGTTCCATATAAGTCGTGGATAAAGTCTGTTATTTTCTTGAGTTCCATTTTACTTTAAATTGTATTTCCTACTCAATTTGTTCCACATCCATAATCTCGGGATGTCTATAACTACAGAAATGGCGTAAACCAATATGAGATATAAAAATATAAACAATGCGCAGGAGAAGCCATCGAAAGAGGTATATAAATACTGTACGCCTTCATTAAACAGGGGTCTTAAATCCACCTGGCTGTGTATCAGATAAACGGCAAAAGAACTTCTTGCTAAATAATTAATAGTTTTATTTGTTTGTATTTTTATTTTTGAGAAGAAAAGCAGCAAATAGAGTGCTGCAATTATCGTAATAGGATTCGTGTATGCAATGATTTTCAGATAATTCATATCAGAATAAAGCATAATGATGCTCCCCAATGTATTTATCGAAATGCACCCTATAAAAATCAAGAAGTCATATTTCTTATCTAATATAAATAGTTTTTTTATTCGAATAGGCGTTACGTTATTCTTAGAAGAAATGTATACATATCTTGAAAGTAAATATAATCCGATGAAAAGGAGAGGGCTATAGCCATTGACGAAAAAGCGATTGGCACCACCTAACCAACCGTAAGTACTTGAGAATGCAAAAAAGCCGACAATGATATAACGTTGTGTTTTTTCTGATGAGTTTTCTATATAGGTATTCAAGACTGGCGCTAATATCAGTAAAACTATATATGCTTTGATAAACCAATCCCACTGGGTAAACGCAATGATATCCAATAATTTATGGATGGAAAGCTCTGTTTTCCCTAAAAGCAGAAGAACCAAAAATGTTCCACCCCACAATGTTATAATCTGGAAGAAAAGCGAGAGGAAACTTTTAGTCCGAGTGTGAATGAGAAACCAACCGGAGATTAAAACAAAACTATTGACACCAACGATAGCAATAGACTCTATCAGACATTTTGTGGTAGTAGATAGGGGATTTGATATCAGTTCGGCATAAGTTGGATGAGGCAGAGAAATCATATTCGCATGAATCACAAGTATCATAAACATTGCGACTATGCGAAACAGTTCTATGTTTGATTGCCGTGCTTTACTCATATTTACATCTTCTGATCTAAATTTTTACCAGTTTCCTCATGCTGAAAATTAGGTAAAAATTCTTTTATCGCCTCCACAACCTGGGCCTTTGTGAAATCTTCTTTCTGGAAAATGGATTCAAGTTTATCGAAGAAGATTTTGATTTCTTCCATATCATGGCGGGCGGTTTGCTCCACAACGCCTAAAGCCAGGAAACGATTCATGTCTGTTTCCTCACCGGGAATGTAGAATTCTTCATATGCTTTTTCGCCGGTGGTGTCGGAACCAAAGTACACGACGGGGTACTTTGGAGTTTCAAGTTTCAAGTTCCAAGTTTCAAGATTAAGAGCAGCAGCCTTATGTTTGGCTTCTTCATCTGAAGCACAAAGATCCGTTTCAAATCCTTGGGCTTTGATAAAGTCATCGCAGATAGAAGAGAAGGTGAGCATCTGGTCTTCACCAAGTTTCGGGAAGAAGACTTCCCCGGGTTTACCAAGAATACAGGCCAACATACAAATCTGACCAGATTCTTCGGGAGAGACGAAGTAACGCTTCACATCGTTGGGAGCAGCAAGAGGTTGTTGTTTCTGGATACGGTGGAGCCAACCATCGGGAAGAGAACCATTGCTAAAAGCCACATTGGCAAAACGGGCTGTGGTAACCTTGAAGTATTTGTTATAAGCCATAACCAAGTCTTCCATAATACGTTTCGAGGCTCCCATGATATTCACAGGGTTGGCAGCCTTGTCTGTAGAGACACAGAAGAAGTGTTTAGGAGGATAAACGGTTAACAGATCCATCAGTTTCTTGGCCTTGATATCATTATTTTCTATCAGAGCCTGTACACTGTAGCGGTCTTTTTCGGAGCGTACATGCTTGTGGGCAGAAAAATTGGCTACGATGTCGAAGCCCTTTTCCTCGCGGAAAATCCTTTCAAAAATAGGGTCGGCAAAGTTGAGGGTATAGCAACGGAACTCATCAGGAACATACAGTCCGTTTGTACTTCGCACATCACGCACCAACTCAGCAAGTCCATTCTCGTTAAGGTCAACCACCACCACACTCTTGGGCTCAAAACGCAAAAGCGTCTTGATGAACGAAGAACCAATGGAACCTGCACCCCCGATGACGCATACCTTTTTGCCCTTTATTTCTCGGGTTAGCATCTCTTTGTTTGTCTTGATATCCGCAGCAAACAAACTGATAGAACGATGTGTGATATGCTTTTTAATAAAACTATCAAGATTTCTCATCAATCACACTTCTTTATTCAATATCTTTTTATCAGTTGGCGTAATTTGTTACGCATTAATTTTAGATAGTAATGGTGGTCCAGCCACCGTTTCTTTGGTCTATCCCATCCTATAAGCGGCCAGTATTTTTGATCAGTTTCATCAAGCATGGCAAGCATAGTATTGTATCCTTGGCGATTTTTGTTCTTTAAGTTTAGTTCTAACATCTTCTTCAGTCTTTCTACCAGTTCTTGATTCGTGGCCTCATAAAGGAACGGTTCTTTATCGCTAAAATATTCTACATTTGACAGGCATGCACGTATCAACTGTAATTGTATATTCAAACTATGCGGTAATATATTTACATAAGAATTGGTGTTATTAAGATCGTAATGATAAGTGATGGAGTCACAGGTAGCTACCTTGCGAGAGCAATAGATCAATTTCGGAGTGATAATCTTGTCCTCTCCTGCATCAATATCCTCAACATATCGAATGTTATTGTCACGATAGAGAGAACTGCGAATAAGTCTGTTCCATGTCGCCACATAAGAGCCAACTTTAAGCATATCTTTTAATGTTTCTAATCTGACTTTATCAGGAACAATCCATTTCCTTGTTTTTTCTGAACCATCTTTGATAATATGCGAAATGTATGAGCCTGTCACTACATCTGCATTTGTCTCATATTGCTTTTTTACGAACAGTTCTATAGTATTTGGTTCAATCCAATCATCTGAATCCACGTGAAACAAGAAATCACCTTTGCAATTGTCCAGCAATGTGTTACGAGTTGCAGCTATTCCATAGTTTTTGTCATGACGAATAATCGAGATGTGCTCATCCCATTTTGGATAATCTTTAATAACCTGTTGTAGAATCTCTATACTTTTGTCGGGTGAAGCATCATCAACGAATACAAATTCCAAATTTGGATAAGTCTGTTCAAACAGGCTTCGTGCACACCGCTCGATGTATGGTTCCACGTTATAAATAGGAACCAATATGCTAACGAAAGGTAATCCAGAATTCATTTTTCTCAAAAACAATTCAATGTTGGCGAAAGTTTAATATACTAATCCACAAAATGAGCCGGTAGGATAGCGTGATGGCCTCTTCCCTCTTTTAAGGCCATTCCTTTGACAAAAACGTCGTCATTTAAAACCGTTAGCTGGGCAGCATTAGATATTTGGTCACAAAAATCTTTTACATTCGTTGTTCCGATGGACAGTTGCAGTCTTAGGCTATATATTTGTGGTCTAAGATATAAAGCAGGAATTTCTATTGCCAAGTGGCCGTTAGAAAGATTGGAAAAATCGTGTTCCATTTCATCGGAAATCCATGAAACAACGCCTGCTCCATAACTGTCACAGAGTCCACATGAAAAGATGGCTTTTGACAAATCTACACTTTTGTCGTTTATTTGGAAATGTATTTCAATTTTGAGATATTGACCTGAGAAGGCTTCGTGAACAACATCGCCGTTTATATTCTTAAATACGACCTTACTGAATCTAACCTTATTGTTACCGATACGGTCTTGACGATCGATCAGTTGTTTACCTACTTCATCGCTGTTGACAGTAAGATATCTTGAAATAGTTTCTTCTGTAGAACCTGCGAAAGATACTTGACCGTTCTCCAACAAAATACCTGATTTGCACAATCGTTTAACCGCTCCCATATTATGACTGACGAAAAGGACAGTTCGTCCCTTTCCGTTTGCGACATCCTGCATCTTGCCTATGGCTTTTTTCTGGAATTCAGCGTCGCCGACGGCAAGAACCTCATCTACCACTAAGATTTCCGGTTCTAAATGGGCGGCAACGGCAAATCCTAAGCGGACTTTCATTCCGCTGGAATAACGTTTCACGGGCGTATCAATATAACGCTCACATCCGCTAAAATCAACGATTTCATCGAGTTTTCGGGATACTTCTGCTTTAGTCATGCCCATGATGGCACCATTCAGAAAAATATTCTCACGTCCTGTCATTTCTGGGTGAAAGCCCGTTCCGACCTCCAACAATGATGCGATACGCCCATATGCCCTGATTTCACCCGTGGTAGGGGCGGTTACTCTGGACAACAGTTTCAGCAGTGTACTTTTGCCCGCACCGTTCTTGCCGATGATACCTACGACATCGCCCTGTTCAATGTTGAAATTGATGTCTTTCAGCGCCCAGACATATTCGCTGTTACCTTTCGTACTACGGTCGTTAGTCTCGCCAATCTTCAGATAAGGATCTTCCTTCCCCATCACGTTCATGGCCCACCAACGGTTCAGGTCGTGGGAAACAGTTCTGGTAGAAACCAGTCCTAACCGATATTGTTTACTGACGTTTTCAAATTCTATTGCGGTCATAAAAGTATGATTCAGGATTCAAGATTCAGGATTCAAGATTCAGGATTCAAGATTCAGGATTCAGGATCCAAGATTCAGGATCCAAGATTCAAGATTCAGGATTCAGGATTCAGGTTTCAGGTATTTTAGACCTGAGTGTTTGCTTTCGCGGATGGATTTGATGAAGTTTGCAATCTGTTTACTCAGATTCATGCAATCGTTATATAATCTTGTTGCAGTTTCTTTGTTGATATAATTAACATCAGAAGCCCTGATGATTTGACTTCTCACCTCGCCACAAGAGCCTTTTGCTATATACAAAAAATTAATCATTTCTTTATTTCCATCACGTTCATACCCTTCAGCAATATTGTCCATGATTGAACCAGCTGCTGCATGCATTTGTTGAACGAACCTGGTATCTTTTCTAAATTCGTCTGTTTCTGTAATCTTATATATTTCTTTAGAAAGTTCCCTTGCTTTTTGGAAAATTTCTAAATCTTCAAATTTTCCTGCCTTACTCATAACTCAAATTTTATATTTTTATCTTTTGAATCCTGAATCCTGAATCTTGGATCCTGAATCCAGAATCCCTCACACCGTATCCATGAAACTGCGCTGGACTTTGTTGAACATGACTACACCAATGGCTAAGAGGGTGCACATGAAAACGAGGCTATAGGCCAACGTTCCCCAAGAGAAATAGCCTGTGCCTAATGTTGCATATTTGAAGCCCTCAATGACAGGTGTCAGCGGGTTGGCCAGCATCAGCATCTTCAGTTTGTGTGAGGTCACCATACTCAATGGATAAACGATTGGCGTGGCATACATCCAAAGTTGTACGACAAAGGTGAAGAGGATGTTCAAGTCACGATATTTGGTTGTCATGGAGGAAATCAAGATACCAAAACCCAAACCGAAACCAGCCAACATCAGGACATATAGAGGAAGTAGAACAATCGCCCAACTGGGAGAAATGGCGTAGCCCTTGCATATGAAATAGAGATATACAACAATGAAAAGCAAGAGCTGCACACCAAATTTCACCAGATTTGAAATTATTGTGGAAAGGGGAACCACCAGACGGGGGAAATATACTTTGCCAAACATGGATTGATTGGAAATGAAGGTATTGGAAGTCTGGGTCAGGCACGATGAGAAATAGAGCCAGCAGACATTGCCAGCGAGATAAAACAAAGCTTGTGGCATCCCGTCTGTACTCATCTTGGCAATTCCGCCAAAGACCACCATATTCATGATGACAGTCAGGGTAGGCTGAATGATGAACCAAAGTGGTCCTAAAACCGTCTGCTTATATTGGACGATAATATTCCTTTTTACAAATAAAGCGCATAAGTCGCGATAGCGCCAGATTTCCTTGAAGTCAACACTCCACAATTTTTGGTGTGGCTTGATGACCATGGTCCATTCTTGTTTGTTCATATTACTACTAATGCATGGAGGTGGTTTGAAAGAGACATGCCTCAAACTCCCCTCAGGAATTGTAAGTGTTTGATCCAAAGGGGGTTATATAACGCCGGGTTGTCAGAAACATCAAAAACTGACATTTTCGGTTGTAAAGATAATAAAAAAAACGATAACGTTAACGCTAACGATAACAAATTAACGAAAACGATGACGAAGACGATAATAAACTAACGAAGACGATGACGAAGACGATAATCTATCTTCGTCTTGCTGATAGGTGCCTATTCGAAATAGTACAGTTCGTCAGTACGATAAGTAGCCACGCCAAAGTTGAGCATCTTGGATGCTCCATCAGACTCGGCTGTGCCAGTACTATCTTCCAGAAAAAACCAAGGTGAGTGGGATGGGGCAGCCAGATTCTTCACTAAATGTATGTTGGTGGCAGGGGTGCTTCCTTCCAGAAGGAGGATGGCCTTGCGGCCTGTGGCTGGGTGAACAGCCACGTCGGCAACCATCATGGCATGGCCATATTGGGATGAAGGGCGCGACTTGGCATCATAAATAAAAACATCACCGGGCTGTATGTCTGACAGTTTTCTTATAGGCATAGAAGCTTTCATGGATTCCGTATTGGCTACGTTGAACACCCCTTTCAGATACCGATGAAGTGCCGGGTGAATGTTACCATAATAATACCTCAGGACATGGTGGCGTGTATCAGAGAAACGGATGTTGAAGAATTGGCGAGTGGCAAATAAATATTCTGCCCGTAACCTCATACATACATCGGCGCACTGCTCAGTCTGCTTTAGTAATGGAAGCGCTATACGCCTGTAATAAAAACATGCGAGCGAGTCATTGGGACTTCCATCATAATACCTCAGTATAGAATCAGTGGGCAACAGGGGAAGATTTCTGACGAAAGAGGTATAGCGAGCATCTTTTCCCTCATAACGAATGAACCCTGTAGGTGAAGGGATGCTTCCAATTGTAGAGGGTAATTCGCTTCGCCACTCTAATAAGGGAGTGTCTTTGGGATGGGTGTTTCTTGCAGAAAATATATCCGGTGCATACAGATAGAATAATAAGGCAATAGTCGGCAGGGAAACAGCCAAGGCCATTTTCTTATCCCCTATAGGAGCAAAAAGGGGAAGTTTCTCTGAGGTTTTAGCGGTATAGGGTACCAAGAGATAGAATAGGAGGAAGTTGCAATTCACGTTAAAAACTACAGACTCCATGATGAACCATATAGACATAACAACACCAAGCGATGCCAGCAAAGAGGATCTCATCCGCCCTATCCTATACAAAATAAAACTCCACACAAAGATAACAATACTTCCAACAATCATTCCGTTGCGCAAGAACATACGCATATAACTGTTGTCGAGATCAAGCGGATGAATATTGTTTTTCCAGGCAGTCTTAAAACCGACAAGTCCACAGTCTTGTCCCAAAAGCGTGAGCCCATAGCGGTCGAAAACCATCCGCGCAATGCTAAATCGACTTTCAAAGGTAGTGGAACCATAGCCCGGACCGTACCACCAGGCCAGAAACACCGAAATGAGCAGACATGCAAGGGGCGTCAACCATACCCAGCGCATAAGAACAGGCTTCTTCTGAAATAGGAGATAGACAAACGGCAGTAACAGCAGACAAATCGGTTCGGACAAACGCTTGGTCATGACAAAGATGAGCACAGCCACAAGGAATGTAGAAAAAAAGAGCAAATATTCCCTTATATACAGGTGGCCCCTCTTATTTTGGAGGACAGAGTGGGTTTCGAATAGCAGAAGACAGACCATGGTCAGAGCCATCAAAGTGAAGGAGGGACGGGCTGGACCGCTGAATCCCCATGAATGACCGACCATACCCCAGCGATGACGTTGTATGTCTTCTGCCCACCCTAGGAAATACGAAGCGAATGCTATGACTATGAAAACCAAGAACATGGAAGCATAAATGCGCAGGGTGACACGCACATTGGTATCGCAAGAAGCCGTGATGGCTAAGGCTGATAAGTTGATAATCTGGTCTCCGCCTGCAGCAATGGAAAAAGCCGCAATAAGGCGAAAAACAAAATAGCCTATCACTAAGCGGGGATGGCGAGAGAACATCAGCAATACTCTCAAATACAGCAATCGTTTACCCGTCAGTAACGCAAGCTTTTGTATCTCAGAAATGGCTGATGGTGCCTCATCTGAAAGCCACAAAAAGTTGTAACTTAGCATTACCAAGCCAAAGCCTATATAAAATAGCCATGGTCCGTACCTGTCATTCCATATTTTCAGATTAAGCATTTTCTAGAATTATTTCTGGTCGTCAGGATTTCTCTAAACATTTAGTGGTTGAACGCTTAGCCCAAAGGCTATTACGAAAAACGCAGATAAAAATCATCAATAATTGACTTTTTCGAGGAGCAAAGGTACGAAAAAATAACGATAACGTTAACGATAACGATAACTTTTTTTTCTTTTTATGCAAATATAACTCGTTTTCTGATAGTCCTAAGGACTAGAAATCATACAAATCTTCTAACGATGACGTTAACGATAACCCTAACATTTAAAGTGAACACAAAGACACGAAGACACAAAGTCTTTAACAAAAACCCAAGTATAGGTGATGGGTGTTGGGATTCCCGCTAAAGCGCCTACCCGTAGCCTTTGTTAGGTGTTGGTCTCCCTCCCTAAACAGGGAGGGCTGGGGTGGGTCTCTTGTTGGTGGGTCTCTTATATAATTTGTCCTGCCCATAGTTCTTTTAGGAAGTAATGGGCGGGTATAATTTCTACTCCGTTCAGTTTTCTTTTGTATTTGTCCAATGATACGCAAATTAAGCGGGCCTTGGGATAATCTTCACTAAAGGCTTTGAGTCCGCGTGTGTGGCGTGACTTTACTTCTACGGATGATTTCCCAGGTGGACTATAATGTAGTTTTATCATGATAAAACAACAATATAATGTAGCAAAAGTGCGGTTTTTATTCTAAATCATCCAAATGTTTTTCTATTTTTTTGAAAAGAAATCAATTTGATAGTCCTGAAGGACTAGAAATCTGACAAATCTTCTAACGATAACAAAAATGCGCTGTTAGCGCGTTTCAAGATTCATGTTACAAGATTCAATCACAAAAGAATTATCAAAAGCCGGTCTAAAACATCTTTACGGTAAAGCATCCGTTCAAGGCACGGCCCTTCCAAAAACAATTCATCGGCA
>ODAI014464242.1_pt1 | contig 63893 bp, 42 predicted proteins | sample 1539321 | NCBI WGS metagenome assembly ODAI01 (sample SAMN02144231, study PRJEB22623) | gut metagenome | biome: sheep rumen | host: Ovis aries | place: New Zealand
AACGATTCTCCAAATCGCTGGTATGTCTGCTTAAAGTGGTGGACCCCGAGCGGAAGCACAAGGTGGACGCCCTGCTCGCCAACAAATGGGACAAACTGACCCTTGCCGAGCAGCGCAAGCTCTACCTCTTCCTGCTCTACCGCCGTTGGCGGGGACTGCCTTTCTTCGGCACGCCTTACGAGATCGTCTGCAACTGCCACCCCCAGCCCTTCAACTGGAACGGGCAACCCATGATCAACCGCCTCATGAAGGAGACGAAGATGGTACGGGCTTTCTACAACGGCAACTACGGCATCTACACCGCCGACGAAGCCCGGATCTGGGAAATGACCGATGTCGAACCACTGAATTAAAGGCTAAAGGGTTAAAGGTTAAAGGCGAAGGGGTTAGAGGTTAAAGGCGAAGGGTAAAAAAAAGTGTACAGCACTTGCCTCCGACTTTAGTCCGATTTTAGTCCGACTTTTAACCCCTAACTTCTAACCCCCAAATTCATCAGTCAGCTTAGTCCTTTTAGGACCAAGCCAACGCTAATAACCAACTGCAAAAAATAAGAAAATTACTATTTCATCTGTTAGCTTGGTCCTAAAAGGACTAAGCCGACACCAAAAACCAATGTTATGAACAAAGACGCAATTACATTCCCGACCCTCATCGCCCGGCTGGAGAGGGCTATCCACTACCCCTGCGGGGAGAAAGGTTTTCAGACACTCATGTACGGATGGATTACCAAGTACGGAAAGGTGTCGCGAGTCACGCTCGGCAAACGGCACTCCGTCGATGGCGAGTACTGGCTGAGCCACGACGAGGCGACGCATTTCTCCCAATATGCGGGCTATAACCTCACGAAAGATTGAAAACTTTGAGGTTATCAAACTTTTCGGAACGGCTTTTTTGGTCGTTCCGTTTTTTTGTTGTAATTTTGCAGTCGAAATGGAGGAGAAAGGCGAAAGGGCAAGGCGGGCAATTCAATTGCCCTGAAACTACCAAGAAAGAGAAGCCGGATGCTATCCGGCAAAATTAACGAAGCAAAAGGGCGGCTCTGGGGAGCCGATGTCGGAATATGATTCCGACGCAATGGAAAAAGAGAGGCGCAGAGTTGAAGACCCGCGACACCCCCCTTCTCCCCCTCTCAGAGGGGGAGAAGGGGGGGAAGTCAAAGACCCCACCCAACCTCCCCTGAAGGGGAGGGGAAAGAAGGGCTAAAGGTTAAAGGTTAGAGGCGAAAAAACCGCTCTTCGGGGCGGTTTTTTCATCTTTCATCTTTCATTTTTCACTTTTCTCTTGCGTATGTCAAAAAAAAGTTGTACCTTTGCACGCGCAAAGGTTAACACAAACAAAATCACATACACAACATCACGTACACAACATCACATACACAATATACACACGCAATGATATGAAAAAGTACTTATTCGCGGCATTGGGACTGCTGATGGCGGTGGCGATGCAAGGACAGATTAGTTTCACGGCAACTGATTGGGCTACGGCGAAGAGCCTTGGCGAGGGTGCGGCAGTGACGAGTTATAGGAGCGGCGATGTGACCGTGACGTTTGCGCAGGGGGCAGGAGAGAGTGCGCCGAGTTACAACAGTAATAACAGCCCTTCGTACATCGCCACCGGCAGCGGCAACACCATGACCGTGAGTACGGTGGACGGCAAGGTGATCACCTCTGCTGTTTTTACGGCTACAGCAGCCAGCCATGCCACGCGTCTGGTCGGGTCCACCTGGGACATCGGCAGCGCGAAGGCAAGCGGTACCACGGTTACGTGGACAGGCAGTGCGCAGAGCGTGACCGTGACGCTCACTAACGCTGTGCGTCTGACGGCTTTCGCTATTACGACAGAAGAGGCTCCGGAACCGGAAGATACTTCGCACTACAACGACACGACGGTCGTTACGGCAGCCGAGTGGATGGCTGCGGAGGACGTAGCGTACGGCGACAATATGGACGCAATGAGTTATCAGAAAGAGGGAAAGACGCTGAACGCCAACAAGAATACCGGCAGTCAGATCGACATCTATGAAAACGATCTGAAGTTCTATGCCGGTAATACGCTGGCTGTCTCTGCACCTTATATGATGCATAAGATAGTACTCAAGTTCATTAATGCCGAGATGGCTACCTGTTTTCTGGAGGGGTATGAAGATCGGAGAAATACGTACACCCCCGCCTCCTGTTCTACCGGTTCGTTCAGAGCCGATGCCACGGACGAAACCCAAGTGCTATGGCTGGGCAGTAGTGCCGGCGTGACCATTACTTTCGGTTACTCGGTACGCCTTCGGACGCTGACCATCATCGGCGACAATACGGTTACGGATGCGACCGTTACTTTCCTTGGTCTGAACGGCGAGGAGTTGAAGAGCGAGACAGTGGCGTTCGGCGGTAGTGCTACCGCTCCGGCTCTGCCGACTACCAGCGAGGTGGGCTATATCGTCCGTTGGGACAAGGATTTCAACAATGTGCAAGGCGACCTGACGGTTCGCGCTGTCAAAGTGCCTACTATGTATCTCGACCTCACGCCGGCGGAGTGCGACGCCATCAAGGTGAAGAATTATGAAAATAACTATATTTCTTTCACCTCCGGTGGTGCTACTATCACACTCTCCGGCGACCGCGCAACAGAAGCTACCGACTGGGCAAGCAGCAGAATAAGCAAGGTAGTCATTTTTGCAGGTAATACGATAGCCATCAGTGCTACGGAGACTTTCCGCACGGTGCGTTTCACGTGTCTCGATGCGGATGATGCGCAGCGCGTAGCGGGTTCTATCTGCTCGAGCGGCACGATCTCCGTTACCGGCAATGCGGCGACATGGAAAGGGGCGACAAACTCGCTCACACTCACTACCACGAGCTGGAACAACGAAGTGGGCGTGACGCGGTTTGAGGTGCTGTCCTCCGTGGCACCGACTCTTGTCACCTTCCTCGACAAGGACGGCAATGTGCTCAAAACGGACACCGTGCAGAACGGTACCGCTACGGCTCCTGAGGTTCCGGCGGTGACGGGCTATGTGTTCAGCGGATGGAGTGTGCCGTTTACGAACGTAACCGCGGACATCACCACGCAGGCGCAATACAGTTTGGACCCGAACTACGTTATCGTTACCTTTACTGACCTCTCGGGCAATGTGATAGAGACACAACTGGTGACCAAAGGCAGCGATGTCACGGCTCCGGCGGCACCGAGTGTGCCGTTCCATGTATTCACGGGCTGGAGTGCGCCGCTGACGAATATCCAATCCACGCAGACTATCCAAGCTCAGTATGAGTTTGTCTTCGATCCTAACGACCCGCGTATATTAACCGTAGCGCAGGCGAAAGCACTGCTGTCTGATGATGCGATCAAGGCGGGAGGTCCCACTCTCAGGAGCGATCTCGTGGTCGTCAAAGGTATTGTAACGTATGCCAATTCGGACGCAGAGCGCGTGTATGACGGCAAGCTGTCGTTCAAGATAGACGATGAGGGGTACGAGCGGGAAGAGAACTTGCAAGTAACCGATCTGCTTAATATCGGCCGAAAGCCTTTCACCAGCCCCAAGCAGATCATGAGGCTGGACACCGTGTATGTGGTGGGTTATGTGGCACGAGGTATGCCGACCGCGACGGATGGAACGGGCTACGGAACCGTTGACGAATGGGAGGGTCTCCGCTTCGTGGATGGTTTCTTAGCGTATATTCTCCGCGCCACCTATTCGGATGAAACTACGTTCTTCAATATGCCGGACGGCGCAACACTCTATGACTTTGACGGCGACGGCGTGAAAGAAGCGCTGATAGAGACCGCTTTGGCAAAAGATATACAGAGCGGCTTTATTGAGGACGTGAACCGCGACGGCAAGCCGGATATCTATCAACCGGCTGATTATAATCGCGGAGGTACATGGCTGAGTACGGGCGAGGGCTACGAGCGGCAAGAAAAAATGCTGATTGTTCCGAACATGGACCTCAACCGCGACGGACGTATGGATTACATCGTATTGAACCAATACGGAGCGTCCTCTTATTACGGCGATATAATGTACAGTCTGCCGGACGGCTCCTTCCGGAAAGAGACGATGCAAGTAATGAAATGGGGTGAGTTCGTGGCGCAGATGACACCCGAAGAGCAAGATCAGTACAACAACCCGCAGAACTATTCGTTGGGTGAAGTGTCCCGCTATAACTATTCGACTATGCTGTGCGCTGCGTCTTTATCGCGTGCGCCGCGGCACAATCCTTCCGACCCGAAGAAGGCACCGGGTATCGGCAGTTCCGTCAGTGCACCCACCAAAGCCATCGACCTCAACGGCGACGGATTAGTGGATCTCATCGACGAGAAAACAGGTATCATCTACACCAACATGGACCACGGCAAATGGGTATGGACGCAAACCAACGGTGTGGTCATTCCTGCCGACCTCAACAACGACGGTATCACCGACTTCATCTTCCCGGGAAGCAAGTTGTACACGCTGATCTTCGATAAGACGACTAACCAACTCGTCACCACGACCCTCTACCAGAACGCCACCGTCGATAACCTCGTGCATTGCTATGATTTCGACCAGGACGGCGACATAGATATTCTGGCTACCTTCTCGGCGAAGAACAACAGTACCGGCTATGCCTATACCTGTTTCTTCAAGAACGACGGCAACGGCACCTTCACCCGGCAGCCCGAGCAGAGTTACGGCAGTAACGTACTGTGGTTCTCGGCGCTGCAGGACATAGACGGTGACGGTAGTTATGACCTCTTGGCGTTCCGGGGCGAGAGTGAGGTGGTCTGGCTCAAAGGCAATGATAATATGCAGTTTGCCGCGCCGGTATCGCTGGGTGCAGTCGATCTCCGATGGAAGAACTTGGCGGACTTGACCATCAATGCCGAGGACCTCAATAATGACGGCAAGGCGGAGATATGGATCTCCGGTCTGAACACCGGCTTGACGGAATATTATACATTACCGGCAGCCACGACCGTCACTGCCAATACCCGTCCTACGGCTCCGGCAGCTCCGCAGTTGGCTTATAACAACGGTCTGCTGACGATTAGTTGGGGCAACGGTTCGGACGACAAGACCGCTACGGCTGACCTCACTTATGCCCTGCGTATCGGTACGACGGCAGGCGGCAACGATATTCTTGCCGCCCACGCCAATGCGGACGGTAGCCGCCGTAACTTCATCGACGGTAACATGGGCAAGGAGCACTCTTATACTATTGATTTGCGCGCATACGCACCCGCGACGGTATATGTAGCGGTGCAAGCCATCGACGCACAGCACAGCGGTTCGGCTTGGTCGCAAGAGGCCACTGCCGCACATACGTACCTGCCGGTTGAGTTTGCCCTTGACCGCAGTTCCATCAATATCAACGAGACTGTAGAACTGACCTTTACGGCGCTGCCGGAAGGGTACAGCCATACGTGGACGGTACAGGACGGAGACTATGTAGCGGACGGCTCCAAACTGGTGTTGTCCTTCACCGCCGGCGGAGAGAAGACCATCACCCACACCATCACGGCTCCCGACAACAGCACGGCATCGGCTACGGCGACGATCACCGTACTGCCGGCAGGAGTAGGTGAGGCGCTCACCATAAGTGAATATGTCTTCGACGCTCCGATGGCGGACTATAACTGCGACGGCCGCATGGACGGAATCAAGAGCGACGATAACACCATGACCGTCATGGAGGGCGTGCCCACGGAGTCGTTGTTCACCCAAGCCGAATGGCTCTGGAACACCAATCTGAACCCGGGTAAAGTCCTTTGGTATGACTACAACCGCGACGGAGCAATCGACCTGTTGACCTTCAGCGGCAATACATGGAACGGTACCTACGGTATTCTCTATCACGACGCCACCCAACCGACCCTTACAACACACCGGGAGGACAACAACCTGCGGTACCTGTTCGGGTACGACCGGAGCGGCACGTATCCGGAGGATAATTACTCCGGTAATTCATTCTATAGCGACATGACGCACAACGGTCTGTATGACAACCTGATGATGAACCCGTCCAACCACTACCAACTCATTGAGTTGGACGGCAACGGAGGCACCGAATGGAAGCAGTTTACCGTCACCGGCGATGCAGAATTATTCCAAAGTATCTTGGGACAAGTTGGAAACAACGTACTGTTTGCCGACTTCGACCATGACGGATTTACCGATATTGCCGCTTATCACCGCAATGATAACGGCACGTATAACAACCGCATGGATCTGTTCTACAACCGCGGCAATGCGCATTTCGAGCAAGCCGCTATACCTTTCTCGCAGGGGCTGGAAGAAAGTTTCTGGGGATATGGAATGCAGTTAGCCGACCTGAACGGAGACGGCTATTTGGATCTCATAGTACGTCCGTCTAGCGTTGAGAGCGGCGAGCAGGATTACTTAGCTGTCCTCTGGAACAACGCCAACCAGTCGTTCTCTGCTCCTCAGAAAATGCCGAACAGCGAGGCTTTGTATTACAGTTACGAAACGCTTTCCAACCTCGCTGACCTTGATAATAACGGCTATCCTGACCTTATGGCGGCAGTCAAGAACCCTGCTGCAGGCGAAAATCACACGGGCACTTATGTATGGTACATGGGTGCGGAAGGACTGCTCTCGCACGGATTCATCATTCCGGACGCCTCGGCATACGGAAGTTCCGTACAACCGGTAGATGTAGCAGCCGGTGACCGCCGGTTGTTAGTCAACGGAACACAACTCTATCCGGTTGTTGCGCAAGCCGACGAGCGTCCTGCAGCGCCGACGGGACTACAGGCGCAGATGACCGAGGAGGGACTGCTCATCACCTGGAACGCGGCAGTCGATGACCACACGCCGGCTAACCTGATGCGCTATAACCTCGCCGTCAAACGGCAAGGCGCGGCTACATGGCTCATCTCTCCGCAGAACGGACTGAACAACACCGCCGCCTACCTGCCGGATTACGACTATATCGAAGCCACGCGGTTCCTTATCCCGACGACTTATCTGTGGGTGGGCAGCTACGAGATCGCTATCCAGGCGCTGGACCGCCAGAACCAACTCTCGCTCTTTACCGAGCCGGTGGTGGCTAACGTGACCCGCAATCCGATAGAGGCTCCCGCTTCCGCTTGTGCGGACAAGTATGTGACTGTCTCCTACCGCGGCGCAGAGACCACCGGCACGCCGGTGTGGGACTTCGGCGGCGGAGTGATAAAGAGCGGTTCCGGCTTCGGTCCCTATACCGTCTATTGGCCGTTTGACCACCAGGGCGGCGACAAGACGATCACCCTCACCCTCAACGGCGGGACCTACACACGTACCATCACCATCAGCGACCCGAGCGCACTCGACGTAGTGCTGCCGACCGTCCTCTATGAGGGTACAGCCGCTGCGGCTACCGTGCCCGAGGGCGTGACCTATAAATGGTACGCGCTCATTGACGACTACGGTGAGGCTTATCCCGTTACCGCCTCCGGCGTACAACTGCCCAGCACCGCGCCTGCCGGCGGTAGTGCATTCCTGCGCCTTGACAACCGCCTTACAGCCAATGGACTCAACGTAACGGCTGTACGGAAAGCCGGGACTAACGGTTCGCTCGTCGGACATGAAGTCACCCTCTATCTGGAGGTGACGAACGACAACGGCTGCTCCGTACGTTTCACGCAGCCTGTGACCGTCATGCCGTCCACCGACATACCTGTTATCACCCTTGTCACCACCGACGCCAACGGACATAATGTAGTCTCGTGGACCAACGCCGAAGCGTTCGCAACGGTGAACGTCTATAAGGAGGGCAACGCACTCAATGAGTTCCAGTTCATCGGTTCGGCTGCCGCTTCCGCCGGTACTTATACCGACAATATATCCGACGCTACGCAGAAAGCCGAACGCTACCGCATTACGGGTGTCACCGCCGATAATGCCGAGTCGCCCGAGAGCAGGATTCATAAGACGGTTCACCTGACGATCAACCGCGGTGTGACGAACGGCACGTTCAACCTCATATGGAACGCCTACGAGGGTGCCGCTATAGGCTCCTATAACATCCTCCGCGGTGCCACGCCGGCAAGCCTCGCACAGATAGCTTCCGTAGCGGCGTCCAACACCTCTTATACCGACCAGGCACCCGCGGACAGCGAACCTTATTATGCCATCGAATACGTGCTCTCCGCTGCGGCCAACGCTCCGGGCAAGGCGAAAGCACCTGCGGCTGCGCTGAGCGGACGAAGCAACGTGGTCGATCGCCGTAATATGGACCAAGCCCTCGAGGAAGTACCAAGTGACCAAGTACCCGGTACGAAGGTGCTCATTGACGGCATACTGTATATTATCCGTCCGGACGGTAAGGTATATACCGTAGATGGACGATGGGCAATGTACCAATAACCAATTGCAAATAACCAATTTTTAAAAATAGTACTACTATGAACAACTTGTTTAAGGGAGCCGCCCTCTTTATCGGCGGCGCACTGGTAGGCGCAACAGCCGCCTTGTTACTCGCTCCGAAAACCGGCGAGGAAATCCGTCAACAGATTGCAGACTATGCCGATGAGGCCAAACAGCGCATGCAGGACTACTGCGAGCAGCTCAAAGCCGATCTCGCGGCCGCTAATGCCGCCGAGGAACCGGCTCCTGCTGCAGAACCTGCGGCAGAACCCGCAAAGAAGGAGGCATAAGATGGAAAACGAAGTATTCAACCAAATCAAGGACGAACTGACCACCTACGGCAAGTCCGTCGGCGAGGTAGGCAAACTGCGTCTCATCGGTATCGTGAGCCGTGTGTTAGGGCTCTTCCTGCTGATCTTCACGATAGTCCTCTGCGTCTTTGCCGTCCTTTCGTTCGGCGCAGTAGCCGCTATCCACGCGCTGTCGGCATGTATGCCTATTTGGGCGGCGTCGCTCATCATCGGTAGTTTGTACGTGCTGCTCATCGTCATCGCTGTCGTCTGCCGCAAACCGCTCTTCATACACCCCTTCATCGCCCTGATGGCGAAACAGGTACGGTCGGAGGAAGAGCTCGCGCTCAAGACCATGGAGGCGGAGCATAAAGCCGAGATAGAACGCGTCAGGATCGAGTGCCACGTGGAGAACGCTACCCGCGAACTCGATTTCTACGCCTCGCTCCTCTCCCGCGTGTGGAACTTCATCACGGGCAAACTGAAGAAATAACCATGTTTTCCCGTCTCTACGGCGTACTGCTGCCGTTCTTCGTCAGCTTTCTGCTGGCGTATGTACTGGACCCCTTAGTGGTGTTCGTACAAACCAAATGCCGCGTGCGTAACCGGGCGCTCGCGGTGTTTGTGACGCTGATTATGGTCATCGGAATAGTGGCAGGCTCCATAGCCGCCCTGCGCAGACCCGTGACCGAACAGGTCAATACCGCCTGGACGGCCTTCCAGGCCTATATAGCGACTATCAATATAAACGATTATGTCTCCGCCGAGACCCAGGAGAAACTCCTTCATTGGCAGGCGGAGTGGGATTGGAAGAAAGCGCTCGCGAACCCCGAACTGACCACCTCCATCAAGGAACTGCTGCCCAAGATCTCCAATTGGATCACCGGCGGGCTTTCGTGGCTCTCCGAACTGGTGGTGGTCTTCATCGGACTGCTCTATCTGGTCTTTCTGATGATCGACATGCCGAACATCCGTGCCGGCTACAGCCGCTTTATCCCGCGTAAGATCAGGCCGCAGGTCGTCACCCTCATGGGTGCCATTGACCGCAACATGAACGCCTATTTCCGCGGGCAGGCGATGGTCGCTGCCTGCGTGGGTGTCCTCTTCGCCATCGGCTTCACCATCACCGGCATGCCCATGGGTATAGCGATGGGACTTATCATCGGACTCCTCAATATGGTGCCTTACATGCAGGCGTTGGGTATCCCGCCCTGTATCGTGCTCTGCTTGATTCAGTCGGCGCAGACGGGACAGCCAGTATGGCTCACGCTGCTGATGATGGCGGCGGTGTTCGTGGTCGTACAGTCAATCCAGGATATGGTGCTCACCCCCAAGATCATGGGGAACGTCACGGGCATGAGTCCCGCGGCTATCCTCCTCTCGCTCAGCGTCTGGGGTGCCCTCTTCGGCGTGATCGGCATGATCATCGCCCTGCCCCTGACCACCCTCATCATCGAGTACTACGACCGTTATGTAGCCAACCGCGGCGTCACCTCCCGCGCCCATCAGGACAACTACCGGGGACGCCTGCGCAAACCAAAACAAGGAATATAGTGTATTTTAGAAAAATAGCAAAAATACTGCTCGTCCTCACGGGTGTGAGCGTTGGGCTCGTCCTGTTGCTGTTAGTAGCGGCTGCAACGGTAGTCGTGACGCCTGCCGCCCGCGAAAAAGTATTGCGGAAAGGAGTCTCGGTCGCCAACGAGAAGACGGATTATGACATAGACCTCGGCTCCATTTATCTCTCGCCCTTCTACCATTCGCCCAAGGTGCTTCTGCGTGCCTACAAGGGCGAGGAGGACCTGCCGCTCCAAGTGGAGATAGACAGCCTCTTCGTCGGTCACCGCGGAGTGGACACCTTGGCGTACATACAACGCCTGCACCTCCGTGCCATAGCCCGGACGAAAGGGCACCCGCTGATGCAGCCCGGGGACTCCACGGACAAGAAACTTGTCATTCCCGCCGTCACGGTCGATACGCTGGTGCTGGAGCGGACCACCTTCCACTCTGACTCTCTCATCAAAGCCGTGGGAGTGGACGCTATAGTAGGATGGCTGGCTACCTCCTCGCCCGAGATTAGTATCCCCGAGGGACGATACCCGCTGCACGGGCTGAGACTCAAGGACGTGTTCTGCGGCATAGACCTGCGGGGGACACCCCCGCCGCCTGACAGCACGGCGGAGGAGAAAAAACCGCTGGCGCTGTGTTTCGACCTGCCGGACGGCGAGTTGCGGAACATACATTTCCGGCTCACGCCGCTCGGTCTGGATATTAAGACCGGCTCTCTGGACGCCAACGCGCTGGTCGATGTGGGCGCCAACCGGTATGACGCGCGGCGGATAGACGTAGGCAGGTTCGCTCTGGAACTCGGCAAGCTGCGTATCCCTGCCGACACGGTTTATGGCGCCGCCTGCGCCGACATCGCCAACCACCTCATCACCAGCGAGGGACTGCATGTCCGCTCGAAGGAGATGGGCGCCCAAGCGGACCTCAAAGCCACCCGCATGAACCTCCAGTCCATGCAGGTACAGACGGAGGGCATGGCGCAGTTCCGGGGCAGCAAGGCTTCCCTCCGCGCGTCTTATGATATCAGACGCGAAGCGTACGACGCTACCGTACATGTTGATAAGGTCGATCTGTCGCCTTTCCTCAAGGACTCCACACGGGTCATTTTGGCGGGTGACATAGATGCCGAGGGTAGGGGCATCAATCCCGCCAAACCCATGCGCAGTAAGGTCAGGCTGCACCTGACCGATGCACTCTATGGCGGCATAGACGTGTCGGGCGTGCAGCTGGACGCCACCCTTGACGAGGGGGTGCTGGACGGTACGCTGCACCTGCCGGTTGAGATGCAACAGCAGGATTTGCAACTTCGTGCCGGTACCGAGCACCGGTTCCGCGTATCTCAGTTCATGACCCGCGGCCGACTGACGCCGGAGCGGATAGGTGTGGACTACCACACGCGGATGCGTAGAGTACATGCCCGTATAGGCGACCGCACGTTCGACACCGATACGCTCAGTCTGGATTTTGCGACCGACAGCACGACCTCCCTCGCCCTGCGGATACCCGGTGCCCGGGCGGACATAGAGAGCCCGATACACGTTCTGAAACTCGTGAACGCCGTCCCGCCGCTGCTGCAGGCAGCCCGCGATTCGGCTACACTCGCTTCTATCGTCTCTCTCCAGGACTTGACGCAGATAGACACCCTCCGCCGCCTGATTCCGCCTTTGAAAGCCAACATAGCCCTGCGCAAGGGCAGTCCGCTGCAAGCCTTCATCGACCAGACCGGCGTGGACCTCAGCGAGGCGGCGGTAGTGCTGGACTCGGATTCCGCGCTGACGTCCATAGCCGTGGACGCTTCCACCAACAACCGCTCCGCCGACACCCTCGCGCGTCTGCGTCTGCCGGCTCTCAAGGCGGCGGCACGCGTAGCCATGAGCGAAGGCGTGACGACCGCTTCCGTCGATGCCTCGACGAAACTGACGGACGGCGCCATGGCGGTACACCAGCTCAAGACCGACGCCGACGTGTGGCTGGACCTGGAGCGCACCGGCGAAGCGCTGCACGGCGTGGGGTGCCTCACGCTGGACGAACTGTCGTACGACTCGCTCGTGTTAGGCAGCCGGACGGTCGATCTGGCGATCTCCCCCTCGCCCAAATATGCACATGCCCTCAAGGCGGACGTACACCTCGACGACATACCTCTTGATTTGGTGGACAGCGTCCTGCGTATGCAGGACATAGACCTGAGCGGCGTGGTGCGCGCCCAGGCGTCCGTGGACGGCCTGCCCGGGAAAATGGATCTCTCTGCCAGTGTGCTGCCTATCGGCGTGGCGGCGCAGTACAAACCCTACGGCGTAGGGATGAGCCTGGGCAGCACACCGATCATCATGGAGCACAACAAACTGGACCTCAACGGTCTGCCCATTTACGGTGCGGACAGTACGTACCTTGCCCTCAAGGGCGGTCTGGATTTGGACCGCAAGCGGCTGGACGTAGTGCTGGAGGCGGACAGCTTTGCGCCGGTCAAACTGGTCAAGGACGGACCGATTCCCGTGTATGGCGATCTGGCGACCGACATACACGGTACGGTCTCCGGTCCGCTTGACTCGATTGTGGCGGACGTGAATGTGACGCTCCTGCCCACCACCGATATCACCTATCCTATAGACAAGAAGAACCTGGCACAGGTCAAACCCCACGGCAGGGTCAATATACGCTACAACACGGCGGACACCACCGCTAACGCCCTCTCGCTGGGCGGACGGGTGAACGTAGATGACGGAACGATCAAGTACTCGCCAAAGGCATATCCCGTCATGCCGTTCAAGGTCGATTCGGGCAGCCACATCGCCTTCAACGGTCCGATAGGCAAGACGCAGCTGCATGTGTCGGCGTCGCAGAAAGTGAAAGCCGATGTGGATTCCAAGGCGGGCGGTGCCCGCCGCGTGAACTTCAATACCGGCGTAAGGGTGAATGGCGAAGTGGATTCGATAGGCATTAAGTCCATCGGTTTCTTCCTGGAGGCGCCGGGCGACGAGGCGGTCTCCAAAGAACTGGCATCCGCCGATGAAGGCACCCGCGAGGGGCTGGCGGCAATGCTTCTGACCACCGGTATGTACCTCGGTCAGAGCAACGAAGCCGCACAACGCGAAGGATACGCCCTCTCCTCCATCGTCAACAGCCGTATTAATGCCGCCATTGCTAACTCCAAAGTGGGTAAGTTCATGGACGTCGATTTCAGTTCCGGGAAGAAGAACGACATGAATATCACCCTCAGCAAATCGTTCTTCAAGAACAAACTGCGGATCACCATCGGCTCTACCATCTCCGATAACCCCGAGGTGAACGAGAAGAAAGGACTCATCTCCTCCGTCACCGCCGATTATAAACTGACCAAGGAGGGCAATGTTTCACTCCGTCTGTACTCGCGGCGGGATAAGAACAACGTACTGGAAGGAGAACTCTACAAAGCCGGTCTGGGTGTCCGCGCCACCAAGTCGTGGCGGCGGTGGGAGACCTATCTGGGCGATACTATCTCCCGTACCCACAGCCTCACGGCGGACGCAGGTATCGCCTATCGTACGAACAACTCCCTCGGTCCCGACGCGAGCCTCAAGTATGCCCTCAAGAACGTGCTGGGCAACGGTGAGACCTTCACCGTCAAGGGTAACGGCGCCTACTACTGGGCGCTGAGAAACAGGCACCCGGGCGACCCCAAGAAAACCGATACCTATAAGCTCGGTGTGAACGCCGCACTCGTCTTCCCGTACCTCCACTGGGCGGGCGACAACAACCCCGACGGGGACACCAAGTACATGCTGGGCTACCAATACGAGAACATCGCCGGCGGCTACGGCGTGCATAAGTTCTCGGGCTCGTTCACCTATTTCTTCCATTCCTCCAACAGCCCCTATATCACCCACGCCTTCACCCCCTTCTCACTCTCGGTGGTGATGATGAAGGCGGAGTCGCCGGACCTGCTGGACAAGGCGGCGGAGTACCCGTCCCTCATCAAGGTCATTGCCGGAGACGAGTTCGTACCCTCCATCGGCTATAATTTTACCTATAACGACTACCGCGCCAAACGCGCCGTGAACACCATGTTCGATTTCGGCGTCAAGGAGTCCGGTAACCTCATCAACGCGCTCTATTGCGCCTTCGGACACAAGTGGAACGAGCAGTATAAACCGCTCGGGAAAATATCCTTCAACCAGTTCGTCAAGGTGTCGCTGGAGCTGCGCAACAGGTTCAACTTCACGGAGAAAGTATCGTTGGCTACGCGTCTCTTTGCGGGGGCGAATATCCCGCTGGGCAACTCCACGTTCGCGCCGCTCTCCGAGGCGTTCTATGCCGGCGGACCGAACGGCATGCGCGCTGCGTCGCCTTATGCATACGGTCCGGGTAACTTCTTCTCCGCCAAGTATAACCAGAACTTCTTTCACGCCGGTGATGTGAAACTGGAGGCGAATGTCGAACTCCGCTTCCCGATCGTGTGGAAACTCTACGGCGCCGCCTTTGTGGATGCCGGCAACGTGTGGAACTGGTACTCCACGGTCGATCTCTACAAAGCTGCCGGATTTGAGGACTACCTGACGCGTCTGGAGATCCCGGAGACCCTCCTCGACGGACTCTATAACAACCCGGATTTCGCCAAACAGATTGCGCTCGGTACCGGTGCCGGTCTGCGTCTGGACATTGAGGGACTCGTAATCCGTCTGGACCTCGGCGTTGCTATCCACGCGCCCTACCAGACCTTCAAGTACAACAAGGAGGGCAAGCCCGACAAGACACAGCCCATTACCACTTATTTCAATATCCCCTCCGCCCTCGACGCCATGCGCATCAATTTCGGCATTGGCTATCCTTTCTAACGCCGTTAGCAACGAACCCTATATAACAAAAGAGAAATGAAAAAAAACACCATGCTTCTGTTAGCCGCAATGACCGTGATGAGTTGCGCTACCCCCAAGGCGGACGAGCAGACGTCCGCTCAGCCGGAGAAACCGGTAGTGTATATGACCAGAGAGATCTCTCCGGAGTCGCTTGTGCGCATCTACGAGTCACTCGGCAGACCTGCCACAGGCCGCGTGGCGGTGAAGATCTCCACCGGCGGCACAGGCGGTGCATGACTATTTCGGCAACGGCGAGCGGATCCTGTATATCAACGTGGCGAACAACCTCTCCGTGGACTGCGACTGCGACAGCCATCCGGCGGCACCGGAGATGAATGACATCGGTATTCTCGCCTCCCTCGACCCCGTGGCGCTTGACCAGGCATGCGTGGATCTGGTGTTCCACTATCCCTCCAAGGACGGCGATGACGCCGCGGCGCTCATCGAGCGTATCAACTCCCGCCACGGGATTCACACCATCGAGCACGCCGCCAAGATAGGTCTCGGCAGCCGTGAGTACGAACTCGTCTCCATAGACGGGGAGCCTGTCAAACATTAACGGCCTGTCATTGTATCTACGTCGTGGGCACTACCGCGTCCTGATGGTAGGTCTTGAGACCTTCTATGGGGTCCTGCAGTACCACGCCCATCGGCACTCCTTCTGCTTGCATCGCTTCCTCCAACACGGGCTTGTAGTAGTACGCAACCGAACCTACGAAACCGATCGGCTCAGCGGCCTGGTATTGCTTGAGGTTACGGCGGATAAACTGCACGAAATGGTCATACACGAGGTCGTGGATACGCCGGTCGTCCATATGGTCGGCGCAGAAACGTGACAGTTTTGCCAAGTATCTGTTCGGGAACGGCTGACGATAGACCTTCTCGATGATTTCCGCCATGGAGGTCTGGTAATCCTTGAAGAATGTCTCTTTGAGGTCCTCGCCCATCTGGTTCTTGAGCAGGTCGCCTACCAGCCTCTTGCCTAATACGGCAGCCGAACCTTCGTCGCCTAAGATATATCCCAACGACGGCACCGCCCATTCGATCTCCTCGCCGTTGTAGTAACAACTGCCGCTGCCTGTCCCCAAGATGCAAGCCACGCCGGCCTTGTGTCCGAGCAGCCCGCGGGCGGCGCCTAACATGTCAGAGGCTACGTGAACCTCCGCTTTCTTAAATACTTGCTCCAGTGCTTTCTGCACAAACACCTTCTTCTCCGGTGTGCAACCGGCGCCATAGAAAAACACATGGGTTAACGTCCCTGCCCAGAGGAGATGGCTGATCTGCGGCAGGAGTTGGTTGCAGATGCTGTTACGCATCGCGTCGGAGGTCTGGAAAAGCGGGTTGATACCGTCCGTGAACACGTCTGAGCACTGACCGCTTGCGGTCACCAGGCACCAATGCACCTTGGTACTGCCGCTGTCTGCTAATAGAATCATAAAGAAATTATCAATTATCAATTATCAATTATCAATTATCAATTATCAACTATCAACTATCAATTATCAACTATCAATTATCAATTCAAAAATATCCATGCCGAACGCCGTGGTGAAAGCGTCTTGCGCTTTGAGTGCCTCGGCGGTGTCGAGTTGTATGCCCCTGCCGGGCGTCATGAGCAGTATCCGGTCGCTCAGCGCGAGCGCGAGATCCAACTCGTGGGTCGAGATCAGCACCGTCTTGTTCTGCTCGTGTGCCAACTGCCGCAACAGCCGCAGTACCTTGATGCGGTGGGGCAGGTCAAGGTGCGCCGTAGGCTCATCTAACAGGATAATCGGCGTCTGTTGCGCCAGCGCCTTGGCAATCAGGATACGTGCTTTCTCGCCGTCGCTATGGGCATTGAAGAATGACCCCTTCGTCTCTTCACCCGCTAATCCTACCCGCGCCAAGGCTTCGTCAATCACAGCCTCGTCCGCCTCTGTCAGTCCGCCCAGAAAGGAGGTGTAAGGATACCGCCCGAGGGCGACAACGTCGTGTACCGTCGTGTTCTCCATCGACAACCGCTCCGTCAGCACCAGAGCAATGCGCTTGGACCGTTCGCTCTGCTCGCTGAAACTATATTCTCCGCTTAACGGCGGCTGCAATCCCGCCAAAGTCCGTAGCAGCGTCGATTTGCCGCAACCGTTAGGACCGAGCATGCAAACCATTTCGCCCTCGTAGAGCGAGAACGTGAGGTCTGCCTGAACGACCACCTCTCTTCCCTTTAGGGAGGAGCCGGAGGTAGGCTTGTACCCTACGCTTAGTTTATTCGTAGTAATAGAGGCGTTGCACACGGCGCGAAACGGAGGTTAGTATCTCATATGTAATGGTGCCCAGTTTGCGCGCAAGTTCCTCGATCGGCATCTTGTCGCCGAAGACCTGCACGGTGTCGCCCGGCCGGGCGTCGGTGCCGGTGACGTCTATCATTGCCTGGTCCATGCACACGTTCCCCACAACGGGGCATCGCTGACCGCGAACCCACACCTCACCGCCGTAATTGGAGAAACGGCGGTCGAAACCGTCTGCGTAACCGATAGGAATGACGGCTATCACGCGGTCCTCGGACAGACGGGTGTGCCGCCCGTAACCGATGGTCTCGCCCGCTTTCACGGTTTTGACGGACAGAATGGTCGTCTCCAGCGTACACACGTTGCGCAACTGCGCGCCGGCAAAGGAGAAACCGTACAGACCGATTCCCAGACGGCACATGTCAAACTGGTAGTCCGTGAAACGCTCGATACCGGCGGAGTTCAGTATATGCTTGAGGATCCGTGGGCTTTCGCCTTCCTCCACCTCCCCGACTATCTCCTCCGCACACGCATCGAAATAGCGGATCTGCTGAAGGGTGAACTCGTCGAACTGCGCCTCGTCGCTGCCCGCCAAATGCGAGAAAACAGACGCCACGCGCACCGTCCGCGTGTGGTTCAGTTTGTCGATGAGCCAGGGCATGTCCTCTTTGTAAAAACCCAACCGGTGCATGCCCGAATCGATCTTGATATGTATCGGCACGTTCTCCAGACCCTTTGCGGCTGCTGCGGCGATAACGGTCTTGAGGGACTGGTGGGAATAGACATTCGGCTCCAGGTTGTTTTCTAAAATCAAGTCCATCGCGGCTACCTCGGGATCCATGATGATGATCGGCAAGGTGATGCCTGCGCGCCGCAGCTCTACTCCTTCGTCCGCCACAGCTACTGCCAGATAATCCGCTAATCCGGACGCCTGCAGCGCCTTGCTCACCTCCACGCTCCCTGAGCCGTAGGCAAAGGCTTTCACCATGCAGGTCAGCTTGGTCCCCGGTCGGAGCAGGGACCGGAAGTACCGCACGTTGTCTGTCAGAGCGGACAGATTGACCTTCAGAACGGTCTCGTGCGTCTGGTGCAGAATGTGCTCGCTGATGCTCTCCTCGCTGTAACCTAACGCACGCAGGACCGCAGCGCACGTGCGCACGTTCTGGTGCGTGGGATCCTCAATCACCGTATCCGTGTGCGCAAAGAGTTTCATCTTCTCCTTTCGCTTTTCTTCCAGCGAGGCGAAGTTCTCGTCGTGCTCGTGACCGATATACGTAATCACGCCCATCGTCGGACGGATAATCCGCTCTAATTTCTCCATCTCCCCGGGTTGCGAGATACCCGCCTCGAAGATGGCAAGGACAGGTCTTTCAGGCGAAGCCGGTCTTTCAGCCTCAGCTAACTGCCACACGCTCAGCGGTACGCCTATCTGCGAGTTATACGACTTGGGCGAACGGACAACCGTATAATCGTCTTTCAGCAACTGGTATAGCCACTCTTTCACTACCGTCTTGCCGTTCGAACCCGTGATGCCGATCACCGTCCCGTGGAACCGGCTGCGCACATATGCCGCCAACGCCTGCAACGCACCGATGGCATCCCCCGTTACGAATGCCCTCACGCCTTTCTCACGTAACTCCGGTATATACCTCGCCCCGTCGTTCTTGTCCGTCTTGATGGCAAAGAACAACGTCTCCTCGGCGGAATACAACTGACGGCTCGCTGACAACTGACGGCTGTCCGTCAGCAGACGGCGTATCTCAAAATCACCGTCTCCGATGACCTCCAACTGCCAACCGGCATCTTTCGCTCCTTCCCCGTGCCCCTCTGCCCGCGCAGACGACGGCTCTAATACGTTCCTGATCTCTGATATCTTCATGCTTTTGATTTTTGACTTTTGCCCCCCCCTTCTCCCCCTCTGAGAGGGGGTCGGGGGGTGTTGGGGTCCCCGAAAATTTTAATTTTTGCGGGTGAAGAAGTGCTTCGGATAGCACTTCGAGTGTTGCAAGCAACACATAGAACCTCGGAGGCAATGGTCGCACTTACGATTTAGCGGAGCGGTATCGTTTTTGCGATCCATTTGCCGAACGCGAGTGCAAAGGTACAACAAAAATTGCATATACGCAAATATTTTTCACTTTTCACCTTTCATTTTTCACTTTTCCCTTGTCTATGTCGGAAAAAAGCAGTATCTTTGTACGCGATTTCAGATACGGACTTACATAAACCGACACGAAAATGAAAAAAATCACTTTTCTTTGCCTTTTCGGGCTGACGATGTACACGCTTCCCGCCTTCTCTTGGGGGCAGGAGGGGCACCGCATCATCGCGCAGATCGCGTATGACAACCTGAGCTGCAAGGCGCGCAAGACGCTGGATAAGGTCCTCTCAAACCACGGCCTGATCTATTGGGCGAACTGGCCCGATGAGATCAAGAGCGACACCATCTATCCGCAGAGCATAACGGACGGCTGGCATTTCCAGGACCTCGACCCCGGCATGAGCGACTCTGCCGTCGTGGCGGCGCTGACCGGCTATCCCCAAGAGGGCGGTTCGCTCTTCCGCGTCATGGACAGCATAGCTACCGTCCTGAAGGAGAAGAAAGGCAACGTACACACCTGGCGGTTCATCGTCCACCTCGCCGGAGACCGGTACTGCCCCATGCACCTCGGACACAGGGACGACAAAGGCGGGAACCTGGTCAGGATAAAGTGGTTCGGACGGGAGACCAACCTCCACGCCGTCTGGGACACCAAGCTCATTGAGAGCCAGGGCTATTCCTACTCCGAGTACGCAGCCAGACTGGAACGCGAGTACGACCATGAGAAAAAGGAGATCCTACGCATGAGCGAGGAGGAACTGATCCTCCGCACCTACCGCCTCACCGCGGCAATCTACTCCTACCAACAGACTTGGAACGGCAACACCTACCACTATATCTACCGCTGGCACATTCCCATGGAGGAACAGCTCTATATAGCCGGCATCCGCCTCGCCAAACTCCTCAACGAAATCTGCAAGTAATTCAATGGCGGTTGTTTGTTTGTGTATGTATGTATAAAAATGTTCTATATATTCAAATATGTGATAAAATAGGATATTTTTTTAAATAATTTCACGTTATTATTTGCATAATTGAATAAAAATTAGTAACTTTGCGCGCTTTTAGACAAGCGTGCATTTTTTGATAATGAATAATGAACAATGATTAATGGATATTTTATGAAAACGAAGAAGATTTATTCCCTGATTCTCCTTGCGGTTGCGTTGCTCTGCGCGCCGACGGGAGTGAAAGCGACCACCCCTTTCACCGAGGGCTTTGAGTCGTCTACATTGCCGGTGAATTGGACTACAATCCATGTCAGCGGTTCGTCCACTTACGTGTGGAAAACGGAATACAACAACTACTATGTAAAGCCTCATAGTGGCAGTTATTCCGCATTCGTGTCATACGCATCATCAGGTGGCCACAATAACTATTTGGTTACTCCTCAACTGAATCCGGTGGAAGGAGAGACATTGAGATTCTATATTGCGTCCCAGAACTATGCCGGTACAACCGTGACAGTAGAAGTTTCCGAAGCAGGCAATACAGATCCTGCAGACTTTGCCACGGTGTTAGCGACTTACCAGTCCCAAACGAATATCAACACCACGTGGTTGGAACAAGAACTGTCTCTCTCTGCTTATGTGGGAAAGAACATATATATCGCTTTCCACGTGGTCGATAATAACGGCGGTCATATCTATTTGGACGACGTTTCTGTACTGGCGCCGGTCACCTGTCCCAAACCGACGGAGTTGGGCTATTCCGGTCTGACCAGCACAAGCGTTGAACTGAGTTGGACCAACGGCGGAACGGAAAGCAGTTGGATAGTCTCGTACAAGGCAGGAAATGCGGAGTGGACATCAGTACCCGTGACAACGAATCCCTACACATTAGCTACCGAGGCTTCAACCGAATATCAAATAAAGGTGCAGGCGGATTGTGGCGGTGGCGATACCAGCGAGGAATCCAATGTGGTGACGTTCACAACCCCATGCGATGCTGTCTCTGCCATGCCTTGGACGGAGGATTTCGAGAGTTATGCAGAAAATATATTACCCGACTGCTGGGATAATACCGGTTCAACCGTCGTTCCCTCCGGTTATGGTGCGCCTGCGGTAGTTTCATGGGGAGTATTTGAGGTGAATAGCAGCAAAGTGATCCGAATGGCCAATTATTATGCCGGTCCTTCAGGAACGCACACGGCTCTGATAAACTCCCCACAGATTGTTTTACCTGCGTCCGGGGCGTATGAATTGAGTTTTGATTATTCGCATACAGCCAACTGTGGCGCGTTGAAAGTCAAAGTGTCCAAAGACGGCGGTAGCAACTTTACGGAACTCGGCTCTTATGCGAAAAACGGTACCGGTAATAACTATGGCACAACGACCGGCGAATTTGAAACAGTCGAGGCTATTAGTCTGGCTGATTATGCCGGTGAGACGATCATACTGCAATTCTATACAGATGCCAATTATGGCAACGGAGCTATTTTTATAGATAATGTAGGCATTCAGGTTCAGAGCAACTGTGCCAAACCGAAGAACGTGACGGCAACGGCTACCCCGGACGGAGCAGTCGTAACCTGGGAGCAGGGCAAGGACGAGACGGCTTATCTCTATGCCTGCGTGGCAACGGGCGAGACACCGGCTTCATGGACTGCCGTAGAGGGTACTGAGCGTTCGCTCACTCTCACCGGTCTCAATGCCGGCACGTATGATGTATATGTGCGTTCGGATTGCTCGGAGACAGCTTATGCCTTCGCAACCTTTACTCCGGCTTGTGCCGCTCCGGCTAACGTAGCCGCAACGGCTCTGGAGGCACACACCGCTACACTCGCATGGGACGCAGTAGCCGGTATCAGCCGATACCAATATGCATGCGTAGCCAAAGATGCAGAGCCCGACTGGACCGGCGTTGAACCCAAAGAAGGACTGAGCGCCGAACTGACCGGACTGACTGCCGCAACGGCTTACGATTTCTACGTGCGTTCCTACTTTAGCGAGAGCGTGCAGAGCGAGGCAGCCAAGTTCTCCTTCACCACCAACTGCGACACCTACACTCTGCCGTTTGTACAGAAATTCGACGCTGCAACCCTCCCGAATTGCTGGGAGACAGACGATGTATCCAACGGCAAGTGGGCTATTTATAGTTGGACCGATGAGTCATACGACGGCTATAGCATGCGTTTTGCCGGCAAGAGCGGGTACAGCGCTACGCTCCAATCGCCGGCTATCGCTCTAAACGACAAGGCTCAGTTGAGTTTCTATTGGAAGAACAGTTCCGGCATCTCTGTCGATCTGAAGATATCGAAAGACGGTGGTGTGACTAAAGAGGCTCTTGTGAACAGCCTTTCCGCTGCCCAAACGACATACAAACAACAGGCAATCGACCTGTCCGCGTATGCCGGCGAGACAGTTATCCTCTATTGGACTGCCACCGCCGCTTCCGGCAGTTCGCAGAGATATGTATATATGGACGAGCTGCGCATCGACTACGCTCCGGTAGCAACTGTGACCAACGTCGTGGCAACGCCTTCCAATGGTACGGCAACCATTACATGGGAGTGCGCAGAGGAAGGCGCTACGTTCAATCTCCAATACCGCGCTACGGATGCAGAAGAGTGGACGGCGGTTGACAACCTGACCGAGGCAACCTGTACAATAGAGGGGCTAACCAACGACACCGAGTATGAGGTACAGGTGCAGGCAGTCGCTTCGGCTAACCGCGTAAGCGAGTGGACCGCTTCGGTAACAGTCACTCCGGCAGCTTGTCCTGAGGTGACGGGCATTGAACTGACCGAGAAAACCTATAGTTCCGTCAAAGTGTCGTGGACCGCTACCGGCAACGGTACATGGATTTTTGAGTATAGCGACGGCACAACGGTTAAGCAAGTCACCGACCTGACGACTACGGAATACGTGCTTACCAATCTTTCCACCGGTACGACTTATACGATTAAGGTAAAGCCTGTATGCGCGGGCGGCTGGCATCAGACGACGACTTTTGTGCCGACCTATACCGCTCCGGCCACTGCATCTGTTACTAATGCAACCGACACCAGCGCTGTTGCTTCCTGGGCAGCTGTGGCTGATGCAGAGGCAGAGGGCTACGAGTACATCGTGGTAGTAAAAGATGCAGAAGTAAACTGGGAGAACGCAGTTGCCACCACGGAGACGAGTGCGGAACTCAAAGGGCTTAACGGTTTGACCGACTACGATTTTTATGTCCGTGCGACCTATCCGGAGAGTGGCGCAAGTGAGTATGCCAAAGCAGAGTTTGCAACTATCGCTTACGCTCCGGCGAACCTGACCGCAGGCGAGATCACCACGACCTCCGCTGTCTTCTCCTGGGAGTACGAAGGTGCCGCCACGCTGTTCCAATGGAGCACCGACGGCGAGAACTGGAGCGAGCCCCAGACGGCAAAAGAAGCGACTGCGGAAAACCTGACCGCCGCTACCTCCTATATTTTCCATGTGCGTGCATACTACGCGGGAGGCAAGTACAGTGAGGCTGCGACCGCACCGTTCGCCACCGCGTGCGATGAGTTTGTCTTGCCGTTCGTAGAGGATTTCGAGAAAGCAGGTGCCCTGCCGAATTGCTGGGATGCGGAGCCGCAGTGGACCATGGACGCCTACAACTACTACAAGAGCGCCTATTACTCCGCCCGGTTCAACGCCAATACTGCCAACTCGGCTGAACTGAAAACCCCGGCTATCCGTCTGGACAAGAAAGCGGAACTCACCTTCTATTACCGCAACAATTCCTCCATTCAAGCGGAGGTGCTCGTTTACGACGGCGAGAATACCATCACCTTAATAGAGGCACTGCCTTCTACCGGTGGCGAAGCAACCGTCATGACCGCCCAGGAAAAGGTGAACCTTTCGGCTTACGAAGGCAAAACGGTGAATATTATTTTCCGTGCGCACGGGAAGAACGCAAACGAATCCCTGTATATCGATGACATCAAGGTAGCGGAGAAAGAGGACGATACGACAGGCATGGAGAGTACCTGTAGCGATGAGGCACAGAAAGCCGTGAAGATTATCGAGAACGGACAACTGTACCTGATGTACAATGGGACAAAGTACAGCGTGCAAGGAATGATTGTCAATGAATAATGATTAATGACTATTAAATGTTTTATGAAAATGAAGAAGATTTTTGCTTACGTTGCTGCAGCGCTGTTCTGCACAACGCTGACCGCCCAGACCCTCAACGAAGGGTTCGAGGGTGAAGGTTTCCCGCCAGACGGCTGGACCGTTATAGACGGTTATGCTGGCTACGGATGGAAGAAAGTGTCCAAATCCGGTACTACTTGCGCCAAGATTCAGGAAGTGGCGGGCACCGAGAACTGGCTAATCACGCCGCAACTCAAACCCGCAGCGGGAGAGCAGTTGAAATTCTCCGCCATGATCGGTGACTACGCTTCTACCGGAGAGCTCCGCATAGAGGTGTCTCTGGCCGGAACGGATGCTGCTTCGTTTGAGGTGCTGGACACTTACTACACCTCAAAGTCCAAAGGCGACGCAGCGCACCAACTCTGGAAATCCGAGTGGAAAGAGTACACCATTGACCTCTCGGCGTACCAAGGAAGCTCGATCTACATCGGTTTCCATCAGGCGGGCGGCACCGACGGAATCTATCTGGACAACGTGAAGGGTGTTTCGCTGCGCGGTATATCCAATTGCGAGAACCCGACCGGTATTGTGCTCAGCGATCTTTCTGCGCACTCCGCTACCTTCACATGGCAGGGCACAGCCTCCGAGTACCAGTATGTACTCGCCGAGGACGGCGCGGATGCGGACTGGACAGCCGCTACAAGGATCACTGCCAAGACAGTGACTCTCACCAACCTCTATGAGGAAACCGACTACGCGTTCTATGTACGCTCCTACTGCTCGGAGGACGAGCAGAGTCTGGCACCGAAAGTAGCCTTCAAGACCCCTTGCGAGGCATTCAATATACCTTGGATTGAGACTTTCACCCGTGACCAGACCGGCTCCGGTTTCACGGTGGCAGAGCCAGATTGCTGGACTGTAGCGACCAAGGGTACCATCAGCGTGGTCAAGGACAAGACCTACAACGACGAAGGAACCGCCTCAACCGTCAATGGTCAGGCCCACCTGCAGGTAATCGGTGGCGGTCCGAACAGCGCACAGGTATTCGCCATGCCGGCTTTCAATGCGCAGCTGGACACTCTGGAGGTAGCGTTCGACTACAAGACCAGCGGTACCGACGCCGGCTGCGGTAACGTAGAGATCGGCTATATGACCAACCCGAACAAGGCGGAGACCTTCGTTCCGCTGGATATGACTTTAGCCAAATCGCTGACCTACCAGCATGTGGTTGTTGCGTTGAATGACCTGCCGTCAACCGTCAAGTATGTAGCCTTCCGTTTTGCCGGAGGTACAGGAGACTATGGCTCTTTGTCGCTTGATAATTTCATCGTAGCCCCGATCGGTCAATCCGGCGAGGTGGATCTGAACGATGAAGACGTACCCGACGCAAGTATCTGGTCTTTGTCCTACTGCGAGGCTTCGTTTGTGTGGTACTCCTATAACAACACCGCTTTCGCCATCGGGCTGGCGGACGCTACCGGTACCCTCATCGCCGGCATAACCCCGACCACCGAGGAATGTGACCGGTTCGCTTATGAAGACGGCGTAGGTTTCTCCGATGAAGAGGACTATGAGAACAAGTATTATTGCTCCACCAAGTGGATCCTCAATGTGGATGAGAGCGGCATGCAACGCGGCGACGCTTGGGCAACTTCCGTAATCAATGTAGGTACAGCTGTAGCTCCGGTGCTCGCTCTCAAGCCCGGCTCCTATCAGGTACAGGTCCTGACCTTGGCGCAAGGCGAGGACGGACAGTATGCCACGGGAGAGACGCTGGCTACCATCCCCTTCACCCTCGTAGAGAAGAAAGTGGAGAACCTGACGGTCGTAGTTGCTGACGACAAAACCACCGCCACCCTCAGGTGGACCGCTCCGGAGTTCGCACAGGGAGAGCGACTCTATGTACGCGTTTGGAGCGGTGAGACCGTCGCGTATGACAACCTCAATACGAAGACACGCCCTGAAGCACCCTTCACCGTCGATGTACAGGAGGGCAAATCCTATACCGCTATCGTACAAGTTCTCGACAAGAACAACAATCCCATGGGACAGGAGGTAACGACTACCTTCACCGTCGGGACCAATAACTACGAACCGGTGAACCCCAATGCAGAGGTCTTCGGCGGCGACAACGTGACCTTCTCCTGGAGCGCTCTAACCCCTGCCGGCCGATACCTGATCACCCTCTTCTGGAACGGCGAGTTCTATTCGACCCTTACGGTGAACGGCACTACCAAGACTACCACCATGCCGAAGGACGGTACTTGGACCTGGACCGTACAGGCGTTCAATCAGGGCACCAACGGCAACTACTTCGAGGCCTCCAACCCCATCGAGGGGAACAGCTTTACCTCCATCGCGCCTGACGTTCCCGACGATGCGGTCCTACTCGACGTAACAGGCATGAATGCGTACTACATTGAGCCGAATACGCAGTATTATCAAGACGGCAAGAACAGCTGGATCCTACAGTTTGGACTCGCTACGGAGGGCTACAACTATGCTTGGTTCCTGGCTTACACCAACTCTTCGCTCGCTCTCTCCGGCGTGTACAACACGGCGCGAGGAAATCTGGATAGCGAGAGCATTGCCATCTTCCCGGTTAGCGGATCGGATATTATCGGAACAGAGGCGGATGTGCGTCTCCAGTTCGACGGATTCGATGAAGAGGAAATATCCAACGGCTATACCGTTACCCAGGCTTACTATACCGGCTCCTTCCGCCTCGTAGGCAATGACGGTAAGACGTATGTGGGTAAGTTCATGGAGTTAAAATGTAATTCCGGTGATTTCACGAACTACTCCGCTGGAAATCCCTCCAACCACATTACTCTCTCTGACGAGGATCCGGACTACGAGCCTTATCAGGCAATCGGGAATATTGCCGTACCCACCGACAAGGCACAGAAAGTGCTACACGAAGGACAACTCTATATCCTCCGCCCCGACGGCGCCATCTACAACGCTACGGGTGTGAGAGTGAAATAAAAAAGAAAGGCTGCCAACCGGCAGCCTTTTCTTTTATCTGGGGCCCCCGCAGATTTTAATCTGTGGGGAAGCGTAGAGCAAGGCGAGTTTCCATCGAGCGATGAAATCGCGAGTCATAACGAGCCTTAGCTCAAGCTTGATGCTGCTCGCGGAGCAGGTCGTTCACCGTCTTAACGGGGTTGAACGTGCTCACCGGCACCTCTACGAAGATGGTGTTCCAGCGGCTCATGGCACCGTTCCACAATCCCGGTAACTCCAATGCCAGCAGCTCCTTGCCGTCCTTCGACTTGGAGGAGATAAAGCCCGTCTGCGGATCCACGTACTTAGGCAGGTCGAACGGCTTGCCCTCGTAGTCGCGGATGGCACACACGAGGTCCACCGGATTGAAGTGGGTGCTCTGTTTCATCAGCTCGGGGTCGCTGATCTGGCTGGACTCGAGGATCTGGTAACTGATCGAACCGTCCGCCTCGCGTACCAGGAACGGACCGCCACCGGGCTCACCCGTGTTCTTCACTACGCCGCAGACGCGGATAGGCCGGTTCAGTTTGGCACGCTCCTCATCGCTCAGATCGGGGTTTTTGAGCGCCTCAAAGACACGTTTCTGCTCCGTTACCAGCACACCCGCGAGGATCTGCTTGTAGCGGATCGTGTCTTTCTTCAGCCTGTCGGGCACGACGTTGTCAATGTTCTTAATGAAGACGATGTCGGCGTCCTGCCGGTTCAGGTTCTCAATCAGCGCGCCGTGACCGCCCGGACGGAAGAGCAGCTTGCCGTCCTTCGTACGGAACGGTGTGCCGTCCGGATTGGCAGCAATCGTGTCGGTGCTCGGCAACTGCTCGCTGAAAGTCACATCGTACTTCACGCCGTACTTGTCCTCGAACTTCTTGAGGTGGTCGGCTATGTGCTGACGGAAGAGAGGCAGGTGGTCATGGCTTACCGTGAAATGCAGGAAGACCTCGGGTCTCTTACCATCTTCAGCGGGTTCCGCGCAGTACTGTGCACCTTCTACTAAGTGCTCCAACGCCGGCGTACGCGCGCCGTCGCGGTATTTATGGAAGAGGAGCAATCCTTTCGGCAGCTCGCCGTAGTGCATATCCTCCAGCAGATAACGCACCGCCTCCTGACCTTCCTTGCCGGCTAACTGCGGACCGAATGCAAACTGGTCCTTGTGCGCCAGAAACTCCTGAATGAACGGTGTCTCTATGCCGTCCTCCAAGTATTGGAACAGGTTTTTGAACATGCGGCTCGCGGCACCTGAAGCCGGCACGAACTTGAGAATCTTGTGCCCCTCCTTGAGGTACTGATGCCATGCCTCGATATATTTCTCCTGCTCCGCGCGTTTCGGGGCAAGAATACCCTTCTTCGTTGAAGCCGGCGCTACAATGTCTAACTCGGGAAAACCGGTACGGAAACATGCCAACTGCGCCTCCGCCTTCTCCACTGAAATACCGCGAGCCTGTAACTGCTCAACGTCTTTTGCACTAAAATCATTCATGGTTGTAAGAATTAAAAATTATAAATTATCAAAATTTGACTTGTCAAATAATCGTGCCCCTTTGGGGCTAAGAATTATCAATTATCAATTATCAATTATCAATTATCAATTATCAATTATCAATTATCAACTATCAACTATCAACGTGCTTAATAATATAGTACGGCACGCCTGTCGCCTGTATCTCCTGCTCGTACCGGTTGAAGAGCTCCATCCGTATCTCGTCCGAACCGTTGCTCCGCGCTTTGTCGGGCACCCACGGCGTGTCGGGGTAGGTGAGCAGATAGACATTCATCGGATACTCTTTGACCGCCTCCTCCAACCACTCGGGCACCCGCCCGAACGCGTAATCGAACCACACCTTCGTCACAATCAGCTCCGTATCAAAGAAGACGACCGCTTCGCTCAAAGACGAAAGACCGCTTCGCTCAAAGACCGCTTCGCTATAGGACCTGATTTGCTCTATTTGATGGCGGGCAATCCCGCACAGTTCGTCCCACGTGACTTCCGTCGTACCTTTGTCCTCCACAAACTCCCGCGCGTACTCCGGCACATAAAGCCCCTTGTAGCGTTTTGCCAGGTACCGCGCCAACGTGCTCTTACCCGTACTCTCCGGTCCTATGATTCCTACTTTGAACAACTATCAACTATCAAAATTTGACTTGTCAAATAATCGTGCCCCTTTGGGGCTAAGAACTATCAACTATCAATTGTCAACTATCAACTATCAATTGTCAACTATCAACTATCAATTATCAACTATCAACTATCAATTATCAATTACCTCGTCAGCATTAGTTTGATGTTTATACCTACGTTATCCGACTTGACGGGGTAGGAACTGCTGATGAGCGGCGTCGTGCCCTGGTGGTCGTAGAAGAGCTGCAGGTTGATCTTCTGGCTCAGTACGTAGTCTGCCGAGATCTTGATGCCTAACACTTTGTTTCCGCTCGATGCCTGGGTTATACCTTCCTCTACCTTGCGGAGCAGCATCTTCACATCTTTGTATGACACATCAACTTGCAGTTTCAGGTCGTTGCTCACTTTCTTCTGACCGCCGTCTTTGTTCTTGGCGATGAAACTGAGGTTCTTGATGGTATATCCGCCGCCGATAACGAACTCGCTGGTGTGACCCTCCGTCAGCTGTACGGACGTTACGTTGAGTGCCAGGTTACGCTGCTTGCGGTACTCCGCCTTGATATTAAGCGAGTTCTTCATTGTCAGGTTCACGCCGATGAGCGGCGAGAAAGCCTCGGTCAGGGTTACGTTCGATATATCGTACGCCGAGGACGGCCGCGGTGCATCGGTGGTTACGTCGCGCACGAAACCGACTTGCTTGTTGCTGTTGTCGTTGCCCACCCATGTGGAGTAGGAACTATACGAACCAATCGCGTACTTACAGGTGTAAGCATGGGTCAGCGTCACGGATTTGAAATGATCCTTCATCCACGGCAGTTTGCCTAATCCGTCGTAGGTCACGGACCAGTTGGGCAAAATCTTGAGGATGCCCAAGAACGGGTTCATGCTGACTCGGTTCACGTCGCGCCCCGTGTAGGCAGCTAAGAACGCCGGTACTAATACATCCGCCGAGTTGCGGCTCACACGACCGTGTTTCGTCGGATCGTATTTGGTCCCCACGGGGATATTACTCATGAATCCTGAACTGGGCAAGGTGGTACCGGTATATTGCTCTTCCACGCGGTGGGTCATTACCTCCCTGTTCGCGATGAACCGGTCGAAAGCGCTGTTACGGAAGTTCTCCTCCTGACTGCCAATCCGGCTGAAGAGTGTCCCGATAGCTACCTGCGTGATATTGAACGAACCCGTCATGTTCTCTTGCAGATCACCGTAGGAGTAGATGATGGATGTCGATTGCGCCATATACCGCTTGCCGTTCATCTGTATCTTGAGTCCCGGCAGCGGTTCGAGTGTCAGTTTGATGTCCAGATCGGAGGTGTGTGCACGGGTCGCAGGTTGTACGATAGAGGTGTCTCCGGACAGCCAGTTGTTGCGTTGCGCACGGTCCATGAAGTCCTTTGGAATGAAGCCGAACGCGAAATCAAAGCCCGGTGCACTGGGACCGCTACCGATTTTCTGTCCCATGAAGCCCGCCTCCGGCATGAAGCCCGGAACGGTGAGTGAGTTCGTCTCGCGGTAGGTCACCTGCAGTTTCCTGAACATGGTACCGACGTACGCAAACATGTCTGCCGTCACCTGTGCCGGCGTGCGCTCGTTCGGGTCTCTGGTCGTCACCGTCACGGTAGCTTGCTCGCAGCTCGCCTTCGGCGTGATCTTCATCTTCGTATTGCCTGAAGGGCGGCTGGTGACTGCAATCGGTCTGCCGTTCTCGTCCGTCACGCTCACGCGGATAAGCTCGCTGTTCAGCCGGTGGGTGATCTCAATCTCCTCACCCTTGGTCAGTTTCACTGTCTGGGTGTAAGTCTTGGGGCGGAAGTTGCGCCTTGAACTACGTCCGGTGTACCGCTGGGTCATATTCTTCCAGTACTTGGATTGCCCGTACCATGTCTCGAAATTGATACCTCCGTCCACCTGCCAGGTTTGCGTACTGCTGACCACATTACCGCGATCCACACCGTTGGTGGTCGAGGCGGTACGGGTCCAGTTGTAGTTGGCATTGTACGATCCGTTGGCGGTCAAAGCGTCCAAACCGGGAATACGGTTGAGCGGCACATTCCACGACGCCGTAAAGACCTGTTGATAAGTGTACGGCGAACCGAACTTTGCCAGCGACCGCTGGATGGTGTCCCGCCATGCTTCGTACTTGTCGTGGTTAAACTGCTCATCGAAATAACCGCTCTTCAGGATTTCCGGAGTGTACTTGCCCTCGTCGATGATAGCGTTCATTGCGCTCTGGAACGAGAACTTCATGTTCTTCGTCAGATCGTATTTGATATCCACGTTGCGGTCCCATGTAAAGTCCTTGCTGTACGTCAGGTCCATGGCCTCCACCGAGGCACCCGCTAAGTCGCGCATCTTCATGTGAGTGAACGTGCGGTGCATGTTCGTACTGAACGCCCATGATTGCGGCAGGTAGTAGAAGTTCATCTCCTTCAGTACCTTTACTTTCTGTACTTTCTCCACTTTGCTGAACGGCTCCCACGGCTTCGGGTTGAAGTTATAGGAATACTGGAACGAACCCTTATGGTCGGTCGTGATATTCTTCTCCATCTCCGGCGAGTGCTCGTTCTGCTTGTTGTACGACGCCGAGATAGAGAAGTTAGCAGGGTCGTAGAACATGTCTTTCTTCTTCGAGTGGATATTCACCTTGAGGTTACTTACCGAGAAGGAGGTGGACTCATGCACCGTGTTGGTCATGTTCTTGATAGAATCCCGCTTCTCTTTGCTGTCATAACTGTCGAGTGTCTCTTTGAGCTTCACGTCGGTATCCAACGGGTCGTAGTCCGGGCTGGTGGTCTCATTGCTGTACGATACGTAGAGCGGCATCTGAATCTTTGCTTTCTCCGGGAAGAGCCGTCCACCTTCAAGAGCCGCACTGACGGCTACCTGGTAGAAGTTGTCCATGTTCCTGTCCAGCACATTGCTTTCGATAGAACCGTAGCCCGCTGTCTCCAACCGTCCGGATACGTTCAGTTGGGCTAAATCGCTGATGGCGAGGGCTGCGTTCGCCATTGCTGCTACACCGCCTTGCTCGTTGAACTGGTTGAGCCTCAACTCGTTCACCCAGATCTCTCCGCTCGCGTCGTGCTGTCCGTTGTTGCGCACACCGATCATGATGGTGCTCACGTCCTCCAAGGTCGGGTTACCGAGCACGGTGATCTTGTTCTGCGGCTTGTCGTTCGCGTCGTCATAAATCACGTACGGGATGGTGTTGCTCACCCCGTCATTGCCCGCTCTCTTGGCTTTGTTACGGGCAGTCTTGGCATCCGTCAGCGCACGTAGCGGGAAATCGAACATGTTTTCCTTCGGCCAAACTGTCTCGCGGTCCATCGTCGAGTTGTTGTTATACTGTCCTGGGGTCGTCAAATGCAGCGGAATCTCATATTCGTAGTAGTTGTTCTTCAGATCCGAGCCCAAGCGGATGAAACAGCTCAGATCGCCGTCTTTCAGTTCGGGATCGACTGCACTCATCTGCTCCGCGTGTACAAACATCTGCAGGTTCTTGTACTGGCGCATGTCGTACCCTGTGTTCTTGTACATGGCACGTGCGTCACGCGGACTGAGGTTCATAACCCTCAGCACCATTGCTTGCTCGTTTTGGGCGATAAGCTGTGCCTGCCCCGGGTCGGTCTGTCTCGTCACGCCCGGCGGCAATACGTAGTTCACCGGTGTGCGGGTACTGTTCTCCTCAATATTAACGGTCTGTACATCAATGGACGCGCCTGTGTTGACCGCCGTGCCGACAGGTGCGAGGTCACGCGTGTACTGCCTCCAGTCGCCACGAACGAGATCCAGCGTGGCGAAACGCAGATGCGTCTCTTTCTCGCAGCCCGTGAGGTACATACGCATGAAACGGATGGATTTCCAGTTACGGATAGAACCGATCTTCTGTACCGTTGAACTATCTCCCTTGAGAGGAATCTTGAACTGGTACCACGTTACATCGGCTGTCTGACCGTTACGCAATGTTACGCGCCTTACTTTCTTCTCCGTAATATGCTGTTTGCCCACGTCCAGCATGTCCGGACGGAGAATCACTTTGTACTGGTAGTATTTCTCGTACTCGTTGAGGGTGTTATCCTGATTGATGTCCTCTATATCCGGCGTAAGGGTTGCGGCGGTACCGTAACTCTCCGTCTGCTGCTCGGTAGCGGGCGAGTTGCCTTCCGTTCCGTTATAGTGTTTGTAGCGTTCCAGAATAGGCACTTCTTCTCTATCGTAGTCCGAACCTCTGTAGTAATGGAAATTATCACCCGCGGGGTCGTTACGCGGTGAGAAGCGGTCGTTCTCCCAACTGTCCCAGATCTCCGGTGAGACGCGTGTCTGAAGGTCCGCGAGGTACTGCCGGTAAGCCGGCCAGTTCTGCTCCTGAGCCGTTCTCAAACCGTTCAGACCGACGTCCTGCATCGCCCGCGAACCAGCTTCGTTGCTGAACGCTACCACCGTGCTTGTCGTCCTCGGGATATAACCCCAGATGGTACTGTCGATGCGTCCCTGATCCACCGCCGAGACGGGCAAACCATGCTCGAACGCCTTTTTCCCATCGCGCAAAATATCCTCGCTAATGTCACCGAGGTTGATGTACAGCTCGCCTTCATAACCCTCCGGGTTGGTCAGTGCCGGATCCATCAGCCAGAACTGGATATACTCAATATTAGCCCGTTCAAAATCGGTGTTGTCCAACCTCCGCATGATACCCGCCCAGCGTTGTTTGGGGTTCGTCAGGTGACCGTCAGAGCCGATTTCGCTTGCGGAGATATTATACTGTCCGCGGTCGGTAGGGTAGTACGCTAAGTTGAGGATAGGCAGTTTCGTATCTACGTTGCTCGCCTCCTGTTTGTTAGGATAGATCTCATCCTGATAGACGATACGCGTGCGGTGATCACTCAGCGCCGCCAAATCGTTGCGGATATGTGCCGGCGTGTTTGTCTGCGGGTAGCCGAAAATAGGATCAACGGCAAACCACGACAGATGTGCGCGGTTCTTGTTGTAACTCGTCCGGTTGATGTCCTTCGACTCCGCGAAAACACTCGGCGTGGATGCCAAGAACCAGTAACTGGGGTAATGTACGTCAATATTGGTCGTAGTGTTCTCGAAATCATCGATATACGCCGTACCTACCTTGCCCACATCGCTCGTGTGTCCGGGGATGAGGTGTGCGAACTCTGCGTTTATCTGGAAGGTGGACGGAGCGGTTGCCGTAATCCATGGAATCTTGTCAATCGCGTTGGTCAGCCACTGCATCTCCGTCTTCCAACTACCGTTGATACCCCAGATGGTGTTCGCCAACGGTTCCATACCCGTGTTCACCTTCGTTGTCAGCGGCCGTTCGCGCAGATGCATGATCGTTCCGCCGATTACCAGATCCTTGTTGAACTCGTACTCCAGGTGGGCTCCGAAGAGGCTCTTACGCTGCATGGAGAACGTGCTCTGGTTCTCCAACTTCACATCCACATTCGTACCGCTCTCAAGGATGGACGTGTTTAAGATCGTCACTGTTCCCATGGTGTAGTCCACGGTATAATCGACGTTCTCTATCAGTGTGGCACCACCGGCGGTCACCGTCACCGAGCCTCTCGGCACATTCATCGCACCCAGACGGATCTCGCTGCCGTTGGTTCCTTTGTATTTACCGGTAAGGTGGAACTTGTTTTTTTCGCTCATCTCCTGTGCAATGACCAGCGTCGAGTCGTACAACTCCTGGAAACAGTATTTGTTTACCAGCCGGCTGTCGTTGCCCAACACATACGCCAAGTGGCTTCCGAAAGGCTCCAGAACAGGGAAGATGATCTTGCCTCCGCTTGAGTAAACCGTGATGCCCTCCAAGAAATCGAACCGTCCATCGGGGCTTGCGTTATGCTTCTGGTCCAATCGGTCGAGATCCATTACGCGCAACAGCTGCTTGCCACTAACTGGTCCCTCGTTGAGGTACTGCACGTCCGTGCCCACCGAGTCGTTGCGGTACATGATGTACAACTCGAACTTGTCCGCCTGAATACTGGTTGCCCCCAACGAATAGATATTCTTCATCATAAGGTCCCACGTACCGCGGTTCTTCCTGTAGGGTGCATTGGCGCTGCTCTTCAGCATCTTCAACGCCAAGGCAACGGATTTGTTCTGCCCCACGGCATTACTGTCGCTCACCTGATCCGTCGAGAACTCACCCACCTGATAGACTTTGCCGTTATAGGTGTACTCGTAGGCGACAGCCAGTACTTCGTCCTGGTTCAGTGCCGATTTGAGCGAAATATATCCCAAGGCGCTGTTGAGTGTGTACTCGCTGCTGTTGAGCAAGCGCGCGCTCTCAATCTTCTCGAAGTCACTGCCGCCTTCCATTCCGTTCTGTCCTTCCAGAACGGTGCTCGTCTGTTGCAGGTCGCGGAACGCGGTACCCTGTACAAACCCGTACAACCCGTTGGCGTTGTTGTCCGGCAGTGTACGCGGTGTCCCCCCCCAGTTGTGCTGCGTATGCAGGCTGCTTTCGCCCAAGTCGGTGAAGGCTACTATGTTGCGCGCCTGGTCATAGTTACCGCGTTTGTTCGTGATCCAGACCTCGATCTTGTTGATCTTGGCGCCACTCGCTACGTAAGGTACACTCGCCATGGCTTCCTCGTAGTGGTCGCGGAAGAAATGGCTCAGGAAGAAGTGCCGGTTCTCGTCGTAACTGTCGCCGCTCACGTCGAACTTGGTCATCTGTGCACCGCCCTTGCTGCTCACCGTCTGTGCCTGGCTGTTCTGCTGGGAAATCAGGGCCTGGATCTTCAGCTTGCCGAATTTCAGGTTCGCCTTGAGACCGAACAACGCCTGACTACCCCGGATGAGCGAACTCGGCAGATCCATCGTCACGTTACCCGCCTCCAAGGACTGGATAATGTCATCCTCCTCGCCCTTGTAGTTCAGTTTCAGGTTCTGCTGGTCAAAGGCAAAAGAAGCCTCGGTGTTGTAGGACATGTTGAAGTTCAGCTTCTGACCCACCTTACCTTGAATACTGGCTTGGATCTTCTCGTCGAAATCGAAGATGTTATTGTTCCTTGCACGTAATGTAAGAGATGGGTTTTCAATATATTGATGCTTGAAACCGAAGAGCAGCTCCGCACTTCCCTGCATCTTCAGTTGCACACCGCCGGGACCGAACACTTTGTCCGCGGGACCGATGTTGAACTTCATGTCGGTGATGTCGAACTTGCTCTCGTTGTTATGCTCCACTTCGCCTATCTTCTGCTGCCAGTATGAGTGCATGATCCGGCGCTCTGCGTAGTGGTTGTACTCGTCCTGTGTCAGCATGTAGGGCGTCGTGATGTCCGTGTCTCCTAATTTCGTGCGGATGACGTACGTGCCCGTCTCCGGCCGGTATTCAACCGTAGTGGTGATGTTGTCCGGGTCCTGCAGATCCAATGTGCTTACCGGCTTGGTCAGTTCTCCGAAATTCTGGGCTCCGAGTTGTCTGACACGCGTGGGCGCCCAATAACTGCTGTCCGTCTCGGTCACGAAATCCGCTACTTCTTCCGGTGTCTTCCCTGCCTCAACCTCCTCCAACGCTCTCTTGGTCCGTTCTTCCCGCGCTTTTCGGGCGGCCTCCCGTTTTGTCTCCTCCTCTTTCTCCTTGGCTTTTTCTGCCTCTTTGGCAGCTTTCTCAGCTTCCTTCCGGGCTTTCTCTTCAGCGACCAGTTCTTTCAGGCTCTTGCCCCTCGTCTGGGCAGAAACACCCATGGCCGCCATAGGCAACCACAGAATTAGACTAATCAGTAATATATATCGTATTTGCTTATACAAAATCGTCTTTGTTCTTTTAGCAGGCATAGCCTGCGGTCTTTTGTCTTTGAGCGAAGCGGTCTATCAGAGCATTTTTAGCGCCTCGCGAATGACCGCCTCCACTTTGAGTGAAGGATCGTTCTTTAAAATCTTATCCACTGCTTTTCCGCTTGCCGCCGTCGGGAATCCTAACATTGTCAGGGCGCTTACCGCCTCGGCTTTCACGCCGTTCTCTTCTTCGAACAACATACCCGCATGGCCGGCTTGCTCCGGTTCTGAACCGGCGCCGAGATCCAGTTTGATTGCCTTGTCCTTCAGATCCACGATAATCCTCTGTGCGGTCTTTGGTCCCAGTCCTTTGACTTTTGCCATGGCTTTGGCATTACCGGTAGCGATGAGCATTCGCAACTCCTCGGCACTGAACGCACTCATGATCATCCGGGCGGTGGAGGCGCCTACGCCACTCACCGTCATGAGCAACTCAAAGAGCTGCCGCTCTGCTTTCGTCACAAAGCCGTACACCTCGTGCGTATCCTCTCGGATGATTTCCGTGACAAACAACTTCACCACCTCGCCTTTAGCCTCCGACCCTTCGCCGTTAGCCTCTTTCCCCACCAATGCGCTGTAGCCCGGCAGGGTAATGGCAATTCCGTATCCCACTCCCGCAGCTTCCACAACGGCTTCCGTCGGGTTCAAATCAGTTAATGTTCCTTTGATATATTCAATCATAATACACAAAAAGCCCGCAAATGTACAACTTTTTTTCCATATACGCAAGCGCGCACGCATTTTTTTATAAAAAGAGTGCCATTTTTATTAATTTTCAATTTTCAATTTTCAATTTTCAATTTATTTTCGTACCTTTGCATGCCCATTATGTGTGATTATGACAGAAATTGCTAAATACGGTGAGTTCGGACTCATCAAACATCTTACCAAGGACCTCAAGACGGTCCAGCCTTCGACCAAGAAAGGTATCGGAGACGATTGTGCCGTCATGGATTTCGGCTCGAAGAAAGTCCTTATGACAACAGACATGCTGCTGGAGGGGATTCATTTCAACTTAGAGTACGTACCTCTCAAACACCTCGGCTACAAGGCGGCTGTGGTCAATTTTTCGGACATCTATGCCATGAACGGCACGCCGACGCAGATCACCGTCTCGCTCGGTATCTCAAAGCGTTTTTCGGTTGAAGATATAGACGCTCTCTATTCCGGTATCCGTCTGGCGTGCGAGCGGTATAATGTCGATCTTGTCGGAGGTGACACGTGCGCTTCCATGACCGGTCTCACGATCTCCATCACCTGCCTCGGAACAGCGCCGGCGAAGGATATTGTCTATCGCAACGGCGCCAAACTGAACGACCTCATCTGCGTCTCCGGCAACCTCGGCACGGCGTACATGGGGCTCCAGCTGCTTGAGCGAGAGCGCCTTGTGGGCGATGAAGAGAAGGCTCACGCCGCTTTTGAGGGACGTGAGTACCTTCTCGAACGCCAACTCAAGCCCGAGGCTCGGCGTGACATCCTCGAATCGCTCCGTAAGGCGGGAGTCAAGCCCACCGCGATGATGGATGTCTCGGACGGTCTCTCCTCCGAACTGCTGCACATCTGTACCCAGTCCGGTGCTGGGTGTTGCGTCTATGAGGACAAACTGCCCATCGACTATCAGGCGGCGGCGCTTGCAGAGGAGATGAACCTCAATATCGTCACCTGTGCGCTCAACGGCGGCGAGGACTACGAACTGCTCTTTACCTGCTCTCTGGACGATTACGAGAAACTGATTCCCGTGGACGACCTCTATATAATCGGGCATATCACCAAACCCGAGTACGGTTGCAACCTGATCGGGCGCAACGGTGAAGAGATTGCCCTCAAAGCCCAGGGATGGAACGCTTTTGAGAATTAAAGATTTAAAATCACGAAATACGAAATGGTAAAATTATTTCTCACAGATGTAGACGGGTGTCTCACCGACGGCGCCATGTATTATTCCGCGCACGGCGAGGAACTCAAGCGTTTCTGTGTGTATGACGGAATGGGAATGGTTCTGCTCCGGCAGGCCGGTATTCCTTGCGGTATTCTCACCTCCGAGCAATCGCCCATAGTCAAGGCGCGTGCGGAGAAGCTCGGAGTCGATTTTCTCTACCTCGGTGTAGGTAGCAAGGTAGGAAAGATTGTAACGCGCTACGACTTTACCTCATCCTCCTGGTTTGCCGTCAACGAACTGCCTCCGATGTCCAAACTTCAGGCGGCGGAACGCATCTGCGCCAAACTGAATATCAGTCTCATGGATGTCTGCTATGTGGGCGATGACATCAACGACGTGGATATTCTCCGCGCCGTAGGTCACCCTTACTGCCCAGCCAATGCAAGACCCGAGGTCAAAGCGATCACCAAATCCTCGGGAGCCAAGGCGGATATTCATATCCTCAGCATCTCCGGCGGACAAGGTGCCATCCGTGAGGTAGCGGATGTGATACTCGCAGGCTTGAAAGTTTGAGGCAAAGCCTTAGTTTGAAAATTAGGAAGTTTGAAACATATAGCAGTCATATTAGCCGGAGGGATTGGCAGCAGAGTAGGAGGCAACACCCCGAAACAGCTGCTGCCGCTCGCTGACGGGCGGTCTGTCATAGAGCACTCGATTGATGCCTTTGAGCTTGCGCCGAGCATTGACGAGATAGCTGTGGTGATGCACCCTGACCATATATCCGTCATGCAGGAGCTATGCCAAGTGAATGATTGGCGGAAAGTGACCACAATCATCCCCGGAGGGGCAGAGCGATGGGAGTCGTCCCGGCATGCCGTAGAGGCGTACATGAAATCCGCCAAACCTGGCAGATGCATTTCGCTACTTCTCCACGATGCGGCGCGACCGTATGTATCCCAACGTATCATTGCGGATGTGTGCCAGGCGCTGGAGGAGCACGAAGCCGTCACGGTGGCGGTGCCCTCTACGGACACGATCTATATAACCGACCATAACCGCCTGACCTCCATGCCTCCGCGCGAGACCGTCTGGAGAGCACAAACGCCTCAGGCGTTCCATTTGGAGACCATTGCTGAGACTTTCCGCAAAGCCGTAGAACAAGGCAATATTGCTGCGACAGATGATATCGGCATCCTCCATCATTACAGCCCGGAGATACCGGTATATATAGTTCCGGGCGAAGAGCAAAACCGTAAAATAACCTATCGCGAAGACTTATGAAAATCATACTTTTAGGAACTGCTTATCCTTACCGTGGCGGACTGGCGACGTTCAATGAGCGTCTGGCAAGACAGTTCGCAGAAGAAGGGCACGAAGTGGAAGTGTGGACCTTTACGCTCCAATACCCCTCGTTCCTCTTTCCAGGCAAGACGCAATATTCGGCAGAAAATGCTCCAAAGGACCTGAACGTCCGCCGTGTGCTCAATTCCTGCAATCCGTTGAATTGGCTGAAGGTGGGAAAACAAATCAGAAAAGCGGCACCCGATTTGTTGATATGCTGCTATTGGATGGCGTTCTTCGCCCCTGCGTACGGACTAATATCCCGTATTGCAAGGCGTAATGGAAAAACCAAGGCAATCGCTTTGGTGCACAATATGATGCCCCACGAACCCTCCGTACTGGATAAACTCTTTGCTCCCTATTTTGTGGCTTCCCAAGACGGTTTTGTGGCGCTTTCTGACAGTGTGTTAAAAGATATTGAAAAGATAGAATCCTCAAGTCTCAGTTCTCAACTCTCAATTAAACCAAAGGCGTTCTCCCCGCATCCCATCTATGACCATTACGGTGAGCGGATGACGAAAGAGGAAGCATGCAAGGCATTGGGCTTAGACCCCAAGAAGAACTATATGCTTTTCTTCGGATTAGTGCGTGCCTATAAAGGACTTGATTTGCTCCTTGATGCCTTTGCAAAAGTGAAAGACCGGCTCCCTGAATTGCAACTGATTATCGCCGGCGAGTTCTACGAGCATGAAGACAAATACCGCGCTCAGATAACTGCGAATGGACTTGACGAACGGGTTATTCTGCGTAATGAGTTCATCCCCGATGCCGACCTCCGCAAGTATTTCGGAGCAGCCGATCTGATCGTGCAGCCGTATAAATCGGCTACGCAGTCGGGCGTGACGCAAGTGGCGTTCCACTTCGAGAAACCGATGCTGGTAACGAACGTGGGCGGTTTGGGTGAGATAGTCCACGACCATCGGATGGGTTATGCCTGCGAGCCGTCCGCGCGGGCTATCGCCGAGAATGTTTCGGACTATTTCACGAATGAGCGTCAAGCGTCTTATACAGAGTATTTGAAAAAAGAGAAAACCAAATACGCGTGGTCGAACATGACTGCTGCGTTCACGAAGATAATGAATAATGATCAATGAATAATGAATATTCGCATATTGTAGAACGGGCAGCGGAGTGTCTGGAGTGTGAGGCAGCAGCTATCCGAGCACTTGTATCACGGGTGGACGAGAACTTTCTCCGGGCGGTTGAAATGCTCCGTGCCTGCAAGGGCAAGGTTGTAGTAACGGGTGTCGGCAAGTCGGGGCATATAGGCTCCAAGATAGCAGCGACTCTGGCTTCGACAGGTACGCCGGCTTTCTTCCTCAATCCTCTGGACGCCTACCATGGCGATTTAGGGATGCTGGGTTCGGATGATCTTGTGCTCGCTATCTCCTATTCGGGTGCAACGGAAGAGTTGTTGCGTTTCCTGCCGCTCATCCAATCCAAACAGATACCTATTATCGGCATGTCGGGTAACGATTCTTCGCTGTTAGCCAAGTATTCGGCGGTGCATCTCAATATATCCGTAGAGCGTGAGGCGGATCCGCTGAACCTTATTCCGACGGCTTCCACAACCGCAACGTTGGCGATGGGCGACGCACTCGCTTGTGCGCTGATAGAGGTCACGCATTTCCAACCGACCGATTTCGCGATGCTTCACCCAGGTGGAGACTTGGGACGCAAACTGCTTGCGAAAGTGGAAGATGTGATGTTTACCGAGAATCTGCCGTTCCTTACGCCCGAGATGCCTATGTCCGAAGCTATCGAGATTGTGACGAAAGGTACGCTTGGAATAGGGATTGTGGTGGAGAAAAGGCCTACCCCCGACCCTTCATTGGCAAGCATTCTTGTAGGAATAATAACAGACGGTGATATACGCAGGGCGATGCAACGGTTGGGTAAAGCGTTCTTCGATACGAAGGTTGAAGAGATCATGTCCCGCAACCCGAAGACCATCAGCAAGGATGCGAAGATCGTGGAGGCGGGCGAGATGATGAACCATCACTCCATCCACACCCTGATTGTAGTGGAGCCGTCAGAAGTCAGCAATCAGCCGTCAGCCGTGGTGGGCGTGGTTGATTCGTTCTCCTGTTTACCGGGAACACGTTTTTATCACTGATGGTAGTAGATGGGTAACAATCGGATGGCGTTCGTGTAGTGTCCGGATAGCCGTTGACCCTTATACGGGTCCGGTTTAGTACCTATGATGACTAAAAATCACTAAGAATAACTAAGAATAACCAAGTATCACTAATGTTGAATTTTTGAGCACAGCGTTCGAAGAAAATAAAAAAGGACAAAAAATAATATGAGAATCTCCGAGCTGACGCTCGTAGCATCTGACAAAGAAAAGCGGGACAGTATCCTGCAAAATGAACGAAGCAATGCCGGCATCCGATGCCGGGGAATAGAAAAAGAGAACCAAGAATACAGGAAAGCAATTATGCAAGCAATCATCTTAGCAGCAGGAATGGGCAAACGTCTCGGTAAGTACACCCGAGACAATACCAAATGTATGGTCAAAGTGGGTGGCGTAACACTCATTGAGCGTCTTTTGCACCAATTGGACAAACTGAATTTGGACAGAGTGGTCATGGTAATCGGCTACAAAGCGCAAGAGTTGAAGGATTATCTGGCTACGATTGAGACCAAGACTCCGTTGTGCTTTGTGGAAAATCCTGTCTATGATAAGACGAACAATATCTATTCACTCTATCTGGCTAAGGATTACATGTGTGAGCAAGACACGTTGCTTTTGGAGTCCGATATAATCATGGAGGATGCCGTATTGACCAAATTAGTCAGCCATCCATACCCGGATTTGGCATTGGTGGACAAATACGAGAGTTGGATGGATGGAACAGTGGTCACTTTGGATGATGAGAATCGTATTTTGCGTTTTATTCCTAACAGCCAATTCCGTTATGACGAAATACCGCAATACTACAAGACCGTAAATGTCTATAAGTTTTCGCAGTCTTTTTCGCAACATATGTATGTCCCGTTCTTGGAAGCGTATAGTGCGGCGATGGGTAACAACGAGTACTATGAGCAAGTTCTTCGTGTCATTACCATGCTCGATAATTCCGGCATGAGAGCATTGCCATTAGCAGGGGAACAATGGTACGAGATAGACGATGTGCAGGATTTGGATATAGCGGAATCTATCTTTACGGATAGGCAGTACGACTTGCTTTGCTCACGCTATGGCGGTTATTGGAGGTATCCGCACATGTTGGATTTCTGCTACTTGGTCAATCCTTATTTTCCGAACCAGCGCCTGAAAGATGAATTGGCTTCCAGTTTCCAAAGGCTCTTGACTGAGTATCCCTCTGGACAGCGAGTGAATGACTTGCTGGCTGCCAAGAACTTCAACGTAGAGCAGCAATATATCGCAGTCGGCAACGGAGCGGCAGAGTTGATCAATGCCTTAATGAATACTCTGCAAGGCAACGTGGGAGTAGTCCGTCCGACCTTTGAGGAATATCCGAACCGTTTGCCGCAAGACAGAGTGGTATTTTACCAAACTAAAGCACTTGATTTCAGTTATTCAGCAGATGAGTTAATGGCTTATTTTGCAGGCAAAGGAATAGAGACACTTGTGCTTATCAATCCCGACAACCCTTCCGGTAACTATATTTCCTATAAGGATTGTACCCGTTTGGCGGAATGGTGTCAATCGAGACAAATCAAGTTGATAATTGACGAGAGTTTTATAGACTTCTCAACAGAGCATCCTACGTTCTTTGCAAACGATATTCTGGAATCATATACTAACCTCATCGTGATGAAAAGTATCTCCAAATCGTATGGTGTACCGGGATTGCGGTTAGGCGTAATGGCTTCATCCGATACGAAACTGATGTCTGCCGTTCGCTCCAAACTCAGTATATGGAACATCAACTCTTTTGGAGAGTTCTTTATGCAGATATTGGGCAAATACGAGAAACCCTATAAGCAGGCAATGGATGAGTTCCGTGCCGAGCGAAGCCGCTTTATGGCAGAACTGCAAACTATCCCATACCTATGTGTTCTGCCTACCGAGGCTAATTATGTGCTATGCGAAGTCAAGTCTTCTCATTCTCCCCGCGAGTTGGCTGTACGGCTTTTGCGCGAACACATGATACTAATCAAGGACTGCACAAACAAATGCGGTGCTCCGTTCATCCGCCTTGCCGTCCGTGACACGAAAGATAACAACCGACTGATTGAAGCATTGAAGCAATTATGAAAACTATTTGTATCTGTGGCGGAGGATCTTTAGGGCACGTAATGGCTGCTGTTTTAGGCAGTCACGACGAAGTAAAGATAAATATTTTAACAGGTCATCCTAAGGCTTGGGCTGGTTCTGTGTCTGCTATAGATTCCAATGGGAAAAATTATATTGCAGAAATAAGCAAGATAAGCAGCAAGGCTTCCGATGTCATCCCAGAGAGTGATATTATATTGCTTTGCCTACCCGGATATCTGATTAGAGAAACGCTTCTGAAAATCCGTCCGTATGCGCAAGGTAAGCCTGTTGGAAGTGTTGTGTCCAGTACAGGATTCTTCCAAAATGCAGGTGAAATATTAGGTGCAAATGCGATACTATTTGGATTTCAAAGAGTACCTTTTATAGCGAGGGTTCGCGAATATGGAAGAACGGCAGATTTGTTAGGCTATAAAAAAGAACTCTTTATGGCAATAGAAAATATAGAAGATTCCTTTATAGAGTTGTGGTCAACTTGGTTAGGAACACCTGTTCATAAACTAAATAATAAATGGGAAGCGATACTATCTAATAGCAACCCTTTACTGCATACATCCCGTTTATATAGTCTTTGGCATGATCGCGAAACAGAGCATAGCCCTCAGCCTATATTGTTTTATGAGCAGTGGGACGACGCTTCTTCTGAATTATATGTGGCAATGGATGATGAGTTTCAGCAATTATGCCAATGCTATAATGCCCATATTCCCAATGTACTCACATATTATGAAAGCAGTAATCCGAAAGAATTAACACAAAAATTAACTTCCATTGCCGCTTTCAAAGGAATACTTGCTCCTATGAAGCATGATGAAGAAGGCTGGGTTCCGGACTTTACCAGTAGATATTTTACTGAAGATTTTCCGTACGGACTGCAGTTAATTAAGGATTTAGCACATATCAATAAATTATCAACTCCTGCGATAGACATGGTGTTAGAGTGGGGGATGGGACATATTAACCAATGAGAGACTTAATAGTTAAGATATTAGTGCGTTTTGGACTCTATAAACCCGTTGTAGAGTTAATCAATAAAGTGAAGTTTGAAGTTCAGGCTCGGCGAATGCGCAAAGACGGCTTGATGATGCTGAGGGCAGCAGATGATGTCTTTACGCAAATGGGTGTACACGCTTTTTTGACCTATGGATGTCTATTGGGCGCCTATCGTGAACACGGTTTTATTTCTTATGATCCAGATATTGATTTAGGTGTGCTGGAAGATGAGTTGCCTGCAGATTTGCATGAGCGAATGGGAAACGCAGGTTTCCATTTGCTTCGTCAGAATTATATAGGATCTACAGGTCAAGTGGTGGAAGAAACTTATGAGTATCGTAAACTGCACTTGGATATATTTATTTATATTAAAGAAGGGAATGATTTATACTCTGTAATCCAGCGCAAGCATGAAACAAAAGATTGGAAGGATGCGAACGTAACAGATGGTTTTCCGTGTGATAGAAGTTATGTACCTATTTGTGATTTTGAACGTCGAGAATTTCTCGGACTCAAAGTTTATATGCCAGTAGATACTGATGGATGGTTGCGTGCCATTTATTCAGATTCATATATGACTCCAATTAAGAATTGGACCGCTAATGGTTACAAAACGCGAATAGTACACTCTAAAGAACGATCATTTAGAAAGTTATATTAATTTATGCTGAAACGTCTCCGTCAAATAGGAATATCCTGAGCGTTAAAGAAACTGAAACATACCCTCTTCATGGATGCTGATGCACGGGATATATGTGCGTGAAAGGGACTTCTACTATCCTTTTGACGAAAATGTAGCAGGAAAGAAAGTAACCTCTTTTGAGCAACTTCTTCAAGTATTGGATTCCGGCAATTATGTCTCCCCCGCAAGAAGACAAACAAGCCCTTCTCCGGAAGTTCTGGGGAAAGACGATACAAAAGAACGCAAGTGAAGAAATACTGAAATTTATAAGTAGCCTAAATGACACTAAAAAGAAAGATATTTAGAACAATAGTGCGCCTTTTGGAGCGGATGACCTTGTTGAAGCGGCCACGTAAATTAATTAATATGTCTCTTGAACCCATTCGAGAGAAAAATCATGTGGATATTGTTGTGGTGGCCTTCAATAATGCAGATATTATCCGCTATCAATATGAACTGATTCGGAAAAATATTCAGGACAACTACTCCTATATCGTTGCGGATAACTCCACCGAGCCATCGGTGCGTGCTGCCATAGAGCAGTTCTGTCGTGAGCATGAGATCAGTTATATTTCCATGCCGAAAGATTATCTTAATTACATAGGCACGAGTTATTCGCACGCGGCGGTATTGAATTATCTTTGCAGGAGGGTGCTTTCAAAACGTCAACCAGCCATAACGGCTTTTATAGATCATGACCTTTTCCCTATCGCGCAGTATAGTATAGTTCATCATCTGGTGACCCAGAACGTATATGGCGTATTGCGAGAGCGTGGAGCCGCATGGTATATATGGCCGGGGATGGCTTTTTTTCGAACAGAAAGCATATCTCCCGCTTCTTTAGATTTCATGCCCACACAATCGGATGATGCCATATATATGGACACAGGTGGTTCTATCTGGCACAACTATTACCGAACATTAGAACGCAATGAGTTACTATTCCCGATAGTGGAGCAGGTGGCTATACGGGAGGGCGATGACTACCACGGCGATATGGTACAATACATCGATCACCATGCGTGGCTTCACACGATCAATGGCTCTTGTTGGAAGCGAGTTGCAGATGGAAAAGAACATATTGTCAAGCAGTTATTAGATAAGTATCTGACCAAATGTTAACTGCAAGCATATGTACATATAACCGAGCAGGAAATTAATTAAATTCATAGTTTGTAATAGAAATATTTGCATATATCAGAAAAAAACAGTATCTTTGCAGTGAATTTATTGAATAATATAGTATAAGTAAATCAATTATTCTTTTAATAACGCATATTATTCTGTTTGTTATAAATGAATTATTCCTTTAATGAAATATCATCGGCAGAGTTGATGCAACAATTGGCAGAGCGGTTGCGGGCACGACGTTTGGAGAAGGGATTGTCAAGGCAAACTTTAGCGGAGATGTCGGGTGTACCGGCTCCCACTATCGCCCGGTTTGAACAGCAATATGCTATTTCCCTGCGGCAATATATTGATTTGGCTCTTGCTCTGGGTTATGTAGAGCCGTTGAAAACCTTTATGCAAGAACCGCTTTACAAGACGATGGAAGAGTTAGAATTGATCAAGCAGAACAAGAACCGTGTACGCGGGCGCAAAAACAAGGAATGAGAATAACGGACATAAATAAGGTCTATGTGAAGAATCCATCCGCATAAATGCCCGTCGAGGCAAACAGATTATAAATGAAATAAGAGAAATTATCCAATCAGAGAATATATGCTAACAGCTATCATTTGTACATATAACCGGGCGAAGTATATACGCCCTTTGTTGGAGAGTATTGCTGCGAATGATTTGCCAAAGAATGAATATGAAATTCTCTTGGTAGATAATAACTGCACGGATAACACGCGTGAGGTATGCGAGATGTTCGCTGCGGCTCATACGGATGTGCAATTCCGCTATACAACAGAACCCGAGCAAGGTCTTTCTGCTGCCAAGAACCGCGGAATTAAAGAGGCGCAAGGAGATATTATTGTTTATATAGATGACGATGCGCTGGTAGATACATGGTATCTGCGAACCTATGCGGAGTGGTTTGCCGCTCATCCTGAGACGATGGCGTGCGGCGGACCGATAGAGCCGCTTTACGAGACTGCGGAGCCGGACTGGATGACGCCCTATACGAAAGCCCTTCTGACGGCATGGATGAATTACGGGAAAGAGGTACGTGAGTATCCGCATGGCCGTTATCCGGGAGGTGGCAATGCCGCATATCGCAAGTCCGTATTTGACCAAGTAGGGCTCTTTAATACAGCACTCGGGCGCAAAGGCGGTAACCTCATGGGATCGGAGGAAAAAGATATCTTTGACAAGATGCACGCTCTTAACATGCAGATTCTTTATCTGCCGACTCCTATTCTGCACCATATAATCCCGCAAGCCAAATTGAAAAAAAACTATTTCGACCGTCTGACTCTACAGATAGGTATCAGCGAGCGCCAGCGAACCTTGGCTATCTCGCGCTCGAAATATGCGAAACGCCTCTTTTCGGAGTGTGTCAAATGGGGCGGTACAATCGTTTTGCTATGCCTATATACAATCAATTTCCACCCCGTGAAAGGATGGAAACTGGTTCAATTCCGTGCAAATGTGTCCAGAGGCCTGCTCGGATTTATTTCTGCCGTTTAAGCAGGCTTTTCCAAAGCGGATAGGTGATACCGCCCAATGCGATAATCAGCGACAGAACGGCACAAGCGTAACTCCATCTGTCCCACGCAAGAGAGGTAGGAACAAACTCCATGCGTATCTGGTGCTCACCGGCCGGTATAACTGCTGCACGCAGGATATAATCAACGCGTCCTATTTCTTTCTCTTGGCCGTCAATATACAGATGCCAGCCTTCGGGATAATAGATCTCGGAGAAGACAGCTATGCGGTCAGAGCCCGTATGAACCGTATATTCCAATTTGTTGGGCGCATAGGATACCATGGTAATCTCATCGCCCTCGTTAGGCATCCCGGCGCATGTCAGAACCTCGCGGAATTTCTCGTCCGCTACGGCTGTCTTATGGAGATCAAGCGTGTTCAGCGCAGCACTTTCGTCATCCGGGGTAGGTACAAACTGCACGTTCTCTACAAACCACGCATTACCCATCGCATCGGGATTCTGTACCACACCCCGCTGCGTGACTATATACTTGGTATTGAGCATGTTCAGCACATTCCAGTTCATCTTGCTGATATGCTGATCAATCAGATCCTGGTACCTGCGCAGTTTGACCGCCGAGTATCCACCGATAGATTTGAGACGGTAACTCGTGCGTGCATCATTGAAGGTATTGGTGTTCAGATTGAACACGCGGTAATCCAGACTCTTGTCCTGCAATATCTGCTCTTCCCACGGCTGCATTCTAAAATAGGCGTCTCCCTCTTTGGGCTTGACGAAATTGTCATTATTGAAGAAGCGTTTGTTGACAGGGACCATATCCGCCAATATTAACGCGGCAAGGCCTGCGTATAATATGTGACTGGTGCTTGGTGCTTGGTGATTGGTGATTTGATTTTTCCACGCATACCAATAAGTCAATGCAAAGCCTAAGGCTACAAACAACAGACTGCGCCAAGCATCGCTCTTGAGCATTGCTACGCGCTGATCCAGAACAGCGCTGTACAACCACTCCGGTACTTGTCCTTTCCATTGAGCGTCATAAGTGCTCGTCATGTTGAATGATCCGGCAAAGAGTACTGCAAAAAGGCAAAGACCAGCGGTTACACCTCCAGCGATAAAGAGTCCGGTGCGTAACTTCTTCCATTCCACTTCTCCGTTGACAATCTTCTGTAATCCCAAGAAGCCCAACAGGGGCATCGTAATCTCCGCCACCACTAAAATGGATTCCACAGCGCGGAACTTGTTGTACATTGGGAAATAATGGAAGAACAACTCCGTCAACCACATCATATTTTTTCCCCATGCCAAGAAAACGGACATCAGTGTGGCGAACAGCAATGCCCATTTATAGGGGCCGGGAACAATCAGCAGGCCTAATAAGAACAGGAAACAGACAATCGCCCCGACATACACAGCTCCGCTGGTGAACGCTTTTTCGCCATGATAAGTCGGCGCATGGGAGCAGAACTGCTCTGCATCGCGTTTGGGCACGCCCTGTTTGCGCATGGTTTGGCTCAGTTGGCTGTCTTTGCCCAAGTTGTATCCGCTCGCACCACCTTCCCAGTTTGGAATGAGAAGGGTCATCGTTTCGCCTTTGCCGTAACTCCAGTCCGTGGCATATTTGATATCCAAACCTGCATCTTTGCTACTTGGTGATTGGTCACTTGGTTCTTTGGTTAACTCACTGTGTCCGCCGCGCATGGTCTCCTTCAGGTAGGATTGGTTCATCTCCATCCAACTCCACCGTGTCCCTAAGATCATCCCCAGACATACTACCAATACGCCAATGGATACCGCGGACTCTTTCCATTGCTTGTCGCGGATGAGAATGTATATTTCCGCGCACGCCATGACGCCGATAAGCATTGCGATGTAATAACTCATTTGCGGGTGGGAGGTGATACCCAAGAAACCGTATAATAACATTAACGGAGCGCCCAACCAGTACTTGCGCCGCATAATGGCATAGAACCCTCCTATCATCGGTGCAAGGAACCCGATGGCGGTCGCTTTAGTCAAGTGTCCGGCAGGTATGATGAGCAGGAAATAACTGCTCAGTCCTATGGCAAAACCGCCAATGATGCTTAGCCAAGGATTAACGCCGAAACAAAGCAACATCAAAAAGAAACCGCAGAAATAGGCGAATAATAAACCTATCGCTTCCTTTTCACCGTAAAATCCCAAGCGGAAAACTTGTGCCACCTTGTTTTTAATCTCTCCCGAAGGCATTCTTCCCGTAATCTGGTATGTCGGCATACCACCGAACATGGAGTTGGTCCACCATGTTGTTTCGCCCATGCTTTGTTTGTATTCCAAAGCCTCATTGGCGGCTCCTAACCAGTTCATCGTATCGCCCGCATATAATACTTTCCCCTCTAAAACAGGAGAACAATAGGCCATAGCAAACCCTATGAATACTACTAACGCCACTACATAAGGCGCCATTCTTTTCCAATCTATCTTCATTGCTTAATCATTTTGCGTATTTCACATAATTCGTCTTTGACGCGTAAGAGAATTTCCAAGGCAGCCTGGCGCTCGTCGGAGTGCTTGCTGTTGGAATGTAACTCCCGGCGGATAGCCTCCAGCCGCGTAATCTTCAGTTCGTCGCGGATATATTTGATTCGTTTGACGACCTCCTGATCCTCGCGGGTGTAGTAACGGTTCCCGTGTCCGTCCTTGCGTGGATTGAGAACCTCAAACTGTTGCTCCCAATACCGCAGCGTAGAGGCGGGGACACCCGTCTCTTTCTCCGTCTCGCGGAGGGAGTAATATTGCTTTCTAACCTCTTCCAACTGTCAATTATTTGCAAATCTTTAGTTTCTTGCCTTCGCGGATAGCATCGCTCTTCAGCCCGTTCCACTGTTTGAGCTGCTTCACGGAACAGTGGAATTTCTTGGCAATACCGCCTAAAGTGTCGCCTCTCTTGATCCTGTAATACGTTACTCCGTTAACTCTGTAAGCACCGCTGACGGACGTTACTTTCGCTAAATCGATTTCTGCCCGCCGGTTATTAATGAGGCTGTCCGCCTTGTATGCCCGGATACTATCCTCCTGATCGATGAACAATCCTATTTTGTCGGCAGGCAAACATAGCGCGTAGTTTTTCCCGCCCGGCAATATATCCCGTGAGTATTGCGGGTTCAACCGCCGCAATTCGTCCATCGTGATACCCAAACTCTCACTAACCTGTTGTAAATGGAGCCGCCGGGTGGTCTGGATAGTGTCCGTAATCATGATTTTCTCCATCGGAGCCTTGCATATGCCATGTTCTTGACCATAGTTCATCGCATAATTGGCGGCAATGAAGATCGGTACATAGTTTCTTGTCTCCCGCGGTAAATACGGGTATATGGACCAGAAATCGCGCTTGCCTCCGGCTCTCCGGATCGCTTTGTTCACATTGCCGCTTCCGCAGTTGTAGGCAGCGATGACCAAGTTCCAATCCCGGTAAACACCATATACGCTGCTCAGGAACCGGCATGCCGCTTCGGTGGACTTGATCGGATCCATGCGCTCATCTACCAGCGAGTTGATCTCCAGTCCGAAGAGCTTGCCGGTAGCCGGCATGAACTGCCATAACCCTGCGGCTCCGACATACGAACGGGCAACCGGATTGAGTGCGGATTCGATGATAGGCACGTATTTCAGTTCGTGAGGCAGTTTGTACCGATCCAGCGCTTCCTCGAAGATCGGGAAATAATATTCGCTCATCCTCATCATGCGCGCTACCTGCTTGGGGTTGCGTTTGACATATCTTAATATGAACGCGCGTACGCGCTCATTGTACGGCAACTCAATCACACATGGCAGAGCCTGCAACCGTGCCATGTAAACCGAATCGGGCAGAGTGGTGGTGTCATGCACGGCAACACAGTCGGTAGTATCCAACCACTGCAGGCTCCAATCCAGTGTCCGCATCTCTATATCCGTCAGACTGCTGTCGTTCCATAACTTATAGAACGGTGTTACGGGAGCCTCCTCGGCGCTGATGTCTTCCGCCGCCAGACTGTCGGCAACGGTCAGCGGCACTAACTCCAACGACTCTACGCTCATGCTGTCAGCCTGCAGGCTGTCTTGCCTCTCCGCTGCCACTTGCGCCCGGATACATAACGAGACGCACACAATGAATATAATACTAAGAATCTTTCTCAAAATTGAATGGCTAATTTTAATTCCGCACTCTGTTGGTGCTGTAAATCATAATATATCTGCGGCTCTACGTTAAGCGTCAAGTCCGGCGAGATGTCGAAATCAAAGAGCTGTGCGTCCACGTAGGCGTCTATCAGACTCAGCGCATATACCACCACGGTAGCTAAAATCGAGTAGTCTCGATAGCGCCGGTAGGTGTTCTGCCGGCTTTGCAGCGTATTCATCCAGGTGCTTGCTCCACCCACACGGTCCATATCATATCCATCCGGCATGACGGCGATATAACTCTTGCTCGCATCGGTTCCTACCGTTCCGGCTTGCACATCTTTATACAGATCCAGATAAGCCGTTTTGTAGCCGCTGTAGCGGTTCTGCATCATGCTCACGGCGTACCCACAGCCCATGAAAGCACCATATACAATCGGCAGTTTCCAATACGATTTGTTGTATATCTGCCCGGCTCCCGGGAAGATGACGCCTAACCACACTGCCTTGCCGGCATCCGGTTTCTGGAACCAGGTGCTCGTGCTGTCCTGTTGCGCCATCATCGGTAGTGCCAGAACGCCCAACAGTAATATGGTGACAATCCGTTTCAATGCAGCCTGTCAGCTATACGGGCCAACTCTTCTTCATCGCCAAAAGCGATGATTACTTTACCCTCCTGGATCTTCACTTTCAGTCCGCTTGCTGCGCATAGTTCTTGTTCCAACGAGGCGTAGGGGTTCTCTCTCTTGTCTTTCGACTTCCGGCTTTCTACTTTTTTATCTTCTTGTGCCAACTCCTCCACTTTGCGCACCGACAGCCCTTCTTTCAATATCCGCTGATAGAGAGCCAACTGCCGTTCGGCGGACGGAGAACCCAGGATGGCGCGGGCATGCCCCATCTCTATCTTCTTCTCCTTGATACCTACCTGTATCTCAGCCGGTAACTTCAGCAGTCTCAGATAGTTGGCTACCGTAGCGCGTTTCTTGCCCACGCGTTCAGCCATCCGCTCCTGAGTCAGGTCGTAGTCATCCATGAGGCGTTGGTATGCCAATGCGATCTCGATGGCATCCAGATCCTCGCGCTGGATATTCTCTATCAACGCCCATTCCATCACCTGCTCGTCTTTGGCAGTGCGGATATAGGCGGGGATGCGTTCCAAGCCGGCTATCTTGCTTGCCCTGAAACGGCGCTCACCGGCGATAATCATATAACTGCCGTCCCCGTTGTCACGCAGCGTGATTGGAGAGATCACTCCGTGCTCACGGATTGAATCGGCTAACTCTTGCAGCGCCTCTTCGTCGAAGTTCCGCCTCGGTTGGTCGGGGTTGGCTACAATGGCACTGAGTTCAATCTCCGAGATCGAACTGCCACCGTTGGTATCTACATGCGAGGTGTCGATTAACGCATCTAATCCTCGCCCAAGTCCTGTCATCTTTTTCATAGTCTTTTGTCTACTTTTGCCTGTTGATCAGTTCTTTCGCTAAAGCAGTATAGTTCTTCGCACCCTTTGAGGTAGCGTCGTACTCCAGAACCGATACTCCATGAGAAGGAGCCTCACTCAGGCGTACGTTGCGCGCAATAACGGTATTGAATACCAAGTCACCGAAATGGCGTTTCACTTCTTCATAGACCTGATTGCTCAGTCGCAGGCGGTTATCGAACATCGTCAGCAGAAAACCCTCAATTTTCAGTTGCGGGTTCAGCTTTGATTTGATGATTTTGATGGTGTTCAGTAGTTTCGCAATGCCCTCCAATGCAAAGAACTCGCACTGTACGGGGATAATCACACTGTCGCTCGCTGTCAGCGCATTGACGGTAATCAGACCTAATGACGGGCTGCAGTCAATCAGAATATAGTCGTACTCGTCGCGTACCTGATTCAGGATATTCTTCAATAGCAGCTCGCGGTGCTCCATGTTCAGCATCTCTATCTCCGCCCCCACCAGATCAATGTGGCTGGGGATCATGCTCAGTCCTTTGGTGCTTGTCGGTACAATGGCTGCGTGGGGATCTACTCCGTTCACCAAACACTCGTATATCGTGTTGCTCAACTCGCGGATCTCAATCCCCAGACCGGACGAGGTGTTCGCCTGCGGGTCGGCATCAATGAGCAGCACTTTCCGGCCTTGCTTGGCTAATGCTGCCGCCAAGTTGATGGAGGTCGTCGTTTTGCCCACGCCTCCTTTTTGGTTTGCTAATGAAATGATCTTACTCATATATGTTCAATTATTGTTTCTGCTTCTAACTGTCTGCAGGCATAGTTCCGATACCTGCAATGGTTTGTTCCGTGGCACGTGCAGGGCCTGCATCGTAAATCATGGCGGTGGATAATATCCGCCGGATTTTGCTTCCAGCCTGCAAAACCGATGATCGGATCCGTGGCGCACCATACGCTGACGGCTCTCAATCCGACTAAACTCGCTAAGTGCTGGTTGGCGCTGTCCATGCAAATCATGACATCCAAACGGCGCATTAGTTCCAGTTCCTCTTTCAGTTGTAGCTTGCCTGCCACGCTCTCCGTCCGGGGAAAGACTTTCGCCCATTGACGCAGCATCTCGCACTCCACTTTGCCGGCTCCGAAGAGAAAAACCTTCGTCTCCTCATTTTTAGTCAGCTGCGCTATAATATCTTTTGTCACGCGGTAGGGGAGCATGTTCGACCGCGATTTGGCAAACGGTGCCAGACCGATCCATCGTCCCTCTTTCTCACCGAATTTCTCGGTCACGGCCTTGGCTACCGTGTCATTCTTAGGCAGCTCCTCAAAAGTTTCGTCGGTCTCTAATCCGGCTCTCAGGAAGGTCTCTCTGTACCGTGCGAACTCCGAGGGCAGTTGCTTCCTGCCGATACCGAACGTGGTAATCAGGTGCTTCTGCAGCCTGCCGTAACGGATCCTTGTCACCGGTTTGCCGCTCAGTCGCATCAGTGCGCCTAACACGATGGTTCTGGGCACTTTCTGCAGGTCAATCACGGCATCCGCTTCGTCTCTTAGTTCATGCCATAATGTCCACACGCCGTGCCAGTCTAAGTGGTTGTCCACCTCACGGAATGTTACATTGGGGAAAGGCGCGAACATCGCCTCAAGCTTCTTCTTGCTCGCAACGATGAACCGATCATTCGGATAGCGCTTGCTGAGGGAGGCAACAACGGGGACCGTCATCGCCACATTGCCCAGTGTCGCTAACCGAATAATCAAGTACGTCATGTTACTTCAAGTCTGTGATCTTGCTGAAATCCTGATCTCCGTAGTCCAGATTCTCGCCGCCCATGCCCCAGATAAAGGTGTAGTTGTGCGTAGCAGCAGCGCTGTGGATGGACCACTCCGGACTCAGTACGGCTTGGTTGCCCTTCATCCAGATGTGCCTCGTCTCTTCTACCTCGCCCATGAAGTGGCAAACGGCTTGCTCCTCAGGCACCTCGAAATAGAAATAGGCTTCCATACGGCGACTGTGAACGTGTGCCGGCATGGTGTTCCATACGCTTCCGGGAGCCAACTCCGTCATGCCCATCTGCAACTGGCAGGTAGGCAGAACTTGGTTAACCAGCATCTTGTTAATATCACGCTCGTTGGACATCTCCAGACTTCCCATATGAGCCACTACGGCATCGGCTTTCGTCACTTTCTTGTCCGGATATGCGCAGTGGGCGGTGGTGGAGTTGAAATAGAAGAGGGCAGGGTGGTTGGCATCCACGCTCTCGAACTTCACTTCACGGTCGCCGCGACCCAGGTAGAGTGCCTCTTTGTAGTCGAGTTCAAAAACCTCGTCACCGGCTATCACGCGTCCTTTGCCGCCCACGTTGAAGATACCCATCTCGCGGCGGGGCAGGAAATAAGGTGCCTTCAGCGGATCGATGGCCTCTAACAGCAGGGTCTCGCCTACCGGCATGGCACCGCCGACGATCATGCGGTCGTACATGGAGTAAACCATGTTCACCTCGTTCTTCACAAACACGTTCTCGATCAGGAAATCCTTGCGGAGTCTGGTCGTGTCATAACTCTTCGCGTCAATCGGGTTGGACGCATACCGTACTTCATAATTTGTTTTCATATCTGTGTGATTTTGTCTTTTGTCTAAATTTCTTTATCGGCCAGTAGTAGCCTATATTGATACTCAGGTCCATCGGACTCGCCATGGTATAGTGGTCCGTTACGGTAGTACCCACCACACCTCCGAAAGAGTAGTCAAACCGCACCTCCAACTCGTAGATTCCGGCTTTTTTCGTCTTTACGTAGAATCCGGTGCCTGCCGCTAATCCCCAATCAAACGGACGCTCGATATAGTTGCTCTCGTCCTTTACGCAATAACCGATCTGCGGTCCAAGATTGAAGAACCACCGGCATAAGTCACTGCCGAAATTGAGGTTCATCAGGATGGGTAGTTCGATGTAATGCAGGTTATGGTAGGTATGTCCGATGGTTTCGTTGCCGTGCGCCCATCCGCGGTGCATGTAGTTCAGCTCCATCTGGAAATGGCAGTATTTGTGTCCCGCAAAACGGAACACGAGTCCGGCATTACCGCCTAACACGCACGCATTGGTGATAGGCGTCATGTTCTCTGCCGCCGGTTGGAAAATCACCGTCCCTGCGCTCACGCCGCCATGGGCACCCACCCAGTATTCGGGGTTGCCCAACCGTGGCTGTGCCTGTGCGGTTAAACCGGTTACCAGACCCGTCACTATCAATACTATGTATCGTCTATAATTCGTAATTTTTAATTTTCAATCACCTTCACCACCGCGTTCTGGTATCCTCCGTTATTCACTTTCTCCCATCGGATAGTCGATTGCAGTCCCTGGTGTGCTTTCTCGCCCTCCAGCCATCCGATCAATGCCCGCATTAAATCATAGCCCAGTAAATCATATCTCGGAGCCTCGCCTACGTGCTCGTTTACAAATGTCTGTGCCCATTGGGCGTCATAAGCCTCGTGTCCTTCGCCTTTCGTAAACATGGAGGTATATACCTGCGGCAGTTCTATGTCTTCTTTCTGCCATGAGTACTGGCTCACGATCCGGATCCTGTATCCTGCTTCCTTGAGTTTTACGATTTGCGGCAGAATGATACGCACGTGTTGGTAGCGGTCGCTGTGCAGGATAAACAGGTTCTCGCGAGTGCGGTCTAATGCGTAGTATGCGCTGTCGTTCATCAGATCATGCAGTGCCAGACTGGTGAACGGAATATCGTCTGCGCGCATCCGGGAACGCAGCATGCGTATGGCTGGAGTAAAATCCGCCTCGCGTACATCTACCATTACGATGTTCGTGCTATCTACTCTTCCGCGCATCCATTGGCACAGACTGTCCGCTTCCTGCATGTCCGTGGAGTTGAACTGCAGCACCTGCGGATGGCTTGCCAGCTCTACATCGTCGCTGAACGGCAGTAACAGCGGCACATTGTGCGCGTCGCACCACGCCGCCATTCGCTCGATTTGGATCGGATAAACGAGACCCAAGACCGCCTTCATACTGTCTAACTCCGTGCTGTCGCACAACGCCTGTACCTTGCGCTCGCTACGTTCCGTGTCATAGACATGCAGCTTGTATAACGTGCTGTCATTTTGTATGTCTTTCAGTGCCAGCAGGGCGCCTTGATAGAACTCCATCATCCTTTCGGCGTTCGTGCTGCGTTTGGTCTGACGGCTCTCGAACGGTAACATGAGTGCCAGTTCCACTACTTTCCGGCTCTCAGGCACAATACTGTCCTGTACCGCGGCACTGTCCGTGTGCTCCACTTGTACGCTGTCCGCTTTCGCAGGAACGGGGGCGGGCACTACGGTCTCTGTGATCTTGGTTTCCACTACTTGAGGCTTGCTCTCAATCACCACGGGCCTTTTCGTCGGCAGGTAGAGCGTCTCGCCGTAGTGCAGACCCCGCTCGCGTAACTGAGGGTTGAGGCGCACGATCTCGCCTTGCGGAACATTGAAATTCACGCCGATGCGGTAGAGACCTATACTTTTCTCCACCTGATAGACATATACCTCCTCGCCGTTGATGGTATCCAGCGGATAGTTCAGCAACTCTTGTGCGAAGAGTGTTGAAAACTGCAAACGGATGACTGACAGGACTACAAGTCCGAATAACTTAGAATGTCTTTTCATCTTTCACTTCTCATTTTTCACATTTCATATCTGCGTTTCCGTATGATCCATACGATCCCGCCTATTAGCGCCAGAATGCTGACGGGCAGCGCCACACTGACGGCTTGTATCTCTGTGCGTTTGTCGTGTGCGCGCTTGTCGTTCAACAGGCGTAGCACCACGCTCTTCTCCCGTAATCCGATCAATCCTTCGCTGTCGGTGAGCCAGAGAACGGCGTTCGTCACAAAATCGCGGTTGCTGAACTGCATGCCGCTGTACCGGTCGTAGCCCATGGGTAGTACTTGTCCTTTCTGGGTCTCGTTCAGCAATATGCTTCCGCTGCCGATCACCACCTGCCGGGTTTTCACACTCGTCTTGCGGATAGCTTCGTCGCTCTCAATACCTTCCGGTGCTATGCGGTGGGCGTATGCACTCGCAAAACGGCCTTCTAACGACACCGCCACCGGCACGTATTGGTACACAAAAGTGTTCATATCCGGATTCATGTCGTTCAAGTCGACTTCGCCCGGTGTGGCGGTCACGCGGCTGGCGGTGCTGGTGGCTAACAAGACACGTTTCTCGATGCCGTCCTCGCCGCCCACGGCATCTATCGGACTGACGAACGTACTCATCACCTGACCCATGTTACGCGTGACAGGCGAACCCTGACTCGTCAGTAGCAGCGGCGCGTAGGTCCACGGCATCGGCTGGAGATTAGGCGCTTGCGGATCGCTGCTCACGTTCACCGGTATAGGCAGGCATTGTATATCCTGCACCAACGCCGGATTGACACGCACTCCGTATTTGAAAAACATCTCCGTCAGCCCCAAATCCAGCGCTACTATAGGCGTAAATCCTTCGCTCTGTAGCACCTTCTCGCTGAACTGCACTCCGTTCACCGCCCATAATACCGTGCCGCCCCGCATGATATACTGGTCGATTACGAACTTCTCCTGCTCGCTGAACGCCCGCTGCGGATCAATGATCAGCACCGCCTTGTACCCGTCTAAGATATGAATGTTAATCAGTCTTTGAGCGACTTCGTCGCGGTCTTTTGTCTTTGAGCGAAGCGGTCTTTCGTCTATCTGTCCCCGATCCACTTGGTAGTACTTGCTCAGTGCGCTCATCAGGTCATACGTGTGTGCCTCGTCCGGCTCACCGTGCCCTTCTAAAATCGCTATGCGGGGTGTCTCTGTCTGTTGCAGCAGGTGCAGCGCTTCCATGAACGCAAACTCCAACTGCTCGATACTGGCGTTCAGATTCTCCTCGCCGCTGAGGCCTCGGGTGTTCTTCAGGAGCGTCACGACGGCTCTCTTGCCCTTGTATTCCATTACCGCGTAGGGCCATACGGTCGTCTGTGCCGTCTTCCCGTTCTGCTCCCGCTCGTGGATAACAATAGGTCTCAGGCCTAAGGAATCTGTTACCTTCGTACCTCGTACATTGTTCCTTCGTACGTCCCCATACACTCCCATCTCCTCAATGGTCTCCTCGGTAGCTTTCTTCAGCCGCCGGAAACCGGCATTGAGGTCGCCGTCTAACAGTACCGTCACCTCAATCGGCTCATCCGTTGCGCGGAGCAGTTCTTTCGACGCCTTGCTCAGACTATAGTGCTTGTCGTCCGTCATATCCCAACGAACCGGCAAAAAGTATGCCGCCGCATTCACTGCCGCTAACACACATGCAACTATAATCGCATTACGCCATTTCATTTTAAGTACTGTCACTAACTATTTCTTAATCTTCTCCCAAACCTCCTGATTGATTACTACCGGATATTTGGCGCGCAGTTTCTTGATCCATTCGGCCTCCAGGTAGTCCTGATAATCGGTCGTCACTTTGCCCTTCTCGTCGTTCCATACCTCGGGGGCTTTCAGTTTCTTGCCCATGCAGATTACCTCCGGCATGGCCTCGTTCGGCGTGAACTCCGCTTTCTTGTCCTTGAATCCGAATTTGTCTATCGCGCCGTTCTTGCCCTGCTCCCACAGACCGTGCTGTACCTTCACGTACTTCACGCTGTCGGTGTTGATGCGGCGCTCGATATAGCTGTGGATAGAGTCGGGGTTGGCGCTCTTGACAATCGCCTTGGCGGCTCTTGCGCTGCTCTTGCTCTTGGCCTGGATGAGGTAGCCTTTCCATTTCGGTTGAGACCACGTGTACTCTTTCTTATGTGCCTTGAAATAAGCCTCTAATCCTGCTGTGTCTTTTGCCGCTTTGTCCCACACCTCGCGCAGTGATACCTCGAACAGCAGAATACCGTCGTGGTACTCTTGTACAAGGTTCCTCAGCTCCGGATACTTCTCCTCCAAGTGTTCGTCAGCGTAGGCTTTTACCTCTGCGTCGCTCATCGTTTCGGGCAGTTTGTACTCGGCTCTTGTCTTGCGTACGAAACTCTTGTCCGCCTCTTTGCTACGCTCATCACGCAGTACCTGACGCTGGATCTGTGCTCGCATCGAGTCGAGCGGCTGGATTCCGCGCTCGTCCTCTTTGTACAGGATATGCCATCCGTATTGGGTGCGGATAGGAGCACTGATCTCGCCTGTCTTCAGTCCGAACGCCGCGTCCTCAAACTCCTTCACCATCATGCCTTTGCCGAACCAGCCTAACTCGCCGCCGCGCACACTGCTGCCGCGGTCGTCAGACTCAGCTTTCGCTACTTCGGCGAAATTCTCTCCGGTCACGATCTTGGCTATGCTGTCGATCTGTGCACGTTTGATGGCGTCCAGACTGTCGGCCGGCACCATCTTCATGATATGACTGGCTTTGACCTCTTTGTGGTCAATCTCTTCTTCTACCAGCACAATGTGCCATCCGTACTGGGTGCGGAACGGCTTGCTGATTCCGCCCACAGGAGTGTTATATACCGCCTCCTCCAACGGATAGACATAACGGAACGGAGTAATCCATCCTAACTCGCCACCCGTCTCCTGCACGTTCGGGTCGGTGCTCATGTCGCGGGCTACCATCGCAAACGGATCTTTCTTGTACCGCATGGCACGCGAACCTCTGGCTTTGATCGGATGACCCACTACAATGCGGTTGTATGCGGTGTTGATCTTCTCCCATGCCTCGGCCTGTGCAGCGCTGTCGGCGGTCATCGGACACTGTATAGCAATGTGTGCCGCGCGGCGGTCTTTCGCCATGTGCCTCCAACTCATCTCAATCAGGCTGTCCATTGCACCCTCGTCCTGAAGGTACCTGGGGGTTGCCTGCGCGCGGTAGCCCTTCAGCTCTTTCTTGAAACTCTCCGTGGTGTCAATGCCCTTCGCCTCGGCTTCTGCTACTTTGAGTTTGAAGTTGATGAACATGTCCAGGTACTCGTCCATTGTCTTCGGATCAATGGCGCCTGCCTGGTTGTTCTTTTCGTAGATGTACAGAAACTCCTCGGCACTGATGGCCTTTCCGTTAATCGTCATCAGCGGCTCCACAGCCAACATGCTCAAGCTCATTACCGCTGCGGCTAAAAATAAAAAACTCTTTTTCATGATTTGGTATATATTAAAATGTTCTTTATCGTAATCGGTATTTTGTCGGACTCATATCGGACTCATATCGGACTCTTGTCCTGTTCATAATTGCGTGAAAAAATGTCTAATCTTTCTTTATGTACTTTCCGTAGCTTTGTTCAAACAGTCTTACCGCTTGGTCCATGCTTCCGAAAAGCTCGCCGCCCGAAGCGTTCATATGTCCGCCACCCCGGAAGACCTCGCTTGCCCAGACGTTCACGGGTCTGTCGCCCTGCGAGCGGAACGAGATACGGATCCGCGATTTAGGGGTACCCGGTTTGGCGCGCTCTTCCCGCATGAACACGGAGTAAAAGACGTCGCCGATCTGTAGAGGCATGTTCACTAACCCTTCGCAGTCGCCCGGCTGGTGGTGGTAGCGCTCTAACTCGTCCGCAGTCAGGGTTATCAGTGCCAGATGGTGCTCGGGATAAATCCGCATCTTGCGGTGCAACGCATAACCGATGAGCCGCATGCGGTCACTCGAATACTGGTTAAACACCGCGTCGTAGATGGCGTCTTTCTGCACGCCCGCGCGTAATAAAGAAGCTATAATATCGTATAACTCTGCGCTCGTCGAGTTGTAACTGAAATTACCAGTGTCCGTCATCAAACCCGTATAAATACAGGTCGCAATCTCTGCTTTCAGCGCAAGCGGTCTTTCAGCTGCTATTAACTTATACACGATCTCGCATGCCGAACTTGCTCCGGAATCCACATGTTTTTCGTCGTACCACTCCTTTGGTCTTTGAGCGACTTCGTCGCGGTCTTTCGACTTTTGACTTTCGACTAATATATGGTGGTCAATCAGTATCTTCGGGCAACCGTTGGCCAGCATCTTCTCGCCCATCGGACCGATTCGCTTCGGGTCGTTGAAATCCGTGCAGATAAACAGATCAGCCTTCGCTATAATCTCATTGCACTTCATCTGGTTCTTCTCGTACACCAGAATCTTGTCCGCTCCCGGCATCCAGTTGAAGAACGCCGGAAAAGCATTCGGTACAATCACCGTTACTTGTCCTGCAGCAGGCTCTGCCTGCGG
>ODAI013510222.1_pt1 | contig 63829 bp, 60 predicted proteins | sample 1539321 | NCBI WGS metagenome assembly ODAI01 (sample SAMN02144231, study PRJEB22623) | gut metagenome | biome: sheep rumen | host: Ovis aries | place: New Zealand
CGTCAAGAGAAAGGGTAGCTATGCCATTTAGGGAGCCGTCGGCACGTTTGCCTGCAAGAAAGTCGTAATAGCCCTGACAGGATATCATGGCACCGTTGTCACCGCAGTATTTAAGCTCAGGCATATATACCTTGAAACCGCGCTTGTCGCATTTCTTTTGCAGCAGTTCTCTTACACCCGAATTAGCAGAAACACCACCTGCAAGACCTATGGTCTTGTAGCCGAGGTTTTCTGCAGCCAGCATGGTCTTATCTACCAGTGCTTTAGCCACTGTTGCCTGGAATGAAGCCGCCATGCCTTCGCGGTCTATGGGGACACCTTTCTGTTCGGCATTGTGGACGAGATTTATCACCGCGGTCTTCAGTCCCGAAAAGCTCAGGTCGTACTCACTGCCCTGCACACGGGGCTTAGGCAGAGCGTAGGCCTTTGGGTCGCCCAGCTTTGCGGCGGCATCTATGAACTTTCCGCCCGGGTATTCGTAGCCCAGTGTTCTTGCCACCTTGTCAAAGCACTCACCTGCTGCATCATCACGAGTTCTGCCGACAACGTGGTAGTGGGTATAATCCTTTACCTCGACGATATGGGAATGTCCGCCCGAAGCGACAAGGCAGAGATATGGCGGTTCAAGGTCGGGATGGGAGATATAGTTTGAAGCGATGTGTCCCGCGATGTGATGTACGGGTACAAGAGGCTTTTTGGTGCTCATCGCAAGTCCCTTGGCAAAGCTTACACCAACCAGCAGCGCACCTATCAGTCCCGGTGCGTAGGTGACGGCTATAGCATCTATGTCATCCATTGTGCAGTTTGCTTCTTCCAGTGCGGCTTTTGCCACCCACGAGATATTCTCCGCATGGCGGCGTGAAGCTATCTCGGGGACAACTCCGCCATAAAGCCTGTGTTCATCTATCTGTGAAGCGACGATGTTTGAAAGTACTGTCCTTCCGTTCTCTGTAACGGATATGGCAGTTTCGTCGCAAGAGCTTTCTATTCCTAAGATCTTCATATTATCCTCCGTATCGGGCATCAGCCCGTTCAGCGTTTGTGTATCAAACAGCATTCCGCTGTTTTGCAAAACCCGAGTTTCAGCGCAAGTCCTGCCGAAGCTGTATTCCTCGAGTGGCACGCCCATACGGGAACTTTACCGCTTTGCAGTATATACTCGGTCATCTTTGCGGCAACGCAGTATGCAAGTCCTTTCATGCGGAACTCCTCTGCTGTTTCAACACCTGTATCGACTTCATTTCCGCCAATAGCAGCCGAAAAAGCCCATGCTGCAGGTCTGTTCTCAAAGGTCACACAGAAGCCTGTTCCTCCCGTGAGGAATCTCTCTGTATCCTCCCACGAAAATGCAGGTACGATACGCCCCTCAGTCTGCGATATCAGTCCGAGGTCAAACCGTTTCAAAGTGTATCCGTCTGGCAGGTGATATATCGGCGGTGAGTTCTTTTTATATTCAAAGAAAAATCTGCTGTCCACAGCAAACTCTTCACGGAAATGTTCTGCCATTTCATCGTCGGCAAACAGCATCAGACGCCGTCCGCCGGTCAGCATAAGTTCTTTGACACTGTTTATAAATGTATCATCAGCTTCTCCTGCAATATGCCCGAAACCGCACAGATGATGAAACAGCACAGCCTTTCCGTCGGTATATATATCCCCTGTCTGCCTGTTTTCGGCAATTGAAAGCGGATATACCTTGCCGAAAGGCAGAGCATCAGCGATATGTATATATTCGTTGTGTTCTTTTTGTGGTATCTTCCTGAATACAGCCATGATCCACCTCGTTATCAGGTGCTTTGCTTAGTCATTATAACAGCGTTTTCGCAAGGGTCATCGTAAAAGTTCCTGCGAACTCCTGCTTTTTCAAACCCCAGACTTTCATACAGCGCTATTGCCGCCGAATTCGACTCCCTGACCTCCAGCACCCAGCTTTCGGCTTCGGAAAGCTCCTTGAATATCTCGTCAAACATCGCCCGCGCAATTCCTTGTCTGCGGAATTCGGGAAGTACACAGATATTATTTATCTCAGCCTCTCCTGCTATGTACCAGCAGCTGAGAAAACCTGCAGCTTTGCCTTCTGCATATGCAAGCAGAGTGCGGTCATTCGGATTATTCAGCTGTGCCCGACAGACTTCCTCGCTCCAGGCTTCTTTCAGACAGGCAGCAGAGAGTGCTGCGGCTTCTGCCACATTATCTTCTGTCATAGGTACTATTTTCAGCATGGCTTATCACCTGTCAGCAGATATGAACCTTCTGTCCGCAGTATCTTCACTGCAACGTTCCTGAATCCTGCCGCCCTTGCCTTTTCCCTGAGGTCACGCGGCGGTGTACCAAGACCTGTATCACTGTCAAACGTGAATACGCATACAAATCGTCCGTCCGTTTTCAGCACCCTGAGTATCTCACGGAGTGCTGCTTTTTTGTCCTTCCACAAGGGTGGAGTGTACAGGGTGGTCACGCAGTCGAAAAAATTATCAAAATATGGAAGTTCTTCAATATCCGCCTGACCCATAAGAGCTATCTCATCGATGCTCCTGCTTCTGTCAGAGGGGGATATATCTATCCCGTAGAGGTCAAGTGCCTTGTCGCTCAGCTTTTGCAGCATTGTATCGCTGCCAATACCTATATCCAGCAGTCTGCCGCCTATAGGTGCTTTGATGAACTGCCTTGCGGCAGCGTAATGTTCATTGGATTCCTTTCGCCTGTTCAGGGCGTTTTTTACGTATTCAAAAAACATTAAGTTCATCTGTTTTCGATACACTCCTTAACAGCGTCGATCAGCTTGTCCATCTGTTCATCAGTTCCGATGGTTATACGAAGCCATTTGTCTATAACGGGTTTTTTGAAGTAGCGTATGAATATACCCTTTTCTCTGGTATAGGCGAATATCTCCTCTGCAGGGATAGTTGGGTGTGAAACGAACAGGAAGTTTGTTTCGCTGTCGGTTACCTTGAAGCCCATCTCCCTGAATGCCTTTGCAGAACGGTCGCGGGTCGCCTTAATCTTTTCTACGGTATCGCGGAAATACTTCTCATCGTTAAGGCTTGCGATAGCAGTCTCGATAGCCAGCTGATCCAAAGGATAGCTGTTGTAGCTGTCCTTGACTGCCTGCATATAGCTGATAAGCTCGGGCTGTGCAAAAGCCATGCCGATCCTCATGCCTGCCAGTGAACGTGACTTGGAGAAGGTCTGGGTAACGATAAGATTATCGTACTCCCTGATAAGTTCAACACAGCTGTAACGTCCGAAATCCACATAAGCCTCGTCGATGATAACTATAACATCGCGGTTGTGTTTAAGCAGGTCGATGATGAAGTCCTTGCCTACTCCGATAGCTGTAGGTGCATTCGGGTTTGGTATTACCACACCGCCGTTCTCGGGATAGAAGTCCTTTACATTTATAAGGAAGTCGCCGTCAACGGGCTTGGTCTCATAGGGTATTTTCAGAAGCTCACACCATACAGGATAAAAACTGTATGTTATATCGGGGTAGAATACAGGCTTATCCGAGTTGAAAAATGCTCTGAAAGCTGTTGCGAGAACATCGTCCGAGCCGTTGCCGCAGAACACATTCTCAGGTGCGAGACCGTATCTTTCCGCGAGGGCTGCCTTCAGCGGCACAGCATCCGCAGAGGGATATTTTTTCAGATCAAATATATCCTTTCGGCGCAGTACATCCTGTACACCTGCCGCAGGTGGATAAGGGTTCTCGTTGGCATTCAGCTTTATGATGTTTTCATTCTTCGGCTGTTCGCCTGCTACATACGGTTCGATATTTATAAGATTTTTTCTCCAAAGTTTTTCACTCATTCCAATGCACTCCTTACATTTCGGGCATATCCGATTACATTATATCACAATGGCGGCTTACTGTCAAATTCAGCATGGTAAAGTATTACCATGCTACCAACATAAACAAGTATAGCACACTTTGTTGTATATGTCAATAGCCGCATATTCGTTTTATGCATATCATACATTATGTTACGTATAAACATATCGCCTGATTATCATGTCCTTTTATATGTGAATATTTCTTTTGCGGCGGCGTGGGAAAGCTATTTGATGAATATATTCAATTAATTTTCATCAAATGCTTGAAATTCGGTAAGTTTTCTGATATAATTATATAAATGCATTTTGTTAGATGACTTCTGATGAGTATAGATGTTTTGGAGGAATGAACATGGATCTTCAGAAATTTGTAGATAGTTATGTGACTATGTCTTGTATCATTTCCGTACGGACGTTTCCTGACGGTCATTACGGAGATATCAGGCTGGTATGCGCCAACAAGGCATATATAGATACTATTGAAGATCCTGAGAATATTGCGTATTCGGAAATGCTTAATAATAAGTTCGTACCCGATTCGCCATATGAGATCTATATACCGAAGGATCTGAACTTTGAGGATGCGTGCTACCGCTGTGCTGTTCTTAAAAAGCCGTTCCATACTTATATACATCCCGAAAGGTACAATTTCTGGCTGGATACGTATATCATGCCTCTGACATTTGACGAGGGTGACAGGCATTATTGCATATACTCTCAGGAGATAACGCCCTGTGCAAGCACCAGGCGTATGTCCAATCTTGATGCAGGGGTCGCAGAGTCGGTACTTCAGACTTGTATAAAGCTTCATGACGGCAGTGATTTCAATCAGACAATGGATGAGATCGTAAAAGACCTCTGTAAACAATGCGAGGCAGATAAGGTATGCCTTATACTTACGGACATGAAAGAGAGAACGTTCTCGATACTGAGCGAAGCAGCAGGTTCACCCATTGCTGATTATTCCGTTGAGGACTATTTACGCAGCAGATATGAGGATTTCTTTGATATCATAGAAACATGGGATCAGGCTATTGCCGGAAGTACCTGCCTTATTATACAGAACGAGAGGGATATGGAGGTGCTTTATGAGCGCGATCCTGTGTGGGCAGCATCCATGCAGGAGGTCGATGTGCATACCATAGTGCTGTTTCCTCTTGTGTATAACCATGAAACTCTGGGATATATCTGGGCGATCAACTTCAAAGCAGAGAACACTATGCGTATACGTGCGCTGCTAGAACTGGCAACATTTTTTATCGCCTCCGAGATAGCTAATCAAAAGCTGTTGGATCAGATGAAGATGATGAGCTGGTCAGATATGCTTACAGGTGTCAACAACCGTAATGCCATGAATCTGAGGGTCGATAGTATCGTCAATGGCGAAGAGGAACTCCCCGATGAAACTGCCGTTATCTATACAGATATAAACGGTCTTAAACAGGTGAACGATAACGGAGGCCATGCAGATGGAGATCGTATGCTGAAAAAGGCTGCCAATATTCTGAAGGATGTATTCCCCGACGGAGATATCTACCGTGCGGGCGGTGACGAATTCATGGTGCTGGTAACAGGTGTGCCCGAACATATAATAGAAGAAAGGATAGAAAAGCTGAAGGTTTATCGTTCTGATAAGGCAGATGTGAGCTTTTCGGTGGGCTATTTCTGTTCTTGTGGAAAAACTGATATACGCCATGCTATGACTATGGCTGATAAGCGTATGTATGATGACAAACAGCGCTATTACCAGGATCACCCGTACCGCAAGCGCAGATGAATACCCTGAAAATAAACGGGTCTGTTCCGGAGAGAACAAGCCCGTTTTTCATATCATACTATTTATCTGATACCGTGATAGTTAATGAAGCTTTGTGTGCCGCTGATATACCGCATTATACAGGCGCATCAAGTGGTTTGCCAACGGATAGCCACGTATTTAATTGGCATCAAAATAATTGCAGCGTACATAATACTTGCGAACGTAGACTCAAATGCAGATTTTTTATGTCTTAAATCTTTACTTTTTTAAGAAAATATGTTATGATATAAATTATGATACTATATATTCTGAACAAAGAGACCTACTCTTATAGTCATCTTTTAAAAAGGAGGACAGCATGGAATTCTTAAAACAAAATCAGTTGAACATATTGCTGTTTCTCAGCGGTGTCTGTGCGGCAATGTGGGTGATGGTGTTTTTTTCCAGATCTATACCGATAAAACGCAGAAATGCACTGGGTACTATAGAACTCTGTTCGACTCTGCTTCTTATTTCAGATCGGCTGGCATATATTTATCGCGGTAAACCGGGAGATCTTGCCCGTGTAATGGTCAGGGTCAGCAATTTTGGCGTATTCATGATGGTACTTGTGATACTGAAAGCTCTGAACCAATATCTGAAAAGTATCCTTTCTGCATCTGATGATCATAATGAGCCGTCAGCACTGCTGCGAGCGGCGGATATAGTTATATACATAGATGTGGTAATGACGATACTGACGCAGTTTACAGGCTTTTACTACTACTTCGATGAATTCAACCGATATCAGCGGGGCAGCGGAATATTTTTCAGCGTATCTTTACCGCTTCTGGCATTCGTTTTTCAGCTTTCCGATATCATGCGCCGCAGAGAACGTCTTAGCACGAGAATGCTGATGTCACTGATAATATTTACGACTCTGCCTGTTATAGCTTCGATGATACAGCTTTTCGCGTATGGAATTTCGCTGACAAGTATCTCTATAGTCGCACCGTCGATGCTGCTGTATCTGTTCTCGCTTATAGAAATGAATGAAAAGGTTGAAAAAGCCAAGGATCACGAGATCGAACTACTGAAAGAAGAACAGGAAGCTATGCAGCAGCTGTTTGAACAGACAGCTATGGCACTGGCAGGGGCAATAGATGCAAAGGATAAGTATACTCACGGACACTCTCGCCGTGTGGCAGAATACTCCCAGCGTATAGCCGAATATGCAGGTAAATCCCATGAAGAAGTGCAGGATATATACTACTCGGCGCTGCTTCACGATGCCGGCAAGATAGGCGTGCCCGATGTTATAATAAACAAGGAGGGCAGGCTGACCGACGAAGAATTTGCAGCTATCAAGACCCATCCGTCAATAGGAAGTCAGATACTTTCAAGTATAAATATATCACCGTCGCTGAGTATAGGTGCCAGCTATCATCATGAACGCTATGACGGCAGGGGATATCCCTCGGGGCTAAAGGGCGATGATATACCTGAAATCGCTAGGATAATAGCTGTGGCTGATGCTTATGATGCCATGACATCCAAAAGAAGCTACCGTGAACCGATGCCGCAGCAGCTGGTGCGTGAAGAGCTTGTAAAGGGCTCCGGGACACAGTTTGATCCGGTATATGCAAAGATAATGCTCCATCTTATCGATGTTGATACAGAATACAACATGAAGGAGCACGAAACAATAAAAGAGCTTTCGGGCAACTCTGAAATGGTTTGCACTGAATTCAGGACGGAATTCAGTGAGGGTGTTATTGCAACACGCGAGGAGATGACTATACATCTTAATTATATCTCTGATGACGATGATGATCCTGTTCCTACCCTGATATTGTTTGACTCACTGGATCAGAAAGTACACTGCGATGACACTAGCAAGAAGATAGTGAACTACTTTGAGTACTGTGAGATAAGGCTTGACGGACACGTTGAACGTTCCGGCGCAAGAGAGATACAGAACGAGATCATATACGACAGCGGTATCAGCCGTGATGAGCTTCTGCGGAAGTTTAAGAGCGGTATAGCCTACGATATAACGGCTGTTAAGTACAATGACCATGTCAGGGTCAGGATAGAGAACGAGTATCGTTCGATCGAGGTGATAACTGCACTGCCGGATAATTCCAGATATGTGTTCCTTAGCTTTACAGGCAGAAACTGCAGGATAAACAGCTTCAGGACACAGAAGACAGGTGTTACTGCGGATGAGAATTCCATAAAGCGTATCGCGCCTGAAATAAGCTATATCAAAGTACCCGCAGGAAATGTTCCCAATATACAGATCGACGGATGGCGTACAGCTTACACTAACGGTGAAGAACTTGTTAGTGAAATGAAGATATTTTTCCACGCCATGAGCCTGCCGACGGCAAGACTTATATGGCATTGTCCGTTTATTGTATTGTACAGCTCGGATAACGGAAAGATCAAAGGTCCTAATTACCGGGAGCTTGCGCTGATAAGGTTTGACGGCGAATGCTGGGATGAAAAACGTATGGTAAACAATGATATACAGATAAGCAGGACCGATGATTTTACAGGCTGGGAAAACTGGAAGAATACAAACAAACAGGGCGCTGACTGCAACGCTCAGCTTGTAAAAAATGATAACATCATTGATACAAATATCGAATATAACGGTCTTGTTCTGAAAATCAAAACACAACTGCCTAAAGGAGAGATATCAAAAGTATATGTATCCATAACGGGAGATCAGTGTGCCATCACGAATATATGGATAAAGTGAATAACGGATATATGTGATGACTAAAACATCCGCCTTTAGGGTGGATAAACATATAGAAGTTTATATTATTTATCGGGGGAAGCTTTTCTGAAGAAAAGTTTCCCCCGAACCTATCCGGATCCAAACAGACTTTTTACTCTTTATGGCAGTGGGTAGATGAAAAGACAGGAGTATATCTCAGCAAAGCAGAAAATTTGAGGAAACCATTCTTCAGAAAGGTTTCCTCCGGTAGTTATCATAAATAATCTTTATAAGCACCCGTATTACATCGTATGCAAACGCAAACAGCCGCATACTCATGGATGCGGCTGTATATGTCAGATATCAACCCTTTACGGCACCTGCGGTAAGGCCGTCAACGATCTTGTTGGAGAATGCGCAGTAAACTATGATAGTCGGGATTACGGCTATCATGATGGCTGCAAACATCTGTGAATAGTTTGTATTGTATGGTCCTACGAACTTGGACAGTGATACCGGAAGTGTCTTTTTGGTTTCATCGGAGATGAATACCATTGCAAGAAGAAGTTCGTTCCAGTTGCCGACGAAAGTCATAAGACCTGTTACAAACAGACCTGTTCTGCCGAGGGGCAGGCATATCTTGAAGAATATCTGGAAGATATTAGCACCCTCCATACAAGCACATTCGATAAGCTCGTTAGGCATACTCGTGAAGAAGCCTTCCATAATGAATATCGTAATAGGAAGTGAGAATGTAAGATAAGGAAGGACAAGGCTTGTAAGTGTGTTTGAAAGATGCAGAGTTGTAAATCCGAGATTCAGATTCGCAAATCTTGTGAACAGAGGTATAAGCACGCAGTGGATAGGTATCATCATACCTGTAAGGAAATAAGTCATGGCAAGCTTAGAGCCTTTCCAGTGCAGACGTGAGATGCCGAATGCAGCCATTGAACCGATCAGCATACTGAGCAACAGTGAAATAACACACACGATGAATGAATTGAGTGTTGCTGTACCCAGATTACCTGCTGTCCATGCGAATGAATAGTTATCAAATGTTATATTTTGTGGAAGTGCAAAAGGAGCGGTAAATATCTCCTTGTTCGTTTTGAACGAAACGTTGAACACCCAAAGCAGCGGAAGAAGATATGTTAAGGATATTATTACCAGAAATGCATATATCACTATCTGTATCGGTGTTATCTTTTGCTTGGAAGAAGGATCCGGTGCTGCAGCTCCAATTTTTGAAGAACTCATTTAGCTGTACCTCCTTACATCTCGTACTGCTCGGTCTTAACGACCTTGTTGATGAATAATGTTACTGCCAGACAAAGTATGAGCAGTACTACGCCTATAGCACTTGCATAGCCGTATTTTGAAAACTTGAAGCCCTGCTGATAGAGGTGAGTTGCAAGTACTTCAGTTTTATGGTTGGGGCCGCCTTCGGTCATATTGAATATAAGATCGAAGAATTTCAGCGAGCCTATGGCATTCAGCGACATAGCAGTAGCTACCATGGGCTTGATAAGCGGAAGTGTAACATATCTGAATGTCATAGCCTTGGTACATCCGTCGATATAGCTTGCCTCCATAAGGGACTTGCTTATACCTGATATCTGTGCCATATAAAGCATCATAGACTGACCAACATACTGCCAGAGAGCAACAAAAGCTATTATCCACATGGGAAGTATGATAGTGCCCCTGATATCCGACAGCCACATAGGACCCTCAATGCCCATTTTTTCAAGGAGCAAGTTGATACCCAGCTTAGGGCTGAATATAAACATCCACAGCAGACCGAGTGCTGCTGATGAGAGTACGCAGGGCAGATATATAATGTTCTTGAATAAATTTCGACCTTTCTCGATGTTTGTAAGCAGCGCTGCATAGAAAAGACCTAAGATAAGCTGTGACACACATGAGAAAATGAGAAAGAACATTGAGTTCTTAAAAGCAATAGCGAACGTTTTATCGGATAGTATAGCCTTATAATTGTCAAGCCCGATAAATTTAGGGGCTTGGAGTACTTTATATTCACAGAATGAATAATACACCGACTGTATGATCGGTATAAAAAGCACCAGTGTGAACAAAAGAAACGCAGGAAGCATGAAGATAACAATAGCTTTCTTGCTCCTAAGCATTTTGTCCATCACGGATCAACTCCTTTCAAAATGGGGAAACATTAAAAACAATATAGAGGCGTATTGTGCGCCCCTATATCGTCTTTTGATAGATCGAAATATTACTTTCTGCAGTTAGCAGCGTAGTATTCTTCCATATCCTTAGCAGCGTCTGCAGGTGTAATGCTACCCTGGAATACAGCTACCATTGTATCGTCGAAGTGAGCACCTGTCTCTGTTGTAGGCATGGACTCATTATAGAAGCCGAATGTACCGGTTGCGTTGCTGAATACATCCATAACGAATGCGAGCTGCTTGGGAGCTGCGGAAGTATCGTACTCAACCTTTGTTACAGGGATCTTACCACCCTTTTCAGCGGTGTACTTCTGAGACTTTTCATCAGTGAAGTACTTGATGAGGGCAGCAGCGCCTTCGGGACAATCGGTTGTAGAGCTCATGCACAGAGAGTCGGACTTAGCGATAACTCTGTCAACGCCGGGGAACTGGAATACGCCGCACTTGGATTCAAAGTCAGGATTCTGACCGTTGATCTGACCGATAGCCCATGAACCCTGGATAAGGATAGCTGCTTCTTCGTTGTAGAAACCTGCGGTTGCAACGTCATTGGTATCGCCGCCTGCTGTCTTCTGGAAGTACTTGGACAGGTCAAGGAGCTTGTTGCAAGCGTTCTCGAGCTTACCATCTTCCCATGAAGCGGAACCGTCAGCCAGCTTAGCAAGGTCAACACCCTCAGCCTCACAGAGGTAACCTGCTACCATTGAGAGACACCATGCGGTATTAGCAGAAATAGAAATAGGTGTATAGCCTGCGCCCTGGAGCTTTTCGCAAGCAGCGATCATCTCTTCCCATGTCTTAGGTGTATCGGAGATACCTGCCTTTTCAAACATCTCGGTGTTGTAGAAGCAGCAAGCAGCTGCAGTGTTCAGCGGAACAGCGTAGATCTTTCCGTCGTAGGTCTGCTGAGAGAATACAGCATCACTTGTGAAAGTGTCCTTCCAGCCGTCCTTTGCAAGATAATCATCAAGGGGAGCTGCAACGCCGGGCTCAACATAGTCGGTCAGCTGAGGTCCGGGGCTTACGATGAATACATCGGGAGTCTCTTTTGCTGCAACTTTAGCATTGAGGTTGTTGTAGTATTCTTCGAGGTTTGTTGTTATAGGTGTTACGTGGTACTTACCCTTGTAATCATTGTTGAATCTCTCGATAGTTTCCTTATATCCGAGAGAGATCAGGTCCTCGGTAGCGTTGAGGTCATCCCAGAACATCCATGTGATCTCCTGTGAGCCGTCAGCGTTTTTCTTCTTTTTAGAACCGCTTGCGTCGCCGCAGCTTGCAAGCGTAGTTGCCAGCATTGCTGCTGATACTAGTGTTGCTAAGATCTTTCTTTTTTTCATTGTTAATACCTCCTGGTCATATGCCGCACTACATAATTTATACGGTTTTACCGATTTTTGATACTCACCATATCGGTGACTTCGTAAATTTTACCATAATATTAACCCATTGTCAATAGAATATAAGTAATAATGGCAAAAATAGATAAGGAACCCTAACAATTGTAGCAATAAATGGTTAGTTGATATTCCCTCTATCAAAGCTTACAGATACTGGATGTTTTTATCTATAAATTAATGCCTGTGAATTATATAATATGCATCTATACAGAAGCGTTCAAAAGACATGAGGTATAGAAAGTGCACATGGTTTACTTGCTGCAGGTTGAAAGCTTACGGATGATCAGCAGATACAGGATATGATTAATTAGTTGCTGATATAGCACTAATATCCGAATTAATTTAATTGTACTAAAAAATATATATGATTTATCTTTAAACTAAACACTGTGAATGTTTAGTTTAAACAGACGCGAAGGGTATCTGATGCCCTGGTCTTGTTATAAAAATAAGTCATGTTAAAGATAATATTTCGCCGTACTTTCCAAGCAGACAGACCACATTTTTCTTTTTTGCACAGATGTATTTTCTGCCAGAAAAAAGCATATCATCACGATCATATCCGGTGTGATCGTGATGATATCTCTTAATTATTATTGCTATGGCATTTTACAGTTTACTCGAAATTACGTCTGATGTTTTAAGAATACATTACTGAATTGTAGATTAAAATTAATTGCATTGTGTCTATACTTTAGTAAATTATTTACCGCGCGGGACTGTTAAGTTTTTCATCTCGCGGAAGGATATTTTATCTGAGGGTAAATTTTAATATATATGGTATAAAGAGCTTCAGACTGAGATCCACGGTGATCTACTTGCTTTTCTTCAAGAAAAACTTTCTCATATATATGGAACAGTCAGACTCTCCGTTATTTTAAACGATGCTTGTGTATTCTTTATGATCCTTTTGCTGATAAATAAGATCGGCATACTTTGGTGATAAGAATTAAATGCCTATGCCGAATGAATAAACCTCCAATATCTGCGTAAACTAATCCCACAAAAAATCTATTTAACGGAGGAAACGGATGAAAGCAACAGGAATAGTAAGACGCATAGATGACCTTGGCAGGGTAGTCATACCGAAAGAAATACGCAGGACTATGAGGATTCGTGAGGGCGACCCGTCACTGACATCATTGACACCTGAATATGTATTCTACAATGCGATGAGGGATATTGCGGAGAGGATACATATCAAGGTATAAAAGGACGCCATGCAGGGAAGTTCCTGCATGGCATTTTCGGGTGTATTTCAAGTGTCTTTCGGCATATCAAATAATGGTTTTCTGTTTTCTTAGCGTGTATATTATATCTCTTGCCGTAACATATGCGCAGATCTTGTTGCCATAGTATCAACTCCCTTATGATCTTTGATCATATTATACCACATTGTATCTGCAATTTGTGATACTTTTTTCAAAAAGGGCTTTTTCTAAAGGCACATTTATATTGAAGGATAAATAGATTGAAGCTTACCTGAATCCGCATAGTTCAAGAGCATCAAAACAGTAAAAAAACATGACAATACAGCGTTTTATGTCTGTTTCGGAGTCATTGAAAAATTCACCCAACGGGTGAAGTCAAAAACATTGATGCTATTGCGAAAAGAGCCATAATATCAATGCATTTTACGCATATTTGTCAATTGAACTCTGCGGAATCAGGGCTTATTTATAATCAATTCCCTTCTTGCTTTTTCTCCTTGAACAGAGTGGTTAAAGCTAAATATGGAAAACAGCATTTTATGACAAGCTTTCATAATCTTTTCCTTATCCTCGGCGGAAATTTGTTCATTTTCTGATTCTATTCCTAAACGAATTCTTTCATTTACTTCTCCACACGCAATACATATTTCATTCATTGAACGGTTACTAAATTCCGGATGCTTTATCAAAAAGTCCTTAATTAAGGTAGATTGTTCAAAATTCTTTTGCGTAATCTCCAAATCAGCCATGGACTTTTTATGCATTTCAATATATGGCTATCCCTTTGACTCACCAGCGAACAGACGTGTGCAATCCTTACTAAAATATCTAATATAATAACGTGAATTATTGTACCATAGCCGCCAGCAAGTTCTCAAAGCTTGTCTCCCCTATCTTTCTGCGGTTGAACCGATAGCAGAATTCTGCAAGATACAGGTCGGCATATTTCACGCCGGTATGGAAATATGTCCCATTGAGTTCGCGCTTCAGGTTGGAGATCATCTTGTGGAGCCACATCAGATCGCCGTCATCAGCATTGTAGGTCTTGAATTTATGGAAATACTTGTCAGCCAAGGGCTTCTTGTACGAGCTTGCGTTATCGCTCTCGATCATTGAGCCTTCCCTGATATTTTTTACCGCGAATCTGCCGACCGTAATACCCTTCAAATCCGGAACAGATGACATTTTCAGGTACTTCGGCTGCTTTCGGTCGGTCAGTGAAAGCGCCACCATAACCTTGATTTTGTTGGTTCCGCGACCTCTTTTCCCACCATGAGTCGGTGCGCCGACGTATGTATCGTCGAACTGCACCACACCCTCAAGAAGATACCGCTCCTCGCGGGTTTTCATGGCTTTTCTGAACCTGTAAAGGACGTACCACGCGGTTTTGTAGGTCATATGTAGCTTTCTCATGAGGTTCAGAGCGGACATTCCGCCCTTGTCGGTCATGAACAGATAGGTAGCGATGATCCAATATTTTAGCTTGATGTGCGTGCCGTGCATGAAAGTACCGTTCGTGGGGGAGATCTGCTTACGGCAGAATTTGCAGCGCATCAAATGCCGGCTTGCAATTGTGCCATACTCCGAGCCGCCGCAGAACGGGCATACGAAGCCGTTCTTGAAATGCAGGTCATATATGTATCGGCGGCAGTAATTCTCGTCCGAGAATCTGTCGAGCAGGTCGGTGAGGGTCATTTTTGACTTAGGAAAATGAGCGTTCATAACGAAAATCTCCTTTTATCGTTTCCTTATACATCTATTATACCATGATAGATGTGCCAAAAACGGGACAATTAGAAATTTTCTTCGCGCTTTCGTAGGAGTTTATGTGAATTACTGTTAGGATACGTTTATTGGTGAGTCAAAGGGATAATCATAATGAATTATTCAAGCCATCGCATTCTCTTTTTTTCTTGTTAGGAACCGATAACTGCTCTTCTACACCGACATGGTAATTTTTGGTGAAGATACAATGAAGACATTCCCGCAATCTTGACTTTTTATTTACAATGTGGTATAATTATTGGATATTAATAATATGGTTATCCCGATGACACAACAAATTAATTAGTATTATACCGGAACATGAAATACCCGGCGGTTAACCTACCCCCGTCTGCGGCGGGGCAATGATAACTTCAACACGATATTCCCGTGTTTTTAGCACTTTGCGGTGGTGTGCCAAAGGGATAGTCAGATTAAATAAACATGAAAAATCAACATATGAACAAGCACTCACGCTTTCCGTGGTTAAAAAATGCGTGTCAATTTTGAGTACTCAAGTAAGTTGACGGATATTACCGAGGACAGGCTGAAAAGCGGTCTGACATGAGAGCGTTTCAAGATCCTCATACGGAGAACATCTATCAGATGGTTTCGGAGTACTTGTCCTTGTCTCGAAGCGGACGTAAGGAGGAGAGAATAATCAGTACAATTGAAAAAAATATCAAAGAACCATCAATAGCGGCAGTCCTGCCGGTACAGATCTTCACGATGCTGATAAGCATTACCGCAATGTTTGTTGACAACCTGATGATAGGTCAATACCTTTCCAATGATGCACTTGCAGCTTACGGATATACCACGCCTGTCACCCTTTTCATAACAGCATTCGGTGGAATGATCGGTAACGGATGTCAAGTACTCGCAAGCGAAAGTGCGGGAGTGTACAATGATAAAAGGTTCAACAGTATTTTCAGTACTGCTGTGGCATCGGGGATCGTCGGTTCCGCACTCATAGGAATTATTATGGTGGTATTCCCAAGACAGTTGTCTGTTTTGCTTGGCGCAGCATCCGATGAGACGATAGCCCTCACTTCCGAATATCTTTGCGGCATAGCCTTTGCCTTCCCCGTGATCGTCACGTTACTGATAGTGCCGAGCTTTATGCAGATGCGAAACAGAAGAAAACAGCTTGTTATCTCTGCTATAATGCTGATCGTACTTGATATCGCGTTTGACTTTCTGAATGTTTTGGTTTTCAATGGTGGTATGCTTGGAATGGCGCTCGCTTCGGTTTTAAGCTATTATATCAGCTTTGTATATCTTTCGCTGCCGCACGGAAGCCGAATGAAGCTTTCCGGCAAGGTTTTTTCCGGCAAGATCCTTAAAGAGCTTCTGCGTTACGGCTTGCTGTATCTTGTATATAAAATGTGTCAGGTATTCCTCTCTCTTCTTATGAACCATCTATTGACAAAAAAGGGCGGAACAGAATACGTTGCGGCAAACTCGATCATAGCCTCCGTCAACCTTGTCACAGGCTCATTTCCGTCCGGTTTCGGCAGCACAGCGACCATGATATGCAGCTTTTACATCGGTCAAAAACGTATAGACAAGATGAAAGAAGAACTTCGCCGGCTGATAAAACTTTCGGCTGCTGTAAGCGTATGTATCACATTTTTGGTCTTGATGCTTGCACCTGTACTCATACAGGCATTTAAACTTGAAACTCAGCTGACAAGTGACATCGCAGTATTCGGGCTCCGGTGTTTCTCGATAAGTATGGTGTTCAATATGCTGAACTACATATATAAGAACAGCTGTCGAAGTTTGAAAATGTTCAAAAAAGCATACGCCGTATGTGCTCTGAATGATCTGCTGATGCCTGCGGCTGTGGCACTTATTCTGTTGGTATGTGCAAGCGTAAAGATGCTTTGGTTGAGTTATGCAGCAGGGCAAAGTATTACAACGATTGCTATATTTCTTTATTACAAACTTAAAAAGGAGCAGCATCAGGCATGAAAGACAAAGGATATGAAGTGTTCAGAAATCGACTGGATATGCTGTTCAGGACATACGCAGACAGATATGTTGTTACATCTCTCATGAAAACGGCAGCGTGTTATCGCTGAAATATTCAAGACTTGCAAAGTTGACAGAAAGCGTTGGAAAACTGAAAAAACAATACGGACTCAAAGACGGTGACAGAGTACTTCTTTTAGAGCCGGTCATTGCTGACGCACTCATAAGCTTTCTTGCACTTGCTGCAAATCACCTCACCGTTGTATTTGCTGACTCGGGTGTACCGAAGAATGAGCTTACCCGGCTGATCGAGCAAACGGAGGTCAGCGCTGTTTTTACCGACCGTAAAAGACTGCCGCTTGTAAGTTCCAAAACTGACGTTCCAGTATTTCAGTGCTTAGGTTTAAAAAACGAGCTTGAGCTGATACGGGAAGCCGCCGCTTCACACCCTGCTTACAAGCCCACTCCGGACAGCTGTGCCGTGATATTCTCCTCCGGAACTTCCTCACAAATGAAGCCTGTCGAGATAACCTACAAGGCGCTGTATCTTTCGAGCAGACGCAATTTTCATGACATTCACTTGACGAAGGATCAGCTCAAATCTCCTGCGCTCATGGTATACCCTATGAGTCACATTTCGGGACTTGCCTGCTCTTTCGGATTCGTTATATCGGGTATAACAGTTGCATCGGTCGAGAATGTCGATTCAAGCTCACTGATCAAGGCGTTGCACACGTTTAACCCCGTGTCATTTGGCATGGTTCCCAAGTTGCTTGCGATATTTACCGATAAACTGCACGAACAACTCTCGGCAAAGCATATCCTTCCTCTTTACAAAGCTATGCGAAGGATATCCTCGTTTCTTCGTGTGAAGCATCACAGCCGGCAGAGTGATAATGACACCTTTCAGACAAGCACTTTTCGGCAAGAATCTTCGTGTCATTCCGAGCGGCGGCGCTCCGTGTATCCCAGAGGTAACGGAAGAAATGATGGACTTGGGGTTAAATTTCCTTACAAACTACTCCTCCACCAAATGCGGAGTACCTATCTGCCAGACGAGTTTTACAAATTACAACTCGTATAACAGCGTAGGCAAAGTCAAATGTGACAAGCGGGTAAAGATAAGAATAAACGCCCCGGACAGTAACGGTATCGGTGAAATATATGTTAAGACAGCTTACGGCATGAAGTGCTATTACGCGGAAGAAGCAAGGACAGTATACTCCTTGCAAGCGGTAAAAAAGTTTCCCCCGATGACCTCGAAGCGCTTATTATATCGGAGGTCGGAAACGAAGTTTCTCTTTCGGTGGTCGGTGTTCCCGACAGCAACGCGGGGTGCGATACGATATATATCTTCATAGCCGACCAGGAGCTTGAAGCAGATGAGAAAAAGCTGCTATCAGACAAAATACGTGTATGGCAGCGGCGTGAGGCTAAGCTTTATCCCATAACGGGGATAGAGTTCATAAACGAACTTCCCAAGACCTCCATCGGCAAAGTTAAGCGCAATGAGTTGAGAAAGCTCGTCACCGAAGGCAAGACTGCCCGCAGCTCCGATTTGAGCATCAACAGAGCTGTCAGCGAAAGCCTAAACGATAATCAAAAGGAGAAAATGTCGTTTGCCGACGTTTTTGAAAAAGTCAACGAGATCGTGAAGCGTTGCGCAGATATTAAAGAGCCGCTTACAGGCTATGAGGATCTAACAAAGGATCTCGGCATAGACTCTCTCACGATGATGGAGATATGTACCGAGATAGAAAACACCTACGGTATATTTATCGGCAACTATATTTCTCTGCTTCCGAATACAGTAGAAATAAGCGAATACATAAAAGACCCGATATTCGTCACCGTGAATAAGCAGAAAATAAAGATTTCAAGGTTCAAAGCGGCTGATTTTCCGAAAAAGAGAAAGCCCATACACAAACTGGCATTCAGGCTTGCGGGAAAGTTCTTTTTCCGAAATATGGATTTCGAGATCACAGGTCTTGAAAACATCGTAAAGGGTGAAAGCTACATCTTCTGCTCCAACCACCAGACTCATACTGACGGCTTATGGGTATGGACTGCACTGGGGGATAAATGTCCCGATATTGACAGTATCGGATGTATGGCAAAAAAAGAACACCTCGGCGCCTCACTGACAAGATTTATGCTAACGGTACTTGGCGGTATACCCGTTGACAGGACCGGCAATACGACCGATTCGTTCGAGCGCTCACTTGAATATATCCGTGAGGGAGACCCGTCACAGACAACATTGACACCAGAATATGTATTCTACAATGCGATGAGGGATATTGCGGAGAGGATACATATAAATGTATAAAAGATGCCGTGCGGGAATGAAGTTTTCTTGCACGGCAGTGTTTATTTTATAGTATAGTATTTCTGATATTTGCTTTTTGGCTTGTCGGGTATTGTCAAACCGAGAATGCCATTATTTATCATAGGTTTGATGTATTTTTCCATTACATATGCAATAGTCATTCTGTCTTTGAAAAGCTGTTCCAATTCTGAACGGCTTTTGGGTGTCCTGCAAAAATCTATGATCTCTTCTTCGTTCTGATCATAGTTCGATAATGACTTAGGACGATTATACAATGTAACTTTGAATATACCTCTGTCGCTCTCAAATATCGGAGCCTGAAGACCGTATTCTTCCATGGCGTTGATTATCGTTGGTATCCCGCTGTAACGATTCTCGGTCTCTCCTAGTATCTCCATTGCATTTGCAATAGCAGGATTTCTTGTGTCAGCGGATACTTTGCCAAGCCTGTCAAGAGTCATTCTACCATAAAGTCCGCCGGGATTTTCTATATGTTTCATTTCATCTATGAAAATGTTTATCTCTGATTTGTTCATATCAAAAGTCCTCCGTTTCATCATGATTCGATTCAAACTGCTCATCGATTTCTTCGGTAGCGTTGAAATATTTTTGTGCAGATTCAGTTGATTTTTTACAGCTTTGGGCTACCTTTTCAGCAATTTTCTTCGCTCTGCGTTCACGCAACTTCATAAAGCAGAGAATAACACCGCCGATTATTACAGTCAGCGCACTGCCTTCGACAACACCTTTTATCTCGCCTTTTCTCTCCCCCTCTTCTTCACCGACCAATCTGCCTTCGTTGAACTTTTCCTCGCCGTATTCAGAAAGATACGGCTCGGGTCCACCGTGTTTCTTGGCTTCCTTGGTTAATTCCGAATAATCCCATTTTTTCATTAGAATACCCCTTTCTGTTACATTAAAACTTTTCTTACGTACTTGATAACTTGAAAAAATGCTATACTGCACTTTGTTAAGTGTAGTATAGCATAAATACTAATGAATGTCGTTCACGTTTTGTGAAGTCTAAAGAGCTTCAATAATATTCAAAAATTTCTTTGCATATTTATTTCCAGTTGCAGCAAATGCTCTCATCATTTCAATACCTATTATTTTATTGTTATTATCCATATCTTTTGTAACATTATAAAAATATTTGAGCGCAATAAAATAATTTGAAAGTTCGAGATAGTGTTTTGAATTTTTCATATGCAAGATTAAGGAATAAATGATATCGTCAATGTCAAGATAAAAATCCATAGTTTCTTTATCAAGAGTATCATCAAAATCTTTTAGTGTCTTTTTTCTTAATTTAACAATGTCAACACTTTCTCCATTTAAATAATCATTTATATCTGTGAGATTGGGATATTGTAATACTGCCCCTATTCTTAAGAGGAAACTAATTAAATTAGCTGAAGACTCGGGTGCGTCGGAAGAACAATATGAGTTAATCATAGTATCCCAATCATCATCACTATACTCGTTATTGGTTTTGATACACTCGTATATTCTTTTTTGAGCCTCATATCCAATTTTGAAATCTATATCATTAAGTGCTTCTTCACTAATTGCTTCTTCAATTTTTATAAAAGGAAAGATTACATTATCAATTTGTTGTAAAATATCTATCGGAATGGTTTTGAAATTATAGTTTAAATTCGACAAATCATATTCCTGCAATACATAGATAGGCAATCCATAGTGATTTGCGATCCTTTTCATAAATTCAGGTTTTGGTTTTCTAGTATTTTTATCACTAATATAATTAGAGATCGTAGAAGAACCGCTTGCATCAATTGCTAATGCAAGATCTAGCTCTGATTCATCATGTGCTTCCATTAGTTTACGAATATTTTTCCCAAACTTATTACTATCATTGATCTCAGACATAATATATCCCTCCTCGTAGATGATTGATTTAACAGATTCAACATTATCAAATTCATGAAAACTCTATATATTGAAAATAGTATATCATAAATAGATATGATTTTCAAGTGGCGCTTAAATGTACTTGAAAAATTGTCAAAGTTTTGTGCTATCAATAAATATTCATTCGTCAAATGAATAAACTTCCAATATCTGCGTAAACTATTCCCACAAAAAAATCTATTTAACGGAGGAAACGGATGAAAGCAACAGGAATAGTAAGACGCATAGATGACCTTGGCAGGGTAGTCATACCGAAAGAAATACGCAGGACTATGAGGATACGTGAAGGCGACCCCCTAGAAATCTACACCAACCCCGACGGCGAAGTAATATTCAAAAAGTATTCCCCGATAAACGAGCTTTCCGATGGCGCTTTGCAGGCGGCGGAGGTCATATCAAAGCTGGGCGGTGCGCCTGCGGTGATCTTTGATAAGGATCATGTGGTGGCAGTGTCGGGAGTTCCGAAAAAGGAGTACTCGCAGCGCAGGTTGACCCAAGCGCTGGAAAATATGATGGAGAACCGTTGCAGTTATGAGTACCGCAGCGGATCGGCGGAATTTCATCCCGTGGAGGGCATTGATACCCACGCACTGGCAGTTGCGCCGATAATATCGGGGGGAGATATCACAGGCGCTGTGGCGTTTCTCGGTGGGGACGATGACCGCCATGTTACCGATGATCAGGCGATGCTTTGCAAGGCGGCGGCTATGTTTCTCGGCAAACAGATCGAACAATGACAAAAGGCAGCACTGCTTGGTGCTGCCTTTTGCTGTGTATGGAATATCACGTTTCTTCGACTTCGACCACTTCAAGCCTGTCGTCCGATACCCTAAACCGAACTTCAAATCCCGCATACCCGAAACCGTATACCCTCTCCGGGTCGTTCTGATAAGCGGGGCGGGGGTCCTGCGCCAGAAGTGCTTTCAACGCTGTCCGCTTGCTTTCGGGAACTTTCTCTAAAAGTTCGGCTGGGAAGTCTACTTTTACTGAATAACCAGCCTTTTCCGCCGCAAAACCGCCTGTCGCTTCGGGGCGGCAGTCAGCAAGGGGGAGATATGGCTTGATATCCAGTATCGGCGTGCCGTCCATCAGATCGGCACCGCCTACCCTCAGGGCAAGCCCTTGATCTGCCGTTTTTTCAACTCCGAGAAGTTTCACGCATGAAAGTCCGATGGGGTTCGGGCGGAAAGGTGATCGTGTAGCAAATACGCCCATTCGCTTGTTTCCACCTAATCTCGGCGGACGTACCGTAGGCGACCAGCTGTCACGCTTTGCCTCGGAAAATTCCCATATCAGCCACAGGTGAGAGAATCCCTCTATTCCGCGGAGTGCTTCGGGATCTCGGTATTTCGGCTCAAATACCACCAGCCCCTCCAGTTCCTCAACCAGTCCGCTTTGCCGCGGCAACCCGAATTTCGTGGGCAGGTCGGTGTGTATCCTTGCGATTATCTCCATGTGAAGCCCTCCTGTAGCATTAGTTGGTAGTTTAACACCATCACTTCGGAACAATATTTTTTGAAAACAAAAAGATCAACTGTTATCGCCTAATAAATCTATTTCACTCTCACTCAATTCTTTAACAATTTTAATAAAATCCTGATATTCATCAGCATTTAGATGAGTAAAAGTCGGATTGGATTGAATTATTTCATTTGTATGTCTTTTTATTCTTTCAATGATATATTCCGGAAGAGCTCCGACTTTTTTCCAGATCGCATGGTATAAAATGATATCTGCAATAACCATTTGTTCAGTATCTTCAGCTCCTAAAACTTCTTCAGTGTACTGCCTTCCAATATTTTCCGCATCCAATGGGTGTCTTTTAAAATATACTTCAAGTGACTCAATCAAATTTGTTTTTTCTTCAAAATAGTTATTTTTTTCTATGATCATATTAATTTCTCACTTCGTAATTCGTATATTATTATTATGAATAATTTCAATATCAATGTTTGGATGTCGTTCAAGGAATTGCACTTAGCTGAACCTATCACTTTGATTATACCACAATGCGGAGCTTTCGTCAATCAGCGTCAACAGGTCTTCCGCAGAATTCAGCCATAGCGCGTATCTTTTCCATTACCGCCTTGAATTTTTCGGGGGTCAGGGACTGTGCGCCATCGCTCCATGCGTGTTCGGGGTCGATGTGTACCTCTATTTCCAGTGCGTGACAGCCCATTGCCACCGCGCCGAGAGAACAGGGCTCTACCAGTGAAGCGATACCTGTCGCATGGCTTGGGTCAACGGTAACAGGCAGATGTGTCTTCTGTTTCAGCAGAGGTACACTTGCAAGGTCGAGGGTGTTGCGGGTGGCGGTCTCATAGGTGCGTATGCCGCGCTCGCAGAGTATTACCTGACTGTTGCCCTCGCTCATGATGTACTCAGCCGACATCAGCAGTTCCTGCAAAGTACCAGAAAGACCACGTTTTAGCAGTATAGGCTTGTTCAGCCTTCCGAGGGCTTTCAGCAGGGTGAAGTTCTGTGAATTTCTCGCACCCACCTGAATGATATCAACATCGTCGAAAAGGTCGATATCGCTGACATCCATTATCTCGGTTACTATGGGCAGACCTGTTTCAGCTCTTGCTTTTTTAAGGATATCAATGCCCTCCTTGCCAAGACCCTGGAAAGCGTAAGGCGAAGTTCTTGGCTTGAATGCGCCGCCGCGAAGCATGGTGGCACCTGCTTCCTTGACGGCAATAGCGGTCTTGATAGTCTGTTCCTCGGTCTCAACCGAGCAGGGACCCGCAATTACCTGCAAGCGGTCGCCGCCCAGCTTTCTGCCGCGGACATCTATCACAGTGTCCAGCGGGTGGAAACGTCTGTTGGCGTTTTTGTAGGGTTCCTGCACACGCTTGACGGTGTCAACTATCTCCCTGGCCTGCACCGATTCGATATCCACCGCCGTTGTATCACCGATAAGACCGATTATCTTCGAGTGTACGCCCTCTACAAGATTTGATTTCACATCGAACCTTGTGAGCCATTCCATAAGTTCCTCGATCTGCTTTTTGTTGGCGCTGTCTTTTAATACGATAACCATAATGATTCCTCCTGTAAAAAACTTGAAAATCTTTGAATATATTGTCAGAAAAACTGCATCAAAAAAACCGTGCTCTCGTAATACGAAAGCACGGTCTGTGACCTGAATGGATATATTGTCAGCCCATATCCGGCTGTACACCCGTCCGCATAGCTTTCATACCACGACAAATAAGCTTGTAGCCAAAAAATCGGCTAAAGCTAAAGAAGTATGTAAAGACAGCGAATACGGTGATAAGCTTCATTACGGGTCAACCTTTCTGTTTACTGATCAAGATTATAGAAACATTATACTTCATCAAATTAGGAATGTCAAGGACAAAGAAAGCTTGTTTACACAAAATTAATATTATTGCCTGTCAAAGTAAGCCTTTCCTTTATCGGGCTTGAAATAAGTTCGCAGATATCCGTCCTTGGAAACTATTACAAATTCGTTTGTTTCCTCAAGGTAATAGGCATCGTCGCCGTCCTCTTTTTCGGTTTTGTGCAGGGCGGAAGGGTCATTGACAACGTCCGAAGCCGCCTTGCGGTAGTCATCAGCGCTTGCAAATCCCATTTCTATCCCGTGTTTTTCGTAGTGCTGGTCACGAAGTTTTTTTGTCCTGAACCAATACTCTGTGTATTCATCGTCCTCGGGATCCTCGCTGTCGGCAGGGATATCACTCTGAGGTTCGCTTGATATTTCCGATGAACTATCCTCTGCAGTTATTGGGTCTGCTGATGTATTATCAGTTGATGCTGAACTGCTATCCTCAATTATCAGATCATAGAGAGAATCACTGCTTTTATTTTTCTGACCGCTGCAGCCCGTCAGTGTGAAAAGCACTGCTATAATAGTAAGCAGGCTGAATATCTTTAGTTTCATAGCTGCACCTCCCAATAAGATTATACAACAACTTGTCAATAAAGTCAACAAAAACGGCAGAGTCAAAAGACTCTGCCGTAATAAGCGTTATTTAATTGACTTATCGTCGTTTAAATTACTTTCTCTTCTTGGAGATAACTACCAGAGCAGCAGCAGAAGCAGCCAGAGCTACAGCAGCTGTTGTAGCAGCACCGGTGTTGGTGTTGGAAGTAGTGCCGTTTGTGTTGCTCTTAGAAGAAGTGTTAGTAGTAGCCTTAGAAGAAGACTCGCTTGTAGATGTGCTCTCGGAAGAAGACTCAGACTCAGAAACTGATTCAGACTCAGACTCAGACTCAGACTCGGATTCAGACTCGGAAGCATCAGCAGAAACAGTTACAGAAGCAGGAACTGTTGTCCAATCAGCGTACTCTTCTACGTCATAGTTAGCGATACCGCCAGCAGTGATCTTAGCAGTAGAAGTAGAGATGTTGATAGGAGTACCATCCTCAGCATCGTCAGCAGCCTTAACTGTCAGAGTACCGATAACCAGCTTGTTAGGAACAACACCGTCAGCGTCCTCGAAGTCCTTATCGTAAGCCATTACCTGATAATCCTCGTTATCAACGAACTGCTCCTTCTCTGCATCGGTCATCTTGCCCTTGTAGCCCCAGTCATCGAAAGCCAGACCAGCGGTAGTGCTCTTAAGGTTATCCTCGTTGAAAACGAAGTTAACGATCTCACCGTTCTCAGCAGTGAAAGCGAACTGCAGAGTGCAGAGCTTAACGTCAGCAGAGATAGCTACATCGAAAGTAACTTCCTTACCAGCAGCTACCTTCTCAGCAGAAGGTATAAACTCCAGAGTAGCAGTAGCGTTTGAAGCATTATTGTTTTCGTTGTTTTCGTTGTTCTCAGCGAATACAGAAGGTGCAACAGCTGCCATCATTGCAGCGGATGTGAGAAGTGCAAATAACTTCTTGTTCATAAAAAATTCCTCCCAAAATTATTATTTTGAATTTCTATTGTTTAATCATACCCATTCCTCCGCAAACACCGCACAGATAAAGCTTGTCCCATGAGAGCAAAGTATGGCTATATAATTAACTCGGTATATTAAATTATAATACAAATATAGATACCATTGTTGAATATTTTGTTAACATTATATTAACTTTTATTCGTACAGATTTTTTCAGCAGCTGCTTCAATAGTATTTACAGCGTATTATATCCCGAACAAGACGTCTCATGTTCGGATTTGTCCACATTATATCACACTTTAGATTATATGTCAATAGCAATTTACCAATAATATTTACCATTGAAGAATTCATTTTTTAGTATAATCACTATATTTTTAATGATTTTTTGGTCAATACATCTTATTTATTTGTAAATGCTTCTTCAACGGTACCCATGAAGATCGATCGTGTGATCTGTTATCGGGGTGTGAAAAATCCCTTGCTCATTTCTGAACAAGGGATGATTATTGGGGCGGAAGGATTCGAACCTTCGGAGTGACGGAGTCAGAGTCCGTTGCCTTACCGCTTGGCGACGCCCCAGTATGGTTGGGATAGATGGATTCGAACCATCGAATGACGGAGTCAAAGTCCGTTGCCTTACCGCTTGGCTATACCCCAGCTTTTCGACATTCGAGCATCTCACTGTCTTGTCCCTGACAGCTTAATTATTATAGCACAGCTTTTCAGAAAATGCAAGTGGTTTCATAAAACGTTTACAAAACAGTTTCAAATCAGAAATATGCATACTATTTTAAAGAGAACATTAATTTTGGTGCTGCTATGCTATATCCTGCAAAAATATTTGAAAAAATAAGATTTTTTACCTTTTTTTGACTTGACTTCATGACTTTGATGTGCTATTATAATATCAGATAAAAATTTCCGAAAGGTCGTGCAGAAGTATGTTTAAGAAGTTTATGACAGAATTCAAGGCATTCGCACTCAAGGGCAACGTTATGGATATGGCGATCGGTGTTATCATCGGTGGCGCTTTCAGCGCTATCGTTACTGCACTCACCAGCTGCTTTATCAACCCCCTTATCGCTGTTATCACAGGCGGTGTGAAGTATGATGAGGAAGGCAATCCTCAGATTGTCGGCGGTTCTTTCAAGATCCGCGGTGTATCCTTTGATTACGGCGCATTCATTTCCGCGATACTCAATTTCCTTATCATCGCACTTGTTCTTTTCCTGCTTCTCAAAGCTATAAATGGCGCAGTTTCAAAGGCTGCGGCTCTTGCTAAGAAGAAAGAGGAAGAAGAGGAAGCAGTTGCTGAGCCTTCTGCTGAAGAAAAGCTCCTCACCGAGATCCGTGATCTGCTGACAGCAGGCGCTACTCCCGAGGCACTGGCAAAGATCGAAGCTGCTAAGGCTGATAACGAAGCTGCAAAGTAATAGCAAATGTTTTCAGAAGCTGTCCTTCGGGACAGCTTTTTTGTTGACAAAATTTCATTAAGGGAGTATAATCATAATATCAATCTATAAAGGAAGTCTTGTACATGAATTTTTTAAGACGCTGCTGGGCGGAGATCGACCTTTCAGCTGTTGATTACAATGTTTGTGAATATAAAAAGCTGCTGCCGCAGGATACCGAGCTTATGTGTGTAGTAAAAGCCTCCTGCTACGGGCACAGTGATGAGTTGATCGTACCGCGGCTGCAGCAGGTACACGGTGTAAGGTATTTTGCGGTATCAAATATACTCGAGGGTATAAGGCTTCGTGAAATTGGTATAAACGGGGATATACTCATACTTGGTTATACTCCGCCCGAATGCGCGGCTGAGCTTGTTAAATACGATATTATACAGGCTTGTACCGAACTGTGCTATGCTCAGGAACTCAGTGCGAATGCAAACGGTACTGTGCGACTGCATGGCGCCGTAGATACCGGTATGACTCGTATAGGCGTTCATGGGACCGCTGAAGAACAGGCTGATGAACTTGCGAAGGTATCGGCTTTGCCGAATATCTCCCTTGAAGGCATATTCACGCACTTCTCATCTGCCGACGGTATCGATGATGCTGATGAAAAGTATACACAGATGCAGTCTGAAAGATTTTTCCGTGTAAGGGATCTTCTGGAAGAAAAAGGTATCAGACTTAAACACGCCCACATAAAGAATTCAGCAGGCGGAGCATATGGGTATGGTGACGAAAGCACGCTGGCACGTCTTGGCATAATACTTTACGGCCTTTACCCCGATCCTGCCAAGTCCCTGCCTTTTGTGCCCAAGCCTGTTATGACCCTCAAAGCTGTCGTTTCTCAGGTGAAGTGGATCGATGAGGGTACAGCAGTCAGCTACGGCAGAACTTTTGTAAGCGACAGGAGGATGAAGCTTGCGACTGTCACTGCGGGATATGCCGACGGTTATCCGAGGGCGCTCTCAAACAAGGGCGAGGTCATTATCCGCGGAAAAAAGTGCCGTATCTGCGGCAGAGTATGCATGGATCAGTTTATGTGCGATGTTACCGACATACCGGATGCGGCACCCGGCGATGAAGTTATACTGATGAATGCTGAGATAAATGCAGATGTTATAGCTGCACTGACAGGCACTATAGGATATGAGATCACCTGCGATATAACCTCGCGTGTGCCCCGTGTACCTGTAAACTCATGATAAAAAATCAAGCCATAGAGGATGATCATATCCCCTATGGCTCATTTTATTTTACGGTTTTGTTTTTGCCTGCGTTTTTACCCTGATGCATAAGCTTGTCAGCGTGAGAAATGATCTTTTCTATATCGTCACCGGGTTCGCCGCGGCATACGCCTATGGTCATGGTCACGCGGAAATTCCCGTTGTCTGATCTGAAACTCTTTTTATAGATATCTTCGCGTATCTTATCAGCAAGTTCTGTACCGCTGGAAACATCGGCATTCGGTACTATAAACAGGAATTCTTCACCGCCCCATCTGGCTGCGTAACCCTCAGCAGGAACTGTGCGAGCTATAACATCGGCGGTCTGCCTGAGTACTTCATCGCCTGTGAAATGGCCGTGTTTATCGTTGATCTTTTTGAGATCATCCAGATCACCGATACAGACAACATAGCCCTTGTCAGAACGAATGCTGTTATGCTGTATCAGCTTCAGGTATTCGTTCATGGCGCGGCGGTTGAAAAGCTGTGTCAGCGGATCAATGGTAGCCAGCTTTATAAGGCTCTCATTCTTAGTCACCAGTTTGAACTGCATAAGTTCACGGCTGAACATATATATTGATGATACATAAAGCAGTATCAGCGCCGCAAAGGATATGTTCATGAAATAAACGATATCGTTTATAACACGGTCATTGAAGGTGTAGATATTACCTGATCCGCCGCCTGAACGTATATATGCCGCTATAGCAACATACAGCGCGAAGGGTACTAGTGAGAAAAGGTAAGGCGTTATCATCCGCCGCAGAGGAAGATAGAAGGGTATCGGTATGAGAAACAGCAGCATCGTACCGAAACCCATATCCCAGCCCATGGAAAAGCACCCAAGGCAGGAGTGTACCATTACTTCGACCAGCGATATCAGTACCAGCCGCTTTCTGTAAGGGCGCTTGTAAAGCAGCACCAGCATTGAAAAGTAAAATGTGACACTGAATATATTGTAATAAATCATGGGCTTTACACCCAGTATCGAGAAAATGCACAGATAAGCGATATGTGATACCAACAGTGATATACCGCCTATGGAATAAACAGTGCGTTCGTTAAGATCATCGAAACGCATTATATTAAAACCGGACTTTTTTCTTTTTTTCAATATATGCGCCCCCTTTCGTATTTCTGTATCAGCAAGCCTCTATCATTTTTATGCTCATCCATTTGATACACCACGCTAAACAGCTATCTGACAGGCTGTAACAATAGTTGATATGTACTTAGTTATAATGTGATGCCGGGTGATGTGCATAAGGGATAGCTATAATTATTTATACATTAATTATAAATTATTAAGAAACTATTTTCAAGACTATATATGCACAAATTTATATACTTTTTTTAGTGAAATAAGCATATAGATATCTGTGTGTTGTGATCGGCGGCTGTGATGACCAAATAATATCCCATTATTTTCCTGCTTGTGAAGTTTATGCGTATAAAATTGAAAAATATGTGAAAATTAGCACTCTCCACTTGACAGTGCTAAAATTTGTGCTATAATATAATCAGAACAAAGGAACAGAACAGACCGCCGCGGAGGTCTGAACTATCCGTCCCGTTGCTCATGGTATAAACATTCGGCAAAAGGTCATAATATGTTTGTATGATGAAAAGGAGGACTGACCTATGTTACTGCCTAGTATTTTTGGAAATGATATGTTCGATGATATGATGGGTTTTCCGAGGTTTGATGACTTCGGGGATATTGACCGCAAGCTTTACGGCAAGCACGCTGACAGAGTAATGAAGACGGATGTCAGTGAACATGATGACCACTTCGAGGTGGATATAGATCTGCCGGGCTTCAAAAAGGATGAGATAGAGATCGAACTCAGTTCGGGTTATCTCTCTATCAGGGCATCAAAGGGGCTCGATAAGGACGAAACTACTCCAAAGGGCAAGCTGATAAGGCAGGAACGCTATGCAGGCGCTATGCAGAGAAGCTACTATGTAGGCAAGGATATCACCGAGGAGGATATCAAGGCGAAGTTCGATAACGGTGTACTGAGTCTGCAGATACCAAAGAAAGAGCCGCAGAAGGCTTTGCCCGAAACAAAGCGGATAGCCATTGAATAATATATCAGACACTTCTGCTGAAACGGCAGAAGTGTCTTTTTATTGTAAGGGAATATCTATATAAGGCTTCTGAGTTCTTCGGCTGTCAGACTTTTCTGGAAAGCGAGATTTATACCTTCGGATATATATGCGGCGGCAGAAGCCGCAAGTTTGTCGATGCTTCCCGGAGTGACGGTCATGCGGTCGCATCCCTCGGGTGCGGCGGCACCGAATATCATCTCGGCGGCTGATGTGAGGTCAACTACCATGGGTACGCCTATAGCAACGCAGGTGACGCCGAGGGTCGCACGGGAAAGCTCTTTTCGGGAGTTTTCAACACCGCTTCCCGGGGATATGCCTGTATCACATATCTGTATCGTCCGCCCGAGATGCTCCAGATCCCAGCAGGCAAGGGCATCAACAGCTATGACAAGGTCGGGCTGAACTGCTTCACACAGGGCTTTGATATGCTCGGTGGATTCTATGCCCGTTTGACCCAGCACACCTGTTTCGATAGCTGATACTTCCGTCAGCTCGTCTGTTTCTGTTTCGTGTGCCAGATGTTTGATGTGTCTTGTAGCGAATATCTTATCCACCGTCAGAGGACCAAGTGCATCGGCGGTAAGATGTCGGTTGCCAAGCCCTGCCACAAGTATGCGCTCGCATCCGCCTGCAAGGCTTCGGAGAGTCTCGGCAATTGTTCGTATACGTGCATCGCGGCAGGTACAGAAGTCATCAAAGGTACCGTCAAGAGCTTTAAGGGTGATATACCGCCCCTTGGGACGGCACAGCTCAAGAGCTGCAGAGGAACTCTCAATGGTGATATCTGCGATCTCAAGCTGTGAGTCAGACAGTATATCTATCCTGCGGCTTACGCCTTCGAGGTCACGGCTGAGGGAGAGCTTCCTGGCGGCTTCCACAGCAAGATCGGTTCGCAGGTCTTTCATTTACATACCTTCTTTCCCGGAATTATATTGTATTTTAAACAATATGTACAAATAAAGTTCCGAAATTTTGCGGAATTTTTTTTGAAAACCCCTTGCAATTGGAGCAAAAATGTGTTACACTATTTTAGTAAGCTTGCCAAATCTGTTATCCGCATTTCCTCTCAGTCTGCGGATAGCTTATCCTGATAAGCGAGATTTTATTCATTGAGGGAGGTGTCCATAATGCCTAACATTAAGTCTGCAAAGAAGAGAGTTAAGGTCATCGAGAAGAAGACCCTGAGAAACAAGGCTATCAAGTCCGATCTTAAGACTGCTCTGAAGAAGGCTGATGCTGCTGTTGCTAACAATGCTGCTGATAAGGAGCAGGTAGTTAGAACCGCTATCAAGAAGGTCGATATGGCTTGCACAAAGGGTATTCTGCACAAGAATAACGCTGCAAGAAAGAAGTCTCAGCTTGCTAAGAAGCTCGGCTAAGATCGTTATTATAACGGATATGACCCGATACCTTAAAGGTGTCGGGTCTTTTTATGTCATGCGCGTTTTGCTGAATATGTAAGGGACTATCGGTTTAGTTATGCACGTTTTGCATGAAAATAGTTTGTTCATAAAATAGCTGTATAAATAATGATAAAAAAGCATTATAATTAAATAGCAGACTGATAGTTAGTAAGCTAATTATAAGGGGGCGAATAATTTGTGAGAAAAGAAATACAGAAAGAAGTTATCATAGCTTCCAAGTATGTTCATCAGAAGATAGGATGTATAATCAATTCCGAGCTCGCCCACAACGATATAACTGCGGCGCAGAGCCATGTGCTGATGTTCATCATGTGCCATGAACCGCCTGTTTATCCGTCGGATATACAGCGGGAGATGCATATTTCAGGGGCAACGGTATCGGGACTTGTGAAAAAGCTCAGGGCGAAAGGATACCTGACGCTGGAGGGCTGCGACACCGATGAACGCAGGCGAGGTCTGATAGCTACCGAAAAGGCTGCTATGCACAAAGCCGAGATAGAAAACTGCATGAGCAGTATTGAAGACAAGGCTTTCAAGGGATTTGAGGAAGATGAACTTGAAACTCTGAATAAACTGCTGTCGCGGATGGCAGAAAATTTAAAAGACGCTGAAAAGGAGGGTCAGGATAAATGAAGAAGATCCTAGCTCAGATAAAGCAGTATAAAAAGGATACTATCCTCACGCCTATTTATGCGATGCTGGAAGTCGTTATGGAGGTACTGCTGCCATACATAATGGCGATGATAATCGACAAGGGAATTGAAAAAAACGATATGAAAGCAGTGTGGCTCTATGGCGGACTTATGGCGGGTGCGGCAATGGTCAGCCTGTTTTCGGGCATCATGTCGGGCGTACACGGTGCGAGGGCATCTACAGGTTTTGCCTGTAACCTGCGAGAGGAGATATACCGTAAGATACAGACATTCTCTTTTGGCAACATCGACAAGTTTTCAACTGCGGGACTGGTAACGCGAATGACTACTGATGTCACCAATATACAGAACGCTTTCCAGATGTGCATACGCATAGCAGTTCGTGCACCTTTTATGCTGATAAGCAGTATGGTGATGAGTTTCGTGGTAAGCCCGCGAATGAGCAGTATGTTCCTTGTGGCACTGCTGATATTGGCTGTGGCGCTGGGTCTGGTGGTAAGGTTTGCTATGAAGACATTCAGCGCGGCTTTTCAGAAATACGATGAGCTCAATTCCAGCGTACAGGAAAATGTATCGGCTATAAGAGTTGTAAAGGCATATGTACGTGAGGACTACGAAAAGCGGAAGTTCCGCAAGGCATCGGGCAACCTGTACAATATGTTCGTCAAGGCGGAGAGCATTGTGGCGCTGAACAACCCTGTTATGATGTTTGTCAGCTACTCGGCTATCATCGCTATAAGCTGGCTGGGTGCGCACATGATAGTGGGCGGCACACTCACCACAGGTGAACTGACCAGCCTGTTCTCCTACATTTTCAGCGCGTTCATCTCGCTGATGATGCTTTCGTTCATATTTGTTATGATATCAATGTCCACTGCCAGCATAAAGCGTATCAGCGAGGTGCTTGACGAAGAACCCGATCTCTCCGACAAGGCTGACACAATAAAGGAAATGAAGGACGGTTCCATCGACTTTGAGCACGTTGATTTTGCATACTTCAAGGGCGAGAACAAGGACGTGCTCCACGATATAGACCTGCATATTAAATCGGGTGAAACTATCGGTATAATAGGACCTACAGGTTCGGGCAAGACCTCTCTTGTCAACCTTATAAGCAGACTTTACGATGTTACATCGGGATCAGTTAAGGTCGGCGGAGTAGATGTAAGAGATTACGATATGGAGTTCCTCAGAAACAATGTATCTGTGGTATTGCAGAAGAACGTGCTGTTCTCGGGTACTATCATCGATAACCTGCGCTGGGGCAACGAGGAAGCCACCGAAGAGGAGTGTATAGAAGCCTGCAAGTCGGCTTGCGCAGATGAATTTATCGAGCGTATGCCCGATAAGTATAATTCACATATCGAGCGCGGCGGCGCTAACGTATCTGGCGGACAGAAGCAGAGACTCTGTATAGCAAGAGCGCTGATGAAGAGCCCCAAGGTGCTTATCCTTGATGATTCCACCAGTGCGGTGGATACCGCTACCGATGCGAAGATAAAGCAGGCATTTGCAGAGAGGATACCGGGCACTACAAAGATAATAATCGCACAGCGTATATCCAGTGTTGAAAAGGCTGACAGGATACTTGTTATAGAAGAAGGCAGGATAACAGGCATCGGTACTCACGAAGAACTGCTGAAAACCAGCGAGACATACGCTGATATATATAACTCTCAGGCAGGCGGCGGAGGAGACTTTGACCGTCCCGAGAATGCCGACGGAAAAGCAGTAAGCGTAAGAAAGGAGGGAGTATAAATGCCAAGACCTGATAGAACAGCACCACGTCCGCAAATGAGCAAGGACACTTTCAAAGTGCTTGGGCGCGTGCTTAAATTTATGTTCAAGGACTATAAGATGCATTTCGGTATAGTGGTTGTCTGCATCATCATACAGGCTGTTACGACCCTTGTGGGCATGGTGTTCATACAATCCCTCGTTGATGACTATGTTGTACCTATGCTCGAAGAAAAGAAGGAGCTCGGCGATGCGTTTGTCGCTGACTATAAGCCGCTGGCTATGGCTCTGGTTAGGCTTGCGGTGATATATGTACTGGGACTCACCTCGGCTTATGCCTATAACCGTATCATGGTAAACGTAGGTCAGGGTACTTTGCGCAATTTCAGGAATGCGCTGTTCGATAATATGGAGAGTCTGCCGATAAAGTATTTTGACACCCACGCACACGGTGATATAATGTCGGTATACACCAACGATGTTGATACCCTCAGACAGTTCATCGCACAGAGCATACCTCAGCTCATAAACTCCACCGTGACACTGGTGGTAACGCTTATATCCATGTTCACCAGAAACATACCCCTTTCACTGCTCTCGATATTCATGGCGGCTGTTATGATGTTCGTGACAGCGAAGATATCGGGCAATTCAGGTAAGTATTTTGCGGCACAGCAGAAGGATCTGGGTGAGGTAAACGGCTTCATCGAAGAGATGCTGGACGGTCAGAAGGTTGTCAAGGTGTTCTGCCATGAGGAAAATGCGCAGGCAGATTTCAGGGAGCTCAATGACAAACTGCGCGACAGTGCCAACAACGCAAACAAGTTTGCGAACATACTGATGCCAATAAACGGCAACATCGGAAATATCAGCTATGTGCTGTGTGCAGTCTTCGGTGCTATACTGCTGATAAATAATGTAGGCAGTATAACCCTTGGAAGACTTGTTGCTTTCCTTACGCTGAACCGTAACTTCACCATGCCTATCACCCAGATAAGCCAGCAGATGACCTTTGTTATAATGGCTTCCGCAGGTGCAGGCAGAGTTATGGATCTGCTGGATCAGACTCCCGAGACCGATGAGGGCTATGTTGAATTCGTAAATGCAAAATTCGACCTTAACGGAGAACTGAAAGAATGTGCAGAACGTACAGGCACATGGGCTTGGAAGCACCCCCACAAGGAGGACGGCACTGTTACCTATACTCAGATGAAGGGTGAGATAGTATTCGACGGAGTGGATTTCGGCTACAACGATGACAAGATAGTTCTTCACGATGTACAGCTGTTCGCTAAACCCGGTCAGAAGATAGCCTTTGTTGGTTCAACGGGTGCAGGCAAGACCACTATCACCAATCTGATAAACCGTTTCTACGATATACAGGACGGCAAGATAAGGTATGACGGCATAAATATCACCAAGATAAAAAAGCCCGCACTGAGAAAGACTCTCGGCATAGTTTTGCAGGATACACACCTGTTCACGGGTACGGTAATGGATAATATCCGCTACGGAAACCTTGATGCTACCGATGAGGAATGTATCGCGGCGGCTAAGCTTGCGAATGCTTCGGGCTTTATCGAGAAGCTGGAACACGGCTATGATACTGTACTGAAAGGCGACGGCGGAAACCTCAGCCAGGGACAGAGACAGCTTCTTGCAATAGCGAGAGCGGCAGTCGGCGACCCGCCTGTGCTGATACTCGATGAAGCGACTTCCTCCATTGATACCCGCACAGAAAAGCTGGTTCAGGCAGGTATGGATGCTCTTATGAGCGGCAGAACGACTTTCGTTATAGCACACAGACTTTCAACAGTAAAGAATTCAGACTGCATAATGGTACTTGAACAGGGCAGGATAATCGAGCGCGGTACACATGATGAACTGCTTGAAAAGAAAGGCAAGTACTTCCAGCTATATACAGGCAGCTTTGCAGAAAACTGATAAAGGGTCATAAATAAGCTGAAAAACAGAGCGTATGCAAAAATGTGGATGCATACGCTCTTTGTTTGTATGTAGATCATTGTACACAGTACAGGCGGGTGCCGCAGAATACAAATGTTCCATGTGGAACATTTGTTCTATATTGAGCGCGGCTGCTATGGATTGAAAACGGTCCCTTCGTTATCAATGGCAAGTTCCTTGACCTGCCAGCCGCCGAGCCCTGCGTTATCAAGTGAAAACCTCATTTTGCCTGCGAAGAACTTGTTATCAACATCGACTATTGACATGACAGTAGGACCTGCGCCGCTTATGTAGCTTGCATACGCGCCGTGGGTGTAGGCTATATCGAAGACTTCTCTGCAGCCGGGGATAAGCTCCATACGGTATGGCTGATGAAGTTTATCGTGTACCGCAGTACGCAGGTTTTCAAACTTGCCTGTCAGGAGAGATGCTGAAAACAGAGCCGCTCTTGACAGATTGTATACTGCATCCTTGTGGGATACCTGCTTGGGCAGGCAGGCGCGTGCTTCTTCCGTCTTTAACTCAAAATCAGGTATCATCGCCACGAATTTCAGTTTGGTGTATACTTCCTGCTTGACCCAGTGCACCTTTCTGCCATCGAATACAGCCGTAACTATACCGCCTAAAAGTGCAGGTGCAGTGTTATCGGGGTGCCCCTCTATCTGCGCGGCAAGATCAACAAGATCGTCCTTTGTCAGGGGATCACCGAGCATCCTGTTTGCGCCTACAAGTCCTGCGATTATGCAGGCTGAGGATGAACCCAGACCCCTTGCCATGGGTATATTGTTGGTCTGACGCAGCTTCAGACCTGTCAGCTTTTTGCCGCATACTGCATACAGATCCTTTGCGGAAACGTATATCAGATTTTTTTCATCACAGGGAACGTCAATACCGTCTGATGATGCTATGTTGATAATGTCGCTTTCCTCCATTTCGACATAGTTGTAGTAGTTGAGTGCAAGTCCCAGCGCATCGAAGCCCGCGCCGAGATTTGCCGAGGTGGCAGGTATTTTAATATTTATCATTTTACTTCCTCATTTCCAAAGGGTCATTGATCAGGATTCAAGCGGACGGACTCTCAGCTTGACTCCGATACTGTCAGCCACTGCCTGTGACTTTGCTATTTCCTCTTCTCCTATAACATCAACTACGGTGAGTATTACATTCGGGACATACTGCTTTACATTTTCTGCAAATGAAAGCAGAGAGGCAAAGCAATCCTTATCTTTCCACTTAGGACGGGTGATCGCCATATAAGCTTCGCTGTCGGATGCGTTCAGGCTGATAGAAACGGTATCTATAAGACCTTTGAGATCCTGCTCGATGTTCCTTTCGTGTATAAGGTCAGCAAGACCGTTGGTGTTAAGGCGTATGGGGGTATCACAGACAGAACGTATATACTTTGCGGTGCCGAGAAGTATATCAAGTTCGCTTGTGGGCTCGCCGTAACCGCAGAATATTATTTCCTTGTAGGATGAGAGATCGCGGGTCTTTAGATTTTCGATGACCTCATCAAGGCTCGGCTGATGTTCAAGCCACAGTGGGTCTGAGCCGTATGCGCCGTCATCGTTCTGCCTGAGGCAGAATGTACAGGCGCAGGGGCATTTGTTTGTGATATTCAGATAAAGCTTTTCCCAAAGCTCATAAGATATGGTCATAGCTGTTTTTTTCATAGTTATCCCTCCGAAAGATCATTTGATAATATTATAACATACTGCTTGAAAAAATAAAAGAATAATTTTATACAAATGCTTTAATAAACGTAATACAATTTTTCACTTAGGAGATCTTTTGACATGGAACAGAGTGAAGAAAAAGTGATGTAATGATAAAACAGCGGATAGCATGATACTATCCGCTGTTGAATATTCAGATATCTTCGTAAAGGCGAATATATTCCTTTGCGGAGCGCTCCCAGCTGAAATCCTGCTTGAATGCGGTGGATACCAGTCGTCCCCATCGCATCTTGTCGTCATAGTACGCTCTTGCACGTACAGTTGCGTTCAGCATATCCTGGGCGTTGTAACTCTTGAAGGTGAAGCCGTTGCCGTTTTCTCCGCCTGCATCGCGTATGGTATCACGCAGACCGCCTGTTTCGCGGACTATGGGGATAGTGCCGTATCTCAGTGCTATCATCTGGGCAAGTCCGCAGGGCTCACTCTGGGACGGCATGAGGAACATATCTGCACCTGCATAGATGCGTCTTGAAAGTTCGGGTACAAAGCCTAAACGCAGACCTACTCTGTCGGGATAACGGTAATGCATCTCGGTGAAGAAGTCCTCGTATATCTTTTCGCCTGAACCCAGTATTGCAAATTTATAGCCCAGGCGTATCATATCTTCAAAAACATACTTTATAAGGTCAAGACCCTTGTGTGAAACGAATCTTGTAACTATGCCGATGATGGGTTCCTTGCCCGTAGCTATGCCGAGTTCGTCGCACAGTGCTTTTTTACAGACGAGTTTGCCGAGCCTGTCGTTAAGGCTGTAATTTTTTGCCAGATTCTTGTCGGTGGCGGGGTCGTATATCGTCTGGGATATGCCGTTTAAAATACCGCTGAGTTTATACTGGTGGTGGACAAGTTCTCTGTCGAGAGAGTGGGAATACCAGGGGTCGAGTATCTCCCATGCATAGCTTGGTGATACTGTGGTGACTCTGTCACTGACCTCTATTGCGGCTTTCATGAAATTCACGTCGCCGTCATAGCTCAGCATATCTGTATGATAGAGGGGTATGCCCATGAGGTCGTTTATAAGTTCAAGACCGTACTGACCCTGATACTGGATATTGTGTATGGTAAATACTGTCTTGATATCCTCGTATCCCGGCTGATAGCGGTAGAAGATATCATAGTAAACGGGTACGAGTGCGGTCTGCCAGTCATTGGCATTTATCACATCGGGTTTGAAGTCGATGAATTTAATCAGCTCGAGAACTGCGCGGGAGAAGAATATATATCTTTCTGCATCATCGTAGAAGCCGTACATACCGTTTCTGGCGAAGTAGTATTCGTTATCGAGCAGATAGTAGGTAACGCCGTTTTCAACACCTGTGAAAACTCCGCAGTACTGGTTTCGCCATGCTACGGGCACGGTGAAGTTGGTAACGTAATTCAGTCTGTCTCTGAGTTCCTGACGGATACTGCCGTAAAGGGGCAGTACAACGCGGCAGTCCTGTCCGAGCGCGTTGAGTGCGGCGGGCAGGGAGCCTGCAACATCTGCGAGTCCTCCCGATGCGGAATAGGGAAGTCCCTCGCTGGCTGTATAGAGTATATTCATAGTATCACCCTCCTTTTGCGTAAGTGATAGGTCGGTCATAGTTGGTTGGGTCTGCCGGGGCAGCCGTTACAATTGATATTTCTTTGAAAAATCATCAAACATATCTGAAAATTCAGCTTTCTTTTCTTTGGGCATATTATTATATGAATCAACGATAAGCTTTTGGAAAGCAGTGGGAAAGAAATTTGTCTGATAGTTATACATACTTAAAAGTATGGTTTCTATCAGGCTGTATCCCATTGTTGTTTTCCTTTGGTTCATCAGCGTGACCGTTTTGGCATCATCAAAGTCATAGCAAGTGTTCCATACACAAGCCTGAAGAAAATGGTCACCTTTATCATTTATAAGGATATCCATACCCATATCAAAAGCTTTTGAAGATGACCGCTTCATGAGTTCATTTAATGCATAAGGAACTTCATCGATATATACCATATCATCTATGATCTCAACAAGCTCATCATCAGATGATCGTTTAATAAGTTCTTTGAATGCTTCGCCCATTTTTACGTGATCTTCAGTTCTTTCAATAATATCATATAGCTGATCGTTTGAATAATTCTTCAGTTCCATATTTTCGCTCATTTGTAAAAGTTAGTATTTATGCCGTGAAACAGGTGCAGTTTCTCCCACAGACCATGATTTATTATCGAAAACGCACGGCACCGACCGACGGCGCCGTGCGGCGAGTTTTTATTATACGGTAGCGCCCTTGGATACGTACATCTGGTAATCCGCGGTGCTTGTGAGAACGTGCTTGGGAGCAACGGTAACGTCCTTATCGGTGATGACGTAGTTCATCTGTGCACCGTCGCCTACAACAGTACCCTGTCCGAGGATGCAGTTCTTGACCTTTGTGCCCTTTCCGATCTTTACACCTCTGAACAGCACGCAGTTCTCAACTTCGCCCTCGATTATGCAGCCGTCTGCAACAAGAGAGTTCTTTACGATGCTGTCAAGATCGTACTTAGCAGGTGCGTTGTCGCTGACCTTTGTATATATGGATCTCTTGGGAACGAAGAGCTTTCTTGCGTTCTCGGGATCGAGGATATCCATATTAGCCTTGAAGTATGTATCGGTGGAATTGAGCTTGCTGAAATAGTACTTGTATTCATAAGCCATTATTTTCAGCTCATTGCATCTTTCCTGAAGGATATCTTTCTCGAACGAAACTTTGCCCCTTGCAATGGAGTCCCTTATCATATCAACTATGAATTCCATGCTCATTACGAACATATTCAGGCTGCAGGTGCAGGTGCCGCTGAGTTCGGGCTGAATAAGCACGCTGGTGACCTGACCTTCGTCATTTGTATTCAGGACGGTGGCGGTCTTCAGGTCTTCTGAGGTATAGGGTCCGGTGTGTGACACTACGGTTATATCGGCACCTGTCTCGATATGCTTTGCAACTATCGGTTTGTAGTCGATATTGGTTATAACATCGCAGTCGGTCAGTACAACATACTTTGCGGCGGAATGAGTGATAAAGTTCATAGCGCCGTATATAGCCTCTATCCTGCCTCTGTAAAGTGTACTTTCAACGTTTCCGAATGGAGGCAGGATATAAAGTCCGCCTTTCTTTCTTGCAAGATCCCATTCTCTTGCACTTCCCAGGTGATCCATCAGCGACTGATAGTTGCTCTTTGTAATAACACCTACCTCAGAGATGCCGCTGTTTACCATGTTTGAGAGAGGGAAATCTATCAGGCGGTATCTTCCGCCGAACATTACAGAACCCATAGTCCTGTTCTTTGTCATGTCGCCAAGAGTCGTGTCGTGCATATTTGCGAAAACAAGACCCAGTACATTACCCATATTTATTTCCATTTTACCCGGTCTCCTTCCTTACATATTTTCGTAGATTATTGCCTTTGGCACAACATTGGCTCCGTCGGAGATAGTCAGGTTATGACCTACTACCGCAACGCCCCAGCTGTCTTTGTCCTCGATAGTTTCGGGTCTTGCGCCTATCTGACAGTTCTCACCGATGACTGAGTTTTCACCTACGATGGCATACTCTACCTTAGCGCCCTTCTTGACTACTGCGCCGGGCATGAGGATAGAGTCGTATATAACAGCGCCCTCTTCAACGATAACGCCGTCGGATATCATGGAGAATTCAACGCTGCCGTCTATGACACAGCCCTCTGTAACCATACAGTTCTGTATCTGCGCATTCTTGCCGATACTCTGGGGGGGATATACGGGGTTTCTGGAATATATCTTCCAGTTGGGGTCATAGAGGTCGATGGGGATGTTGGGATTGATAAGATCCATATTTGCTTCCCAGAGGGATTCAATTGTTCCAACGTCCTTCCAGTAGCCGTCAAAGCGGTAAGCTACCAGCTTTTCGCCTGCTTCTCTCATATCGGGTATGATATTTTTTCCGAAGTCCTTTGAAGCAGTTTCGTCCTTTTCGTTGGCGATGAGGTAAGCCCTCAGCTTCTCCCATGTGAATATGTAGATACCCATTGAAGCCAGTGTGGATCTTGGGTTCTTGGGCTTTTCTTCAAAGTCGATGATATTGTCATCCTCGTCGGTTATCATTATGCCGAATCTGCTTGCTTCGTGCTTGGGAACATCGAGTACTGCGATGGTAGCAGCTGCTTCTTTCTTCTTGTGGAACTGCAGCATTTTGTTATAGTCCATCTTATAGATGTGGTCACCTGAGAGGACAACAACGTACTCGGGGTCATATCTGTCGATAAATCCGATATTCTGGTAGATAGCGTTAGCTGTACCGGAATACCAGTCGGCACCTGTTGCCTTCTGGTAAGGCGGCAGTACATGGACACCGCCGTGGATACGGTCAAGGTCCCAGGGCTGACCGTTGCCTATGTACTCGTTGAGTACGAGAGGCTGATACTGTGTAAGTACGCCCACTGTGTCTATACCCGAATTTATGCAGTTAGACAAAGGGAAGTCAATGATACGATATTTTGCGCCGAATGGCACTGCGGGCTTTGCAACGTCCTGAGTCAGGGCATAAAGTCTGCTGCCCTGTCCGCCTGCGAGAAGCATAGCCACACATTCTTTTTTGTTGAACATAAATTTCACCCACCATATATTTTATACTATTGACAACGCTGTAAGCTGAAAAGTCAAGCAACTTATTCTGCTTCTTTTGCGGTCTTTTTCTTGTCGGAATTCTTTTTGTGCTCTGCCTTTTTGACAGTAGCTTTTTTCTTTTCGCTGTCCTTTTTCACTTCAAAGTACATACAGGAGAAAGGCGGTATATCTATACATACCGACTGTTCAAAGCCGTGCATGGGCACATCCTGTGACTTTACAGTGCCGTTGGTCATAGGTGCGCCGTCAGGAGAAGCGGAGTTGAATACTTCGGTATACTTGCCTTTGTAAGGCACTCCGAAGCAGTAGCTCTTTCTCTCAACGGGGACAAAGTTGCAAAGCACTATGACCTCGTTCGCCTCCGCATCAAATCTGCGGAATATGATTATACTCTGTCTGAAATCGTCGTTTGCTATCCAGCTGAATCCCGACCAGTCGAAGTCTTTCTGCCAGAACTGAGGATGGTCGAGATAGAAGCGGTTCAGCCGTTTTGAGAACGCGTGGTAGTTGCGGTGGTTCTCGTATTCTTCTACAAGGAACCATTCAAGACCGTTCTCGTAGTCCCACTCCCTGAACTGGGCGAACTCTGTGCCCATGAACATAAGCTTCTTGCCGGGGTGAGCCATCATATATGCATTGAACAGCTTGCACTGCTCAAACTTTTTATCAACATCTCCGCCGTACATCTTGTTTACCAGCGAAGCTTTTCCGTGTACTACTTCATCATGGGATATAGGCAGTACGAAATTCTCCGAAAATGCGTAGAAGAATGAGAAGGTCAGCATATCGTGATGGAATGCTCTGTCTATGGGGTCATAGCTCATATATTTGAGCATATCGTTCATCCAGCCCATGTTCCACTTGAAGTTGAAGCCAAGACCGCCATCGCTGACCGGCTTTGTTACCATTGGCCATGCGGTGGATTCTTCGGCTATCATAAGCACTGTGGGGCATCTGGAGAATACGGCTGTATTCAGGTCGCGAAGGAACTGTACAGCTTCGAGGTTCTCGTGACCGCCGTAGATATTTGGTGTCCATTCGCCGTCGCGTCTGTCATAATCGAGGTACAGCATGGAGGCTACTGCGTCAACACGCAGACCGTCGATATGGTACTGTTCTATCCAGTACAGCGCGTTGGAGATAAGGAAGCTTTTTACTTCTCCTCTTCCGTAGTCGAAAACTCTTGTGCCCCATGCGAGATGGTCACGCTTTTTAGGGTCGGCATACTCATAGCTTGCGCCGCCGTCAAATTCAAACAGACCTGCCTCGTCCCTTGGGAAATGTGCGGGTACCCAGTCGAGGATAACGGATATACCTGCCTGATGGAACAGGTCTATCATCGCCATGAACTCGTGGGGAGTACCGAAACGTGAGGTCGGTGCATAATAGCCTATGCCCTGATAACCCCAGGAACCGTCAAAGGGGAATTCTGCCAGGGGCATGAATTCGATGTGTGTATATCCCATATCCTTGAGGTAAGGTATTATCGTATTTGCAAATTTGGTATACGAATAGTACACACCGTCATCGCAGGACTTCCACGAATTCAGGTGAACTTCGTATATATTCATTGGGCAGTTGTAAACGTCCTTGGTCTTGCGTTCCTTCTGCCACTTATCGTCTTTCCATTTATAGCCTTCGATATCGAATATCTTTGAGCCGGTCTGGGGCTTCAGCTCCATATGTGTACCATAGGGGTCAGCCTTGCAGCGGCGTTTGCCGTCGCAGCCGACTATGGAGAATTTATATGTATCAAATGTCTTCATGCCCGGGACGAATACTTCCCAGACTTCCGACTTTTCAAGCTGCTGCATAGGTGTGGCGTTATCATCCCAGTTGTTGAAATCGCCTACCAGTGATACTGCGCGTGCCTTGGCAGCCCATACTCTGAAATAATAACCGTCATTTCCGTCTTTTGTGCCTTTATGGCAGCCGAGAAAACGGTATGTTTCATAATTTGTTCCGTTGTGGAAAAGGTATAGAGGTATCTCATATTCCTGAGGCATCTTATCCATGAAAACTCTTTCCTCCTTTGTTTGCAAGGCATAGCAATACCTTTTTATACATCTATTTTAACTCTTATTTCATATTTTTTCAAGGGGTTTTGTGATTTTTTTCAAGTTCTTACATATTTTAATCGGTTGTTTTGTGTAATTGGTATATTGCATTAATAAAAAATACACGCCAATATAGTAATATATTTACATTTATGAATTTTTATACATAATTCATTCTTTTTGTGTGCCGATGCGCACTGCCATGATAGTAATATCATCGCCTCTCATGCCTTTGCGGCGGTCGTTAACGAACTCTCCGAGCTGCTGTACGAGCTCATTGATATCGCATCCGTCAGATGCTGCGGCAGTGTCTGCGATGAGCTGTGAGGATACATCATCGGCACCATCGGAAGTCATTATTATAAGATCGCCGTCAAATAGTTTTATCTCACACTTGTCTGGCGGACAATCTGACAGTATCCCTGCGGGGAATGAGATCTCTCCCAGCGGCATAGCCGAACCATCACGGCACAGCCAGCTGCTGACAGCGCCGGCTTTCAGTAAGGAAGCCCGTCCGCCGCACAGATCCAGTCTGAGGATATCCATTGTGGCAAAGCTTTCTTCCCAGCCTTTTACCCTCAGCATGGAGGATACCAGCCTGTGTACGGTGGTAAGCGAAAGCCCTGAGGTGATAAGCTTGCGGCTAAGGCTGACGGTGAATGATGAATCGAGCCTTGCACGTTTGCCTGTGCCCATACCGTCGGAAAGCACGAGATATTTCTCGCAGCCGTCCACATCGAAGATATCATAACTGTCACCTGAATATTCACCGCTTGCAGATGCAGAAAATACTGCGGTCTCTGCGGTAAATGCAGGGAGTTCGGCAAAGGATATCCTTGTAATGTCGTTGTCGCCTGTTATATCAGGCAGCCCCATATCACAATCCAGTATAGATGATACCGAGGCTGTAAGCATAGCGATATCTCCTGAAAAGCTGCCTTTTATAAAGGCATCGGCTCTGCAGCAGAGGTCATTGTCCACATAAACGCAGACCCTGGCTCCGCGGTATCCCATTACAGCCAGCTGTTCGCGGACGCTCTCTGATAGTCCCGTATCAATGGAATGCACCTGTGATGAACGGTACGAGAGGTCGGAAAGGATATCCTCCATGGAGAGGAGCTGGTCTGTCAGCATGGTGCGAAGCTCTTTCATGCGGATATTTTCAGCCTTATCCTCAAGGATGTGCTTTTCAAGGTCATTGAAGGCTTCGCAAACCAGTGCGGGTCTGTCGCAGCAGCCAACGTTACTGCGAACCTGCTCGTCGGTTATGCTGCCGCCGCAGTCGAGGATCATCTGCAGTTTATTAAAAGCACCTGCTGTACTATCGTTTTTCTCGAAGCATAGTCTGTATGAAGGGCAGTCGGTACAAACACAGCGCCTTACCTCCGATGAAGCAGTCCGTGAAGCGGTATTTCTGTCCATAGTAACAGTTACCATATCGAGCTGCCTGCGTATTTCGCCAAGGGTCTGACCTGCCAGCATCAGCCGTGCGGCAGTAGTCTGCCCTATGAGCTCGGGAGTACTGCGGAAGCCTGATATACGCTTGCCCATGCGTTTTATCTTGTCCGAAGGTATCATCAGGAACATGAGAGAACCTGCAACGATATCCGCGAACATATGATATGTATCACCGTTGATGCCGACAGCTACAAGGCTTATGAGCGCAGTTACAAGAAAGCTCATGACTTCTGCCAGCCTGCCGAATTGTACGAATACTCCGCATATCAGCCCTGCTGTTGCAAGAAGAAGTGTGTTCCTTGCAAGACTCGGATCACATATCAGTACTCCGCAGGCTGTCAGTGCACCTGCCACTGCACCGCCGAAACTTCTGTATCTTCGTGCGGCTTGCAGAAGAATGAACGCACCGATGGTCCTTCCGAGGTTCACGGCGAATAAATTCACCGAGGCGGTAATACTCACGGCAATTATGCACAGCATACCTGCGAATACTCCGTTGATACCGGTAAGATCGTATATACCGCTGCGCTTTGCTGCGGTGCGGATCGTCATGGTGATGAATACCGTACAGCCTGCAAGAAGTGAATTTATCATCCTCATTGAAGCATGGTAGAAATCGCCGGGGATAGCTGCTGTTATAACGCATGAGAACAGCATAAGTACACCTGATACTACCAGTGAGCGGTAAACAGGCTCATCGCGTTTGTCACCGAGAGGGTCGATGAAGTGGATGGCTGTTATTACCAGCACAGAGCATATCTGCACTATCCCTGCCTCGATACCGCGGTTCAGGATGAACGCAAGCAGCGTCCCGAGAAATACGGCGGGTGAATTATCACCTGCCAGAGATGCTGCCGCTGCGCACATGAAAGACGGAAATCCGAGTGTGACGGAAAGTCCTGTCAGGAGCCCGCATATGAATGCGCCTATACGATACTGCCATTTTTTTACTGCCGCCCTTTTGGAAGACCTCTGTTTTGCACCGGCAGATCCAGAGGGAGCTGTTTTTACATTTTGAAACATATTTCTCACGTCCTACGAATAGAATAGTAAGTATATTCTATCATCAGGTATACGTGAAAAATGTCACAATCACATGAGTTTTTTCAGTTCTTCCCCGAACCTCACGAACTCCTCCATAAGAAGCTGTTCGGGACGGACGTTTGCCTGAAGACCGCTGCTTTCCACTGCTGCGATGACCGTCTGCTTATCTGCACCGAGTCCTGCGGACACGGAGTTCACCAGAGTTTTTCTGCGCTGAGAGAAAGCGGCTCTTACCATCTTGAAGAAGAATGCTTCGTCAGTTACGCCTTCCGGGGTGTTCTCCTTGATATCGAATCGTACGACACAGCTGTCAACATTCGGGGCAGGCATGAAACTGCCGCGTGAAACATTGAAAAGTATCTTAGGCTCTGAAAAGTAGTTCACTGCCACCGTGACAGCGCCCATATCCCTTGTGCCGAGGGGAGCGCATAGCCTTGTGCCTGCTTCTTTCTGCACCATGACGGTCACGGAGCGTATCCTCAGACGCTGTTCAAGCAGCATCATGAGTATTGGTGAGGTTATATAGTAGGGGAGGTTCGCACATACGGCTACCTCCATTCCGCTGAATTCATCTTCGATGAGTTTATGCAGATCGACTTTCATTACATCTGCATTTATTACTTTGACATTATCATGCTCTGCAAGCGTTTCCTCAAGCACGGGGATGAGGCGGTCATCTATCTCTATGGCTACGACCTTATCGGCACGCTTGGCAAGTTCATTGGTCAGCACGCCTACGCCTGTGCCTATCTCTATCACACCGTAGCCTGTCTTTGCGTTGCCCATTTCGGCTATGCGGGGGCATACCGATGGGTTTACAAGGAAATTCTGCCCCAGTGCTTTTGAGAATGTAAAACCGTGGCGCTGCATAACGTCTTTAATAACGCCTATATTTGATAGATTGTCCATTATCTTCTCCCCGTTTATCTCTTATTTGTCTGATGCATCGGACTTACAGATCTGTGTACATCCGATGAAGTTTTCTGACGTTTTATTTTGTATTACGACAGTAAACAAAGTATTTTGTTATTTATGTTAATTTTCAGATATAAAACGATAATATAATTTTAACATATAACCGCCTGTAAGTCAATAGGCAAGAGCATTATTTCACATATATTGGATATACTGATAAGGAAATATGTCAGCAGGCATCTGCTGATGAAAATGGAGGAACAAGTTGTGAATAATACAGGATATTATGCGGATATCGAGATGACCGCCAGAACATCCAGGATCACGGGACACAGAGGTTTTTCGGGGATAAATGCTGAGAACTATGGGGCGGTAAAACGGCTTTGCAAAGGTCGCAGCAGTGTGGAAACTGCATTGGGAATGTCTGCGGAGACAGCCGCATGCGGTGCTGACTGCAGGCATTGATCCTATATAAAATAAGGTATGATTTGTTATTTTACACAAGAAATCTTTTTATTACCTTAACAAATTCTATATGGAAAACTGTTGAAATTATCCCGAGAATATTGTACAATATGTATGTGATATCGGGAGGGTTGACCCTTCCGGAGCCGCATGGTCGGGATGGGAGTAGGTATGATGTATTCGGGGATATCTAAAAGTTCAGAAACTTTATATTCCATGGGCGGAGCAACAGACGGCTGCCGTTCTGTATCATCACACTCTTATTACACCCTCATGTGTGCTGAATGTAACAATTATGACCTAATTTGAACTGCAACGCAATAGTTGCAGTTTTTTTGGTTTGATGAAGGAGTTAGATGCTGATATGAAGAAAGTAGCAGTTATCATGGGTTCAGACAGCGATTTCCCTGTAGTATCCAAGGCTTGTGCTGAGCTGAAGGCTTATGGTGTTCCTTATGAATGTCATGTTATGAGCGCTCACAGAACACCTGCCCTTGCTGCTGATTTTGCAGACAAGGCTAAGGCTGAGGGCTTTGGTGTTATAATTTGCGCTGCGGGAATGGCTGCACATCTTGCAGGTGTCATCGCAGGACACACTACACTGCCTGTTATAGGCATCCCCTGCAAGTCGAGCAATCTTGACGGCCTTGATGCGCTGCTCGCTACAGTACAGATGCCCAGCGGCATACCTGTTGCGACTGTTGCGATAGACGGTGCTAAGAATGCTGCTTTGCTGGCAATACAGATGCTGGCACTGTCGGACGAAGGTCTGGCTGAGAAGCTTGAAAAGGCAAAGGCAGATATGATAGACGGCGTCAAGGCTAAGGACGCTGCTCTTCAGGAAAAGCTGGCTGCGCTGTGAGCAGATACAAGGTATTGCTGTTCGATCTGGACGGCACACTGCTGGATACTGCCCCGGGCATAATTCGCATAGTAAGATATACTATGGAGAAAATGGGACTGGAGGAGCCTGCTGAGATAAGGCGGTTTTTGGGTCCTCCGTTATTCAGGTCGATGAAGGATTTCTGCGGTCTGGATGATGAACGTGCATGGGAAGCGGTGAGGATATACCGTGAGAAATATCCTGTGGACGGACTGCTTGAATCGGAAAGATTCGACGGAGTTGAAGATCTGCTTGGAACACTGAAGGACAGTGGATATGTTCTCGGGGTGGCTACAAGCAAACCTGAGCCGTTTGCGAGAAATTTGCTGGAACACTTTGATATGGCAAAGTATTTCACGTTTATCGGAGGCTCCGGTGTGGACGGCGCAAGAGACACCAAGCGCGAGGTGATAGAGTATGTGCTGGAAGCACTGGATGTCACTGACAGGAGCAGGGTGCTGATGATAGGCGACAGACAGCATGATATCATAGGAGCGAAGGAATGCGGACTTGAAAGCCTGTACGTGCTCTGGGGATACGGCAGCAGAGAAGAAGCGAAGGAATGCGGTGCGCCCGCGATAGCGGAAACACCTGCGGACTGCCGCAAATATATAATGTCACAAATTTAAGTTAAGATAAACATTTCAGGAGGTAATCGTTATGGCAAATGTAGTAAAGGGAGAGCAGCTCTACGAGGGTAAGGCAAAGAAGGTATACGCTACCAATGATCCCGACCTGGTGATCGTTGATTACAAGGACGATGCTACCGCTTTCAATGGTGAGAAGAAGGGTACTATCGTAGGTAAGGGCGTTATCAACAACAGAATGACCAACTTCATGTTCAAGAAGCTTGAAGCAGCAGGCGTTCCCACCCACCTTGTAGAAGAGCTGAGCGACAGAGAAACTCTGGTAAAGAAGGTTTCTATCGTTCCTCTGGAGGTAATAATCAGAAACGTTGCAGCAGGCAGCTTCTCCAAGAGAATGGGCGTTCCCGAGGGCAAGGAGCTCCTTACACCAATACTGGAATTCAGCTACAAGAACGATGATCTGGGCGATCCTTTCATAAATGATTACTATGCACTGGCACTGGGTCTGGCTACAAAGGAAGAACTGGATACCATCGCTAAGTATGCGTTTGCTGTTAACAGCTTCATGGTAGATTTCTTCAAGGGCGTAGGCGTTGATCTTATAGACTTCAAGATCGAGTTCGGTAAGACTTCTGACGGTACTATAATCCTCGCTGACGAGATCTCTCCCGACACCTGCCGTTTCTGGGACAGCAAGACCCACGAGAAGCTTGACAAGGATCGTTTCCGCAGAGATATGGGCGGCGTTGAGGACGCATATCAGGAAATGATGAAGAGAGTCCTGGGAGAATAATATATGGGCGGATTTTTCGGCGCAGTGTCGGCAAACGACTGTATACAGGACGTTTTCTTCGGCACAGACTATCATTCTCATCTCGGCACCAGAAGAGGCGGTATGACCGCTTATGCACCCGAGATAGGATTTCAGAGAAATATTCACAGCATAGAAAACTCACCTTTCAGAACAAAGTTCGAGAAGGATGTTGAAGCTATGCGCGGCAAGGTCTGTATCGGCTGCATAAGTGATACTGATCCTCAGCCTATAATGGTACGTTCCAAGATGGGACTCTATGCTGTCTGTTCCATAGGCGTTATACATAACGCCAAGGAGCTGACTCAGGAGCTTTTACAGAACGGCTGTGCGAATTTTGAAACCATGAGCAGCGGCGCTATCAACTCTGCGGGGCTGATAGGTGCACTGATAGCTCAGAAAGACAATTTCGTTGACGGTATACGCTATGCCCAGGAGAAGATACAGGGTACCATGTCACTGGTGCTTATGACAGAGGATTCTATCATATGCGCAAGGGACAAGGCAGGCAAGCTGCCTATAATCATAGGACAGAGGTCTGACGGCTACTGCTTCTCATTTGAGGATTTTGCTTATCAGAAACTTGGCTACAAGACTTGCCATGAGCTGAAGGCAGGCGAGATACTGAAGCTTACCAAGGACGGCTTTGAGGTTCTGTCCGAGGGTACAGACGATATGAGTATATGTACGTTCCTGTGGACTTACTATGGTTATCCCAACGCTAATTACGAGGGTGTGAACGTAGAGGGCATGAGGATACGCAACGGCATGATAATGGCTGAGAACGATATCAAGAACGGCAAGCTGCCTGATGTTGATTACGTTTGCGGAGTTCCCGATTCAGGCACTCCTCACGCTATCGGTTATGCCAACAGGAGCGGTATCCCCTTTGCAAGACCATTCATAAAGTATACTCCCACATGGCCCAGAAGCTTTATGCCTACCAATCAGTCTATGAGGAACAGGGTAGCAAAGATGAAGCTGATACCTGTGCATGAATTCATTGAGGGTAAAAAACTGCTGTTCGTTGATGACAGTATAGTAAGAGGTACCCAGATGAGGGAAACTGTAGAGTTCCTTTATGAGAACGGCGCTAAGGAAGTACACATGAGGTCGGCTTGTCCTCCTATAATGTACGGCTGCAAGTACCTGAACTTCTCCAGAAGCTCATCTGAACTGGAACTAATTGCCAGACAGATCATCGACGAGAACGAAGGCGCTGAGGGTGTAAAGTATATAAGAGAGTACAGCGACACCAATACCGAGAGGGGCAAACTTCTGAGAGATGAGATCTGCCGCAGGCTGAAGCTCACCTCACTGGAATTCCAGTCCATCGAGGGTACAGTTAAGGCTGTTGGCAAGCCTGAATGCGGTCTTTGCACATATTGCTGGGACGGCAAGGAATGACATACATACCATTAGATCATACAAGACCGAAAGGAAGCATTTATGAATAATAACAGCTATTCAAACAGCTACAAGGAAGCAGGCGTGGACGTTACAGCCGGCTACAAGGCAGTAGAGCTTATGAAGCAGTACGTAGGCAGAACGGTCACAAAAGGCGTAATCGACGGCATAGGCGGCTTCGGCGGACTTTTTGAGCTGGACATGACAGGCATAAACAAGCCTGTACTGGTGTCGGGCACTGACGGCGTAGGCACTAAGATCAAGATCGCTTTCCTGCTGGACAAGCATGACACTGTGGGCATAGATTGTGTTGCCATGTGTGTCAATGATATAATCTGCTGCGGTGCAAAGCCTCAGTTCTTCCTGGACTATATTGCCTGCGGAAGAAACATCCCCGAGAAGATCGCAAGCATAGTTTCGGGCGTGGCTGAGGGCTGCGTTCAGGCAGGCTGCGCTCTGGTAGGCGGTGAGACTGCAGAACATCCGGGTCTTATGCCGGAGGAAGAGTACGATCTTGCAGGTTTCTCTGTGGGTGTTGTTGACAAGGACAAGATACTTGATCCCACCACACAGAAGGCAGGAGATGTGATGATCGCTATAAAGTCAAGCGGTGTACACTCCAATGGTTTCTCACTTGTTAGAAAGGTATTCGATGTAAACGAGGAGAACCTTGCAAAGCACTATGACGAGCTGGGCACCACACTGGGTGAGGCACTGCTGACACCTACACGCATCTACGTAAAGGCTATAATGAGCCTGCTTGATGCTGTAAAGGTAAAGAGCATATCCCACATCACAGGCGGCGGATTCTACGAGAATATCCCGAGATCACTGCCCAAGGGCATATCAGCTCAGATCAAGAGAAGCGATGTTCAGGTACTGCCTATATTCGACCTTATCGCAAAGACAGGCAATATCCCCGAGAGAGATATGTTCAACACCTTTAACATGGGCGTTGGTATGACTGTTGTTGTTGACAAGGCTGATGCTGATGCAGCTATCGCGGCTATAAAGGCTGCAGGCGAGGACGCTTATGTTCTCGGTGAGCTGGTAGACAGCGATATGGGCGTTATCATCTGCTGATAAAAAGTATTTTTCAGCCACTCGGCGCGGCTCGTGTCGGGTGGCTTTTTTGAACGGTTCGGGTACGGCATCAGAGGATAAATAAGTATATGAAGTACAGGATATTCGGGAACGGAGATAAAGATACTATACTTCTGCTCCACGGCGGCGGGCTTTCATGGTGGGGGTATCGCCGTGCGGCGGAGATACTGTCAAAGCGGTATCGAGTTATTCTGCCGATACTGGACGGTCATGCAGGCGGTGACAGGAATTTTTCCTCGATAGAAGATAACGCGGCGGAAGTCATCGCATATATAGACGAAAACTTCGGCGGCAGGGTGAAGCTTCTCGGCGGACTATCTCTTGGGGGACAGGTCGCTCTGGAAATGCTGGCACAGCGCGGAGATATCTGCGAAAATGCAGTGATAGAGAGCACACTTGTTATACCTTCAAAGGTGACAGCGGCGCTTCTGCCGTCGTCACTGAAAATGAGTTACGGTCTGATACAAAAAGAGTGGTTCGCAAGAAAGCAGTTTGCGGCACTCAGGATACCCGAAGAATTTTTTGAGGATTATTTCCGCGACACCAAGGAGATAACTCTGAAAAATATGACAGCTTTTCTCACGGCAAATCAGCAGTATGAACTGAAAAGCTCTGTGAAAGATACTTCTGCGCAGGTGTATGTTTTTGCAGGAGGAAAAGAAATGAAGTCGGTAAAACGATCGGCTGAGATGATAAACAAAGCCGTTAAGGGCAGCAGCATTGAGGTGCTTGACGGAATGTATCACGGAGAATTCTCAATGAAGTATGCGGAGCGGTATGCTGATAAGATCATTGATATCTGCGGAGGAAAATGATGTTGGACAAACTTGACGATAAGGTTATCGGATTTCTGATAAGGGCGAAGAAAGCCACTTATGCGGGCAAGGGCGCGGAAAGCGCAAGCAGCCGTCCGAAATCCCATGATTTGAAGTACAGCGAGGACGGGCTTACCTACATAGACACTTATCTAGGCGGCGAGAGATTTGCGGGCGAGGAAGCTTTATGGCGTGACGGCGAACCATTCTGGTCGATGAATTATGTCGGCAGAGTGACAGGCGAAAATTTCAGCGGAGATTTTCTGAAAGAGGCGCTGTTAAGAGTTCCTGCGGATAAGCCGTTCAGAGGACCTGCGCGTTATGAAGACGGCGGATATGTATACGAATGCGAAGTCAGCGGTGATACCTGTTGGTTTTATGGGCATGAGATAATATCATTGAATGGTGTGCAGATATATGAATGTCTGTTCCACGGCGGAAGCATAAAGTAAGGAGGGCATTATGCCGTTTACAAAGATAAAGAAAAGGCTTGAGACGGAGTTTCTTGCGCCCTCATTGCAGGGGCGTGTGACATACTTTGCTACCTCATACAGCAAATATCCCGACCATGAGGGGCGTGCGGCAATACGTGTTGACGGTGTTGAGGTCTTCAAGAGCGACTATTTTGAACTCATGATGCTGCATTCACAGAAATACCATGAGCAGGAAGAAAGCGGCGCAGGGCTTCACAGAAGCTGGATGCAGGCATTTGATGAAGCCGAAAAAGCTGGCGGATTTGACCATCATGCATTTTACCGCGCATTTGATATGTTTGCTTCACAGCCGATTGAGGAGAGCCTGAAAAGCGAGTATCCGCTTGTCAGGATATTTGCGATACTCGACAGGCGGACGGGTAAGCGCAGACTTTCTGCTATGGCTGAGGAAATGGAGAGCGCACCGCCTTTTATACAGATATTTTACAAGCTGAGATGCGAAGCGGAGGGCTTATCGTGAGAGAATTCGACAACAGGAAGTCGCTGAAGACATTCTGGCACAGGCACGGACATCAGCTTGCAGGACTTATCGTGCTGGCGGGAGTACTGACAATTGGCTATATCGGTTATCGTGAAAGCCACCCAAAGGCGGTCAGTATTGATGATATCGACTCGGAGATGCCAACTTATGAGGAGACGCTTGGCATTGATAAACTAAAGCTGAGTTATGATATCAAGGTCGATGGCTTTGACGGAGAGATGTTCCTGTACAGCGTTTATTTTGAAAATCCCCCCACAGATGAAGATATCAGTGCGGTGGAAGAGTGTATGGATAAACTCCCGCAGGATGACGAAAATACATATCACGGCGATGTTATGGTCTTTGCAGATGAACCCGACAAAGTAACGGTTATGCTCGATCTCGGAAATGCAGATGATGAACAGTATATAACCGAAATCCCGAAAGCACTGGACGGTATGAAAGGCATTAAAAAGGTAGTTATAAACGAGGACGCGGGAGAGTATTGAGTATGGAGCGTATGACCTGGTCCGCTGAGGACTATAAGTATATCGATGAAAAATACTACGCCGGTTTTGAGGGCGAGGAAGAGTACGTCTTTTTTACCTGTGATGAAAAGGGCATAAGGCGGGGCTATGGTATATGGGACGGATATCTTGGTGCTGTGGTTGACGGTATAAAACCGGAAGAATATGGATTTATCGGGTTACAGCTCTATTATCATGTTGATATGTTAAATGAGAAACTTTGTCCCGATGACGTATACGAATTTAAAGACCCTGTGACAGTGTACAGACAGCTTGCGGCGGTGGATAAGACGAAACTGAGATTTTTGCCTAAAAGCGGCGAAGTGTTGGATGTATTGAAAAAACTATTCAGGGACGCGGCTGAAACAGGCAAGCCCGTATGTGTTTATTATTTTTGACCGAAAGGAAGTATCATTATGAAAAATATAGTTGTACTGGTCTCGGGCGGCGGGACTAATTTACAGGCGCTGATAGATGCACAGGCACGCGGAGAGATAAAGGGCGGAAAGATAAGCTGTGTAATATCCTCAAAAGAGGGCGCATATGCCCTTGAAAGAGCGGCTAAGGCAGGTATACCCTCAGTGGTGCTGCCAAGAAAGGAGTATGCTGACAAAAAGGCATACAGTCAGGCTATACTGGAAGAACTGAACAGACAGAAAGCCGACCTTGTTGTACTGGCAGGATTCATGATAATCCTTGACGAAGTAGTTACAAAGGCTTATCCCTACAAGATAATCAACGTTCATCCCGCACTGATACCCTCTTTCTGCGGTGAGGGCTATTATGGTCTGAAAGTTCATGAAAAGGCACTGGAATACGGTGTTAAGATCAGCGGCGCGACTATACACTTTGTAAATGAAGAAGCAGACGCAGGTGCAATAATTCTTCAGGGTGCTGTGGATATCGCCAACGATGAAACTCCCGAAACTCTGCAAAAGAAGATAATGGAAAACGTGGAGTGGAAGCTTCTGCCCAAGGCAGTTTCGCTGTTCTGTGAGGACAGGATAACTATCCGTGACGGCAAGGCATATATTGATCTGTAATAAAAAGGGACTGCTTAAGGGCAGTACTCATACGGAAGTTTTATGTTATCTATTGGGGAAAACCCTTTTGAAAAAGGGTTATTCCCCAAACCCCTTTCCGAAAACTTCTATTTCTTTTGGGCAGGGGGTAGCTATGTTTGCAAACATAGCTACCCCCTGTCTTTTTCTGTCTTTATAAAAAACTACCCCCTGCCCAAAAGAGTTAAAAGTCTTTTGAAGGGGGTTCGGGGGATAACTTTTCTTCAGAAAAGTTTCCCCCGATAAATAATATAAGCTTCTATATGGACACTGCCCTATGGGTGTCAGACTTTTTATTATTCAAGATATCCGAAGTTGCTGTCGGAATTTATAAAATCGATATTGTAGATGTATATCACTCTGTTGATATCATGGCTTTTTACGTATTCCGATACAGTTTCTTCTTCAAAGTGGTAGTACCTCAGGTCTATCATGCTGATGTGTTTGAACTGCGCACAAAGTTCGGGAAGAACGGCATTGGCGTAGCTGTCTTTCAGCAGCAGCACCTTTTCATCGGAAGCGCCGTTTGTTTCCAGTTCGCAGAGTGCGAAGTTACCGCCCATTATTGAAGCATACTTATCTTTGGTGGTTTCGGGAGCTTTTACGAACAGTCCCTGTTTGGTAGGTATACCGTTTATTTCTGTACACTCCGCAGGAATTTCGTGATCACCGCCTCGGGATACATACTTTACGGTGATATCGTTGCCCTCGTATGAAACAAGGTCGATGGTATCGCTTTTTGCCCATGCCGCAGGTGCTTTTGAGTACAGTGTGCCGTAAAAGTCCGTAAGCTGTCGGGTAGTCTTTTCATACCCCTTTGCTGCAGGCAGATCCATTATCTGTCTTAGCACCGAATATCCCAGTTCAGCACCTTGTGAAGTCCAGTGATGATCAGTGCGGTAATAGCAGCTGTCACCTCCGTTTCTCAGGGCTTCTTCGGGATAGGCAAAGTCTATCCTGTCCGAGAGTGTTTCGCGTATATGCTCGGCTGTTTCATGCTGATCTCCGCACTTGTTCACTGCGGGAAGTTTGTCTTTCAGCACACAGGAAGCGTTCGGCACCAGCAGGAAAGTCACGGGTATATCGCTGTCAAGCCCCTCTGCGAAGCTGTTCAGGAATCCGATGTTCATATCCACCCTTGCCCTGTCCTCATGGTAATCCTGAATATAGAAGCTGTCATCTGCCAGATATACGCCGTTCATGAAGTTTTTACCGAGGGAAGCATCAGCAGCGGTCTTTAATGTTACAAGCTGATCCTTCATAAATATCTGATCGGACATATAGTTTTCTATATCCTTGGTGAAGTCGCCTTTTTTGAGCCTCTCAAAAGAGAATTCGGGGGCTTGCTGCAGCGAACGGTTCTCCATTTCAGAGAATTTTCTGTCAGGGCTTATTATGCCCGCCGATGCCATACCGAATACCAGCACGAGGAATACGCCTGCAGTTATCAGGTGCCCCGTCTTCGGCAGAGTACGGTTCTTTGCTTTTTTATTGGTTTTCTTTCCCATTATCAGATATCACCGCCGTGAAGTTTAAAATATGTTTTCAGTACAGTTATCTGAGTTTTGGCATCGCAGAGTTTGTTTTCCATTACCATGCGGTAAGCCTCTTTCAGTGGTACCTTTTTAACATCAAGGAACTCGCCGTCATCAAGGTGCTGTTCGCCGAAATGCAGACCTCTTGCAAGGAATATATGGATTATCTCGGTGTCATACGCTACAGTAGGGTACAGGCATCCGAGGTATTCAAAGCTTTCAGCGGTTGCGCCGACTTCTTCTTTCAGCTCGCGTCTGCCGCATTCCTCGGGGTCTTCGCCGTATTCCAGCTTGCCTGCGGGGACCTCGGTCAGCGCTTTCCCGAAGGGATAGCGGAATTGTTCCACCATGTAAATATCTTCATTATCATCAATGGCAGCCACACAGACACCGCCCGGGTGCCTGATGAATTCGCGGATGCCTTTATCGCCGTTTTCCAGCTCTATCTCATCACGGAACAGTTTTATGACTACGCCGTCAAAAAGCTGTTCTGATGAGAGCTTTTTTTCATTTAGATACATATCTGCCTCCCGAAGTGTTACCCTTTTGTTTTAGCTTCCTTTTCTGTCTTTTCGTCCTTGTCAAAGAACCTGCGGTAAACCAGATATCCCACAAGAGCCACAAATCCGAAAATGGTCAGTGCTATGCCCTTGTTCTGACCGTCAGCGGTGTAGCTGAATACTATCTCACTGTCGCCCTCGGGGACAAGTACAGCCATCATGCCGTAGTTTACTTTTTCTACCTTGACGTCCTTGCCGTTCACCTTAGCTGACCAGCCCTTTTCGTAGGGGATGCTGAAGTATACCAGCTTAGGTTCTTCAAGCTTTATCTTGCCTGTGAAGCCGTTGGTATCATGGCGGAAGTAATAGCAGCTCTCCGCTTTTCTTTCGGCACAGTTTTTGAGGTAGTTGTGGTGGTTGAGCTCGTCTTCGTCAAAATCGTAGTACTTTATATAGTCGGAATATACCGCAGCCTGATTGCTGTCAAGCACAAGCGCCTTGGTGAGCAGTATGGTCTTTTCAAGCTTATCCTGCTCCTTGACTGCGGCATCGTCGGTATAGTAATCAAAGGCGAAGCCCATGGGGATATAGTTCTGGTTCTCGTAGATATTGAAACCGTTCATGGTATCCATATATGTGAAGCCCAGCAGCTTAGGTACTGCTTCTGACTTGGGGTTCTCGTCTTCACCCTTTATCTGCTTATCTGAAAGCTCATCGAAGTAGTATCTTACAGAATTAAGGGATCTCAGCGGATAGTACTCGGGCTCTATACGTGTAGCCACATCTCTCTGCTGATCAAGTTCTGCATAGAAATCCATTATAGCAGGGTCAACACAGCTATGGAAGCATCTCATAGAGGAAAGATCCCAGAACATACACCAGTTATCCACGCTTTCGGATGTATCTATACGGTAGAAATCGGAATCCTCTCCGCCGTAGGAGAATTCGGCATCCAGCTTTGCGGTGTCGATATTCTTTCCGCCGTTTATTGCTCTTTCGATGTAGTCTGCATTGTCATTTCCCTGTTTAACACCGTACCATACCTCGGATGAGTTGCATATCACGCAGGCGATGGCAGTCATTATCACAGCTATGGTCGAGAATCTCCTGCCTCGTGGGATAAAGTATATAAGCGCACCCAGTGCGATTATCATTCCGACGGTGACACCTATCTGGATATAGTAAAGCTCAGGGTACTGTGCCAGCTTGCCGTAAACTATTTCCTTGCCTTCGTACTTGGGCAGAAGTCCTACCGCAAGGAAACCTATGCCGGCTATAGTGGTAGGCAAGAATCCCTTTTTCAGCTTCTCCGGGTCTTCCTCCAGTACCTTTGCCGTCATCAGTGCGAATATCAGTATTGGGTGATAGTACCATCTTGCATAGTAGGAAGAATTGAACAGCATGAAAGCTGAGTTCAGTATAGGCACGCAAGCCATTATTACGAATACTATCACTGACCAGCCCAGCCAGTCGCGCTTTTTGCGTGTGCGCATATAGGCGATGACACCGCACATGGAGAACAGTGGCAGATATCCTGCGAGGGAAGCCCACCTTGCGCTGTCAACATCGAATATATTTACCCTTGCAGGCATATCCGAAAGGGTGAAGAATGCCTGGAATATCCTTGCGATACGTGCTTTGTCGTTATAAAGGATATAATCAAGACCCACCATGCGCTCGTTTACGCGGTAGTTGTTCATTACCATCAGCACTGAGGGCAGCAGTATGATACAGGACATAGCCAGACCGATAACAGCCTCAACACCGAGATAAATAAATTTTTTCATGCTGATCTTGAAATCTTTGTCGATGCATCTGAGGAAGAAGTATATAACTGTGAATACCACTGCGCTGACAAAGAAGAAATAGCTTATTGTCGCAGTAAGTGCCACCGCTATAGCGAATGCGCCTTTTTTGTTTTCCTGGACCAGCAGTTCAAATGCCAGCAGCAGGAGAGGGAAAAATGCGGTCGCATCGTGGAAGTGGTTGAAGAATATGTTGTATGTCTGAAACCCCGAGAATGCGTACAGCAATCCGCCGATAACAGCGCAGTCTTTGTTTTCGATGAACCTGCGCAGGTAAGCGTAGGCGCATACACCTGCAACACCTGTCTTTATGGCGAGAAGCCACGGCATGAGGTATACCGTTGAACCTACAGGGAACAGGGTGGTCAGCCAGAAAAATGGCGAGCCCAGCAGGTAGAATGAATAGGTGCTGACAAATCCCGAACCAAGGTCTGTGCCCCAGTCCCAGCCGAGGTTTCCTTCCTTGACCATCTGCTGTGCGTGCTTGTAGAACATCAGCTGCTGTGAGTTGAAGTCACCGTAATACATAAATATGCCGTGGTTCTGTATCATCGCAGGCAGAAAGCCCACCATCATCCCCACAAAGGCAATAATGAAAAGCAGAAGATATTTTTCTTTCTCTTTGCCCTCAGGCGGCTTTAGTTTACTTTTGAACATCTGAGAATTTTCCTTTCCTTTATAAAATATAGTATTGCATACAAAGTTAATTATAACACAGTTGACATATTAATGCAATAGTTTTTTTCAAAACCGCTTAACTATCAGCTTTGGTGAATGGTATGAGTACAGTGTGATTTATGATCCGGTGCAGCTGAGAATGGTTATAACTGTGGTCTATATTGCCAATAATTTTGTGCTAAATATGTACGTTGTTACAAAAAATTCAAAAAGCAAAAATAATTTAATTCATTCTCTTGACTTATTGTGTAGAAAATGTTATGATATGTTTACATTGTAATGTACCACAGTTTAAGGCGGTGCTCAGGTGTATAGCGGTCATGTGAGAGATTATGAACAGTTTAGCGATGAAGAGCTGGCTAGGCTCTCGGGCAGTGACAAAGCTGCACTGAGTGCGCTTTTATTCAGGTATATGGGAACTGCAGAACGTATTGCAGCGGGTATCGCGCCCGGTGCGGGACGTGAACAGACTGTCAAGGATCTGGTGCAGGAGGGCATGATGGCTCTGCTGCGTGCGGTAAACAGCTACCGCCCTGACAGAGGGGCAGGCTTTGCGGCGTATGCAGGTGTCTGCATAAGGCACAGTATGCTCTCATATATTATGAAGGATAAAAGGTACAGCGGAGAGAACAGGATATCTACTGATGAGCTGGATGATGATCTTAGCGGCAGTGATGAGGATATACCTGAGAATGCGGTGATAGCCAAGGAGGAGCATGACGGTCTTTTCGGGCGTATCGCTGATGAGCTTTCCGAGCGTGAGTGGCAGGTGCTTCAGCTTTTTCTGAACGGACACTCATACAGGCAGATAGCTGAGAAAATGAGTATCAGCGAGAAGTCTGTGAACAATACCATGCAGCGGGTCAGAAAAAAGCTGCGTGGGATATTTGGATAACGCTGCGCTGCTCAACGGTGGGCGGACACGATAGTGACGGTGCGAATCCGTCGGCGGCGGGACAATTACTATTTTTAAGATCGAGGTAAGAGAAAATGTACGAGGACAAGACTTTAGTTTGCAAAGATTGTGGAAAAGAATTCATCTTTACTGCCGGTGAGCAGGAGTTCTATGCTGAGAAAGGCTTCACAAATGAGCCCCAGAGATGCAAGGCTTGCAGAGATGCAAGAAAGCAGGCAGGCAGAGCTGAAAGACAGACCTACACAGCTGTATGTGCAGCTTGCGGCGGAGAGGCTACTATACCCTTCAAGCCCCGTGAGGACAGACCTGTATACTGCAGCGAGTGCTTTGCAAAGATGAAAGAGGAACAGTTCTGATATAACTGATATGGTTCATGTCGGTCCATGACCGTGGAAAGCGCTGCCTTTAAGGCGGCGCTTTTTATGTATACAAGATAAAAAAGGGCGGACAGACCGCAGAGTCTGTCCGCTCGTATCATATCAGGACTTTGTTTTGTGCACTGCACCGTAAAGCACTTCGATAACTTCCTGCATCAGTTCAGCAGATTTCTGCTGCTTGCCGAGGGTCACTGCGAAGTAAGGCTTCAGCTCGTCAACAAAACGCACCTTGCTTTTGTATTTGTCTGCAAGTGCCGCTATCTGTCTGGGTTCAAGGGTGGTGATGTAGAACTGCATCTTCACGCCCATCTGCTTGATCTCCTTTATGCCGAGCCTTGAAGCTCTGTTTCTCAGCAGCGCTATCTGTACCAGACCAAGCACCGACTTAGGCGGATCGCCGTAACGGTCTATCAGTTCGTCAAGAACATCGCGGGAATCCTCCTCAGTAGCTATTGACGCTATCTTTCGGTAAGCATCTACCCTCTGTGCCGCGTTTTCGATGTAGCCGTCGGGGATATACGCATTTATAGCAATATCAACAAGGCAGTCCTCAGGCGAATGCGGTATCTCCTCGCCCCTCTGTTCAGCTAAGGCTTCATTGAGAAGTCTGAGGTACATATCATATCCCACAGCCTCCATGTGACCGTGCTGTTTTGCCGAGAGTATACTTCCTGCACCGCGTATCTCCAGATCTCTCATAGCTATATGGAAGCCGGAACCGAACTGTGTGAACTCCCTTATAGCCTGCAGTCTTTTGCTTGCGATCTCGTTGAGTACCTTCCCGCGCTTGAATGTGAAGTAGGCAAAAGCTCGCCTGTTTGAACGTCCTACACGGCCTCTCAGCTGGTGCAGCTGTGAAAGCCCCAGCCTGTCTGCGTCCTCGATTATCAGCGTATTTACGTTTGGTACATCTATACCCGTTTCGATAAGGGTGGTGCATACCAGTATATCTATCTCGTGTTCGACTACCTGCCGCCATATCTCGGATAGTTCTTTTTCGTCCATCTGTCCGTGTGCGTAGCCTATACGTGCATC
>ODAI012200583.1_pt1 | contig 63805 bp, 58 predicted proteins | sample 1539321 | NCBI WGS metagenome assembly ODAI01 (sample SAMN02144231, study PRJEB22623) | gut metagenome | biome: sheep rumen | host: Ovis aries | place: New Zealand
GACCTACGATATGCACCACTTTCTTAGCCGGCAGGTTATAAGCATCTGTGAGCATCGGAACTGCTGTCGGCTGTTCATAATCCCTGCCATACCGGATGCGAAGCTCATTCATCTGTCTGTTGCACTCGGCTCTCAGCTGGACTCCGGCGAATGTATGGATGCAGTTGTCGATACAGGAGTGCATCGGCTGGAAACACCCAAGCATCTGGCTGTTGCAGGCATTCACGATGGCATCACATTTCAAGGTGGTGATGTCGCCCTGCCAGATAGAAAGCCTGTCATCTGAAACTGCCGGAGACAGATCAGCCACATCAGTGATGCCACGCTCTCTGTTTCGTTCCTGCAGATACTCATCCTGAATCACCAAAAACTCATCCGATATTGGGAAAGGCATACGCACATTCATAAGGGAACGCAAGAGCTGCCTCTGCTCATCCGCAGTATCGGGAATCCCTGATACCCTGATCCGCTTCTGCTCCTTCAATAGATATGCAATCAGATATTCTCTTCTTTCATTCTGTGTCATAAGCCACACCACCTCTCAGTTATTTCTTCATTTCCATGAACACTTCGCTGATATCTCCATTTATGCAGATAGACCTATCCTCAATCTCTCCCGGGCAGAAAGCCTCACCGTAATTCAGGCAGGCATAAACAGCCTTCTCATTGGCCATCGTCATCTGCCAGAACGGATATTTCACTATAACAGGGGTATTCGCCCCAACCCCGAGTTCCAGATACAATACGTGCATATCTTCATGTCTTCTCAGGAAATCAGAATAGGCAGCAGAAGCTCTATGCCATCCTTCATCTTCGAGGAAGGAATCATCCGCACGAAGATTCATTACCACATTGCTTCCGTCAGCCTCGCACCTGGGAATCAGTTCGGTCGGGATCCTCATGGAAAGATTGCCATCGTCAGGAACCTGAAATACACCTGCTTCATCCTCTACAAAACCCTGAGCCTCCATCGCCCTCATTACCCACTCTTCATTATCGATTGTCTCCCTGATATCCGAATTCACACTCTGAAACAATCCATAATCCCCCTGGGTATAAAAGAGCCTTTTCTTATCAAATCCTGCTCTTTGGAATTGATGATCCACATTTGTGGTGATCACGAAATAATCCTTATCTTTAACCAAACTCAGCAATTCCTGATATACAGGCTTGGGGGCATCAATGTAACGATTGTAATAAATATGTCTTGCCCACCATGCCCAACGGGTTTCATCATCCGGAAACGGATAAAAGCCACCGGAATACATATCTCTGATTCCAAAGCGCTTTGCAAAATCAAAGAAATATTTATGAAATCTCTCCCCACTATAGGTAAATCCTGCAGAGGTAGATAAGCCGGCACCCGCTCCGATCACAATGGCATCGGCGGTCTCAATTTCCTTTTTCAGTTTATCTGCCTGAACGGCCCGATCACCTTTACCATAACTGCAACTTCTGCTAAAATATCTCACAGCACTCATCCCCTTCTGAATCGTTTCTCTATAGCCATCCGGCTGAACATCATGCGGATATATTTTCTTAAACATTGTCATATAATCACCTTCTCTCCACCGCTCCCACAGGACATGCAGTATAGCAGTTCCCGCAGTGCAGACAGTTTTCCTGCCTTATCCCAAAGGGTACTTCACCCTGAATGATGCAGCTCTGCGGACACACTGCCGCGCACGAACCACATCCGATACAGGAATCTGTTATGAAGTAGCCCTGTTCTTTCGTAACTTCACCGCCAAAATCAAAACTCGCCCTCTCAATCGGCTTCTTTGACAGATCAAAATATTCTCCCACCCCTTCATAAATCTGGAATACCGAGAGCGCATGCATGGACTCCTCTGTCGGATAGATCTCATACATATACGGATTCTTTTCAAACAACTCCGGTATTTTTTCATAGCCGAGCTCTCTGACCTTACCCCTCACAGATATTGCAACGCTGCTCATGGTATCCTCCCCCTGCATGGCAGTCAGCGCCAGATATCCCCGTTTAAGCAGGCGATCATAAAAGTTCTTCCCCTTAGCTGTGAGAAAGTATAATCCGTTTTCATCGCTGTCCATCATATCAATGGCAGTCGTCACAGGCAGTCCGTCATCGTCTACCGTAGCTACGATCGTCCGATGTATCTTCTCACTGATATATTCAAGATAATCTTTTGCTTCCATATGCACCGCTCCCTTTTTGAAAAGACTCCGAAAGCTTTATGCTCCGGAGTCTCATCTTACGCTTCTTTTGCCAAGAGGTTTTCCATTCCTTCATGGAGATCTTCTATCGTATACTTCCGCATCTCGTCTTCCATCGCCTTCTGAATTGCTTCCAGCTTGTCATTCAGAAGGTTATGGATGTTCCGCCCTACCGGGCATTCCGGATTCGGATTCTCGTGAAAATGGAACAATTCATCATCCTCTATCGGATCAACTGCTTTATATACATCATAAAAAGTAATCTCCGATAATGGTCTGGTCAGTGTAATGCCGCCTGTCCCTCTTGCTACTTCGATAAGTCCTGCGCTCTTTAGCTGTCCTAAGATTCTCCGAATGATGACAGGATTGGTATTGATACTGGATGCCAGGAAATCACTGGTCACCTTGTAGTCGTCCTTGAATGTATCCACACAGGAGAATATATGCAAGGCTACGGTAAATCTGCTTGATATCTGCATTTTCAAATACCTCCTGCCACCATTTTACGTCAAATCTGTTGTAATGTCAATGGTTACATCTGAATTTTTTCAAAAAAATTATCAGCAGGGTTTTCCTGCTGATATTCTGCTTGAATGGAACATGAATGGAACAACCTGACAGCAATCGGTTACCGCTCATATACTCCGGATAGATAACCGTATGCCAAAACGTTCCCGTAGCGGTTGGGCTTCCCCCGCTCGGAAATATTCAGATAATCATAATACAGATAATCCCCCCTCAGAAACGGCTCGTCGAACTCCAATTCCAGATCACTGTCCGGCTGATCCTTTAAAGCATACACATAAACCGTATAAACATGCTCTCCGCTCCCGTCAGGTGGATACGGACCCACATATTGAAAGTTCCCGTCATTTTTGTGCTTTTGATTTTCTCCGGTATTCAGCTCCGTCTCGTGCACATCCACCGCCAGCCAATGCACCCAATTGTTTGCCGATTCATCCACCATATAGATCACATAATGATCCGCCCCCTCCACAGGCGCAAAAGAAAGCTGCGGCGATTGATTAGCCCCCTCCTCCGTATTGGTGATCCGGCTGTCCCAGACGCCGTCCTGTAGATCATCAGAAGTGACCGTAAGGGTTGCTTTTTCCCAAAACTCCCGCAAGGTCTTGTCATAATGTCCATATCTGGATTTATAGACATAATCGGTCATAGAATGCGCTGTCATCACGGAAAACGCCGCAATAAAGCTGATGAAAATCAGTGTGCCCACTGCGCCCATCAAACTGGTGCGGACTTTCCTGCCATCGCGAAGATCTACCTCATCCACATATTTCTGCATATTCTTCTGCCTAAAAAACAGGAATGCCTGCAACGGAAAGTACAAATGCAGAAGCATCAATATCACAAACAGCGCCGTCGCATCGCTCTCACCGTAATCCAGCCACTTTGTCAGATACAGAATGTCACACAGCAAAAATACAGCATAAACGATCAATGTCAGCACCGCTGCCACCTGACTGTCATGCGCATATCGGTTTTCCACCACTTCCGTTCTGGGAAGCCTGCTCAGGTCATTGTCATACTCCTTCTTCTTTTCCGGAACAGAAAAGTGATTCTTTTGAAGGCGTCTGAAATAAACCGTCGCATCCACATATAGAATCAACGACAGAGGAAAAAGCGGTACCGCCGCATAGGCTGCAAGACACAAAACGATCATTCCTGCATTCAGATCCACCGCTTTGTCTCCGCCGAAAAACAGTAAGAAGAAAAATAAAATCAGTATACTGCCCGTCACGAGCATCAGTATCCTGCATGCTTTTTGGAATTGTTTGTCATATTTGATCGGTGTTTTCATAATTTGTATACTCCTTATTCCACGGCTTTTTCCCTGCAAGCCAACCCTTTTCTTTCCAGTATTCTGCCTCGACCGGAGAGGAATCCCAACCTTTTTTATGAAGCATTCCCATGATCATAAACATAAATCTTGTTTTCATCCTTACAACAGGTTTATTCCCGGAAGAGAGTTTCTTTGCGATTCTGTCTGTGTCTTTATCTATCTTTTCTTTCTTTTTATCGGAAACTCCCTCCCAATCCATAGCCTGTACCGGCAAACCGTATTTTATGATTTCAGGGATCCCCATATAAAACAGAGCGTCCTGAACATCATTCATCGCAGACTTTGGTGATGATCCTGCCGATGTCGATACAATTACCGATTTTTTGGTAAACATGGATTCCATCGGACGGTGTACCATCCACATGTCAAATGTAAGGTCGAAAAATGCTTTCAATGGCGCAGATAAATGCATACAGTATGTGGGCGTTGTAACCACGATCACATCGGCCGCATCAATAGCATCTATGATCACTTTCTTTTCATGATAACAGTAGCATTTTGTGACATCTTCAATGCACTGATAGCAGCCCATACAAAAATGGTTCAGATCCTTGGGAAAGAAAAACTCCGTCACCTGGTTTTCTCCTTCGATCTTGTCAACAATACTACGCCCGATATGATAGGAACTCCCCTTATGATTTTGCCCATTCAGCATTACAATCTTCATATGCAGCCTCCTACCGCTTGCCTTCCCAAATCGCACTTTGTCTGAACCTACAACCTATTTTACCATAGCCAAATCTTCCCTGCAACGCGCCATTTATCAAAAACCGATTCTTTTCATGACTTCTTTTTCTTCTGTAAGATAATCTGAGAGGACAAAGTCTTTTTCTGTCAAGATGAAGTCCCCCCTCTCCTCATCACAGTTTCTTCCATACACTCTGGCAGCGTAGTTCAGAATGGCATTTTCCGCGAGATTTCTGCAAAAGCGGCCGTTTCCTGCTTTGGGGTTCTTAGTTGCTTTTTCACATAAGGTACCCACCTCTGCGGCCGCCTCCGGGCTGACCGAAAAGCCTCTCTTTTGCGCTTCCCTTTCAGTGATCTGAACCATTTCATCCACAGAGTAATCTGCGAACCTGATCTGAAAAGGAACCCTGGACCTGAGTCCCGGATTCATCTCAAAAAACTCTTTCATATTGTCCGGGTAGCCTGCAAAGACCACGACCGTCTCATCCCGCTGATTCTCCATCTCCTGAACGATCGTGCTGATGGCCTCATCGCAATAGTTCCTTCCGTCTTCCACAAGCGAGTATGCTTCATCAATAAAAAGAAGTTTTCCCCTGGCTCTCTCAAAAACTTCTTTCACCTTTTCAGCCGTCTGCCCGATATATCCGGCGATCAGATCCACTCTGCCCACCTCCATGACATCCGGCGCATTCAGCAATCCGATTTCATAAAAAATACCTGCCAGGATTCTGGCGACTGTAGTTTTTGCCGTTCCGGGATTCCCGACAAATTCCATGTTCAGCGCGATATTTTTACAGTCCACCTTTCTTTCCATCAGATCACGCTTCATCTTTGCAAAACAGGCAATCTTTTCCACCTGCTCCTTTACGTTTTCCAGTCCGATCAGATCATTTAACATCTGACTGCAGTGATGATCATCCACCTTCGACATGGCTTCGAATTGCTTGAGTTTCTCATTTATTTCCAATGTGCTTTTTATACCGAGATTACGGATGTTCTTGAAATCCTCGACTGTCAGGTTTCTCAACTGCCCCACGGTCTGAAAGCCTGCCCTTTTCAGGCAATTGTATGATCTGACACTCAGTCCCAATTCATCGATGGAAATATCATCACCCAAAGATTCATTATCAGTAAAGTCAATCTGATCATCGTCATTCTCATAGGCAAACATCCCATCGTCATCGATGTTTTCCGGTACCACCTCCTGTTGGTTGCGCTCTTTCTCTTTTTGGTTTATCAAGCCCATGATACCCATCATACCGTCCGCCAGCTGTGATAAAGAAAGTCGCTTATTTTCCGGAATCTCCTCACCGCTGGCCTGCAGTTCCTTGATTTCAGTACCCGGGAAGAGCAGCATGATCGCAGATTCAAATCTCAAGCTCATTATCTTTGGAATGCTGAAATACAGAAACCCTCTTCCGTTTTCCTGCCCCGGCCTCGATAAGATCCGCATGGACGCTCCGGCTTCCATTACCGCATTCAAAAAACATTCAAAGCGCTTTCCAAAAGCCTTATCATTCTTATCCAGACGGACGCTCATTCGACCGGTCAAGTCCTTTTGCAGCACATAAATGCGCTGTTCATTTCCTTCAAACTCTCTTTGCGGCACCGTGGAAAGCTCGCTGACTGCCGCACAGGTTTGAAACATCCACTGATAATCCATCTCTGTAATCCATGCATTCGGACTGGTAAAAACGCTGGCCTGATATCCCTTGTCCGCATCCGCAACAAATTGAAACCCTAAGTATTCCTCTTCCTGTAAAAGAGCAGCAGACTGCAGGAACCGCTCACACGCATCATATACATCTTTTGACCAATGTGCTTCCATGTCTTGAAACTGAAGAATCATTCTGTTAGTCATTTTTATCTTATCCATAGTTGTCATGCCTCTCTTTCCGACAAAAAAGTTTACGGTAACATCCCACTTTACCACGCGTATTCCCTTGGCACGCTCGCTGCTCTCGCAGGTCGCGGCGCTGCTTCCCTGGGCCGGCCGCTTGGGAGAATGGGGATAAAATTGTCAAAGTACAACGCTGGAGCAGCTTTGGCACGACAAAAAAGCCGATGCCTTGATGGAATCGCAAATGGACGCACTTTCTCCTGTACTCCATTTAATCTTCCATCAAAGCATCGGCTTTGGACTTTTATTTTGTTGTAGGCTTATGCTATCACAGTGTCATAGAAATGTCAACTGTTAATTTGTATTAGGATAGAGTCTATTTCATTTCAAACATAATTATCACATCCCCATTTCCCAATAACTCCGCCAGTTCTTCGTCCGTCTTTTCCGTTATTCTCCCAAGTCTTGTATAGGTCCATGAATTGGACCCGTAAAACACGACGATCTGATTCCCTGAATACAGGACGATATCCCCGGCCTTGGTCGTAGTCTGCTTGTCATTTCTCGGAATGGTCTGTCCAATAGATCCCACCTGCTCAAATCCTCCATACATGGACATAGGAATCTCAAGCCCTCCGGCGGAGACCAACTCTCTGAGTTCATCTACAGACTCATTATTCTCCCAATCAACACTAACCTCAGTTCCATCTATGATCAGCTTCATTTCTGTCATTTCACTGGTTCCTTTCGCCATCTGTTCTGACTTTGACTGCAAACCATCCAAATCGGCCTGCTGATTCTGCACAGAAACACTCTCAATACTGATATCCGGAACAGAATTTTTGCCCTGACTTCCACAGCCGGTGATGGCAAAAATAGAAATCAGCACATACAGAACTGACGATATCATTTTTCTGATTCTTCTGATTCTTCCTATCCCGGTTTTCTGCTTCATGACACGTTACGCTCCTATGCTCCTATCTGCCTTGCAAGCACTCTCTATTTCAGATACTCATGAAAAAAACGCTCCATCTTATCAAATGGAATATAATCCTTGTCACCGCCATCATACAGGTCTGTGTGAACAGCATCAGGAATGATTAAAAGCTCCTTGTTATCCCCATTCAACAATTTAAAAGCATCCTGACTCATATAGCAGGAATGAGCCTTTTCGCCGTGGATCATGAGAACGGCACTGTCAATCTCTCCCGCATAGGTAAACAGTCTTGTATTTGCAAGAGAAGTTCCTGCCTGTACTGTCCAGCCACCATTTGAATTAAGGGAACGCGCGTGATAGCCTCTATCGGTCTTATAGTAATCATAATAGTCTTTGACAAAAAATGGAGCATCATCAGGAAGCGGATCAATCACACCGCCTGCCAGTGCATAGCTTCCATTTCTATAATCCTCTGTACGCTGTTTATTGACTGCCTCTCTGGCCGCCTTTCTTGCCTCCTTGTTGTCAGCAGAATCAAAATAGCCGTTTCCTGCCACACGTGACATATCATACATAGTGGAAGTGACCGTCGCTTTGATTCGTGTATCTACACACGCAGTCTGAAGCGCCATTCCGCCCCAGCCACAGATACCGATGATCCCTATACGCTCCGGATCGACATTATCCTGAACCGACAGGAAATCAACCGCAGCCTGAAAGTCTTCAACATCAATATCCGGTGAATGCATCGCACGGGGAAATCCGCCCGATTCACCGGTATAAGACGGATCAAACGCAATTGTGAGAAAACCACGTTCTGCCATAGTCTGCGCATATAATCCGGATGATTGTTCCTTGCATGCTCCAAAAGGGCCGCATACAGCAATAGCCGGAAGCCTGCCCTTTGCATTCTTCGGCGCATACATATCTGCTGCCAGTGTGATCCCAAAGTGGTTTACAAAAGTCACTTTGCCGTGATCCACCTTTTCGCTCTTGGGAAATGTCTTATCCCATTCCAGTGTTAATTTCAGTTCTTCTGTCTTCATCATGATCAAATACCTCCGCTTTTTAGTGGTTTGCCTACGCCGATCCTTTCAATTTCTATTATAAACGCTTGCGCAAAACTTTGCAAATTGTTATAATGAATATCATGATATTCCTTTCTGGAATATCGTCAACAATGCGCAGCATTTCAAGTGCATTGCAGATGGGAGGAAAATATGGAAATAAGAACCCTCAGATACTTTCTTGCGGTTGCAAGAGAAGAAAACATGACAAGAGCCGCCGAAATACTGCATGTTACGCAACCTACACTTTCTAAACAGCTGAAATCTCTTGAAGATGAACTCGGCAAGAAACTCTTTACCCGTCATTCCTTCAGCATAAGGCTCACAGATGAAGGAATTCTGCTCAGGAATCGTGCAGAAGACCTTGTCAGCATGGCTGATAAGATAGAGAAAGAATTTATCTCTCTGGATGATATCACCGGTGGCGAACTTTACCTCGGACTGGCAGAATCCTGTCAGATCAAATATCTCGCCCGTACGATAAAAAACTTCAAGGCGCAGTATCCGAATCTCAGGTACCACATCACAAGCGGAGACACAGAACAGATTGCGGATAAACTTGATAAGGGACTTCTGGATTTTCTCGTACTGGCTGAAGCTCCGGATTCCAGAAAATACAACTCCATTCAATTCCCGGAAAACGACAAATGGGGACTTGTAATGCCGAAAGATGATCTCTTGGCAAATAAGAAAGCTATCCGCTCAAAAGATCTGGTAGGACTGCCTTTATTCTGCTCCGAACAGGCATGGGATAATGAAATAAAAGAATGGGCCGGTCCTTCCTTTTCCAAAATGAAACTCGAAGGTTCTTTTCGCTTGTCCTATAACGGTTCTATCTTTGCCAAAGAAGGTCTCGGATATCTGCTGACCTTTGATCAACTGGTCGATACCTCCGAGGGCAGTAACCTTGTGTTCCGCCCATTAACGCCAATGCTTGAAACAAAACTCTATATCGTATGGAACAGGTATCAGACCCTTACTCCAATCGCAGAAAAATTTCTTGAACAACTTCAAAAATCGTTTGCCCTGGCCAGCCAGTCATGAATGTAGTCTTCCGCATCCCGCGCCATCACTTCCTGTTCCGGTGCCATAGAAGCATGCGAATGCAGTTTTTCATATTCCGGATTGTTCTCCTCAATAAAGCCATGCATGGCACCATCATAGACTTTTACTTCTGTTGATACCCCGCTGCTTTTCAACTTCTCTTCATACTCAAGAGATCCCTTGCCAATCGGCTCGTCCCCGGCCAGAATAAACAACGCAGCAGGGATACTTTTCTTCTTTTCAAAAATATAACACCGTGATTTTTCTTTACTTCTAAATTTACACATGCTAAACTAAATCATACAATCAGCTTATTATACGAGGGAAATTAAAATGACGATATCCGATAAGAAAAAAGAAATATCAACTGCATATTTACAGCTATTAGCGGATAATCAAGAGGACAAAATCAGTGTAAAAACTTTGATTGAGAAATGCGGCATATCCAGGCAGACTTTTTATTATCATTTTAAGGATACATTAGATGTCGTAGAATATACTCTCCGCTCCATCATTGCAGCAGATGTTAAAAAATGCTGCCGTCTTGAAGATCCCAAACAGGCAATCCGGTTCCTTTTGGAATCAATGGAAAAAAGTAGATCATTAATAAGAAAAATGGAATCCTCATCAAGGAATAAGGAAGTCGAACGGTTTGTTACAGGAGAAATTTACAACGCCATGAATGAGATACTGGAAAAATTACCATCAAACATTGATGAAATCCGTCAGAGTGACAGACAGTTTGCATTATTGTTTTTTTCTTATGGAATATTAGGGTTTGTGATCGATGCCATAGGAAGAGGTGTGCCATTAGATATAGATAAACTATCCGATCAAATATATCGATTGTATATGGGAGAATTTCGTATATTAAATATTGATTAAAGGAGCAAAAAATGCGGAAATGTAAGATATCCTTACATTTCCGCTTTTTTGTAAGGACAAAACGCCCAGATTGTAAATTCCTATTTTGTAGTTTAAGTCATACAATACTTTATAGGGACATTCCAATTATTAAAAATTCGCGAAAGGAGTTTTCTCAATGGCAAGTTTATCTTTAAAAAATATTTGCAAAGTGTATCCAAATGGTTTTGAGGCGGTTAAGGATTTTAATTTGGAGATTGCCGACCAGGAATTTATTATTTTCGTCGGTCCTTCCGGCTGTGGAAAAACGACCACGCTCCGTATGATTGCAGGGCTGGAGGATATATCTTCCGGTGAGTTAAAAATCGGAGATAAAGTAGTGAATGATGTGGAGCCGAAAGACAGGGATATAGCTATGGTGTTCCAGAACTATGCACTATATCCTCATATGACAGTCTATGATAATATGGCATTTGGTTTGCAATTGAGAAAGGTTCCCAGAGATCAGATTGATAAAATGGTAAAAGAAGCAGCCAAGGTGCTTGATCTTACCCCGCTTCTTGATCGTAAGCCCAAGGCTCTGTCCGGTGGTCAGAGGCAACGTGTTGCTATGGGGAGAGCAATTGTACGTAATCCAAAAGTATTTCTTATGGACGAGCCTCTGTCCAACCTGGATGCAAAACTCCGTGTACAGATGAGAATTGAGATTGCTAAATTGCATCAGAGACTTGGAACCACTATTATCTATGTAACGCATGACCAGACCGAGGCTATGACATTGGGTACCAGAATCGTAGTAATGAGAGATGGTGTTGTTCAACAAGTTGATACTCCTCAGAATTTATATGACAGACCTCAGAACCTGTTCGTTGCAGGATTCATGGGCTCTCCTCAGATGAACTTCCTTGATGCTGTTGTAAGCATCAATGGTGATACCGCATACTTAAACATCGCCGGCAAAGCTATCCCTCTTCCTACAGCGAAATCCAAGAAACTGATTGATGGCGGCTATGACGGAAAGATGGTTACTTTCGGCATTCGTCCTGAAGATATCTATGATTCCGAGATGTTTATTGAAGCATCTCCCAATAGCGTATTTGAGGCTACTGTTAAAGTTTATGAATTGCTTGGCGCCGAAGTGTATCTGTATCTGGATTTGGACGAGTATCCTGTTACTGCCAGAGTGGATGCAAATACAAATTCAAGACCTGGAGATACAATTAAATTTGCACTTGATACAGAGAAAATTCATGTATTTGATAAGGAAACCGAGCAGATTATCACTAACTGATATAAATATGATTGGTCAGGACGAATTATAAAGAATACAGATAAAACTTATTTTATAATGGCAGCCATATGATAAATAGAAAAATCATATGGCTGCCATTCTCATTACAAGTGCGTTTACCTGACCTAACCTCGCTACTCGAAACAGATTCTCTTGACACACAGGCAAAATACCGTATCCAACTTTACTGCTATGGTGCTGTCGCCATGACCCGTGAGTGGCTCCTGACAGACAACATCACGCCTGCAGCGCAGTGAGTGCTGTCAACGGCACACAGGCTGCCTCTTCATCGGAAAGATACTCCGGCACCTTCGCGATTGCATTGTCAAGCGGATTTACGCCCGCATTTTTTATCTTTACCAGCACTTCATTGTATCCGTTCAGAATTGCCGCTTTCATTTGTTGTCACTCCTTTCTATCTGTTCCCTCATCCTGTCTATGCAGTCTGCAAGCGTGTGAACTCGGTATAGGCTTCACGCCATACTTCACGGCGAACCTCGTCGAGAGCTTCCATAGCCCATTGTACAACATGGAACGGATCAACACAGCGCTCACAGTCCGGGGTAAACTCGTTAACGCATTCCGTGATCCACTTTGCTCCATCTCCGGTAACGACCTTAATGGAGGAAAGCTGCTCCGGAGTAAGCTGTTTGTAGAACTGTGTCAGCACCCCTTTACCATGTCCCTGCGCCGCCCAAACGACCGTGTTGGTATCATGGTTGACGATGACCGTAATGTACTTGTGCCCTTTCTTGTAACTGGTCTCATCAATGCCAATGTTGACAAGGTTATCAAGCCTTCTGGAGCGCTCAGGCTCAATGTCGTTTAGTGTTCTGTTGACGCAACGCCCGACTGTTTCCCAGTCGATGCGCATGTATTCTGACACGACACTTCGAGGGAGATAAACTGCAAGCCATCCGACCGTCAGGTCGAAGTCACGGGTAAATCCGCTTCCCGGATATGCCCAGGGAATATAGGCTGTCACAACACCATGCTTTGGACACTCTATGCGATGCGTCCAGCCCTCAACCTCTACGAGGGTGGCACCAAAATCAAGACTTCTCCAAGTGCGTGGCTGATCGATCCTCTGGTCGTAGCGGGGACAGTGTCTGTGGCAGAATGGACAATCATCCTGGTGCCATTTATCGGTCCGGGCATGTATCCTGAGGTGGCTTACGCCGTCCTGATCAAGATAGAAGTTTGCATCTTCTACAACTGCATGCTTGACATTTAACAGTTTTTTGCATAATGTATTAGCAGAAACCATCTGTGGGTACTCCTTTGAGTTTTGGTTTAGTCGCTAATACTCTACAGGAACACAGGTGGTTTTTCAATTGTAAATTTACATCAGAGGGCTGGTATAGTACCCACCATCATGCCAGAAGCCTCATTTTAAAGCAGAAAAAGACCATTGCACCCTTTGCTGATCAAGTACAATGGTCTTATCAATTTTAAAATATCTCACCAACTCTTGTTTGTAGATTATATTGCGAGTTTATGCTCAGGTGTTCAGCAGTGTGACATTCATTGTTTTTTTGATAGTTTCCTCTTGCATGAAATTATGATACAACACATTATGAAAAGAAAAAGTCCATCCCATATTATACCAAAGATCATTGGGAGAAGATTTCCGGCATCATCATAACCCTTGACATATTTGCTTTCAGGGTGATCGGGATTATATCTTATCTTGATGGTCTGACCGTTATTTATCGGTTTAGATGTTATGAGAGTATCATTGAACAACTCCCCTTGAAGTTCGTAAGTATAATGTGCCATATACGTACTCTTAATGTAACGCTTACGATTACTACTCATTCTTGCTATCTCTTTATCAACTGAAACTTTGTCGACTATAGCCTCGGTTTCCGTTGTACAGGAACTTGTGTAGGAGATTTCAGTTATAGATACATATATCATTGCTACACCAAAAAGCAGAAATGGTACACAACACACAAGCAGACAGATGGTATTCTTTATAGTATGTTCTACATTGTTACCTTCCTCCTGACGTCCCATTTTTTTATTGTTTTCACAGACCCTACGATCTTTGATCAGGACAGCCATCAAAACAAATGCCAACACACCTGTAATAACCGCTATGATCAACGATTTAATGAAAGCCTGATCCTTTGAAAATATGTATACAAATACACATACGATATTAATAAAAGAAGTAACTGTCAGTATAGAGAAGGCTAATATCATCAACAGTTTTTCTCCTGTGGAAAGTTGTTTTTTATTCATTTTAGAAACTCCATAAAAAATTTTGTACCACAACTGCTTTATCCCCGCAACGTCCCACTCGCATGCCCGGTACTCATACATACGTTCTGCCTTGGATTCCCATCTTGACGACATAGGGGATATTAGAAAAAAACATTGTACCCTTCTCATAGGGACAATGGTCTTCCTCAACATTTTATATTCTACATCCAGATTGGAATTCTCAAATCATGATATCCGTCACGACCCAATCATTTTCATCAACCGGATAGTTGTTGCCGCAGAATGGGCAGGCTTTGACCTTTGCCGCATCAAAACTTCCGCCGCAGGACGGACAATTGACAGCCATGATGGAAAATCCCAGATCGGTAGGCTTTTTGATAACTTTCCGCAGGCTCATGCGGATCTTGTCGGACTTTTTACGGATTTTACCTCCACAGTAGTGCAGGGAATCCATATAAAACGTAAGAGATACATCGCAGACGCCGTCCTTGATGCTGTATTTGTTCACACCGGAATTGAAGTACGTCGTATCCACGATCTCACGGAGTTTTTCTGGAATCGGCTTATCGCACTGGCAGACAGTCAATTCCTGCGGATTCTGGCTATAGAGCATGAGCTTGAGGAGGGACAGGGACTTGTCACGGAAATACTCTGTCGAAAAGGTGGGGTCGAGCTTGCGCATCTTCCGGCAGAACTGTAGGGACGATGCAGTTTTTCCTGCGCCACGGAGATCTTTGCCCATCATAAAGAAGGTGCTGATAAACCTGAAAAAGAGCCATGGCACGAAACCGAAGAGTGCACCGCCGAAAAGCACCCCAACAATATCCAGTACCCCGACACTTTTCCCGTTCATGATCTGACTGGCAACGCCGATTACCAAAAGAACCAGTGCTGTCCCGATCATACATTTCACGAGCTGATCCATTTCCGTGCCGCTCTTGTGAGCCTCCTCAATGGAGTAATACATGACTTTCGGATACAGTTCATCCATCAGGAATTTCGTATCACAGAATTCACAACCGGATTCGAGTTTGCCTAGTGTGGACGGCGCACCGCAGTTCGGGCAGCAAAACGGCGTATTAGGGGACGGAACAGTGCCTTCCTTGGGGTATTGCATAATGGCGCAGATGACACTGTCAGCGGTTTTGTTGTAAATCTCCCTCTGAGCATTGCGGATAATCGTGGTGATGCGTTTGTTTCCGGCGATGCTGGAGTTCACAAATATATTGTCGTTGTAGGAAATAGACGAAGGAGCGGAATCGTGTTCGACAGGTTTCTCGACCCGTACCATTACATCCAGACCAAGCGACTGGAATTTCTGTTTTTGCAGTTCCAGCGTGAAGCGTGTGTCCTGACTGGCAAGCTTCGGGGCTTTATCATCGCAGTACCAGACAGAGAGTTGCTTTGCAAAACTGTGAAACTGTTGATTCAGCTTCTTATTATCTGAGAAGTTAATGTTTACTCCCAAAATCTCCATAATGCACATTTCTTCACTTTCTATAATACATTAAAAACACAATCTACATTCTTCCAATTTATAATTTTGCTATAACTTCTGTTATGGCTACCAGAACCGCTTCTCCGCTTATTGCAATCCTGCCATTTCCGAGCATTCTGCAATTCAAATAACCTCCACGCTTTGATGCCTGAAATGCGTATATTTCATCTTTTCCGAGTTCATCCGACCAATAGTCCGCTATCTGACAATGTGCAGAACCACATACCGGATCTTCGTCTATGGATAGTTTGGGCGCAAAACTGCGTGAAATACAATCCGTTTTATTTCCCCTCGCCGTCACATTCTGTATGCGACCTTCTATTTGCATCAGTGCAGACTGATCCGGGCGCATCTGCCGCACTTGCTCTTCTGTTTCAAATATACACACGAGATCAAGTCCAAGAAAAGCCTTTATCGGTCTTACCCCAAAAGCCTGCTCCATCAGGTCTGTTACAGGAATCTCTTTTAACTCATAGGTAGGAAAATCCATTTCATAAAGATTTCCCTTTTTATGTACTGTCAGTACTCCGCTTAATGTATGAAACTGTACCATGTCGCTCCCTTGCTCATAGAAATTTAATATCACAAAAGATGCTGCTAAAGTTGCATGACCACACAATTCCACTTCTGTCCCCGGAGTAAACCAACGCAAATGGTATCCCGTAGACTCCCTGACTATAAATGCCGTTTCAGAAAGATTGTTTTCCATTGCCAGCTTCATCATAGATAGATCAGACGGCCACTCATCCATCACACATATTGCCGCCGGATTTCCTGAAAATGGCTCATTTGTAAACGCATCAACTATGTATTGTTTCAAACTTAATACCTCCCAAAACAACAATCCGTCTAATTCCACAATATATTCTACCACAGCTAAATCATCCCCGCAATGCACCATTTGCATGCCCTGTACTCATACATACGTTCTGCCTTGGCTTCCCATCGTGACGACATATTGGATCTTAGAGAATGCCGTATTTTAAAGAAGAAAAAGACCATTGCACCCACTCAACCGAGCACAAAGGTCTTTCACAAGAACTTAATAGAATAATTATAAGAATTTTTCGATTTCCTTCTCCTTCAGCACTTTTCCAACAGATACAATACGCTCATCAATCATCAATGCAGGCATGCTCATAATCCCATATTCCATGATTTTCTCCAAATCGGTGATATATTCCACCTCAGCATCAATACCTTTCCTTGCTACCGCCGCCTTTGTTGCTGCAAGCAGAGTTTCACAACTCTTGCATCCACCACCTAAAACTTTGATATTCATGATTTGTCCTCCTTCAAATAAATAGATTTTGAAATACATTAAAACCATACCCGACAACGATGATGCCTGCCACGCATATGGCTATAAATGTTCCTAACAGTTTCGGCTTGATAGCCTTCTTAAGCATAATGAGAGACGGCAGGCTGAGTGTTGTCACCGCCATCATGAAACTTAAGATCGTACCCAGTAATGCACCCTTCGACAATAGTGCCTCTGCAATCGGTATCGTTCCAAAGATATCAGCATACATTGGAGTACCAACAATCGTAGCCAGAAATACCCCGAATGGATTACTGCTTCCAAGAATACTCTCCACCCAGCTTTCAGGTATCCAATTATGAATTAATGCTCCTATTGCAACGCCAACAAGGATATACGGGAACACCTTCCCTAATGTTACAACTACCTGATCTTTAGAATAGATCAGTCTATCTTTTACGGTAAGCTCCGGTGCCTCGATATCCACACTGCTGTTGCTGTTTAGGATAAAGTCAGCAATCTGGTCTTCCATATGCAGATGTTCGATCATCGTGCCTCCTGCAACCGCTATCAAAAGTCCAAATACCACATAGGCCACCGCAATCTTTAACCCGAATATACTGATAAGCAAAACCAGACTTCCCAGATCCACCATCGGTGATGAGATGAGGAATGAGAAAGTCACACCCAATGGAAGTCCGGCACTTGTAAACCCCATGAAAATTGGTATTGATGAGCATGAGCAGAACGGTGTTACGGTTCCAAGCAGAGCACCTACAATATTTGCCCCAATCCCACGGAATCGTCCCATGATTTTTCGACTTCTTTCCGGTGGAAAGAAACTTTGGATATAGGAGATCAGAAAAATCAGCACACACAGTAGCACCGTAATCTTGACCACGTCATAAATGAAAAACTGTACGCTACCGGTTATCTTGCTATCTTTATCAAATCCTAAAACACTCAGCATATTTCCTATCAATGCATTCAACCATTTCATCCCCAAAATCTGATCTTGAATAAATTCCCACATCATGTTTCTCCTTTTATAGACATATTGCAATTATTCTATATGTAACCAGAAAGATGAGCCGACTGAAACCCAATCGGCTTTTTAATCTTTCTTACACTTATGGCAGATACAATCCGGCTTATCTTCAAATATTCTTCCAAGCGTTTTATGCATCTTATTCAAAGCTTCCCCGTCCAACGAATAATAAATATTCTTGCCGTCTCTTCTGTCCGCCACAATACCCGCACCAACCAAAACACTCATATCATGTGAAAGAGTAGGCTGGGTGATATGAAACTCCTCCAGTATCTCACATGCACATAACTCCCCACAAGACAACATATCCACAATCCTAAGTCGTTTCGGATCAGATATGGCTTTAAGCATCTTCGCTGTATCAATATAAACCTGTTCCATCTTAAAACCTCACATCCAGTTATCTCAATGATAACTATATGTGATATATAGAAATTTGTCAATATGTTTTTCGTTTATTCGCATGCCCGGTACTCACACATACGTTCTGCCTTGGCTTCAGACATCGCATCTTATCAAAGACCAACTAGCAGTTCCCCGTGTAGACATACTTCAGCTTTTCTCTCGCCACCTCTGCCAGCCGATACACCAGCTTCACATCGGTAGCATCCCGATCTATCATGTGAAAACAGGGAAAAAATCTGGAGATATGCAGTGGGATCGAATCATTCAGGTCAGCAATAAATCCGCTGATCTGTCGCATCTCGTCCTCTGAGTCGTTCTCCCCCGGCACAATCAATGTGGTCAACTCAACATGGCAAATCTGAACAGCACATTCAATGAAACGCAGCACCATTTCCAAACTTCCGCCCAGCACTTTGCTATAATACCGGTCTGTAAATCCCTTGAGGTCAATGTTCATCGCATCGATACAGGGCGCCAGTTCCTGCAAAACAAAGAGTTCCGCTGTGCCATTGCTGACCAGTACATTGAGCATTCCCTGCTCGTGCACCAGCTTTGCAGTGTCACGCACAAACTCATATCCCACCAACGGTTCATTGTAAGTGAACGCCACGCCGATATTTCCCTGATTCCGATAGAATGCGGCTGCTCTTGCCAGTTCCTCCGGTGTCAGCACTTCGGCCTGTTCGGCAAAGTCAAATGCCCTCTGTGACCAGGATATTTCATCATTCTGGCAAAACGGGCAGCGGAGATTACAGCCATAACTTCCTACCGAAAGAATCCTGCTGCCCGGATGAAAGCGGCGCAGGGGCTTTTTTTCAATCGGATCCAATGCCAGGGAAGTGATCTTCCCATAATTGGCCGCCTGCACTTTTCCGTCCCTGCAGATACGCGCTCCGCAGAAACCAAGCTGTCCTTCTTTTATCTCGCAGTGTCTGAAACAAACCTCACATCTCGCCATAGCACATCGCCTCCATAATTGCTCTCAATCAACATGTCGTATATCCCTATTTGAAACAAGTATACCACATGAACACAGTACAAAAAAGGGAAGAATGGAACCTCAGAGTTCCATCTTCCCTATAGTGACACTTATTCTCTTTCCGCATCCTCTTTGGTGCGATGAACCGTTCCCGCCTTGTGATGCGGCGGCGCATAGATAGAGGATACTTTCAAAGGCGTCCTGCCTACATTGATAATATTATGCCAGGTTCCTGCCGGCACAAAAACGGTATCCCCACAGTGTAACTGTTGTTCCAGATCAGGACGGTTACAGTTTTTCCCCATGACTACCCGGGCGCTTCCCTGCTCGATCCGAATGATCTGATCCGTGTCCTTGTGGATCTCCATCCCAATGTCCGAGCACACAGGAATACTCATCAATGTCATCTGTGCATGCTTTCCGGTCCAGAATGCAGTGCGGAAATTGGTATTTTCAATTGCCGCCCGGGTTACATCGGCAGTATAAGGCATCGGGCCATGATCCCGGGAACAGCCGCAATGAGCACTATCCATAGAAAACCTCTTTGTGTTTTTTATAACATATGTGAAAGAGGCTTGCGAAGTTACTAGGTGTGGCGGATCACCTCGAAACGCTCCAGTTGTATGGGATCTCCTTGCCGGATGCCGCCCTTCTGCATTGCGATGGATACCTGCTGCTCCACCGTGTCCACACCGTCCAGGTCCGGTAAAAGAAGCCCTCTCTTTGCACCACTGGTCACGATCACGCCGTACCGCTTCACATCCAACTGATCCGTGCCGGAAATCGGCTCTGGCGCGCCCAGCACATCCACATTGATCTCCAGCCAGGGAAGTTCCTCCGCCGTTATGGGCTCGAACCGGGGATCCCTGGTGGATGCACTGACCGCATTCTGTATGATTTCCTCCGCCACACAGTCTGTGGTCGGCAGTATGGTGCCGATGCATCCACGCAGTCTGCCGTGCTCATGGATTGAGACAAACGCACCCGCACAGGTGGTGGTAAGCTCTGGCGCGATCTCCGCATACGGCATTCCATCCGCAAGCGTAATCTGCTTTCCAGATAAGATATAGCTTTCCAACGATTTTCTCGCCAGCTTCACATAAGCGTCTGACTGCTCCTGTCGCCGTTGTAATTCTTCTTTTTTCCGGTCTAAATAGCGTTCTAAAAACTTCCGGTCATCCGCTTTTGGTCCCACATGGAATGTGCAGATTCCATACCCCACACCGGTCACATCCTCATGGGACAATTGCTTTGCCTCGACCGTATGTCCATCCAATGCTCCGGCCATGATCACAAAAGAGCGGTGCCCGCACTCCGCCGCTTTCTCGCAAAAACTTTCCTCGAAAGCAAACAATTCTTCGAAAGCAGCCCGGGAACACACATCCATAATGCGTTCGTCATACTGCGGTCCCTCCGGCGCAAACCCATAGGGGCCGTACTCCTGCAGCTTATGAGACAGATCACCGCTGGCCACGTACACCACCCGTCTTCCGGTATCCTCCACCGCCTGCGCGATCAGTTGCCCGAAGGCATAGTGCTGTGCAAGCGAAAGTCCCGACAGGCCAATGCGGATGACTTTAAAGGCTTCATATTGCTGCCGGATAAAATACAACGGCACCATGGTACCGTGATCCAGCATTCTGTCCCTCTGCCCCAATGTCCCGGCGGGAAACTCTCTCTCCTGAGCCAAAATTTCCATACGTCCCACCAACTCGGTGTCATAAGCTTCGGTAAAGCTTACCTCCGGCGCACCGAAATTTGCAAAGGAACCCGCAGCCCCGTTACCGGGCGAGATATGGAAATAGTCCGCATACATGGTGGCATGCGGGCTGGAGATCAGGATTGTCTCCGGCTTTATCTCTGAAATCTCCTCCGCCACCTTCCGATACGCATCAATGGTCTTCTGAATCTGTGTCTCGCTCCCCCGCCCGATCTGCGGTACGATCATGGGCGGATGCGGCACCATAAAAGCTGCCAAAATTGACATAGGAACCCTCCTTTGGGCTATAGCTTAAATCCACTTCCGATAAACTGCGCCACCTCTCTGCCGGTATCATCCGTCACATCCACATTGATCACCAATGTACTGCGTCCGTTCTTTTTGCAGATGGCTCTGGCGATCAGCCGCTCCCCTTTTGGCGCACTCAGATAATTGATGCTGACCTGCTGTGCTACCGTAGGTCTGTGGATCTGATTCGCCAATGCGGCAAAGGCAAGATCTGCCAGTGTGAACATCACGCCTCCCATGATCCCGCCGTTCGCATTTTTATGACCGTCTCCCAGCGTCATGCTGCACACAGACTGCTCGTCCGTAAGCTCGTCCAACTGCATCCCGTTTAAGGTGGCAAACCGATCTCCCTTAAAATATTCTCTGGCCTCTTCCGTGCTGCTAAATGTACCCATTTCTTTCTTCTCCTCTATCCTCTATATTGCTCCGCTTTCCTATTCTCGTTAAAATCCCAGATCATCATTTACCAGGATCACATGGATTCTGCCTTCATGTCTGGAAAACCGAGTGATCAGAAACTGGCAGCATATGGTGTCCGGAGATTTGCAGTTAAAGCAGGAACCCGTCTTCGCGCAGGGTGTTGACAGGCCGAATCTCTGAGCGTTGATGGGCGCTGCCACATTCCTCGCGCGTTTCATGGCACCGTCCACGTCATCGCACACCTTGTTCATACCTACGATAAAGATCACCTTCTTGGGGCCCTGGGCGATTGCGGAAACCCGGTTGGAATTGCCGTCGATGTTCACCAGGACCCCATCTTCTGTGATCGCATTGGTACTCGCCAGGAAAAAGTCGGCATCATAAGCGGCCAGCATGGCAGCCCGCTTATCTGTAGCTTCATCTCTGTCAATAAAATTGTAATGCGTATTCTTGAGCGCTTTCACCAACCCGATCTCATGCACGCTCATTCCACCGCCCATGGTGATGGTACTTCCCTTCGGGATCAACTCCAGCGCCTGCTTTAACGCCGCTTCTTTGTCGGCCGCATAGTAACCGCTCATATTGCGGGATTGCAGGCCTTTGATGACTTTCTGTGCCAACAGTTCGTTTCTTTTGAAAATGTTCTCGTTCATATGAATTCTCCTTTTTTTATCGTTATATATGTAATTGCAAAACTACTTTTTCAATACCGAATTGCGCATATTGTATACTTCATAAGCAGGGCGTTTGAGGACGTTGGTACTTAGACTGCGTACTTTGCAGTCTTAGTACCACTACGTCCGAAACCGAGCGGGAGCGTCCCTGTGTTGAAGTATACATTATGCACAATGACATATTCTCAAAAACTGAGTTTTGCAATTACATTCCGCTGCCTCTCTTATACAGAATCTCCCCTGTATAATGATATTGTGCGTCCAGCTTGGGAATGTTGACAGGCAGTTTTCCCGATGCCTTGTTTCCGCCTAATGCGGTATAAATTGCCGCGGAAAGCATCGGCATCTTCTTTGCATTATAGCATGCCAGGACGGCATCCGCCTGCGGATATCGCGCCGTATCATAAGGCAGCTGTGCACTGATCAGTACAAACACACCGTCGTTGTCATGGGTCTTGCGCAGGGCTTCATCCAGGAATGCAGACGCCGTCCCCGCCTCTGTCTCCGGGTCCAGAGCTTCTTCCTGATACAGTGCGGAGACTGCGATCACTTCATCGGCATCCTCTAAGATAGCATCCAGATCAACTGCCGTGTGATCTTCATAACACACAGTCTGAATCTGCGCATCCCCGGAAAGTTTTCCTTCTTCCCGCAGTCTGGCGATTGCATAAGCAACTCCCTCTTCTTCCGTCGCGTAAGGATACAGTACGACTACACTCCGCTCCTCGGTGGTCGATAATACATTGCCCTGATTTTTCAAAACCGTCACCCCACGAAGCGAGAGCTCCCATTCTATGGCACGGTTTGCCTCACAGCCCACAACCTCCGCTGCCTTCTCAGGGGATAACGTGATTTCATCCAGCAGACCGTATCTGTCTTTTAACAAGAGGATACGGCGAACCGACTCGTCAATCCGCTCCTGCGCGAGCTCGCCGTTTTCCACCATTTGTGTAATTCCGTCGATATATGCATCCAGTTTGACAATATCCTCCGGTCCCTCCACATTCACCGGCATCAGGATCAGATCCGCCCCTGCATTGATGGCAAGTTTTGCCGCATCCAAGGGTTGAAAGTGTGCAGCAATCGCGCCCATATTCATGGCATCCGTCACCACCACACCGTTGTATCCCAACTCCCCGCGCAGCAGATCGGTAATGATCTTCTGCGACAAAGTGGCAGGCAATGTGATCTCCTTACCACTCTGCTTTGACACATAAGTCTCCCGTTCAATCTGCGGATAACGAATGTGTGCCGTCATCACAATGTCCGCTCCGCGCAGGACCTTCTGAAAAGGGATCAATTCGCATTTCTTTAATTCTCCCAGGGATTTATCAATCTCCGGAAGTCCCGTATGGCTGTCTGTCTCCGTATCTCCATGCCCGGGGAAATGTTTGACTGCCGCCATCACGCCTACACTGTGCAGTCCGCCGATATAGGCACTTCCAAACTCCGCTACCGTGTCCGGATCATCCGAAAAAGAACGCACGCCGATCACCGGATTGGAGGGATTATTATTCGTATCCAGCACCGGGGCAAAATTCACATTGATTCCCTGCACGGCAAGCTCCCTGCCGATCACCCGGGCCGCAGCCTTCGCACAAGAGGAATCTCCCGTGGCGCCTAGCGCCATATTTCCGGGCATGACCGTACCGGTCTGTAATCTGGTGACTCCTCCCCCTTCCTGATCCACACCGATCAGAAGACCGGCCGGCGCATTTCCGGCGCGGTTCGCATCCTGCATAGCCTGCACCAGTTTTGTGGTCTGGTCCGCAGACGCAGTATTTTGCGCAAAGAGAATGATACCTCCGAAAGCGTCTTTGCGGATTGCATCCGAAAGCTCCTGATTCAGTTCGGTCACATCCGCTGCGTCTTCCCCTTTCCCCCAGACCCGAAAGGCCGGCATCAGCATCTGCGCCACCTTTTGTCTGGTGGTCATGGTGGAAAGCTTCACCTCCACCTCCAGCACATCAGGCTCTTACAGGTAAGCAATCTCTCCGGTCAATTCCGCTGCCAGGCTCCGATAGCTTTCTTCTTCCCCCTCCTCATACCACTTGGAGAGCAGCGCGATCTTGCTCCTGGCATTTTTTACGGAAGGATGCTCCACCCAGGCATTGCCGGGAATCAGCTTAACGGATTCCGCCGCCATATCTGCAGCGAGTGCGGAAAGCTGGGCGTGCAGCGCGGAACCGGACGCGGATTCATCGGACGCCTGCCCGGGCTGCGCCGGTTCGGAATCCATCCCGACGGAAAGGATCTGCGGGACAAACCCAAGTGTGGAAGCCGTATAATAAGAGCCGTCAAATTTATTGGGATCGTCTCCGGCATCCGTCACCGGTGAATTGATCTTGTTCGTCAGATACACGATCACCAGATCCCTGTCCGGATCGATCATGCACACGGTACCCGTCCACCCCTGATGGCCGATCGTATCCGAACCGGACTGGGTGCCGAAGTACCATACCCGCTGACTGTCGCCTTCCCGCCACCAGCCTAAGCCCCAGTTGGCCGCATTCTCTTTCTTCGGTGCGGTAAACATGTCAATGACGTTCTGAGAGAAAAACCGGTTCTCCCCATATCCACCGGTCAGCATCACACCGGCCAGTTTCGCCAGATCGGAAGCATTGGAGAAAAGACCCGCGTGACCGGAAATTCCCCCCATACAGTAAAATGCTTTCTCGTCATGCACCTGTCCCTGAATGGTCTCCGTACGCAGTCCGGAAATCTTCACAAATCCGTCTCTGGAGTTGCCGTTTAACTCCGTGGCCGCACAGTCTTCTTTGGTGAATCCGTTTTCCAGCGGATTGTATGTGATATGGGTTAACCCCATGGGTTCCCAGAAAGTTTCTTTCAGATAAGTATTCAGATCCTTGCCTGTAACCTGTTCCACCACCAGCCCCAGCACCATGTAATCCACGTCGGAGTAGACAGTTTTGGTGCCCGGTTCATACTGCAGGGGCGTCTTGCAGATGGCCTTCACCGTGGCCGCCTTCGTCTCCGGAGACCCGTCGTTGCCGGAGAAAAGGGAACTGGAAGGTCTGAAATACTGTGGATCGGCCGGGAAGCCTCCCTGATGCTGCAAAAGATCCCGGATTGTCAGTTTCTGTTTCCACGCTCTCTGCGTGGCAAGATCCACATCCACACCGCCCGCATAGCTGACCTTGATCACATCTTTGTAAAACCGGTCCCCCAGATAATCTGCGATCCGGTCATCCAGTGTCACCGCGCCGTCTGTCACCAGCTTTTGCAGCGCGTAGTTTGCGGAAAACATTTTTGTCACGGAAGCCAGATCATAGAGTGTGTCCGTGGTCACCGGGGCGCTTTCAATATTTTTCGTGCCGTCCGGCAGATAAGAATTCGTCCTGCCCCAGGCATTCTCATAGATCAGACGTCCGTTACGCACCACCGCCAATTGGGCGCTGGTAAAACCATGGTTCACATCCGAGGTGACCAGATCTGAGATCAACTGCAGCGATTCCGCCGCAATGCCCTCTTCCTCCGGCGCTCCCGGAAGCACCTTGGGATAACCGATGCTCACCCGCACCGCATTCTCTGCCTCCCGCGGTCTGATACCGGAAATCTGCACGGTATTGCGCCCGTTCATCACCACATCGGAAATGTCGATCCGATAACTTTTTCCGCCGGTCATTTCGGTGGTGTCCACCTGGGTATTGTTGACATACATGGAGAAATCCGTCACCTGGTCTGCCACCGTCACATATACGCTGCCCTGACCGTGATATCCGGCAAAGCTGACCATACCGTTCATAGCCAGCGTGTCATCCACATATCCTTTCCAGTCCGGGAATCGCACATCTGTCTGCCAGGAAGCTTCCGGCAATGCAGTCTCCACCCCCTGCAGGCGTGTGACGGTCTCCTCGGTCTGTACCTGCTCTGTGTCCGAGGTCTCAGCCGTTTCCTCGGTCTGCGTCTCCTGAGACGGATCCGTGACCGGATGTCCGTTTTGCAAACCGCAGCCTGCCGCCATGGACAAAAGCAATGCCAGCACGGTCAGCAGCGCGGTCAAACGCCTTCTTGAGGTATCTTTCTGTTTTGAATTGATCGCTCGATACAAGTGAATATTTTTCCTTTCTTTTTTTACTCCGCATACAACAGATAGGGCGCCCGTTCTGTGCGAAAACGCTCGATATCTTCCTGCCAGGATGCCTTGATCTCCGCAGGGCTTTTTCCCTCTGTGATCATCTTCCGGAGCGCGTCGGAACCGCTGAGTAGATCGATCCAGTACCGCCCTTTTCCATCCAGCTTTCCGAAGAAATCCTGTTCCGGATGCGCGGCATGCACATCCCGATATGCCTCCGTCAGATAAGTCAAGTCGATCCCTCTTTCCAGAATTTTCTCCAAATCCACTTGGCGCAGATCCCTGCCGTAACATTTCTGTTCCAGAAAAGGCGGCTGTACAGCCCCCGCCATGCTCCGGGGCGTAAAAGAAAATTCATTGCCGGGAACCCCTTCCAGATAAGGGCTGCCGTATAATTCAAAGGGGAAATCCGTTCCCCGTCCCACAGAGACAAGCGTATTCTCAAAGAAGCAGGTGGAGGCATAGAGATAAACCGCCCGCATGTCTTTAAGATTCGGCGACGGATTGCAGACCAGAGCGGTTTTAGTCTGATGCGTATAATTCCGGCAGGAAATGACCGTAAGATCACAAGCATCTTTTCCCGCCTGCAGCCAGCCTTCCCCATTGATCATCCGGGCCAGTTCCCCAAGGGTCATCCCATGGACTATGGGAATGGGAAGCTTGCCTACGCCCGAATGATATTCCTCCTGCAGGATCGGTCCGTCCACGTAAAATCCGTTTGGGTTGGGACGGTCCAACAGCACCACCGCTTTGCCATGTGACGCACAGGCGTCCATCAGATCGTACATGGAAAGATAGTATGTGTAATACCGGAGTCCCACATCCTGTATGTCGATGAGCAAAAGGTCAAACTGCGCCATCGTCTCCGCGGTCAACGACTTCGCAGAGGTTCCTCCATATAGCGAATAGATTGGAACTCCCGTCTGTTCGTCCACCGAATCGCCGACCGCTGCGCCGGCGTCCTCCGTTCCCCGAAATCCATGCTCCGGGCTGAAAACAGCCGTCACATTCACCTTTTGCGCAATCAGCGCATCCAAAATATGTTCTCCGTCCACCACATCTCCCACAATGCCTGTGTGGTTGGAAAACAGCGCCACGCGCTTTCCCTCCAGAAGCGGCAGATAGGTTTCATATTGTTCATCGCCGAGGATTACCCGCTGCTCTATGGGCTGCTCGGCCGGTTGCTCTGCGGGTTGTTCTACGGGTTGCTCTACAGATTGTTCTCCGCCCGCTTCCGCATAAGCGTTCCGATCCTCAAAAGTCCGGGTCCCTATTCCTCCCATGAGAAAGATATACACCCCCAAAGGAAGGACAATCCAGATAAAAAAAGCGATAAGAAATCCCTTCCCTAAATTTGCAGCTACCGTCTTTCCGGTTTGCTTCTTTCCGTTTTTTTCCTTCATCGCTTCGTGCTCCTGTCGCTCCGCTCCTAGCTTTCCGTCCCCATGAGTCCGATCTCGGCCGCATACGGTTTCATGCCTTCGATGCAGATCTCCGCTACCTCTTTGATGTCCATACCCAGCATTTCGCATCCCTTCAGGATTGTGTCCCGGTCACATTTTGCCGCGAACTTTTTATCCTTGAATTTCTTCATGAAGCTCTTCACTTCCAGATCTGTGATTCCCTTGGGACGCATACGGGCACAGGCCTGTATGATGCCGGTCAGTTCGTCCACGGTGAAAAGACTTTTCTCCATATTGGTGATAGGTTCCACATCATTTACAATACTGTAGCCGTGGCTTAAGATCGCGCGCACATCCTCCTTGGAAACGCCCGATTCCAAAAGGGGGGCCTCTGTATGCTGCAAATGTTCTTCGGGATATTTCTCATAGTCATAATCATGCAGATATCCTACTGCCATCCAGTGTTCCTTGTCCTCTCCGAAATGCTCCGCCATGGCGCCCATCGCCGCCATCACGTTCTTCGCATGAATGCGCAGATGCTCCTCCGTCACCATGGAATCATTCAATTCTTTTGCTCTCTCTAATGTCAACATATGCTGTTTCCTCCACGTCTGAATCCGGTCAGATCGATCCGATCTGCCATCATTCACATTATAGCAAATTGTGGTCTAAATGCAACTTTTCCTTCCGCACACAGATCAGGATCAGCGCATACAAAAAAAGCACACCGGAACATACCGATGTGCCTTTCTCCCATTTATTTCCACTGTTTACGCGATGCCCGCAAGACCGCGCCCCGCGTTCCTGCAGTCTTCCAATGTATCTTCACCGGGGGCACCGTTTACCGTAATGCCTTCACCGTTTAATACAGTGGCACCGTCCGCCTGAATGCGATCCTCCCAGTCGCGCATCCACTCCTGGTTGCCCCAGCCGTAGGAGCCAAATAACGCAACCGTCTTGCCGGAGATCAGACCATCCAACTCCTCCATAAACGGCTCCATCTCGGACTCCTCCAACTGCTCCGCTCCCATGGAAGGACATCCCAATGCGATCACTTTTACCTCCTTCAGCGCATCCGCGCTGGCAGCGGAAACCTCCAAAAGCTCCGCCTCGGCGCCGCCGTCTTTTACACCCTCGGCTACCGCTGCAGCCATCGCCGCCGTGTTACCCGTTCCGCTCCAATATACAATACTTACCTTGCTCATTTTGCCTCTCTTTCTGCCCTTGGTGCGGGCACTTTCTTTTTTGTTGCTTTTCAGCCTCTATCGATTAACGCTTTCGCATTAATACCGGTTCAAACCGCAATCTCCCGCAGTGTCTTGCCGCACATGAGTTCCTGCAGCGCCTGCTCTTTCATTTCATCAAACCGTCTGAAAATATTCTTCGCCCCCTGCACGTCGCGATACACTTTCCAATAACCAAGATATGCAAAATTTTTGCCCTCATTCTCCAGAAAGCCCTGCACATCCCCCAGCGGATATCCCAGGAAAATCCCAATCTCATGGGGAAACGCACCCCCGCCGTTTTGAAACAGCGTAATGTGGGCAGACAAAATATCCAGTGCCGCATTCATATCTACTTCCGCCGCGTCCTCCTCACAACCGCCCGTCTTGCTCCCATAACCGTACCCGTTGAGAAATGCCCTGACCTGCGCATCCTGCAATAACTTCTGCAGGCGTTTTTTACGGTACAGATACAGGATTGCCTTCCCTCCCTCAGTCTTTAAGAAGCGATACGATATTCCCGTCCCGCGCAGCAGATAGCCAAGTCCCTTAAAATCCGCTTCCTCCACCGTCAGGATGTTGGCGACTTTCACATCCTTCAGGATCGGCGCACAGTGAACCGCCAACTGTGCCGTCATACGCAGCTCCAGATCTTCCGCTGTATTGAGATTGACAAATTCGTTTACAGACATGTTGCTTCCTTTCCGCGGTTGGTTAGTTATGTCTAACTCCAAACATTTATCATCATAACATGTGCCCTGCCGCTTTTCAATATTTGATTGATCCTGTTATTGATAAAAAATATTATCTGCGCAAAAATAAAAAATATGTTGACAAATCTTTTTGTTGGCTTATAATTAAATTGTATCAAATTCAATTTGGCTACTAATAATAATTCCCATGACAGGAAAATAATAAGGAGGACATCTGGGTATGAGTATCTACGATTACAAAGCAAAAGACGCAGAGGGACAGGAAATTGCATTAAGCGATTATCAGGGAAAGGTTCTGTTGGTGGTAAACACCGCTACCGGGTGCGGCTTCACTCCCCAGTATGAAGGATTGGAAAATCTTTACAAGAAATATCAGGCGCAGGGATTCGAGATCCTTGATTTTCCCTGCAATCAGTTTGGCCATCAGGCCCCCGGCACGGAGGCGGAGATCACCAGCTTCTGTCAGCTGACCTACGGCGTGAGTTTCAAGCAGTTCGCCAAGATCGAGGTGAACGGCGCAAACGAGCACCCGCTCTACACTTTCTTAAAGTCCGAGAAGGGCGGTATCATGGGCGACAATATCAAATGGAATTTTACCAAGTTTCTGATTGACAAGGAAGGGCATGTGGTGGAGCGTTTCGCCCCCACCGTTACACCGGAAAAAATTGATAAAAAGATAAAGGAGTTATTGTGATGGAATATGTATATCACCCCCAGGGCGTTTGCTCCATGGAAATCAAGTTTAATATCGACAAAGATGTGATCTCCAATGTCCGCTTTACCGGCGGCTGCAACGGCAATCTGAAAGCGATCTCCAAGCTGATCGACGGCTGGACGGTGGAACAGATCGCTGAGAAACTGGACGGCAACACCTGCGGCATGCGCGCCACTTCCTGCGCGGACCAGTTGGCACGGGCAGTCCGCGAGGCTTATGCGGCACAGAGTGCGTAAAAGAATGCATAAAGATAAGAGGGGGACTGCGAAAATGCCGAAGAAGAAATCTGATCAAAAACCAAATTATGACACTTTAAAGCTGGAAAACCAGCTCTGTTTTCCCTTATATGCCGCATCCAGGGAGATCATCAAGAAATACAGACCTTACCTGGATGAGTTGGGTCTCACCTACACCCAGTACATCGCTATGATGGTATTCTGGGAGCAGAAGAAGATCACGGTGAAAGAGCTTGGGGAAAAACTGTATCTGGACTCGGGCACACTCACGCCTATGCTGAAAAACCTGGAGGCGAAAGGCTTTGTCCGCCGCTATCGCGACAAGGATGACGAGCGGGTGCTGAACGTGGAGATCACCCAGGAAGGTGAAGCCCTGAAGGAACAGGCCGTCAATGTGCCGGCGCAGATGGCCGGATGCATTGCGCTGGCACCGGAAGAAGCAATGCAGTTGTATGGCCTGCTGCAGAAATTATTGTAGGATACTGCACTCATAATTTGATGGCGTACGGGCTGTCATACATTTCCCGCAGTCGGCGCTTGCTGTTATACCGCTCACCGATGCAGAATTCTTTTGACCAGCACATATAATATGCCCAGGGGACTTTGGATCGTTCCAACAGTCGGATATCGGGAAGATATCCGACTTCCCCCAGAGCAGCCACCTTATTCCGGGTGGTTTCTTTCATCAGCTTCTCATAATCTGCCCCATAGTCCGTAGCTTCGTATTTTTCAAGATAGAGATCCACAGAAATCACATCCACATATTCATCTCCTGGATAGCCCTCTTTGCACCTGCAGTTCCATACCCACAACAGGTGATCCAAATGCTTCTCACCCACATAATATTCATACATCAGGCGGTAGAGTTCCCGGGCGATCTCCGGTCCTTTGGCGCCCCACCAGAACCAGGTGCCGTCGGACTCATGAAACGGTCTCCACAGGATCGGAATATGCGCATCCTGAAACCGCACAAGCTCCTCTGCAATCCTATCCATATCATGATAAAAAGCCTTCCGCTCCGGTGTTCCCCGGATCAACACGCGTGATGCATCAAAGTCCGTATTCCTGGCATAGAAGCTCTTGTCCTGTCCGCCTATGGGAGAAAACCAGTGAAAAGAAAATGTCACGATGCCATCCGTGGATGTCGACCATTCATATGCCGTATCCAGCGTCCCCTGATTCTCATATACCTCCGTGAGACATTCCTGGGAAGCCTGACTGTAATTGATATTGGGGGAATACCCAAGCAGTTCAAAGCCTCTCAGCTTCGGCTCCCTGCCCGTCACCGCTTTCACATACGCGATCTCCTCACAGGGTTTCGTCTGGGTATGCTGTCCGGTAATGATCCCTTTTCCCTGCACATGATGGAGATAGTCCAAGAGATCGGCTGCTTCTTTGGTCGCATTTTTGTTAACGGGTTTCATCTGACATCCTCCTGCACATTTCGATGCACATCCGCCCGTTGTGATACGGGCACTTCCACTCATGCACCATGCCTCTGTCCAGATTTACGCTGCCGTCCGCCCGGATGCTCTCATACCACTCACCGCATCTGGGATCCACCATGTTTTGCTGAATAAACTCAAATAAGTCTGCTGCCGCTTTCTCAAATTCCGTTTGACCGGAATCCTTTTGAAACGCATTATAGAATCCCACCACGGATTCCGCCTGCACCCACCATATTTTCTGTGGATCGTCCACGCCTCTCTCACACTCGTTATACAACGCGTGCACGGTTTCATCGTAAGCGTGCTTTTTGACCTCCGCCGCCAGCACCTTCGTCATGGAATGAATCCTGGCAGCATACGCCTCATCCTCCAGAACATCCGCCGCTTTGTCCAAAAGCCAGGACGCCTCAATATCGTGTCCATAGGAATACAGATCGATCAGGGAATGATACTCCAGATCAAAGAACACCTGCAGCCTGCCCTTCTCCCTGTCATACACTCTGGTCTCAAACAGATCCATGATCTCCTTCAGTTTCCCGGCAACCGGCTCATAATGATCCGCCTGATACAGATTGGTGTAGGCCTCCAATACATGCAGCAACGTGTTCATGGTGCGCCCCGCCATGACGCCGTTTTCGGACAGCTTTTCATTGTTGTCATCCGGTGTAAAATCCACCCGGAACGCCTCCAGATATCCCGCCGCATCCCTGCATTTTTCCTCAATGATGCGATACAGATCATAGGCCAGCAGCAGCCCATCCCCATCTCCTGTCGCCATATAATATTCCGCCAGCGAGTAGATGGCAAACGCCTGATTGTATGTATGCTTCGTGGTGTCAACGGGCTTTCCGTCATAGCTCACTGACCAGTACACGCCGCCCCGCCTTTTGTCGTAGCAGTGTTCTTTGAGAAACCGGAAAGCATGCTCTGCCTTGGCGCGCAAGTCCTCTTCCCCCAACAGTCTGTACGCCGCCGAATAAAACCACAAGATCCGGCTGTTCAATATCACGCCCTTATTCGCCTGCGGATCCACTTTCAGATCCTTATCCATAAACCCGTAAAATCCGCCGAAAGGATCATCCTCCAATTGATTCCAGAACGGAATCAGATTGTGCGTCAGATGATCCAAAAACTGCTCTCTTCTCATTGTATCCCCCTCCATCGTATCTCTGTTGCAGCATTCTGCTTTTAGTGTATGTATTTTTTTCTGAAAAATCAATCCCCATTCTGTAACCGGATGTCTGAACCCTTCCGCTCAGACGTCTTCTTCCTTCTGTTCTCTGTCCGCCAGCTCGATCAGCGCTTTGTTCACATCATCCTCGTAATTGCGCATGGCGACCTCCAGAGGCGTCGGATCTTTGGTGATCCGCCTGCCCCCAATATGGTTAAAAAAGATGATGATACCGGCAGCAAGGCCGATGGAATAGGAAACCTCCAGCGTGTTGACGCCGCCGGGCTCGGCGTTCATGACCATGCGGTAAATCTCCGTAAACACTTCATTGATGCCGATATCGTTGTGGTATGCCATGATGGTGAACGCGGTGCCAAAGAAGCTGATCAGGCAAACCAACAGGATCTTCGCCCATTGCCCAATCCCTTTGTACTTGTTCACCTTCACCCATTCTACCAGGATGTCCGCCTCACCCACGACTTCCACACAGATGTCAGGGCATGCCTGCTCCATCAGCCGGATGAGCTTCAGCACGCTGATCACACAGCGCTTGTCGCCGTCTTTTTCAAAGTGATGCACTTTAATGGCATTGCACCTGGCAGCGGTGTGCGGATCTGCGCAGTAAACCGTGCCCAGCTGCTTTAAAAACACATCCTGTGCCTGTGTCTCCACGTCCTGTTCACATTTCAGATATACCACGGTGCGATTGGATTTCATGGGTTGCGTCGGCTCCTTTCTAGCATTCTGCTTTTTTGTAATTGCGAAACCGGATCACGGCATCACGCGGTGCAGCTCATCCCAGAAATAGAACAGAGAGCCGCATAGTTTTCCCAACGCCATGCTAAACACCGCCAGTCCCAGTCCGTGCCGGAAAGAAATGCGCCTGGAGAAAATCGGGATGGAGTCCAGCATTTCCGCGATAGCCAGCGCGAGACATCCCACAAACATGCCTGCGAACAGACCGAAGACTGCCTGGATAAAGGTGCCTGCCGCTTCATACCATGCGGCATGATGCGCCTGCAAAAAAGCACCGAGCTGACAGTACTCGGGAAAAATGCTGACCAGGCCCCCGATGATTGATCCGATGGTCACCATCTCTTCATAGAGAAAAATTTTGTTGGCAGTGTGTGTTCTGCCGGCAAACCGCGGTATGATACCCACCGCCACAAAGACGGTAAATACCCCTGCCGCCGCCAGCAGTCCGAAACTGGCTCCGATGATACTCAAAAAAAGACTGCGCATACTTTTTCCTCTTAAATCCTGTTTGGAAAAGTATGCGCAATCCGAATCCATTTTATGCTGTTCCCTTAATCCATTTTCTTTCGCCACGGTCCGGCATAGTAAAAGCAGACCGAGAGTACCGTCGCCGTGCACCACCCCACAGGCCATGCGCACCAGATCCCGGTGGAGCCCAGTCCGGTCTTGGCAAGCAGAATAGCGAGCACCACTCGTAAGATCAGATCCGTAAAGGTGGCGATCATGAATTTTCCCATCATACCGGCCCCTCTGAGAATTCCGTCCGCCACCAGCTTCGTGGAGATCACGACATAGAACGGCGCCACAATGCGAAGAAACATCAGTCCGGAATGAATGGTCTCCGCTGAAGGCTCGTCCACAAAGAACAACAGGAGGTCCCTGCCACAGAACACATAAAGTGCCGCTAACGGCACAGCAAGCATCCAGACTAACTTCAGGCCGGCCTGAAACCCGGTATGCACGCGGTCTGTTTTTCCTGCGCCAAGATTCTGCGCCGCATAGTTCGAGATGCCGTTGCCCAGCGTGGTGAAGGAAGTGATCACCAGATTATTCAGCTTGATGGCTGCGGAATAACCGGCCATGACGCCGGGACCAAAGCCGTTGATCACTCCCTGGATCACGATATTTCCTATAGAGATAAAGCTCTGCTGCAGAATGCTGGGGATGGCAACTTTGGCGATCATGCCGCAGATGCGCCAGGAAAATAGAGGAAACTGCTCGGACTCGATCCGAATTCCCCGCAGTCTGTTCATGACCACAATGACCGCCAGCACACAGCTCACTCCCTGGCAGATAAAAGTCGCCCATGCCACACCGGCGACTCCCATATGAAACCCTGCCACAAACCAGATGTCCATGGCAATGTTGGTACAGGAGGACGCCGCCAAAAAATAGAAGGGTGTCTTGGAATCACCCAATGCGGAGAAAATTCCGGTGGAGATATTGTAAAAGAAAACAAACGGCAGGCTCCAGACATATATGTCCAGATAGAGCTTTGAATCCGCGAACACCTCTCCGGGCGTGTGGATCCATTCCAACATCTGCCCGCAGAATGTAATACCGATACCCATAAGCGCCAGACACAGCACAGCGCTGGAGATCATGGCTGTGGATACAGCGGTCTTCATCTCACGGTACCGTTTCGCGCCGAAAAAGGTGGACACCACCACGGAACAGCCTATGTTGCAGCCGAAGGCAAAGGCTATAAAGATCAGTGTGATCTCATAGCTGTTGCCCACCGCCGCCAATGCGTTCTCTCCGATGAATTTGCCTGCCACCAAGCTGTCGGCAATGTTGTAAAGCTGCTGGAAGATGATGCTGCCAAACAGCGGCAGGCAGAATCTCCACAAAACGGTTTCCGGTTTTCCCACGGTCAGATCTTTGTTCATGTCTTGCACCCTTTGTTCTCTATTGCTCTTTCGTCCCTTATGCTCGGGCTTGTTTTTTTCACCGAAAGTCATTATACTTTATTCTGGTAGATATGTAAAAGGTATATTTGATATGTATTTTATATCACTTTGATATGGTAATCAGTATGGAGAAACAGGAAATGGCAGGCAGTTTTGATTATTATAAGATGTTTTATTTTGTGGGAAAATATGGCAGCTTTACACAGGCGGCCAGGATTCTGCGCAATAGCCAGCCCAATATTACGCGAGCCATGAACAATCTGGAGGCTGACCTGGGCTGCCGCCTTTTCGTGCGTTCCAGAAAGGGTGTGACTCTTACTCCGGAAGGTGAAAAACTGTTCACCCATGTAGAATCGGCCTATGAACAGATCAGGCTGGGAGAATCCGAACTGTCCCGAAGCGCCTCCCTTCAGAGCGGCAATCTCTCCATCGCTATCAGTGAGATTGCCCTGCACGTGGTTATGCTGCCGATTTTACAGCAATACAAGGCGACTTATCCCGGCATTCATGTGCAGATCTTAAACCACTCCACTCCGCAGGGAATTCAGGCAGTAAGTCGAGGGATCGCTGAGATTGCAGTGGTCTCCACGCCCACCGAAGTGATGAAGCCGTTATCAGAGATAAAAATTAAGTCTTTTCAGGAAATTTTAATTGCCGGAAGACTATATGAAAATCTCGCTGGAAAAGAAATCTCTCTGAAAGATCTTAGCTCATATCCTATGATCAGTCTGGGGCGTGAGACTACTTCTTTTGCTTTTTTGAATAAGCTGTTTGCCTCTCACGGCATGATTCTTGCACCTTCCATAGAAGCCGCCACCACAGACCAGATTTTGCCTATGGTGGCGCACGATATCGGGCTTGGATTTGTGCCGCTTACTTTTGCCGGAGAAGCTCTGGAGAGCGGCAAAGTATTTCAGGTTCATTTAAGGGAAACAATTCCCCCGAGGCATATCTGTCTCATCAAGGATAAGAGTCACCCGCTTAGCGCCGCAGCGGCTGCCCTGGAGCAGATCATCCTCTCAGTCTGTCATACAACAGATTGAGTGCGACCCCAAACAGGCCGATCCCACAGATCGCCACCGTATCCCTGTCAAGGCAATGCATGATCGTCTCGGGAGATGTCATGTTGTGCAGCATGCCTCCATAGGATACCATCAGAAGTGTCCCCGTGAGAAATACGGCAAGCATCCAGCGCCTGTGGATCTGTGAATTTAAAACTTTGGAATAGTAATAAAAAATCCCCGCAAAATTTATTGCAAAGACAAGACCGAATAACATGGACAGCGCAGGACCAACCTGATACCAGGCGACTCCGTAAAAATCGGGAGCTCCTGACTCCAGATGTCCCCACGCCATATGCATCCCCACGAATGCCAGCCCGGAGAGAAAAACCGCAATGGCAATCACTGCCATGTCCTTTTTGTCAGCAAATTTTACGTCCCCAGTCTGTTTTTCGCGATGTCTACGACCTGCTTCTGCCGCCAGCAGCAGAAGTACCTGGGAAATGACCTGCAGCACCACGCTTGGGAAAAAGGATGATCTGTATTCGATAAAGGTGCTGTATCCCAGCCATACCAGATAAACGCATGCCATTACCAAAAACCACTTTTGCATCTGCATCTTTTTCCGTACTTTCTGCATGCCGTCGAGCTGTTTCTCTTCCATATTTTCCACAGCGAAATCATTGCTCCAGTTTTTCAGCAGTTCACAGCGTTTACGGCAGCTTTCGCAGTTTTGCATGTGCTGTTCCACAAGTTCTCTGGAAGCGTCCGAGCAGATCTCGTCGAGATATGACGGCATCAGATCCTGGATCACTTCGCATTTTATAGTTATATGTTCACTATTCATGGTATCCCTCCCTGATCAAAATTTCTTTTGCCCGGTAAAACGTCACCCGAGCCCAGTTCTCACTCCTGCAAAACATCTGTCCGATCTCCCGATAGGAGAGGTCGCTCATGGCCCGCAGGAGCACCACCTTCCGCATCTGTTCCGGCAGGGTCTGTATCCGCTCCATGACAGCATCCAGCTCCAGTTTCTTTAACACTTTTTCTCCGGTGTCAGGCGCCTGCAAGGGCAAGTCTTCATCCAGCTCGATCAGATCCCGCTTGGCCGTTTTCTCCCAGTGCTGATAGAGCAGATGCTTTGCAATCTGGCAGAGCCAGGTAGAGAGTTTGCATTGACCGTTGTAGGTGTCCAGAGACTGGATTGCCCGAAGAAATGTTTCCTGCATCAGATCTTCCGACAGTGCCTCATCCCGACAAAGTGAATACAGGAAAAAATATACTATTTTCGCGTTTTGTTCATATATCTCATCCACTTTGTCTTTTCCTTTCCGGTGCAAGCCCTGCTTTTACTGATATATCGGAATCTGAAGGATTTTGTTACAATCGGTCATGCAATTTTTTTCATGTATGCGGATTATAATCTGGCATGGCAAAAAAGTTTTATTCTGGCACTTTTTATCATACCACTTTTTCTATATACTATGCGTATCGTGAGGAGCGCTCAAACAGATTACAGGAAGAGAGGAACCACTATGGAAAAGACAGCAAAATGGAATGTAACTCAAAACGGACCGGACACCGGGCGGAGCAAAAGCAAGACAATGTTGATCGTAGGAATTGTGCTCTTATTGGTCAGCCTGATCTGTTCCTTTGTCACACATAAATCTTATCTTCAGGAGATCAAACAGCCCTATGCATACAGTCTGACCGCATTGTTTGTGGCTGTCATGATCACCGTGCGCGGCGCCTATAAAGCTTTCATCGGCGTGCATCCTTCACAGGAAGCGGATGTAAAGCAGTTAGCTCAGGCGGGACTTCTGGCTGCTTTATGTTATATCGGTTTTGCCGTCTTCAAGATCGATATTCCCGTGGGCACAGAGAAAACTGCGTTTCACTTTGGCAATGTATTCTGTGTACTTGGGGCGTTACTTTTAGGCGGCTATTGGGGCGGTCTGGCCGGTGCCATCGGCATGACGATCGCTGATCTGACCACCGCTTATGTGACCAGTGCTCCCAAAACTTTCTTATTGAAGCTGATGATCGGTCTGGTGGTCGGTTTTGTAGCGCATAAGCTCTTTCATATCAGCAGAGAGCACACCGTAAAATATATAACCGGCGCAACTATTGCAGCCAGTGTATGCGGAATGGCCTTCAATGTGATTGCGGACCCGCTGGTGGGATATTTCTATAAAACATACCTGCTGGGCATCCCACAGGATATTGCAAAGGCTTTTGCAAAGATCAACGCCATGACCACTTTAGTGAATGCCGTGGTCGCGGTCATTGCAGCGACTGTGTTCTATTTGGCACTGCGGCCCGCATTAAAAAAAGCCGGTCTTTTTACAGAAAAGGAAGTCTGAACGACTCCCTTTTCTGTATTTCTTCATCTTCTTTATTTCTCCATCTTCCAAAATGCCGCACTGTAGGCGGGCAATGTACTGCCTCCGCCGAAATCATGCGGCTTTCCAGTGATCAGATCCTCCGCCATACCGCAGCCGGCATCAAAGTGTGCCACAAAATCCTGCCCATCGGCATTGATTGCTACCAGCACGCGCTCATTGTCCGTCTTCCGTTCAAAAATGCACTGCTTGTTCGTGAGGAGTACGGAACGGAAAGTACCGTAATTCAGGGCCTCAGAATGCTTTTTTGCCTCTGTCAATTGACTGATAAAGTCAGTTAATTCATTCCATATCGGCGCATCTATGCAGGGGCGCAACGCCGGATCACCCTGGTGCTTCTCTGCCTTTTCTCCCCATTCACTGCCGTAATAAACGCAGGGAATCCCCGGCATGCCAAACATCAACGCGTAGATAAGCGGCAAATGCTTCTCATTGGTCAATATACTTGCAACACGCGTTACATCGTGGTTGTCCACAAAAGATAACAGGTGTTTTCCTTTGTAAAGCGTCCAGTTTTCAGGGCCAAACTGACGCAACAACGAGTGAACGATCTCAAACAGATTCATGCTGTTAAAACTACTGTATAATCCCTTATAGCACTCATAATTGGTCGCGGAATGCAGCATAGCGTCATTCATCAGGCGGTTATAGTCACCGTGCAGCATCTCTCCCACCAGGAAGAAATCCTGCTTCAGCCCGGATGTGTACTCCCGCAGTCTGCGGCAGAAATTCTCATTCAGGCAGTATGCCACATCCAATCTGAGGCCATCAATATCAAATTCATCCACCCAGCCCTTGATGCTTTCCAGCAGATAATTCACCACTTCATCATTGTAAAGATTCAGTTTGACCAGGTCATAGTTCCCTTCCCAGCCTTCGTACCATAGTCCGTCATTGTAGTTCGAGTTGCCCCCAAAATCAATCCGGTGAAACCAGTTCACATAGCGGGAACCCTCTCTGTTATGCAGCACATCCTGGAACGGTCCGAACCCTCTGCCCACATGATTAAACACACCATCCAACACGACCTTGATCCCGGCCTCATGAAGCGCCCCACAGACCTCCCTGAAATCCTCATTGGTACCAAGGCGTACATCTATCTTTCTGTAATCTCTTGTATTGTATCCATGCGTATCCGACTCAAAAACCGGTGAAAAATAAATTGCATTGATCCCAAGCTTCTGCATGTGCGGAATCCATTCCTTCACCTTTAAAATGCGATGCTCCAACACACCGTCATTCTCAAAAGGCGCTCCGCAGAAACCCAGCGGATAAATCTGATAAAATACACTTTCGTAAGCCCACATAAACTCCATTTCCTCCTGTGTCTTGCAAATTTCCTGCAAAAATTTTCAGTGTCGAATGTCAGAATGCCTTGTCAATATGTGTCATATTTTGTGGCTTTTTTGCTGTCTTTTTTCAAGAAATCCACCATATCCACCAAGTTATCCACAATCTAACACCTCTGTCATTTTACCATACTTTTTGTCTTTTTCATACTACTTTGACGTCATTTCTTTCAAAATTATAACCATGAATCCCAAAAACGTTCCACCCGTTTTGCAATTTTCTCCAGGCTGACCACCTCGTAGGAGTCCCACTCTCTCGGAAACATTCGCCTGTAGGATAATTGCAGGAATCTCTCATCCAATAAAGCGATAATTCCTATATCATTTTCCGTTCGTATCACTCTCCCCGCTGCCTGAAGGACCTTATTCATTCCCGGATACCGGTACGCGTAATCGAATCCGTTCTCCCCCTGTTCATCAAAATATCGTTTCAACAGCTCCCGCTCATAGCAAACCTGAGGAAATCCTGTCCCCACGATGATCACTCCGATCAGACTGTCATTCTTTAAATCTATCCCCTCTCCGAATATTCCACCCAGCACACAGAATCCGATCAATGTGTGATCTTCCTCCTCAATCTCCATATGGATTGCCTCTTGCAACTGAGTCTCCAGCCATGTGTCCGAGTCCCCCGATCGCATGTTTCGGAAGCGCGCCAGGAAATCCTCTCTGTCCTTCTCACTCATAAACTCCTGCTGCTGAATGCACTCCACTTCTTCTGTTCCATATTTCGCGAGATACAACTCGCAGACTCTTCGCATAAAGCTGTAAGAAGGGAAGAACACCATGTAGTTTCCGTGCCTGTTTTTCGCGATTTCTGCGATATATTTCGCAATTCTGACATACTCGTCATCTGTTCTTCGGGTATATTTACTGGTCACATCATCCGCAATAAATAACGCCCGTTTTTCTTTGTTAAACACAGATTTTGCATACACTTCATAATCTTCCTGATCGCCGCCCAGAAGCTCTTTATAGTATTGTATGGGCAAAAAGGTCGCCGAAAACAGAATACTGCTGCGCCCCCTTCCCATGCATTCTTTCAGATTCTCCCGCGGATTCACACAAAAAAGCTTCAAAAGAAAACTTCCGTCCTCCTGCAGCATGGTATATTTCACATAATTTGAATCCAGCCGCTCATAAATATCCAAAAAATGAGAGACTTCAAAATAAAAATCGAGGATACTGTCTCTGACCGGCATCTTCTGCTGTTCCTGTTCTCCCAGATAATCCGACATGGTACTGTAAAGACGCATCAATGCATTGGTGAAAGTATCAATACTATCCACAACACAGGCACTCTCACACTCCCGCTTCAGCTTCAGCAATTCCTTATTGCACTTCTCCAGGCGCTGCATCAGCTTCTCTCCATATCCCTCCCGGAACAAAACCGAACTGCCCAATCTTCTCCTTTTCTCAGTCATGGGAATTTCGGTCTCATTTAAATAACTATCGTTATTTATTTCTGTTGCCTCTGCTGTTACCGCTTCGGCTGCCTCCAGTGTCATTTCCAATGTCAATTGGCCAGAAACCTGCTTTTTTCGGTTTTTTTCTTCCATTTCTGACATTAGTGTCGCCTGTATTTCCCGCTTTAATTTCAGAAAATCTTCTTTGATCAGAGATGCACTGTACATCTCTCTGCCCCGTTCCAGCAGATTATGAGCTTCATCAATCAGGAACAAATAGGAATGATTGGAGCTGTCTCCAAAAAAGCGCTTTAGATAAACATGTGGATCGAACAGATAATTATAATCCCCGATAATCCCATCGGCAAACAGACTCATGTCGAGGCAGAACTCGAAAGGACAAACCTGATGTTTCACGGCATACTCTTCTATCATTTCCCTGCTGAACCTGTCCTCATGCGTTAACAGGTCATACACAGCATCGTTGATGCGGTCATAATGTCCCTTAGCATACGGGCAATGTTCCGGATTGCATTCCGTCTGATCCATAAAACAGATTTTTTCTTTGGCAGTCAAAACCACACTTTTGAACTGCAGGCCGCCCTGCCGCAGCAATTCCAATGTATCATCCGCCACGGTGCGGGTGATGGTCTTGGCCGTCAGATAGAAAATCCTCTCTCCCATGTCTCTGCCCATGGCCTTGACCGCAGGAAAAAGAGCCGAAATTGTCTTTCCGACGCCCGTCGGAGCCTCCAGAAACAGTTTTTTCCTGTGATAAATCGTCTGATACACATAAGTCACCAGCTCTCTCTGGCCCTCTCTGTAAGGATACGGAAATTGCAGCTGTTCTATGGATTTTTGCCGGATTTTTCGCCATTCCCAGCTGTAATCCGACCACTTGCGATACGCCGTAAGCAGCTCTGAAAACCACTTTTCCAGCTCTTCAAAGGTATAATCTTCATAGAAATAGCGAATCTTCTCCGTCTCAATATTGCAGTATGTCATACGGACCTGAATTTCTCTGCCCGGCTGCGCCAAAGCCTTCTGCTCCGTCTCTATCCTCAGATAAGCCTGATCTGCTTCTTTTCGCAACGCATACATGTATGCATAGCACTTTGCCTGGGCTACATGCACGGCAACGGACTCTTTCATACGGTTCACATCCCGATAGGTTCCCTTTATCTCATCTACCGTGATGCCTTCCCCGTTATCAATGATCCCGTCAGCCCGTCCTTCCACAACCAAGCGGTACTCCTTTGTATACAGCGTGTATTGCAGCGGCACTTCCGCCTGATAATCCGAGCCCATCCGACGCTGTATCATGCGATGGATCCGGCTTCCCTCCTGCATGGCATCTTCATGCAGTCCCTGATGACGATTGTCAATATCTCCCTGTCGCAGGATAAACTCAACCAGCCCTCTGACGGATACGCGCACTTCCCCCGGGAGGCTTTCAGTCCATACCTCCCCATTATCTGCAGGCTTCGTATATTCAGTTATCCCCGTCATCTTTTCCGTGCGATCCATATGCTTCGTCCAATCCATTGATCCACAGCATCCACAACATCTGGTTGATTCATCCGTTTTCAAACGCTATATATGCTATTTTGTAACTACCCCTATACTACTCCCTTCCGCTTCCTGCGTCAAATACAACGCTTAAAATTCCGTCATATATTTTCTGAAATGCAGCGGGAGCAGATTCCTTTGCAGCGCTTCATTTGCCCGCTCTCTGATACCGATTTCCCCGCAAAAGCGTCGGAACAGACTCTGATAGTACAATTCGCTCTCTGAAAGTGCAGCCTCCATGCCCTGCGTGACGGCTGCCTCCTTTTCTCCTTTTCCACCTATCAGTACCCAGGCTTCTGACCCTGTCTGCCTGTAATGAACCCCTGCTATCCCCCGTCCCACATCATGGATCAGAAAATTCTCTTCCGGAAATCGGTCGGCAAAATGCGCCATCAGAAACGGAAGCAGATTATTCTTCGGCTCCGCCTGCGCATAGAGTGCCCCTTTTTCCAGCTCCTCGAACCGCAAAAATCCCTCCAGATGACAGCATTCCCGCTCTGCGCTCCGAGCCAGTTTGAACGCTTTACACACCTGGGCATCTCCCAGTCCCTCAAACAGCCGCCCGTAACCGGCTCCCTCCCGCAGGGCAAGCCCGCTCACGACCGTTCGATATACAGCCTGCGCCTTTTCCACATTCTCCGCGGTCAACGCAAAGCAGATCCTCTCATAATCCTCCATGCCAAAGCGCCTGCACAAAGTCCGCGCCACCTTCCCGCTGCGCTCCTGATCCGCCGTCACGATCATCTCCTCCGTAAAAAGCCGCGGCTCCTCATCTAACGCTAACAACACCTCATCCTTCGGCCTGTGTTCCTCATATACCCTGTAAATTGCGGTAAAAATGCTCTCCAGCGTGTCCTCACACCGATATACATACATATCCGCGTTACCTCCCATTCGTCTGCCGCGCTCCCCATCCGCCACACTCCCTGCCTGCCACGTCCTCACGACTATGTGCCGAAACACGTGCCTCACAACTGCCCCATCGCTGTCTGCCATTTCTCCTGCGCTGAGATTACTTCCGCATTCCCCGCAAAGCCCGCATCATCAAACAGCGACATCTGCCGGTAAGTCATCCCATCGCTGCCGAACCGGACCCGCTGCTCTTTTTCCGTCAATTGCCGCACGATATAATCCTCCTCCAGCTTCGTCGGATACATCATTTTTCCGCTGCAGGTGATAAAATACAGGGCACGCTTCAAAACCACACCCAGCTTCTTCAGATTTTCGAAATTCAAACTGCAGCTTCTTCGCGCTGCCACGATCCTCCTGGCGCTCTGTACCCCGATTCCCGGCACCCGCAGCAGCTTTTCATAGGGCGCTCTGTTGATCTCCACCGGAAATTCCTCCAGATGTCCCACAGCCCAATCCTCCTTGGGGTCCAGCATCACATTAAAAAAAGGCCTTTTCTCACTCAGCAGTTCCTGCGCCCGGAAACCGTAAAACCGCAGCAGCCAGTCCGCCTGATACAGCCTGTGCTCCCGTAAAAGCGGCGGACCGCCGGGCAGAACCGGCAGACTCTTGTCTTCATTCACCCGCACAAACGCAGAATAAAACACCCTCTTTAAGTCAAATTTCTGATACAGGCTCTCCGCCACGTTCAGAATCTGATAGTCATTCTCATTGGTGGCCCCCACGATCATCTGCGTGGACTGCCCTCCGCTCACAAATGCCGGCGCATGCCGATAAACCGCCACCTCATTGCGGTTCTGCGTGATCCCGTTCTGGATCTGCCGCATGGGCGTCAAAATATTCTTGCGATGCTTGTTCGGCGCCAGGTTCCGCAGTCCGTCCGCTGTGGGCAGCTCCAGATTCACACTCATTCTGTCCACCAGAAATCCCGTCTGCCGGATCACCTCACTGTCCGCCCCCGGAATCGCTTTCACGTGAATGTAGCCGTTAAATCCGTATTTTGTCCGCAACAGATAAATGGTCCTGCAGATCAATTCCATAGTAAAAGTGGGACTCTGCACGATCCCGGAACTCAGAAACAGCCCCTCAATATAATTTCTCCGATAAAACTGAATCGTCAGCTCGCAGATTTCCTCCGGGGTAAACATCGCCCTGGGCACATCATTGGACCGCCTGTTCAGACAATATTTGCAATCGTAAATGCACTCGTTGGTCAGCAGGATCTTCAACAGAGAAATACATCTGCCATCGCTGGCAAAGCTATGACAGATTCCGGATGCCACACAATTCCCCAGCTTTCCCGCTTCCCCCCGCCTGTCCACTCCGCTGGACGTGCAGGCCACGTCATATTTTGCCGCATCCGTCAGGATCGCCAGTTTTTCCATGACGGACATTTTCCCCACCTCTGTCATATATTCCATGTTCCCACTCCGTTCAAACATATGTTCTTTATTTATATTAGCACATATGTTCGATATCTGCAAGCCCGGGCTTCCTTTTTCCTTATATTTTTTGCGGAAAAAATAAGGAAAAACTATTGCAAAATAGACCAAAAAGCGGTTAAATAATAAAGTAAAGTGATTGGAACCAAACGGTTCCCGTCCAAATTTATCAGTAGGAAAGCAGGAACTTTTATGGCAAATTTGACAATTCCCAAAGATTACAAGTCCGAGCTCAATCTGCACGACACACAGATTGCGATCAAGACAGTAAAGGATTTCTTTCAGACACTGCTAGCGGAGCGCCTGAATCTGCTGCGCGTGTCCGCTCCGCTGTTCGTAGATCCCAACTCCGGTCTGAATGACAACTTGAACGGCGTGGAGCGTCCTGTCAGCTTTGACATCGGCGAGCAGGAAGGCGCCGAGGGCGAAATTGTACAATCTCTGGCAAAATGGAAGCGCTATGCGCTGAAAAAATACGGATTTTCCGAAGGTGAAGGTCTCTATACCGACATGAGCGCCATCCGTCGGGACGAGATCACCGACAATATCCACTCCATCTATGTGGACCAGTGGGACTGGGAGAAGATCATCTCCAAGGAGGACCGCACCTTAGCCACTCTGAAGGATACGGTCAAGACGGTGTACAAGGTGCTGCGCAAGACTGAGAAATACATGTCCATTCAGTATGACTACATAACTGAGATCCTTCCGCATGACATTTTCTTCATCACCACCAAAGAATTGGAAGAAATGTTCCCGGACTATACACCCAAGGAAAGAGAATATTATATTGCAAAAGCAAAAGGCGCCGTCTGCATCATGCAGATCGGCGACAAGCTGGAGAACGGCAAGCCCCATGACGGACGTGCGCCGGACTACGACGACTGGGCACTGAACGCCGACATCGTGGTCTACTATCCGGTTTTGGACATTGCTTTGGAACTCTCCAGCATGGGAATCCGCGTGGACGAAACCTCCTTGAAGGAACAGTTGGAAAAAGCAGGCTGCCCGGAGCGCGCTGAACTGCCTTTCCACAAAGCAATCCTCAATAAGGAACTGCCCTACACCATCGGCGGCGGTATCGGTCAGTCCCGAATCTGTATGTTCTTCCTGCGGAAAGCACATATCGGTGAAGTACAATGTTCCCTCTGGCCCGATCAGGTCATGAAGGATGCACAGGCAAAAGGTCTGCAGCTGTTATAAGCTGCAGACCTTTTGCCTATCCTAAATTTCTATATCTACCTTCTTACTCCATCATTACAAACTTTTCATTTGCAAAGGTAACTCCATACTGCAATTTCTCCACATAAGCCCTCAAAAGCTCTATCTTCCCATCATTCTGCTGTATTTTCCCGATCACCGACTCATGCACCCCTGCTGCCTCTAACGCTTCCGCGCCACCAAACAGATACCTCGCATAATCCGCCTCCAGCAATACTACCGGTCGCCCTTTTCCCGCTCTGACCTCCTCTGCCGTCTTCTCAAGTGCCTCTGCCAGGACCGCTTCGTTATAGGAGTCCAGATCACTCCAGGGATTAAACGCCGACGGCATCTGTAAATAATAGGACATGGACGGAATATTGCCAAACAGGATCACTTCCCGCCCTTTCATACCTTTACTCTCCGTATAGCCACTGATCTCCGATATCCATCTTGCCCGCTCCGGACTCATTCGCACCCCTTGAAGGATCTCATTATTTCCGACTACAGCGGTCATCTCTTTGGCTCCGGTAGCTTCTGCAAACACAAACGTTAGTCCGAATCCTGCACTCTGTACAAAGAACAGCAAAAGCAAAGCGATCACCGCAGGCTTCACCGCCCACAAAGCCCGCCGTTTCGTATCCCGCACAAACCGCATACACTGCCAGATCGTATAAGGTGCAGGAAGAAAGAGATGATTCAGGCTGGGATACACACCGTTGTTGCTGCCGATTGAAGTCAACAACACCATCAGGAATACCAACCCACTGATCAGCTTCTCCTCTTTCGGCACGCCCCTCCACAAGATCCGGATCACGCAGATTCCCAGCGTCAACGTCAAAAAAGAAATTCCCGGTCTCAAAATCGCGCCGTAATTATCATAGGTCACCGCACAAAATCCACGGTGGTACAGCCAGCATACCATGCCCACGCAGGCGCCACACCAGACCAGCCGGACTTCCCCCTGCACACGCTCCCAGAGTCCCGGCTCCAGATCATCCAAAAAGCCTGCAAAGGCAAACCCGATCACCCCCACAAACACGATTGCCCCGATCCGCAGCACCCAGTACAGATTGTCCACATAGGTGAAAACCAACTGTCCTATCATGGAACCGGCCTTGTAATCCGTGGCCTTGTCCGTCATGGCAAACAGTCTCCCGATGCCCGCTACATAGGCATCCATTCCGTACCGAAGCTGAATCCAGCCAAACAGGACAAGCAGCGCCGCCGCATAACCCGCCAGGCACCAGAGGGTATACCGTACTGCCCTGCCGAAACTCTTTCCGTCCCTTTTCTCTCTGCCCTCTAGGAAAGCATACACCCAGACTGCCACGATCAACGCCGCCTCCGGCAGATTAGAAAATCGCACCAGTACATTGGTTCCCAGGCAGACTCCCGCGGCAAACAGGCATGATTTTTTCTCCTGCGTCAGTCCCAGATACAATAGGATCACGCAACCGGTGAACAGCAAATACGTCAGATAATTATATAAAAGCGCCGTAGGACACCAACACAAGCTGAGCGCAGCATACTCTCCCAGATAAGCGATCCACCAGGAGATTCCCAGTTTTCTGGTACAAAACCAATATCCCAGAAGCCCCAATGCACTGGCAAACAGCCCCGTGTACAGATTCATCCCCACCAATGTCCCCGCGCCGGGCAGCTTCGTCAATCCGTGCCCCACCAGGTTTGCCAGATAAGTGGAGAACAGCCACATAGAGTCCATATGCTCCGTTCCCATGTAGAGGAAATTGGCATAATTATAGCCTGTATCCCAAAAATCGATTCCCCCATGGATGAACCGCAGCGGATACCAGAATAAAATGACCAGCAGCACCGGCTCCCACCCTATTCGCTTTCCCTTTTTCTGTCCTATCGTTTCCATGCCACCTCCGCATTCGCACCGCTCAAAGCCTTCACCAAAAAACTCCTCAGCCACTCAATCGCCACACCTGCCGCAAACATGCACACTGCCGCCAACACAGTCCAGAGCAGGAGCTCTGGCACCGTCCGGATCTCCTCCGCATGAAAAATCTTCTGCCAGCCGTACCGCACTCCGCTATTTTCGTGCAGCAGATACACGCCCAACACATAGGGCGACAGCTTTTGCGACGCCGTGCCGATCAGCCCCGCACCCTTACCATGCAGGAAAAACCCGAACAGCCCCACTGCCGCCGCCAGCGCAAACACATGATTGTACTCAAAACTCACCTTCAGGATCAATCCAAAGCTTCCGCTGCGCAGATAAAACGCCCGCAGCACAAACAGTTCCATCAAGATCAGGATACACCCGCCCAGATACAGACACCCACACTTCCATCGCTTGTTCAGAAGCGGCAGACCATATTTCCGGATATAAGCCGCCAGCAAAAATACACACAGATACCAGACCACATCATATCCCACACTGTCCTCCTCCAGCCGGAACGGCAGCACGGATTTCAGGACGCAAAATACCGCAAGCAACAGCAACACACTTCTTCGCAGCTGTGCCCGATCCATATGTTTCACCGCAGCCCCCGCCACCGGGAGCAGCACATACAAAAACAAATATGCGGTCATAAACCAATAATGCCCCATGGATACCGGGAAAAGCAGTGTCAGATAATAATGGGTATCCACCTCTGCCGCAGGCACAAACCCCGTCGCAGCGGCCAAAAACCCTATCCCCGCGGAGTACATCCACACCTGGAGATACAGCTTGAACAACCTGCTGAACTGAAACTCCGTCTCGCACAGGAAATAACCGGAGAGCAGCATATAACAGTTCACCGCCACAATACAAAATGCCTCCAGCACCCAGGCGGCGATCCCCACACTGTCCATGGAAGCTGATGTCACATCTCCCAACAGATTCCCCTTGCCGAGGAAATGCAGCACCACCACCATCATCATCGCCAATGCGCGGAGTTCGTCCAGATTCTTTTGTCTTTCCTTTGTTTTCTGTGTCATATCCTACCTCCGCACCAGCTCTTTCCATCGGTGATACAGCCCGGAAGTCAATCGATTTTCCGCCAGCATACTGCGAAGCGGCGCAAACGACAGCAACATCAACAGCCTGTATTTTATCAGCTCTCCACGCGCCATATAACACTCTGTGATCATCTTATGTTCCGCTTTATCCCGCTTCCGGTTTGCCTGATTCTCCGAATAACCGCCGCCTTCATAAGACGCCACCACGCCGCCCATATAGATCATGTTCGCTTTCGCCCGATAATAGCACCACAAAAAGTGGTCATAATCCGCCCGGATACGGAATTGCAGATCATACGGCTTCTTTTTGCAGAGTTCCACCGCATAAAAACAGGATTGATGACAGGGAATATTGCGGTAACAGATCCCGCCGGTGATTGTTCTGGGCGCCGCGATCAGCACCTGATTCTTGGCACCGTAAGTGTCTCCGTAAAGCACCAGCGGACGCCCTGACCCGGCTGTACCCGCTGAAGCCATAGCAGCCTCCGCCGCTGCAAGCGCCGCATCTGCCCGTGTCAACACTGTCTGATCATAGAAAAAGTCTCCACAATTCAAAAACAGCACATACTGCCCCTTGGCAAACTCCACTGCCTGATTCATGGCATCATAAATGCCCTTGTCCTTCCTGACATACACCATTAGCCGCGCATCCTGCGGCAGCTTCTCCACGGAACCGTCCGTACTCCCGCCATCTTTCACTACGATCTCATAATCCGTGAATTGCTGTGCCAGCACACTCTGCACCGTTTCCTTCAGTTTTTCCCCTGCATTCAGGGTCACTACAATGATTGAAAAACGCATAAATTATAACACATCTTTCTTCTTACTCAGAATCCGCAGGCAGACCACCGCCAACGCCCCAAAGAGCAGACACACCGGCCAGCTCACAAACGCCGTACCCGCTAAAGCCGTATAGGACAAACAATACACCAGAATATTCGCCCCTGCATGCGCCGCCAATGCCACTCTAAAATCTCCGAAAAATTCATACCCGTACGCGATCAGGCAGCCCATCAGAAAGCCATACATTCCCTGCACAAAATTCATATGATACAGTCCAAACAACGCCGACGATACCAACAACGTCAGCCGCACCGGATAAAATTTCCGCAGATAATTGTGAAGAATCCCACGGAATAATAATTCCTCCGCCGTAGGGGATAGTATCCCGAAGGCAAGTAAACCCAGAAAGAAATTCGCAGAATACTGATCCGCTCTCACCGCCTGATAGGCCTCAGACTTATCCACCAATCCCATCAGGTCTAACAACAGATTCAACCCCACAGCCGCGCCGACCACGGCGCCTGCAAAAAGCAGATAATTCACCCTCTCTTCTTTCCGCAGATGCGCAAGCTTCGTATCCTCCGCAGTCTCCCGGATCAGCCTCACCGCATCCTTTCTGACGGCTAACGCTCCGCCCAGAAATCCCAGCGCCGACCGCAGCACACTCTGGTTTCCGGTAAATGCGAACTGCGCGCCGTCCGCCAGCGCTGCATCTCGCGCAAACAAAAAGCGATCCAGCCATTCCGGCAGATTCCAATTCCACATCTGTACACAGAGCAGTTCCACCGCATACATGACTACGCTGCGCACGCCCATAAAGATCAGGAAAGAAAAAAGCATTACCCACATATTGCCCAAGGTCAAACCCTTTTTCTTCGCCTCTGCCTGCCTTTCCTCCTCCACACCGCGCAGCAGAAACTTCTCCAGTTCCGCCACACTGCGCACAATATAATCCGCCTTGGCAGCCTTCAACTCTTCCATGTCTCCGAAACCGTAGGTGACCCCTACACTTTCCACCATCTGCGCCTTCGCGCCTTCAATGTCAAAGCATCTGTCACCGATCATATACACCTGATCCCGTTGGATCGGTTTATACGCAAAAAGGCGGTTCAGCGCTTCCTGCACCACCTCATCCTTACTCTCTCTGGTCCCATCCAACTCACTGCCCACGATCACCTTGAAGTATTTTTTCAGGTCAAAATGCTCCAAAATTCGTTCCACATATACCTGCGGCTTGGAAGACGCCACCGCCAGATAAAGCCCTTTGGACTGCAGTATCCGCAGCATATGCGGGATTCCCTCATACACCTCATTTTCAAAAATGCCCACATCCTGAAAGCGTTCCCTGTACTTCGCAACCGCTTGCTCCGCCTGCTCCTCATCAAAGTCATAAAACCGCATAAAACTGTCCCGAAGGGGCGGTCCGATAAACGGAGTCAGCTTGTCCAGGTCAGGCTCCTCGATGCCAAAAGACGCCAGTGCATACTGCACACAAGTTGTAATGCCGACCTTCGGATCCGTCAGCGTACCATCCAGGTCAAACAAAAGATATTTCTTCATAAAAGCTCCTCTGATCCCTAAAAACTCCTGATCTTATCTCCGTCATCTTCCGTATTCTCAAAACTCACGATACGCACGTCATACCCCACCGTATCGTTCACCTGCACATGCGCCACGTCTCCAACCTTTTTGCCCAGAAGCGCCTTGCCCAACGGGGACTCATTGCTGATCAGCCCGGCCAGGGAATTCCCCCGCACAGTCGTCACGATCTTGTATGTCTCCTCACTGCCATCATCCAGAAAAACCACTTTTACCGTATTGTTGATGCCGACCTCATCCTCAGCGGAATCCTCCGAGATCACCTTCGCCGTCTTGATCATCCGCTCCAGATACCGGATCCGGCTTTCATTCTGGTTCTTATACTTCTTTGCCGCATGGTACTCAAAATTCTCGCTCAGATCCCCATGCGCCCTGGTCTCTTTCACATCCTCCAACGCTTTCGGACGCACCACCAGTTTCCGGTACTCTATCTCTTCCTCCATCTTCTTGATATCACTGGGAGTCAACTCATCATACATAACCTTTCACCTCTCTATATCTGCATCCCATAGATCACCGCTGCGGACAGCACAATCTGAATAATCGCAAAACGGTAAACCGTCTGCGTATTGGACCATCCCAACACCTTCCGCACATGATCGTGCAGCGGCATCCTGGTATTTTTAAAAATATGGATCTTCAAAAACCGCAGCAAAAACACCTTTAACAAACCCAAACCACCATCCAGGATCAGCACCAATGCCACCGGAATATAGAGGAACGGGCACCCTGTCTTCAGAATGGCGATCGCAATCATCAAGCCCATAGCACGGCTGCCTGCATCTCCCATCATCAGCTTGCTGGGCGTAGCGTTATACCACAGATAGCCCAAAAGACACGCTGCAAACAACAAGATCGGAAATGAGAAGTTGTCCGGCCGTTCCTTCATCCGGTCTATATAGTAGATCGTAACCAGCGTGATGATCGCTAACGTCCCCGACAGCCCGTCCACACCATCCGCGCAATTTGTCACATTCACAGATGTCCAGACCAATATTACCGCAAGGATTGCAAATACTACCGGATTCAATTCAAATTTTACATGAAAAAAAGCCAGTTCCACCTCGCTGGGATTATGCTGAAGGAAATTTACCGCCGTCATCACTGCAATACACAGATCCAATAATCCCTTTCTGTATTCTCCCCAAGGCTTCTCAGCTGCATCATCAAAAAAACCCGTCAACATACACAGCACGATCAGCACCAGATAAACGACCAGCTCCACCTGTAACGGCACAAACAAAAGCACCGACGCTACAAATACCAGTACAAAGATGATCCCGGCACCCCTGGGCTTCCCGGCGGACAGTTTACCATCATGGGCAAACTCCCTGCCGCCATCCTTTGGCAGATAAGGACTTAATTTTCCTGTCATGATCACCGTAAGTGCAAATGCAGCTAAAATACCTGCAAATGCCAAAATACTGCGTTCCGGATCAAAAAAATAATCAATCATACTCTACTCCTTCTAATATGCCCATTGATAGCCCTTCTCACCCTGCATATGATCATATTCCAAAATACGATATTCTTCAAAGGCAGCATCATCACTGTACAAATAATCCCCCCTGTCATCCACACATCCAATTGCAGTGACAATGGGATAACTTCTTCGCAGCTCCCTCAGAAATGCAAACCAGGGAGAAAGAGGAATCCCTGCCTGTTCCAACAACATTCCTCCCAGATAATTGGCGCTAATGTCCAATCCCTCTGCTTCCTCTATATCATAATTTGCCCATATGACAAACGGAGTCTTATACATATTCATCATGTTCTCGCTTTCCGTATTGGATGCATATGGTGTCAAAATACTTGTCACAAAAGGATGATGATCTCCAAACATGCAGATAATAACTTTTTCGTCCTGATCTGCAAAGTAGGTCACAAGATTTTCAAAAGCCTCATCCGATATCTTCGCCAGAGAAAGATATTCATCCATCTGTCCGTTTTTCAGGTTCAATTCATTGACCTCATATGGCTCGTTATGACCGCTATATCCCCCATGGTTCTGCAGTGTAATATCAAAAACAAACAGTTTCTCTTTCTCTTGTCTGTTCTCGTACAACGAAATGATCTTATCATAAGTGGCCTGATCGGATATCTTATCATAATATTCCTCTGCATCGGGGAAATCCGTATCCCACAGGAAATCGTCAAACCCCAAATAGCCGTATACCACAGCCCTGTTCCAATTGGTCCTTGGCGCGGGATGCATGGAATACGTTGTATACCCGGATTTCTTTGCACAGGTCACCACAGAATCGAGCGGACCATTTATCATCTGTTGATAGGGATACATACTGCTATCAAAGAACGCCATCGTACATCCTGTCAATGCCTCAAATTCTGAATTCGCCGTACCGCCCCCGAATACCGATACATTCGTATAACCCCGTATTGTATTTTCGCGCATAGAACTCAGAAAGGGCAGATACTCCTGATTCAGATTTAATTCGCCATATACCCTCAGATCCGCCAGACTTTCATTCATGATAAAGAAAATATGCGGCAACGCTTCCTGCTCCTCTTGTGTCAGCGCCTGTCCGGCAGAATAGTTTGAAAAAATATGCGCTACAGCCTCTTGGGAATACTCATCCGGCCTGGGAAACCCGGAACTCTGATAATCCGTGATCAGCCCCACAAGATAACCATTGATCTCATAAATTGCCTGTCTGTTCACGGCAGACATCTCATCCCGTCCTATCAGACCGGTTTTGCTCAGTATAGGCGTTTCTCCTACCATCCACAGGCATCCCCAGCCAAGCACAGCTGCCAGAAGCACGCTTCCCAGGCGCACCAATACACGGAAACTCATTTTATGCATACGCGTTTTTCGGCCAACTCCCGTCTGGACCGCCATAATAAGAAACAAAAGCGACATCCCCCAGGCGAATGCCAAACGATCATTGGGCACAAACTGAAATCCGCCTATCACATTTTGGGCAGTCTTAACAGCGGTGAATTCTGCAATTCGCAGCGGGGTACCCCGATAATAATACACAAAATAGTTGGCAGAATATAATCCTGTCAACAGCAGTCCGGACAATATGACCGTAATACCCGGTGAATATGTTACAAGCAGGAACAACAACTCTATCAAATACATAAGAAAAATGTTCCACGCCATCGCCATAGGCCGGTAAAAAACTTCCTTGTAATTCAATAATTCCAGCCATCTGCCCAGAAGCAGGGGCATCAATATCAACAGCAGGCAACCTGCAATCTGTCGTATCTTCCGATCGTGCGGTATTCCAACTCCAACAGCCAATGCAGTAAACAGACAAAGTATCACTATCTTTACCGCTTTTTTTGCAGGCATCACATCCGTATACTGATAGCGCATGATCAGTTGATCGCTTCCGATCTCGTTATCAGCTGCATCCTTCTGCACGTTTTCTGTCAAAGAAACAGATTGCAGTTTCCGGTTTTCAGGCAGAATCTGTTTTGTATCTCCCACCATAATCTCCGGGTACTCTCCAAGGGAAGACGGCTCGCACCAGATATCCAGATAATACGTTTTTCCGCCTGATAGTGCGGATGGAATCTCCAGATCGGTAAACGCCATGTCCTCCATGTCCGAAAATGGCAGACTGGCCTGATATACTTTCTCCTCCCCATTAGCCAGAATCTCCACATGAACTATCCCATCATCACGTTCTGTTCCCATATCCAATAAAATACTGATTTCATGCATATGGTCATATCCCGGTACAAACTCCTGACGTATGAGAACCGTGTCCGAAAAAGCAACTCCCCTTGCGCCTTCTCCCGAATGGAAATGCGTCTGATCCTCCAGCATCACGCCACTTCCAAAAAACAAGCCAAGCTCCACCAACAGCAGAAGACATCCTGCAGCCAGCCTGATCTTATGCTTCTTCATATACCCGATAATTTGATCTCTCATGAAAAATTTCTCCCAGTGGGTATCTTATCACAAAAAAGGTCTGAACGCAATCCTGCTGTCCTGCTCCGTATAGTTTTCCCGCAGCTCTTTTGCTGCATTCTCAACCGCCTCATACAGGCCCCTTGCCGACATCCGCATCGCTCCGTCGCCCCATATGATCATCTGCTCCAGGCGGTCGGACGTTGCCACCGTGATCTGATATTGATCCGCCATCTCATGCACTGTCTTCTCGATATACTGATCCGCGGTCTCTGCTTCTCTGGTATAAATCACATAAATATTGTGATACTTCAGGGTACTGCCCGGATTGCCTTTTACCTTGTAGGCGTCAAACACCAAAATCAGTTCTCCTCCCAGTGTTCCCTGATAATTACTCAGAATATCCATCAGCCTGTCTCTGGCACTATCAATATTAACTTCCGAGAGAGCGCGCAGCTCGTCCCACGCAAAAATAATATTATAGCCGTCTACCAACAGACAGGACTTCTTCGCCGCTCCTGATTTTGCACTACTGCTCAATCTGCTTGTGTTGCCCGAACCATCGCCATATCCGCCAGCCTGACCACCCGCAGCCCCCATTCCGCTGTCTCGCCTGGTCACATGATACCGCCTGCGGTGTCTTGCATCCTTTTCCTTTTTTCCATAGGTCTGCGCGAAAATCTGCTCGATCTCCTCCTGGGTGATATAGCGCTCCGTGCTACCCTGTGCACGTCCTCCGCTTCGCCCTGCAGATTCCCTCTGCTCTCCTGATCCGTCCACCGCTCCCGGCTTCCCCTGTTCCTCACGCCCTGCCTGTTCCACAAGCGCCTTAATATCTGCCGGGATCTCCACATGGGCGTACACCGGCACCTGATCCCAGTCCACCAGGAAGCCTGCCCCATGAGCGCAAAACACCGATCCCGTCGGGTTTGCCACATCCGCCTCGGGATCGTACCCCTGATGAGCGATCACTTCCTCCACGTTGTGACAGGGTGCATATCCGTCCGGCGTGCAGGCAAAGTGGCCTGTTCCATGGGTATACGCAGCCACCTCCCGCTGATAGTCCCGCATGGTCGCCACCGGTGCCCGACCCTTGAGCATACTCCGGTCCCCCTCTGTCACCGGCGTCTCAAAACTGCCGTACATCCGCTGCACATCCGACATGGCCCGTCCCAGATACTCTGTGGGAAGTTCCAGAACAAAAGAAAACATGGGTTCCAGCAAAACACACTCCCCGCTGCGCAAGCCCTGTCTGACTGCCCGGTAGGTCGCCTGCCTGAAATCACCGCCCTCGGTATGTTTGGCGTGGGCTCTTCCCGCCACCAACAGAATCCGCAGATCCGTCACCGGTGCGCCTATAAGCACCCCGACATGCGACCGCTCCTCCAGATGGGTCAGGATCAACCGCTGCCAGTTCCGATCCAACCCATCCTCACTGCAAACACTGGCAAACTGCATGCCGCTTCCGGGTTCCCCGGGCTCCAACAGGAGTTCCACCTCCGCATAATGCCGGAGCGGTTCAAAATGGCCGACCCCGACCACCGGTTTCGCCAGTGTCTCCTTATAAACGATACTTCCCTCGCCAAATGTAACCTCCAGCCCAAACCGTTCCGCGATCAACTCCTGCAAAATCTCTATCTGCACTTCACCCATGACCTGCGCATGGATTTCCTTCGTCGCCTCCTGCCACAGAATATGCAGGAGCGGTTCTTCTTCCTCCAGCTGCCGAAGCAGTCCCAGCACCCGCACTGCGTCCTCGCCCTCCGGCAGTTCGATCCGGTATGTCAGCACCGGCTCTAACACTGGCTTCTCATTTTCCGTCTCAAATCCCAGTCCCTGTCCTACAAAGGTCTTCGTCAGTCCGGTCACCGCACAGATTTCGCCTGCCTTCACTTCCTCCGCCAGCGCATACTCTGTCCCGTTATACAACCGCAGCTGATCCGCTTTCTCCGAAAACACCTCATCCTCACTCTGGGCACTGGATTTGTTATCCAAAAACTGCTTTACCCGCAGCCTGCCGCCCGTAACCTTAATGTGCGTGAGCCGCATTCCCGCACTGTCTCTGGTGATCTGATAAACCCTGGCGCCAAACGTCTCCGGATACTCCTCCTCCGCCGGACAGACCGCCCGATACGCCTTCCGATACAACGCTATTCCGTCAAGAAGTGCCTCCACCCCCTCTTCCTTCAGCGCCGCACCGAAATAGCACGGAAAAACCTGCCTGTCCCAGATTGCCTGCGCGATCTGCTCCTTCCTCAGTTCTCCGGTTTCCAAATACCGGTTCATCAGCGTCTCCTCACAGGTTGCAACCTCCTCCAGCCACGCGGCACCTTCCGCATAGACACCCTTCCCAGGATCCTCTGCAGAAAAGCACACGCAATTTCCGCTCAATTGGCGCTTCAGCTGCTCCATTAGCACCGCCCGGTCATTTCCCGGCTGATCCATTTTATTTACAAATACAAAAACCGGAACGTCATAATAGTCCAGGAGTTTCCACAATGTTCTTGTGTGTCCCTGGACTCCGTCCGTTCCGTTTATCACCAATATAGCGCAGTCAAGCACTGCCAGCGTCCGCTCCATCTCTGCCGCAAAATCCACATGTCCCGGCGTATCCAGCAGAGTTACCTCCATATCTTTCCATGTAAACCGTGCCTGCTTGGAAAAGATCGTAATCCCACGCTTCCGCTCCAACTCATAATGATCCAGAAACGCATCCCCGTGATCCACCCTGCCGGTCTGACGCAGTTTCCCACTCAAATGCAATATGCATTCCGCCAACGTTGTCTTGCCCGCATCCACATGCGCCAAAATACCAACTACCATACTCACCTGTCCGCTCCTTTCAGAAGCATTCTGCCCAGTATAATTAAGCGTAAATGATGGACCGGCAAAAGTCAAGGCGGTTCCGGCATAAAAAGGCGCCGGAAATTACTTTCCGACGCCAATCTTCTCACAGATTATTATTCGATTCGCGGGAACTGTCCATGCCGCCTCTGCCGCCTTTTTGCCTGCCAAAGCCGTTCTGGCCGCCGGGGTCTCCAAAGCCATTCTGGCCGCCGGGCACCTCAAAGCCATTCTGACCGTCGGGCACCTCAAAACCATTCTGGCCGTCCATCCCCGGGCGTCCGCCTCCAAAACCGCCCATGCCGCCTCTGCCGCCGCCAAAGCCGCTTCCGCTTCCATAGATTGTTTCCGTCATGGTAACCTCGGTGGTTTCACTGCCGATCTCCACAGTATAAGTTTCACCAACCTGAATCTCCCCACAGCTGAATACCACATTGTTAAATGTCTTCTCCGAAACAGCACTCAACAACACCTGACCGGACGCGTCCTTCAAGGTCACTGTTGTCCCGGCCTTCTGCGTGCTCTGGGCTGTCACCATGATAGAACACTGTGTGGAATCAGAGGCAAAATTCTCTGCCATTCCGCTGGAGCCAATGGCGATCACACTGCCGCCGTAAATGTATCCGCTGCCGCCGAAGTCCAGTGCACCGTTTCCGTCATTGACAGGACCGTTGACAGTGATCTCGCCGCCATATACATACAGATTTCCATTGGAATCAATTCCGTCTCCCTGTGCATTTACATGCAGCACACCGCCGGAAATGATGATCTGCGCATCCTCGTCCACATCAAACGCTCCGCCGCCTCCAAAGTTGTCTCTTCCGCCAGGGAAGCCTTCCTGTCCATCCATATTCTGACGTCCACCGCCGAAGTTGCCGTCCCTCATCGGCATCTGGAAGTCATTGGAACCACTGCTACTGTTACCGCTGGCCGCGTTCAGGCCGTCATCGCCGGACACCACATTGATCTCGCCGTCCAGGATCTCAATCTCCTGCCCTTCCAAGCCTTCGCAGCTCCTGGTTATATTGATCGAGCCGCCTGCGATCACAAGCTGCGTATCGGAATGGATGCCGTCATCCTCTGCCACGATCGTGATCGTACCACCCTCAACGTAGGTATAGCCTACCGTATCGTCCTCATCATTGCCGGAATGAATCCCATCCTGCGCCGCTGTGACCGTAATGGTACCATTTGCGATCCGGATGCTGTCCTTGCCCTGCAGCCCATGATTGCCGGCTGTGATCTCATAGGTACCGCTGGTGATCTTCAGATCATCCTTACAGACAATACCATTTCCCTCAGTGGATTTCACTATCAATGTTCCCTCGCCGTTAAACGTGATGTCATCTCTTGCAAAAACCGCACCGTCAATGTTATGATCATCAATTGCCGCATACGCACCGGTGGTTTCCAACAGATTCTCACTTCCTGCAACAGTTGTGACAAACACTTTATCCGCTTGGCTCACATACAGAGCCGCACTGCTTGCGCAGGAAATATTCGCATTGTCCAAAACCAACTGCACCTTGTCGCTCTTTTCCGCTTCCACGATGATCTGACCGTTCAGCGTTCCCGAGATCAGGTACGTCCCCTCATCGGTGATCGTCACCACATTGCCGTCCACTTTCACCGCTTGGGAATCACTCTGCGCCGTATTTCCGTTCAGGCTGATCTTCACACACTCCGATTCATCATATCCCACCTCTACATCCCTGTTGCTGAACAGATCCGATGTATCCAAAATAGTGGAACTGCCGGCTGCCTGCGCATTGCTACTGCTCTTTGCAGTATTGCTCACAGACACCGTACTGCTGACCGCAGCGCCGCTCGCCGCTCCCGCAGAACCGGTATTTGCTGCATTTCCGCAGCCGGCCATCAGCATTCCCGCCGCCAGTATGGCAGCCAGCGCGCCGCAATAAAATCTTCTGTTTTTACGCTTCATCTGCATCTTTTTCATAACATCCTCACTCCTTTACAGATCTCCGACCACCGTTTCTCTCCGCGCCATCACGATCTCCAGATTCCCGTTCCTGCAGCGCAGCTTGTCGATAAAATCCTTCTCCGAAACGTCCTCCTTCAACTCCACCTGATAGGTCAATTTGAACAAGCTTCCCATATTGGTCGTCTTCACATTTACCATCTCACAGCTCTTTGTGAACTCTTTGAAGATCTCGTCAAAAATATTTGTATAATCCAGATTTTCCGGAATGGTGATGTGCAATGTCTTCCCTGTCTGCATTTCCGCTTTCTTCCAGCCGATGCTCTCATACAGGAAATTCACCAGCCCGATGATCACCGCAAACAGCACCGCGTATCCCAGATAACCCATTCCTGTCAACAGCCCCGATGCCATCGCCAAGAAGATTGCCCCGATCTCTCTGGCCGTGCCGGGAGCCGAACGGAAACGCACCAGACTGAAAGCACCTGCTACAGCCACGCCCGCGCCCACATTGCCGTTAACCATCATGATCACCACACACACCACTGCCGGCAGGAGCGCCAACGTCACCAGAAAACTCTGGCTGGACTTACTCTTATAGCCGAAAGCCGCCGATATAAACAACCCGATCACCAGCGAAACCGCCACACACAGCAAGAAACTGCTCACCGAGATCACACTCGTTGTACTTGTATCAAAAATTCCTCCAAACAATGTATTCATCATAACTCATCCCTCCTTTATGCGATTCTGGTACGGCGTCCGCCCAGTCTTCTGTTTCCATTCTGCACTGCTGCCTGACCGGCCACGGTCTGTCCTGTTGTCCCGCCGATCCGCTGTGCTGCCGATGCTGCTTCCGCCGCTGCCTCATTCACGTTCTGCTCCGCTGCCGCCATCTGCTCCGCCACCATCGTCTCATAGGCTCTGCCGTATTTGGAAAAGCTGGTCTGGAAAATTCCATTTTCCGAAAGCACTCTGCACAACCACATCGGCATTGCGGAAGCGATCTTGATCTCCATCAGTGCACATCCCGGTTCCAGGATCGGCGTTCCGTACACCTCCGCGCAAAGACTGATATCTTCTTTTCTCCAAAGAATGTTCTCATCGAACGTGATCCGCAGGTCTCTGTCCTCCACGCCGTAGAACGCTTCTCTGTCATAGGAGAGATACACCGCCGGCTGCAACCCCTGATACATCTGCTTGAAGTAGCTGATCTCATCTGTGATCTGGCTCTGCTTGGAGAGTTCTTCGCCCTGCATCAGATAAGCCATTGCCTCTTTTTCACTGGTGCTGATGCGGCGCTTGTAAACCACACCCTTGTATTTCTTTTTCAGTTCTACAAATACGGTGCCGTCCTCTTTGGCTTTGCCGTAGCTTCTCACCCGAAGCTTCTCTTTGTAGACCGGCTTCTCCAACGACCGTTTGATTAACTGATAGTCCGGCGTATCAAAATAAATGTTACAGATCGTGCTTCTGCCGAATTCGTCAGGTTTCATATATTCTGCCATTGCCTGAAGGACCAGTTCCTTTTGCTCCTTCGTCAACATATATTTCATTTCGTAACGTTTGAAAATATCCTGATAACTCATACTCGTCACCCCTTTTTGTTTGTTCTGAGGTCATTGTAAAGGATGAACTTAAAACGAACTTTAAATTTTTTTAAATTACAAAAAATTTTTTTCATGGGTTCATTTAGAACCAAAAACATATTGACACTGCAAATTAATTGTATTACAATACGACATATCATTCCAGTAAACATCTGGCTGTTTCAGCCAAGATTTCCAAGAAAAACATTGATCATCACATTTTATAGATCATACCCTGATCTGTATGCATCGTATACCACTCCCCAACGCACCCCACAAAGCAAACAAGTCAAAGGAGGATTTTAAATTCATGAAACACCAAAAGAACTTAGACCATATTTTTCCTAACTACGGATCCCGCTCTGAGGTGCTCCGCTACCTGCAAAGCTATGATCCGCTCTGGGAATGCTTTAACCGCATGCCCAAGGCCTCCCGGGAACTGCTCATCGGCTTCTTCCTCGGGCAGAACGGCCTGCCCGTCACCTACGACTCGGTATTTCAACGAGTCTTCGATCCCGAGAAACACCCGGAACGCCTCGAGGCGCTGCTCTCCGCCCTCTTCGGCCGCAAGGTGAAGATCATCGAGATCCTGCCCCGCGAAGGCACCCAGCTCACCGAGCAGGTCAGCTTTGTCATCATGGATGTGCTGGTCACTTTGGACGATGACACCCGGGCAAACCTGGAAATGCAAAAGATCGGCTACGAATTTCCGGTGGAACGCAACGACTGCTACGGTGCAGACATCATCCTGCGCCAGTATACATGGTTAAAAGACAAACTCGGGGACCGCTTTCACTTCAAAGATCTGAAAAAAGTCTTCTGCATTGTCATCATGGAGCAGAGTCCTGCCGCCTTCAAAGAGCATCCCGGAGAATACAGACATCACCGCTCCATGCGGTTCGACACAGGCATTATGGAAGGTCACACCGGACTCCAC